>ERZ1106963.4150-NODE-4150-length-11165-cov-10.809991_pt1 | contig 11165 bp, 10 predicted proteins | sample MGYA00403681_ERZ1106963 | MGnify/ENA primary metagenome ERZ1106963 (study PRJEB35170, sample SAMEA104062407) | human gut metagenome | biome: human gut; feature: human-associated habitat; material: faeces | place: Denmark | collected 2012-05-03 ...
AGCTCGGTAAGACTACCGATCAGCGTATGGCGATGCTCCGTCAGCAGGTCACCGATTTCCTGGATAACGGCAAGATGGAGACTACGGTCACCCGCGCCAAGGAAATCAAGCCCGTGGCTGAGAAGATGATCACCCTCGGCAAGAAGGGCGATCTGGCAGCTTACCGCCAGGCGATGAGCTTCATCACCCGCGAGGATGTCTGCAAGAAGCTGTTCAAGGAGATCGCTCCCGGCTATGCTGAGCGCAACGGCGGCTACACCCGCATCGTTCGCACCGGCGTCCGCCGCGGCGACGCTGCCGAGACCGCGATGATCGAGTTGGTCTAAGAATAGGCTAACGTGCGGTCGAGGCGCTGCCGACGCCCGCCCGCAGGCGGATGTGCAGCCGTGCAACCGCCGAAGGCGGCTCTTGGCACGGCGCTGACCGCGATGATCGAGTTGGTCTAAACCAACCCCGCAGTCGAAAGCTGAATTATAAGTAAAAAGCCCTTTTGTATGGCAGATCGCGAAGCCATACAAAAGGGCTTTTTATCGTTTCTGAAAAGGAAAATTGACTAGCGAGGCAGAATGCTGTCAAAACGCACAGAGCAGAGTGACTTGCCGATTGTATCAATTCCCGCTGTTTGCAGCAGGATTCCCAAATGCAAAAAAAGAAGAGCGGAATTAGTTGTTCCCCCCTGACAGGGGTAACAACTAATTCCGGGGATCCCCCGACAGGTTATCGTGTTTACGATGCCTGTCGGGGTTCTTCTGTTTTCAGGGGTTGCAGGCTTTCCATGTCCTGATGCTGTTTGTCTATGAAGCCGATGCCGTTGTAGTAGATCTCCACGGTCTGCGGCGCGTGTTTAGACCACTTCACCTCTTTTTCGTGCACCACGATCTTCTCAATAAACAGCCGCAGCAGTTCCGGCGTTAGTTCCGTAATGTCCATGTACCGCTTCGCCTTGTCGAGGAAACCATCCGTCCCGCTCACCGTTTCCCGCAGGCGTTGGATGTCAGCTTCTTTCTGCGGGATACCTGCGGCGATTTGATTCTGCTCCTCCGTGTAACTGCTTGAGAGCATTTGGAACTGCTCTGTAGTAATGCGGCTAAGCACACTGTCCTCATACAGCTTCTTGAAGATGGCATCCAGTTCGGCTTTCTGCTTCCGCATGGCGGCCAGTTCTTTCTCCTGCCTGCGAATTTCACGCTGGATCTCGGCGGACTGCTTGCTGCCAATATAGGCGGCAAATTCTTCTGGACGTTCCCGTGCCATGGCCGTTACCCTCCGCAGATCCTCCAACACCACCTCATCCAGAACGCACTCCCTAATATAGTGGCCTGTGCAGGATTCTCCATCCTTCTTGTAGGTGCGACATGTGAAATGGTTGTAGCTGGCAGACGTGGTACGTGCCCGGTGCAGCACCATATTGGAGCCGCAGTCGGCGCAGAACACAAGACCGGAATACTTATTCTGTTCTTCCATCTTCGTAGGGCGGCGTCTGTTCTTCCTCACCCGCTGCACGATGTCCCAGACCTCCTGGGTAATGAGAGCGGGATGGGTGTCCTTAAACACCAGACATTCTTCTCTGGAATGTTCCACCCGTCGCTTATCCTTATAGGACTTGGTGCTGTATTTCATGTTGACGGTATTGCCCAGATAAATCTCGTTTTCCAGAAGATTAGCAATGGCACTGTCAGACCAGTTATATGGATGTGCGGTGTCCAGACAGGTATGATTCATGCCATACCTGGTATAGGCGTACATGGTGGGCGTCAGCACCTGTTCTTTTTTCAAGATTCTGGCGATCTGGCTGGGGCCGTTGCCGCTGGCGCACATGGCGAATATCCTGCGGACGATGGCCGCTGCTTCATCATCTACCGCCAGCTTCTTTGTTTCCGGATCCTTGATGTAGCCCATAAGGCGCTCTGGTCCCCAGCCGTTCTCCACGCTCCGCCTTGGCTTTCAGCACCGCCCGGATCTTCCGGCTGGTATCTCGAATAAACCACTCGTTGAACAAGTTTTTGAACGGCATGAGGTCATTGCTCTCGCTGCTGTCAGTGTCTACATTGTCATTGATAGCGATGTAGCGTACGCCGAACATGGGAAAGCGTTCCTCAATGTAGAGACCGGTATGAAGTTGGTTACGTCCCAGTCTGGAAAGGTCCTTGGTGACGATGATTCCAATCTCACCGTTCTCCATGTCGGAAATCATCTGCTGAAATGCGGGCCTTTGGAAATTTCCACCGGAAAAACCGTCATCCACATAGAAGCAGGGATTGGGAAAGTGATGGTCTTCTGCAAACTTTTGCAGGATATTTTTCTGAGACGAGATTTGTCAAGGGTATTTTCTTCATAAGAGAGCGCCCTGCACAAAATCATGACAGGGCGCTCTCTAAATGAAGTATTGGAATTGATAACCAATCAAGTTTACTTTTTCTTGTCAATACTGAAACTTAGCCTTTCCGCACTAACTCAAGCGGGGATCGTTGCGCCAACCGCTGCAAATGCAGGTAAGTCGCCACAATATAAACAATCAGTTGCAGGACACCTGCCACAATAACCGCAATTGGCATTGATACGACTTCCGTTATCATATCGTTATATCCAATCGTGGCTGCACCGCTCAAACTTGTATTAAGCACTTCTGAAACGGAGGAAAACAGATTTAGTGTCGTAGCATTCATTGTAAGGATTCCAACAATGATCCCAGTTATTGTCGCAAGGATGATAGGTATTGCAGCTATCTTCCAGCTAAACATCACAGCGGTCCTTTTACCGGAACCAAGCGAAAGCATCAGGCCAAGCGTCCGCCGTTGACGGTTTACAAACAGAGCAAGAAATACGAACAGGGCCGCACCTGCTGTTATGCAGGCAGCGAAAAGAAGCTGCTGCGCACTGCTGTAAAATCCATGCAAAGTTTCAGCGATTTCAGTGTATCCGTTATCAAAGCAAAACAGAATGTTTGCCGGGTATCCATGCGATTCCAGTGCATCTTGGAGCGCAGATACCTTTCCGTTCTGCAAAACGTATGTAAAGAAAACGCCATTTCGACTACTATAGCAGTTTTCTGGCAGAGAAGTGTTAGGGGCAAAGACGGTATTCGGAAGGAAGCGATAGTCTGCGGTATCCCACAAGTCTGACTGTCGGTAAATCCCTATAATCTGATACGTTTTCGCATCACCCGAAACCCCAATCTTTTGGGAAAAACGCTGTGGCTGTACCTTCCATTCCGGAGCTGTTAAATCAGCAAGAGGGTTTGGACCCCAATAGAACGACAAATCAATGCTGTCCCCTATACCGAGTCCGCTTGCGAGGGCAGTTGTTTCAGAAATCAGGCAGACATTAGAGCCTTTTTTATAATCGTCCGCCCCAAAACTCCGTCCTTCTGTTACGAAAGAGTCCTTTTGATGGAAACAATACATGCTTTCCAGAAGATCTGTACCAATTACACTGACAGTATGATATTGCGTATCCAATTCTTGAACTGCGCTTCGCCATTCCACTCCTGCATTCGAGCTTAGAAAAACATCCAGATCCGTTTCCAACTGGGTCATGTATGCATCAAGGTATTGGTCGTTTAGCAACACACCTGTTTCAGAGCCGTCAATTGCATAGTCCAGTTGTGTTTCAGAATACAAGCCATGCCAATGTGTAACGGTCATTGTGCAGGAATCTATTGCATCAACCATGTCTTGCCCTAGAATGGTCGTTTTTTCACCAGAGGAATATTTTGCTATCGGCAGAAAATCTGGCGAAGCTGTTTTCTTTTCGTCCTCTGTCAAATCATAGGATATTCTAGACAAATCAATATCTTCCACAGAGCATCGGTGCGTTCCTGCCAACGTTGTACGCAGTTCCAAATCGCGGTCAATGTAATCTGATCCAAAGACCAAATACCGCCCTCCGGGACGGATATCAAGAGCATCTAACTCTTCCTGAGAGTTGCACCCTATGATGAGGCGCAGTGTGCTGCGAACAGCATAGTCCGGATGCATTTTAACAACGTTTTCAATCGAAGCAGTAACAGATACTGAAGCAAGTTCAGTAGACTCCGGCAGATTCGTTTTATCTACCGATGTAACCCGAACGATCATAATTGCCCTGTTATACGGAGAATCAAGGCTTGGCGCATATGTGCCGTCTTCCTTGCCGCTGGTAACACTCTGAATGGAGGGGCAATAAGCACTGATATATTTTTGTTGGTACGCACCTTTTATGACTGTTCCATCCGCAGCAAGCTGATCCATATACGCCCACATATCTTGACTTATTACACTTTCTTCATGGTGGAGCGTTAGCCCGTTGTACTCTGTTGCCACGTCTGCTGTCTCCGTTGTTGGGACACCAATGGTCACATAGCGCTCTTCAATTTGCGCGAGCGTTGCTTTAGCGGATGCAAATACGCCTGCGCTCAGGCAGATAAAAGCGGAGGCCATTCCCACCAGCAGGAAGATTGCAAACAAACGAACCGGTTGTCGAAAGAGCTGTTTCAAAGGGGTCATACAGTTTCCTCCTTGAGTCTGCCGCTGTCCATACGGAATACAACATCCGCTGCTTTGGCTACCTCCAGATCATGTGTGACAACCACTACACAGCAGTTTTCCTCATGTGCCAGTCTGGAAAGCAGCTGAATAATTTGTGTGCTGTTTTCTGTATCCAGATTTCCCGTAGGCTCATCTGCGAGAATGATCTGCGCATGAACGGCTAATGTTCTGGCAATTGCGACTCGTTGCTGTTCGCCGCCTGACAGCATGGCAGGAAGTCGCTTCCAATAGCTTTCGCCCAGACCTACTTTTTCAAGAGCAATCTGCGCCTCTTTTTTTGCATCGGCATCGGAATGCCTCAGCAGTTTTAAGGGATACATGACGTTTTCACAAACAGTCATAAGTGGAAACAAATTATAGCTTTGGTAAATCACAGACGCCTGCTTGCGACGGTAGATATCCACGTCGATTTCCCGCAAACTTTGGCCGCCGACTATTATGTCTCCGCTCTGCGGCGTATCCAATCCTGCCAGTAATGAAAGCAGCGTTGTCTTCCCACTTCCACTTTTGCCGACTAACGCATAAAAAGTTCCAGCACTCAAATCACAGGAGACGTCTTTTACAGCCTGAACAGTTTGGTATTTTGTTTTGTATGAATAAGAAACACTTTGCACAGATAATACGGACATACTACTCAACCTCCCGTAGTAATCGGATTCCGCTTTTTCCAGTTGCCATCAAGCAAGCTGTAATTGCCCCGACATTCATAGCAAAAAAGAGTGCTGCGGCCATGGCATATTGGATGGCAGTCTCTTGGACAACCAGGATGAGAATTGTTCCAATAGCTGCGCCAACCAAAAACATCAGACATATCTCGACGAATACCATAATGACTGTTTCAATGCGTTTTGTACCAAGAGATCGTGCAATGGCAAATTCCCGCCTTCGGATATGAATATAGAAAAAACCTGCGGCAGCACCAATCATGACCTCTATGCAGGCAAAAATTGGTTTTAGTCGATACAGTGTTTGCAGATTTCGATTCAAAGCATTCAGGGTTTCGCGGAGTGTTTCGTCATGAACTGTTATGGCAAATTGCTGATATCGGAGAGCTGGAGAATTATTGATTTCTTCTTGATGCCCGGAGGGGTCCACATTTGCGAAGTGACGTATCAGTATTTGCCGGAATTCGTCCAGCTCATGATTATCGCGCACTGTTGCGCTCAAGCTATCCCCCGTAATCTTCCCATCCAGTTCTGTTTGTACTGCGGCAACGCAGCTGAATGGGCAATAGATCGTTTGAGATTTCGACGAATACGTCCCAGCAATTTCGAGCGAAATCTGTGTGGAAGCTTCACCGGTCGCAGCAGGCGACATCTGAACCGTCAATATGACATTACCACTATTATCGGTATCTTGCGACAGTTCTTCTGCCGCTGCGGTTGAAACGAGACACACCGCTTTATTTGAGGTAAAAATTGATTCGTCATATCCCTCAAAATAAGTAATCGAATTTCCTGAAACGGGTGCCAATTCCGATGCGGCATCAACAGAAGTAATGCCAATCAGCTTTTGCCGACTCGAAAAACCCGTCCCTTGACTGTAATAGACAGATGCTTTCAGGCAAACATCCTTCACATAGGAGGAAAATGCTTTTTCCTGAAGTTCCCCGCCATAGGCATATTTGTCAGAGAGAAAGTAGTTGATAATATAGTCTGTAATTTTCAGGTCATCGGTTTTCGTGCCAGTAAGATTGGATACGACGACAGTTACGGGAATCACTGCGTAGGCGCTCTCCATATCCTGTTCTTTCTGGCAAATGAATCCATCAAAGAGAGTAAAAAATGCACAAAGGAAAGCTATCAGCAATACAATACTCACCGTCTGCCAAACGCCGCGCTTTAAGCGCACCTTTTCGTAAAAGAAAACGATCATTTAACTGCACTCCAATAATGCAAGCAGCGGCATGGGAGAAATATTCACCCATGCCGCTGCTCAGCTGTCACTTACTTATCTGTCAGAACCGGGAAAACAGACTGGGGCAGGATGCAATGCCCATTACCGGGGCAGCTGTAATGATCCCAATAGCCAGTAGTACGCCCGCACTGGAGACAAGAATGCTCATAGCGGACATAATGGAGGCTGCCGGAATGATAATTGTTTCCTGTGTAGGAATAACTACTCATTGTATGAGAGACGGTTGAAGAGGCACCATTTCCCAAATAGCTATTAGTGCACCCCGAAACAGTGCAGTAATACACGGGATAGACAGTCTTCAGATGAGTTTCATCATCAATCGGAATATATGTAGTATCATAATGGTCAAGACGCCACTGATGGGTATGCATTGTGGCAACTCCTTCATGAGTTTCAGCGGCGAAAGCCTGTGTCGGAATTGCTGCGAGGATAAAAAGAGCCAGAAAAACTGCGGCCAGTGACTTGATCTTTTTCAGAAACAACGCTCCTTTTTTAACTGATTTTTTGCCTGATGTCTTCTTGGGTCAGCACATGAGCCAGAATCCGTTGAACAGACAGGCCATGTGCTTCCTTAAATGATTTTCATAAATTTCCCCTCCTTTCATGTAACCACATCGACAGTTAAATTGACGTCAATCCTATAGATAACGTAGGACTTTTCATCTGTAAAAATCAGTTGTTTGAATTTGAGTAAGAGACTCTTGCTTCTTTATCGCTTCTCCTAGCAAAGCGCTCTCAAGCTCTACTTCACGTTGCCAATCTTCGCTACTACTTCTATCCGAAATAGTTTGTCCATTTTGAATCACGTCCAATATTGGAGGCTGGTTTAGACCAATATAGTTGCTCTCCCGAGCAGTGCTTTCTTTTGATTGTCTCGGGTTCGTCATAAAACAGGCGGCAACTACCAAAACAAGTATCGCGGTCACGGTTATAATCCAAGTATGAGGCTTTCGATAAGAAAGTACAGCACGGATTCGTGTTTTCACATTCTTACTGCCGAAGGCCAGCGGGCAGGCCGCAAAAATACGCTGGTTTGCAGTGCAGGAGAGCAACGTCTGCGAATACGCAGCGCGCTGAGAATCACTCATATCCTTGATAGCGTATTCGTCACATGCCAACTCAATATCTTTACAAAGGAAATAATACGCAATCCAAATCAAAGGATTGAACCAATGAAGAGAAAGAATTAAGAACGCAATGGGCTTTAGCCAATGATCGCGGCGTTTTATATGCGCACGTTCATGTGCAATTATGCTATCCAATTCCTTGCTCTTTATATGGAACGGAATATAGATGCGCGGCGCAAACAGGCCAAGAATAAACGGAGCATTCACATGCTCGCTTTGATACACATTTGCCGAGAGCCGGACAGCAGTTTTCACTTTGCTGCGGAGATGTATATAGCTTAACGCTTCAAACAGAAGCATTGCTGCCATACCAGTACACCAGACGATTCCAACATAAGGAACAGGAGCAGCGAAGCTTTCAGCAGAAAGCATTCCATGTGCAGATGCCGAAAAGCTGCTTATATTGGGAATGATACTCAAGCGACTTTCCAATGCGTTTGGCATGAGAAGCCGAATCCCAACAAAGCTCCACAATAAGGGGAACAGCCATTTTGGAGCCTTGCGGAATATGATGCGGACAAGTAGGACAGCCAGTACAAGCCATCCGGCATTGATGCTCATATTAAGCAGCTTCATAAACAATTCAGTCATCCGGATGCTCCTCCCGAAAACGGTCGATCATCTGCTGCATCTCTTGAATTTCATCTGCCGTGAGCTGTTGGCTTTTGGTAAATGCGGTCAAAAAAGCTGGAATCGAACCGGCAAATTTTTTCTCAACCAATTCTTCAATTTCAGCTGTCTGTATCTGCTCCTTAGATACCAGCGAAGAAACAATCGTATTTTCATTCTTTATCACGCCACGCTCCGATAAACGCTTTATTACCGTGTAAGTGGTAGTAACCTTCCAGCCCAGTTGCTCTGCACAAAGCTGAGCTAAATCTCTGCTCTTGATGGGTTCATGATCCCAAAGGATCAGGCAAAAACGGTATTCGCTTTCAAAAACTTTTGGTGTACTCATTCTAGCGGCCTTTCATTCTAATCTGTTAGTATTATTCTAACGGATTAGAGTTGAAAAGTCAATAGGGGAAATGTGCATTTTATCACTTAGCGCTGGAAGTGCTTGGGCTTTTGCGGGTCTGACCGTTGCCGACGAATAAGCATCTGCCGTACCTGCCGCTCTTCTGTGTCCTCTTTGAGCAGTCGGGATGTTTCCTGCTTGGCGTTCAGCAGCAAACTGAACGATGGCTTCTTCTGCAAGGCATCCTCCAGCTGCTGTTCTGCCGCCTTTTCCTGCGCAGGACGGATGGCCTGCCGTGCTTTGTACAGCTCTACCGGGTCAAAATCCGCAGCCTGCGCTTTCAGTTCTGCGTATTCGTCCAAAGCCTTATCCAACTCGGCAGAGTATTTTTGCTCCTGCGCCTCCAGCTTTTTCAGTCCAGCCTCCATGGTGGCAATATCCTTGCGGAATTCCTCTGCGCCTGCATCCTCCGCATACTCAAATTTTTGCAAAAGAAGCATCTTTTCAGAGCGCAGTTCCTCTAAACCTTCCGTCAACTCGGTAATGCGGACAGCCAGTACTTTGCGTCGTTTCACGTGATATACTGGCAATGCCTTTTTCTCGGCAACCAATGTTTTGCGTTCCTTGCTCTTTTTCTTGATTTGCTGCACCAGACCGGTGTAACGCTCCAGCTCCGGCTTCCATACGGCAAGGGATTTCTGAATATGCGCTTTGCCGCTGCGAATATGCGAAAGCTGATAACAGAAGATCAGCACCCGGCTGCGCAGCTTTTCCATCACCTCGGCAATGGCCGGGAGGGTATCCTTTACCGCCTGTGCCAGCTTTCTGGCCGCAGCTTTCAACTCCCGCAGCAGGACGTTGTCTGCCTTGATTTGTCGATTGATTTCACAGCGGTCAGAGATAATTCCCTTGCGCTCCAACGCCTGCGCTGTTACGCCCTCGTGGATGGTGGGAATCTCGTCAATACCCCGTGCGGCGTTGCTGCGGCGGTCGATCCGCTCCACCCGTCCGGCGCGCTCCAGATAGAGATTGGTCACATCCGCCCACGCTGCCCGCCATGTCAAAAGCTGTTCTTCGCTGTTCCAGCGCTCGGAGATAGGATTTTGTCTGCCGTAGCGGGTGCTTTTGGGATGCTTGTCAGCCCGAACAAATCCCTGCGCCTCGGCAGTAGACGGCACCATATACACCTTCTTCTTGCCGACCTTGTAGGGATATTGCTTCTCCCAGCCCCCGTTCTGTGCTGTCCTGAACTCAGCAGCAGTGAAGCCGCGTTCCTCGCCGTTTTTCATGCAGAGATATTCCTTCTCGGTCTTGTACTGCCACTTGCCCCGTTCATCCAGCGGGCGCACCGTCAGCAGAATGTGAGCGTGGGGATTGTGACCATCGGTGTCATGGATGGCAGCATCGGCACACATTCCGTCTGATACAAACTGCTCCCGGATAAATTCTTGCAGCAACTCGACCTGCTCCTCACGGCTCAATTCTATTGGAAGCGCAACCACGAACTCCCGTGCCAACCGGCTGTCCTTGGCTGTCTCCACTTCCTCTACGGCGTTCCATAGCTGCTCACGGTCTTTCCATTCAGGCGGTGCCATAGCAGGGAGAAACACCTCACGCCAGACAAGTCCCTGCTTTTTTGTGTAGTCGTGCTGTATCCCGTCGTAGTCGTTGTAGAGACGGGAACAGCTCAGATAAGCGGAGGCGGCCACAGCGGAGCGTCCTGCGCCCCGGCTGACCACCTTCGCTTCCAGATGGTAAATTGCCATTATTCGTTTACCTCGTTTTCTTTTTTCTGTTTCTCTTTTGCAAAGAGAAAATGGACGGGCAGAACGCCCGTCCATCTCTGCGGCAAAGCTGCCGGTGGCAGGTTTGCGCAGGCAGGCGGCAACAGGGGTAGAGAATTTCTACCCCCAATTCTCTGCGCCCGTCGCAGGGAATTTGCCGTCTGCGCAGACGATGACAGCAGCACCCCCGCAGGTGCTGTGGCATTGTCTGGAGGCTGTCGCAACAGCCGCAATCCCCCTCGGAGAGCGCACGATGCCGCAAGGCATACCACCGCCGCAAAAGGGCTCCCACAAAGTCAATGACTTTGTGGGAAAAGGAGGCACAACGGAATGGATGAGACCTGCCGCTTGCGGCGGGGCGAAGGATATGGAGTTTGTGCCGACGCGGTGGTGAGTAAGTGCGCCCTTCGGGAGAAAAAAGGAAGGCCCCCGGTTTCTCGGAGACCTTCCAACGGATTCAATCGTGCTGCGGCAGCTTCTGCATCAGGTAATCCTCCAGCGTAGACAGCTCCATCGTCCGTACCTCTGGCAGCACCTTTTCCAGAATCGCGCCCTCCTGAATGAGCCTACGCGTTCTGGCTTTTCGCTCCTTGACACGATCCCGCGCCTGTGCTTCCTCCAATCGGTGCTGCGCCTGCAACAGCTTCTTTTCCGTATCCGTCATGTGAACATCCTCCTCACTTCCACCTCTGCCAGACGATCTCATAGCCCAGCGCATCGGCAAGCTGGACGGCTTCGACATAGCGCAAGGACTCCCGCTGGAGCTTGTTGGACAGATTGGATACGCTGTCAGACCAACCGTGTTCGTCCCGCAGCAGATCGACCACCTCCTGCATGGTCATTCCCTGACGGA
>ERZ1106963.4155-NODE-4155-length-11158-cov-3.639557_pt1 | contig 11158 bp, 9 predicted proteins | sample MGYA00403681_ERZ1106963 | MGnify/ENA primary metagenome ERZ1106963 (study PRJEB35170, sample SAMEA104062407) | human gut metagenome | biome: human gut; feature: human-associated habitat; material: faeces | place: Denmark | collected 2012-05-03 ...
CATGGCGGACCCCCGTTTCGACAATATGCCCTTAATCCTAGAGACCCCGGACGAGGCGCTTTGGCCGGAGGAGATACAGCTTCTATATAAACAATTAAAATCTTGATTATATGTTCATTTTAATGCCTGTCATTTTTGTCTTAGGAATCCTCGCTATTGCCTTGGAGGATAAGATCAAAATAAATAAAGCGGCCATAGCGTTGTTCATGGCTATCTCTATGTGGATGATATTGATGTTCGATGCCTACAATATTTTCGTCGAACGCTCCAGTACGATCTTTCAAGAGTTCTTGACCCAGAACCCGGAGATGGCCAGCTTGCCCCCGCATGAGCAATTTATTAATTTTATATCGAACCGTGCGATTGTTTATCATTTAGGAAACGTCTCCGAGACGCTTTTCTTCGTGATGTGTTCCATGTTGATCGTGGATATCGTGGATAAGCATGGTGGTTTTAGGGCCGTGACCGGGTATATCCGTACGCCGAATAAACGTAAGCTGTTGTGGTATATAAGTTTCGCTACTTTTTTCTTCTCCGCCTTGTTGGATAACTTGGCAGCCGCTATTGTGATCATGGCGGTGTTGCGTAAGCTGGTACCGGATCGTACGGATCGTTTGAAATATGCCTGTATGGTGATTATAGCGGCGAACGCCGGTGGCTCATGGTCGCCGATTGGTGATGTGACGACCATCTTGCTTTGGGTCGGAAAGAATATCTCGGCGATGCACCAGATCTCTCACGTATTTATCCCTGCTTTGGTTAATATGTTGGTGCCGTTGACGATCGCCCATTTCTGGTTGTTCAAGAAAGGATCTACCTTGCGTGTGTTGAGCGAGGAGGAGCAAGGCGACGAGTACATACCAGAGATACCGAACCGCTCACGTCGGATGATCTTTGTGATCGGCGTGCTTTCCTTGGCGTTGGTGCCAGTCTTCCAGATGGTGACGAACTTGCCGCCGTTCTTGGGCGTCTTGCTGGGATTGGTGATCCTTTGGTTCTATACGGATTTGATGTATAGCAAGCTGCACATGCATGAGTCCCAGAAACTCCGTATTTCCCAATTGTTGCCGAATATCGATTTGGCTACGATCTTCTTTTTCTTGGGGATCTTGATGGCCGTGGGAGCGCTGGAGACCTCCGGGCAGTTGGGTATCATGTCCGCTTTCTTGGATAAGCATGTGCATGAACCGTATCTGATCAGCTTCGTGATCGGTGCCTTGTCCTCCTGCGTGGATAACGTAGCCTTGGTAGCTGCTACGATGGGTATGTACCCGATCGTGGAGCAGGTGGCCGACTTATCGCCTTATGCCCAGTTCTTCGTATCGGACGGTGGTTTCTGGACCTTCTTGGCTTATTGCGCCGTGACGGGTGGTAGCATCTTGATCATCGGATCGGCTACGGGCGTTACGGTAATGGGATTGGAGAAGATCGATTTCATGTATTATACGAAACGGTTCTCTATCTTGGCGTTGATCGGCTATTGTTGCGGCGCCGGTGTATATATGCTTTTATTTGCTTAAAACTTTATTTATATGAAGAAGAGTTGGATTTTATTAACCGCTTGCGCCGCCCTGTTATCCGGGGTGGAGGCTATCGCCTGTACCGGTTTGCTGGTGGGCAAGAAGGCTTCGACAGACGGTTCGGTAATGATTAGTTATGCGGCGGACTCGCATTCCCTGTATCGTTGGCCCGCCGCTACATGGCCGAAGGGCGCCATGTTGGAAGTGAAGGAATGGGATACGGGGAAACCGCTGGGCAAGATCGCCCAAGTGGAGAAGACCTATTCCGTAGTGGGTAACATGAACGAGCATCAGGTGGCTATCACGGAGAGTACGTTCGGCGGACGCCATGAATTGGTGGATACGACGGGTATCATGGATTACGGTAGCTTGATCTACATCGCTTTGCAACGTTCCAAGTCGGCCCGTGAGGCGATCAAGGTCATGACGGACTTAGTAAAGGAATATGGCTATTACAGCAGTGGCGAGACGTTCTCTATCGCCGATAAGAACGAGGCTTGGGTGATGGAGATGATCGGTAAGGGACCGGGTAACAAAGGTGCCGTTTGGGTAGCGATCCGCATCCCGGACGATTGTATCTCGGCGCATGCCAACCAGTCCCGTATCCAGCAGATACCGTTTGACGATAAGGAGAATTGCATGTACTCGCCGGATGTGGTTTCTTTCGCCCGTGAGAAAGGATATTTCAAGGGAAAGGACGCTGATTTCAGTTTCGCCAAGGCTTATTGCCCGTATGATTTCAGCGCCTTGCGTGGATGCGAGGCTCGTGTATGGTCTTTCTTCCGTAAATATGATACCACGATGGATCAGTATATGGATTTTATCAAGGGTGATCCTTCCAAGGAGCCGATGCCTCTGTATGTGAAGCCGAATCGTAAGCTTTCCGTTCAAGACGTACAGAATGGCATGCGCGACCATTACGAGGGAACGGATCTGGATATGACGAAAGATGCCGGTGCCGGCTCGTATAAGGTTCCTTACCGCTGGCGGCCGATGACGTTCGAGGTAGACGGGCAGGAATATACGAATGAACGTGCCATAGCGACGCAACAAACGGGCTTCGTGATTGTTCCACAAATGCGTAACTGGTTGCCGGACGCTATCGGTGGTATCTTGTGGTTTGCCGTGGACGACGCTGATATGGCAGTCTTCACTCCTGTATATGGGTCGGTAACGGATGTTCCGGAGTGCTATCGGGTGGGAAACGGCGATTTGCTGAACTTCTCTTGGACTTCCGCTTTCTGGATTCATAACTGGGTGGCTAATATGGCTTACCACAAATATAGCTTCATGATTCAGGATATCCGTAAGGTACAGCAAGAGTTGGAGAATGGTTATCAAGAGACCGTACCGGCTATCGATAAGGCGGCTCAGGAGTTGTATGCCAAGGACCCGGCGGAGGCTGTCAAGTTCTTGACGTGGTATAGCACGACTAATTCAGACTCCGCTACCGCCCGCTGGAAGCAATTGGGTGAGTATTTGCTTGTAAAATACATCGATGGAAACGTGAAGAAAGAGGTGAACGGACAGTTCAAGCGTAATCCGTACGGCCAGCCTGCGTCTCCCGATTTTCCCGGATATGACGAGGACTATTACCGTAGCATCGTGAAGAGTGCCGGCGATCGACTGAAAGTAAAATAAATACCAATAATAATCTAATGTTGAACTAAACGAAAGAAAGCGTATGAAAAAGTTTGTAATGATGCTGATGTTAGCAGTCTTTAGTCTGGGAGCTTATGCGCAGACGCAGCAAGGACAATCTGCCGTGGGATTTAACATCGGTTATGGATTCGATTCGAAGAATGCCACGTTAGGAGTTGATTACCGCTATTGTATCACGGATGCGGTACGTTTGAGCCCCTCTCTTACTTATTTCGTAAAGAATGATAATCACAGCACTTGGGCGATCGACTTGAATGCTCATTATGTAGTGAAGTTAAGTGAGATGTTCGGTTTTTATCCATTAGCGGGGCTTAGTCTGTCCTTTTGGAATTGGGATGCGGTCCATGGCCTTTCTCATAACGAGACTCGTCTGGGAGCCAATATCGGTTTAGGCGGTGAGGTTTATGCTACCGACAATCTTTCGATAGGATTGGAGGTGAAGTATAATATCATCAAGGATTTCGATCAGGCCATGCTGGGTGTTCGCGTAGGATATAGTTTCTGATCCCAATATAGTCACAGCCCCACGACAGTACTGCCGTGGGGTTACACCAGTACTGCTTCCGGCTCTCGCCGATACTGGTGTAGCCCATTGACGGTACAGGCGTTTCCTTTATTCCTTCACCGGCTCCTACACACACGCACGCATACGCGTATTATTAATGTACGCATACATGTGTGTGGGTGTGTGTAAAGGGGTAGGTGAAGGAATGAAGGAAATAATCATTTCCTTTTTCTCGATTGCTTACCATCTCAAATAATCCTCGAACGTGACTTTCTCGAAATTGGGGATTACCTCATATACTTTATCTCTTAAAGATTCCGCCGGATTCGTCGTACTTAACCCGATGACACGCATCCCTGCGTCCTTCCCGGACTGTATGCCGTTGAAAGAATCCTCGAATACGATACAATCCTCGGGAGATACGTTCAAGTCTTTCGCCGCCAATAGATAACACATCGGATCGGGCTTACCTTGCGTGATGCGGTCGGCGGTCACTAGGGTATCGAATAGATTGTCCAGATGTAGAAGCCTGAAAGCCCGTTTCACCTTCGCGTTATCCGAGCTGGTAACCAAGCCTATCTGTACGCCGTGCTCCTTCAGCATACGGATGAACTCGATGGAGCCGGGCATGGGAGGCAAGGGCATCGTCTTCTCATACTCTGTAGATTCTTTGGTCACCATTTGGCGGAACTCCTCCGTATATCCGGAAAAATACTTCTCCAGAATATACGGTAGGGTCGTACCCTTTATAATATCAGCGAAATTATCGATACCTAAGCCATAACGTTTAGCGGCATCGTTCCAGAATAAATCGTAAATAGGTTCCGTATCTACTACTACGCCGTCAAAATCGAACAAGGCGGTCTTTGGTTGTTTCATATAAATAATCATTTAATATTTATATCGCGAAGATACGTCTATTTTTTATGAAATCAATTATCTTTGTGGACGCACACATAGCTTGATTATATATATATTAAAAATAAATAAGACATGAAGACACTAGTAATTTGTACCGCCATGAGCGCTATGATCCTTTGCGCCTGCGGTGGAAAAAACACGCAAAGCACGGAAGAGACAGCTAAGGTAGTACCGATGGCCGTAATTACACCGGCGATCAATCAATTGACCGACCAAGAGAAAGCCGAGGGTTGGGCGCTCCTTTTTGATGGTAAGACAACGAAAGGCTGGCGTGGAGCGCACAAAGACGCTTTCCCGGATCACGGATGGATGGTGAAAGATGGCGAATTGATCGTGCAGAAATCCGACGGTAGCGAGTCTACGAACGGAGGCGATATCGTTACGGAGGGTGAATATTCCGCTTTTGAGTTCAGCGTGGATTTTAAGATCACCGAAGGGGCCAACAGCGGTATTAAATACTTCGTGACCGAGCAAGAGAAGCAAAAAGGCTCCGCTTACGGCTTGGAGTTCCAGCTATTGGATGACGCTAAGCACCCGGATGCCAAGCTTTACACGACTTTCCCCGGTAGTCGTACCCTTGGAAGCTTGTATGATCTGAAGAAAAGCGAGAACATCCATTTCAACGGCGTAGGAGAGTGGAATACGGCCGTGGTGAAGGTATTCCCGAACAACCACGTAGAGCACTGGCTGAATGGTGTGAAGGTATTGGAGTACGAGCGTGGCAGCAAGGAGTTCCGTGATTTGGTGAAGGGCAGTAAATACGCTGATCCATCTTATAATGCGGGTGGTGCTTTCGGCGAGGCTCCGAAAGGACACATCCTTTTGCAGGATCATGGGGATGAGGTAGCGTTCCGCAATATCAAGGTGAAGGAGTTGAAATGATCGCCTCGTGACTAATTTTTCGTAACAAAAGGGTGCCGATTTAAAAAAAGTTGTTACTTTGCGGCGGATTTAGACTACTAACTTTAAAAGATAACAGACAAATACCATGATTTGGAACGAAACTATTGAATGTATGGACCGTGAGGAAATGCGGAAACTACAGAGCCTACGGTTGAAAAGAGTTGTTGAACATGCTTACCATAACTCCCCGTTTTATCGCAAGAAAATGCAGGAGATGGGCATTGCTCCCGACGATATACAGACAATAGATGATATAACGAAATTACCGTTCACGGTAAAACAAGACTTGCGTGATAACTATCCTTTCGGCTTGATGGCCGTGCCGATGTCCGAGATCGTCCGTCTGCATGCCTCTTCCGGTACGACAGGTAAGCCTATCGTCGTGGGATATACCCGTAAGGACTTGGGTATTTGGGCCGAGGTGGTGGCTCGTTGCCTGACCGCCTATGGTTTGACAAAGAACGATTCCGTGCAAGTATCCTATGGTTACGGAATGTTTACCGGAGGCTTGGGTGCCCATGCCGGAGTGGAGAATATCGGTGGTACGGTGATCCCGATGAGTAGCGGTAATACCCAGAAACAAATCCAGTTGATGCACGACTTCGGTGCGAAGGGTTTGGCTTGTACGCCCTCGTACGCCTTGTATCTGGCGGAGACCATCCACCAGTCCGGTATTCCCTTGGAGGAATTCCAGCTACGTGTCGGAGCGTTCGGTGCCGAGCCTTGGACGGAGAATATGCGTAAGGAATTAGAGACAAAACTAAATATCAAAGCTTACGATATCTATGGCTTGACGGAAATCTGCGGGCCGGGCGTTGGTGGCGAGTGTGAGTGCCAGAACGGTACCCACCTGTGGGAAGACCATTTCTTCCCGGAGATCGTGGACCCGAATACCTTACAACCGGTGGAACCGGGACAAGTAGGAGAGTTGGTCTTCACCACGCTTACGAAGGAGGGTATGCCGATGCTTCGTTACCGTACACGTGATTTGACCTCGCTGACTTACGAGAAGTGCGCCTGTGGACGTACGGCGGTTCGTATGGGACGTATTTTAGGTAGAAGTGACGATATGTTGATTATTCGTGGCGTAAATGTTTTCCCGTCTCAGGTAGAATCCGTAATTTTGGAGCTGCCGGAGTTTGAGGCGCATTACCTGATCGTGGTGGATCGTATGAACAATACCGATACCTTCCAGATACAGGTGGAGGTTCGCCAAGAATACTACTCGGACGAGATGAACAAGATGATCGCCTTGAAAAAGAAGATCGCCGCCCGCATGCAGAGCGTGATCGGTTTGCAACCGGACATCAAGATCGTGGAGCCGCGTAGTATCGAACGTAGTATGGGTAAGGCAAAACACGTGATCGATAAACGTAAGTTAGTATAACCTCTAAAAGATTAAGTACTATGTTAATAAAACAATTATCAATCTTTCTGGAAAACAAGAAAGGCCGTTTTACGGAAGTCGCCAAGATATTAGGGGAGGCAGGGGTCAATATGTCCGCTTTCACGGTAGCCGAGAATTCCGATTTCGGTATCCTTCGCCTAATCGTATCCGATACGGAGAAAGCGATATCCGTGCTTCGTGAAAAGTTATACGCTGTAAGCGTGGCCGACGTGGTATGCTTGCATTGTCCCAACCAGCCGGGAGCCTTGGCAAAGGCGATGGATATCATTACCTCGGCCGGGATCTTCATTGAATATATGTACGCTTTTTCTCAAGGCGACGCTGCTAACGTGATCATCCGTCCGGACGATGTCAATAAGTGCGCGGAGGTTTTGAAAGCGAATAAATTGGAATTGATCGCTGCTAGCGATTTATATAAGTTGTAAATATTAACGTTTTGGGTTTCATTTATTCGCCTAAAAGCACTAATTTTGCACGCTAAAAGTATGTGAATGAAAAAGGTTGTATTTTTACTGATGATGATGACAGTACTATTATCCTCTTGTGGAGAGTATAATAAGATACTGAAGAGCACGGATTACGAATTGAAATATTCGTACGCGAAGAAATACTTCAACGCGAAGCAATACTCGAAATCCGCTACTCTGCTGGATGAACTGGTTACAATCTTTAAAGGAACAGCTTATGCCGAGGAGTCCTTGTACTTGTTGGCGCAAAGCTATTACGGTCAGAAAGATTATCAGACGGCTTCGCAATACTTCGAGACCTATTATACGACCTATCCGAAAGGGGAGTTTACGGAATTATCCCGTTTCTATTCCGGTTATGGTTTGTATCTGGACTCTCCGGATCCCCGGTTAGACCAGTCGCAGACGTATAAGGCGATCGAGCAGTTGCAACTTTATTTGGAGTATTATCCGCAAAGTGAACGGGCCGAGGAAGCGCAGAACATCATGTTCGAGCTTCAGGAGAAGTTGGCTTACAAGGAATTGATGGCCACCCGCTTGTATTTCAATCTAGGTACCTATATGGGGAATAACTTCCAGTCTTGCGTGATCACGGCGCAGAACGCCTTGAAGAATTACCCGTATTCCAAGTATCGTGAGGAATTCATGTTCCTTATCATCCGTGCGAAGTACGAGTTGGCGCTAGTATCCGTAGAGGAGAAGTTGCAGGGCCGTTACCGGGATGTGGTTGACGAGTATTACAACTACATGAACGAGTATCCGGAAGGTAACTACGTAAAGCAGGTAACGAAGTTCTACGACTATGCCAGCAAGCGAATTACAGATGCATATTAAGCGAATTTAATCAATAAAACGAAAATGGATTACAGAAAATCAAACGCTCCTACCAATACGGTAACCCGTGACATGATGAAGTTAAGTGAAGAAACGGGTAACGTATATGAGACAGTCGCTATCATTTCAAAACGGGCGAATCAGATTAGTGTTGAGATGAAACAAGATCTGGAAAAGAAACTTCAAGAGTTCGCTTCTTACAATGACAACTTGGAGGAAGTCTTTGAAAACCGTGAGCAGATCGAGATTTCACGCTACTATGAGAAACTTCCGAAATCAACGTTGATCGCCGCTCAAGAGTACGAGGATGGCAAGGTTTATTACAAGAATCCTGCTAAAGAGAAGAATAACTTCTAAGAAGAAATATTTTTGAACATCGGAAAGGCTGACCCTCAAATGAGTCGGCCTTTCCATTTAAAACGAACTAATTACCATGTTACAAAGAATACAAACTGTTTACCTGCTAATTATCGTGGCGCTTACGGTCGCTACCTTATTCTTGCCGTTGGCCGTGTTGCAACAAGGAGACGCTCTCTTTTCGTTCGATGCTAGCGGGTTGAGCACGATGATCGGTGAGCCGGAATTACTATACCCGGCATGGGGCTTATTTGCCTTGACTGCTATCATCGCTATCATTGCCTTAGTGACGATCTTCTTATATAAGAAAAGAATCCTGCAAATCCGTCTTTGCGTGTTCAACGCATTGCTGATATTGGGCTTTTATGGTTTCTTTGCCTTCTTGATCTATTCCTTGAAGGGGGATATGGAAGGTGCCAGCGTAAGTGTTAAGATCGCTCTTTCCTTCCCGTTGGTCAATCTGATCTTGGATTATCTGGCGATCCGTAATATCGGGGCCGATGAGGCGCTGGTACGTTCCTTGGATCGTTTGCGTTAAGGCTTTCCGGATAAATCATTGGGTATAAGATATTAGGTAAGGGACTCTTTTTGTCAAGGGCCCCTTATTTTATGTCCGGAAAAGTATAATACATAAGACAATATTATTTTGTATATGAAACAATATTGTTTTTCGGTGAAATATATCTACTTTCGTAGAATACAAATATCCGTTGCCTATCATGAAGAAGACTCAGTTTATTCCCATCGCTTTATTGTCGGTATCGGCGGTAGCGAACGCCCAGAGTGCCAGTCGTCCCCCGAATATCATCCTGTTCTTGGTGGATGATATGGGATGGGAGGATACGTCCTTACCTTTTTGGATCCAAAAGACGCATTATAATGAGGTATATGAGACCCCGAACATGGAGCGATTGGCGAAAGGGGGCATGATGTTTACCCAAGCCTACGCTAGCAGTATCAGCTCGCCTACCCGTTGCAGCTTGATCACGGGGACGAACGCCGCCCGTCACCGGGTTACGAACTGGACGCTTTTTAAGGATAAGACGACCGATCGGGAGAGCGATGTGCTTACCTTGCCGGATTGGAATTATAACGGCGTGGCCCAAGTGGGCGGGACGAATAATACGTTTGTGGGTACTTCATTCGTGCAGATATTGAAGAATAACGGATATCACACGATCCATTGCGGCAAGGCGCATTTCGGGGCAATCGATACCCCGGGGGAGGACCCGCATCATTGGGGATTCGAGGTCAATATAGCCGGGCATGCCGCCGGAGGTCTCGCCAGTTACCTCGGCGAGAATAATTACGGGCATACCAAGGATGGTAAACCTTACGCTCCGAACGCTATCCCCGGATTGGAAAAGTATTGGGGAAGCGACACCTTCGCTACGGAGGCCTTGACGCAGGAGGCGATCAAGGCGTTGGACAAGGCTAAGAAATATAACCAGCCGTTTTACCTATATATGTCACATTATGCGATCCATATCCCGATTGATAAGGACAAGCGTTTCTACCAGAAATATATCGATAAGGGGTTAACGGCTAAAGAGGCGGCTTACGCTGCCTTGATAGAGGGTATGGATAAGAGTCTGGGCGATTTGATGGACTGGTTGGAGAAGAATGGCGAGGCGGATAACACGATCGTGATCTTCATGAGCGATAACGGTGGTCTTTCCAGCGAGCCCAGATGGCGTGACGGCGAGATCCATACGCAAAACTATCCCTTGAACAGTGGTAAAGGCTCCGCCTATGAGGGAGGAGTCCGTGAGCCTATGATCGTGCGTTGGCCGGGGGTGGTGAAACCGGGAAGCAAATGTGATAAATACTTGATTATCGAGGATTTCTATCCAACTATCTTGGAGATGGCAGGCATAAGGGGGCATAAGACCGTACAGCCGATAGATGGCGTCAGTTTCATGCCTTTATTAAAAGGTACGGGAGATCCTTCCGTGGGACGTAGCTTATTCTGGAACTGCCCGAATATATGGGGTAATGACGGGCCGGGAATCGGTCCGACTTGCTCGGTCCGTAATGGAGACTGGAAACTGATCTATTATTACGAGACGGGGAAGAAGGAATTGTTTAATATCCCGGAGGATATAGGGGAACATAATGACGTGGCAAGGCAGCATCCCGATATCGTAAAGCGTCTGTCCGGGGAATTGGGTACGTATTTACGGAAAGTGGACGGGCAACGTCCGTCGTTTAAGGCGACAGGCAAACCGGTTCCTTGGCCGGATGAGATATAATAATTAAAAAAAGAAAGAGCATATGGAGTTTTACAAAGCGGAAGAGAATCGCTATGCGGATATGATATATCGGCGGTGCGGACGGAGCGGTATCTTATTGCCGGCCGTTTCCTTGGGATTGTGGCACAACTTTGGTAGTGTGGACGTGTTCGGTAATTTTATCCAGATCGCTCACGCCGCATTCGATCATGGCGTGACTCATTTCGACTTGGCGAATAATTATGGCCCGGCCTACGGATCGGCGGAGGAGAATTTTGGCCGGATATTGAAGAAGGGCTTGGGCGTTTATCGGGATGAGCTGATCATCTCTACGAAGGCGGGCTACGATA
>ERZ1106963.4165-NODE-4165-length-11127-cov-10.444635_pt1 | contig 11127 bp, 8 predicted proteins | sample MGYA00403681_ERZ1106963 | MGnify/ENA primary metagenome ERZ1106963 (study PRJEB35170, sample SAMEA104062407) | human gut metagenome | biome: human gut; feature: human-associated habitat; material: faeces | place: Denmark | collected 2012-05-03 ...
GAATGGCAGGGATCAGATGATTTCGGGTGGGTTTGAGGGGCATTTAATATATTGCAGGTTAAAATTTTGGCGTCAAAGCCGCCAAAATGCTTACAACGGACGAGCAAAGCTCGCCGTATTTGCGAGTGTTTTGAGATATCTGCAAAATGGAGTCAGAAAGCGAGGGTTGAGTTTTTTATGGAGTCAAAGAATAGAAAATCATCAGAAAAAAGCGAACGTTCAGGCATTTGTGATGATGTCAAGGTGAAATTTCCGCTCTATGTTTTCCCTGAGACGATGCAGAAGATCGATATGCTTTATGAGACCGACAATTGTAAGTCAAAGACGGAGTTTATGGAGAAGGCGATACGTTTTTATTGTGGGTATCTGCTGAACAAGGACAGCGTGGCAGCGGAATATGCCGCTCCGCAGATCACTGCAATAACCGAGGGCATAGTAAAAGGCACGGAACAGAGGTTGTCCCGTGCCTTATTTAAGGTTGCTGTCGAACTGGGTGCAGTATCACATATGCTTGCGGCAATCAATGATATTGATGATGAAACAATGGTGAAGCTTAGGGCTATGTGTACTGACGAGGTCAGGAGGATAAATGGGGTTATTAATTTTGAAAGGGCGGTGAGGTATCAGAGAAATTGATGATAAAATTAGCTCATTGTATCTTTTAAATTAGTACGATGAGCTAATTTTTTTATCAAGTGGTGATAACTTCAAATTATCGGAGGGTTAAGTAATGAACTACATTGTAAAACTTGTTCTTTCTATATTTGGAATGATTATTTTTATTTTAGCAGCAATACTATCTACTTTAAATATGGATACTATTGTTTTGGCAATTATTTCGGGTTTAGCAGCATTTGTAGATGCATTTGTTTTTATGATTCCATTTATCTTTCGTGTAGTATCAATTGATTCTTCACAAATTGATCCTAACGTCTATAACTATGATAACAAAAGTTTCGTAGATAGAAAAGAAATTTATCGTGAAATTACAAATCAGATTGATACATTGAAAATCACAAAAGAAGCTGTGATGTGGATACGATTATTTGGAGAAGATGGAATAGGAAAAAAAGCATTGGTTTCAAAATTATTTCAAAAGTACAAATATCCATTAAATAAATTTTACTTTTTAGGCAGCGAAGATAAAATCAAAATAATAGATCAAATAAATAATAAGTATCCGTTGAAAAACGAAATATATAACGAAAAAATTTATTTACATAAACTAGCAAAGTCCAAAAGAACATTTGTTGTAATAGAAGCTAACTATGTTAATATAGATTTGCAAATAACAGAAATGTTATCGGATTGGAATAACGAAATACACAATAAACACAAATTAATTTTTATTACGTTGGATAGTAATTCTTCTATATCAAATTTAAAAAATCAATCATACATTTTTGAATATGAATTAAAAAGATTAGGAAACATAGATTCCATAAAGTTTATAAACAAGCTGTTAAAAAGAAATTCTGACATAAATCCTAATGATATATTCAAAATATCTAACGGATTGCCTGCTACAATTAAATTTATTTGTGAGCAATATAATAAAACTAAAAACATTATTGAACAAACTAATTGGTTGGAACAATACCTTAAATTAAATGATGAAATAAAAGGCGACTTTCTTAAATTATGTCTTTTAACGCTTATGGATGGAAAAATTAAAAAAAAAGTTGTTAAATCAATTTTAAATGATTACAATATTTCTTTCTTAATTGCTCAGAAGATTTTGGTTGTCACTAATGATAAAAAATATTATGTGCCGGCATGGCTTATAAATACTCTTCTGATTTCAGATAATTACAAAAGTGATCTATTGCATCAAATGGAATTAATATCTCGAAAGATACAATTAAACCCGAATAAAGCGAGAAAAATCGACGTATTAATATGTAAGGATTCTAAAAAATTACTTATTTATATGAGAGATTTGGAAAAGCAAAAATCATATATACAAATTAAAGAATTGTATAATAAGTTTTTAATGGAGTTTGATTATAAAAATGTTATTGATAGAGAAATAATAATTATTTTTATGAAATCATTATTGGAATTGGGTGAATACGGCCTTTTTTATTCATTATACCAAAAATATAATGTTCCTATTACTGAAAATATGTCCTATGAAGATTTCCAGGTGAATCTTTTAATTGCTGATTATTATCATTTGACAAGTCAGTATGATAATTCAAATTTAATTTTTGAAACATTATTGATAAATACTGATTGGGGACAAAAGAATATACATGAATTAAAATTTTATTTAGCACATAATTTAAGACATAAAGGAGAATTAAAAAAAGCAAAATTTATATTCAACGAACTGTTGACTATAAATGACATAAGCAACAAGTACTATGTTCGTGCTGTTACTTCAATAGTTTCAATTGATATTTTCGAAAATAATAATTTTGATCCAGAAGAGGCGTTACATAAGTTAGAACCTTTAATTGCAAATGAAACTGTAAAATATAATGTATACAGACATATTGCAAATATTTACAAACGGCAGTCCAGTACATTGGATAAAGCCATTAAATTTTTAAAAGAAAAAATAAATGATTTGGAAATTTCACAATTGCGTATTTTACAGGATTATTATTTTGAATTAGCTGAGTGTTACCGAATCAAATGTAAAAATAATAAAGCATACTATAATTTTGCCTTAACATATTATAATAAGGCCTTATTGTTTGCAGAACTTAACCACGATATCAATCTTAAGATTAATGTTCAAATTGGAAAAGCTCTTTTAAACTATTTAAACGATAGACGTATAGATCGATTAAAAAAATCTTTAGAGTTTTTGATGACAGAAGCATCTATTTCACAAGTTATTAGTTATTGCATATTAACTCTTTTGTCAATAATAAACAATACTGATATTAGCAAACAACTTGAGAAACAACATTTTTTTCATTATTTACAAGTGTTAGAATCGAAAGATGTAAATTCAATGTATATTACTGTTATGTAATACCTGTTTTACATTGTCGGTTATAGCTTTGTCATATGTAAAATGTATTTCTTTTGGAGGTAGTTTCTTTATCTTTTCTGAAATCTGTTTAAAGTTACATTTTGACTTCATTAACAAAATTAGTATTTCTGCAATTGTTTCAGCTTCATCATTTCCCCAGTTAAAACGTGCAATTTGTTGGAAACCTAACCTTACCCCTTGTGAATCATAAATTTTTCGCCTTCTGATATTCAAAGAAACGTCAGACATAAGCGAATTTCTCTCAAAAATATCAATTGTTTTTTCGGGTAAAGATAACCATAATTGATGTGTATTTGAGAAATGACCATCACGTGTTTTAATAAGTTTTACTTTGTTATTTTCTAATTTTATTGCGACAGTATCCATAAAAGACCGCATAACATCAAAATACTCTTTTCCAAAATCATCTAATTCATATAATGAAAATAATAAAGATGTCACATTATTAAGTTGAACATTTCTCAAATAATCTGGATTAATTTTCAAATCAATTTTTTCTGCTAATTTTATATTTCTAGTCATTATTAATCCACATGTAGGACCAGGTATTGTTTTATGTGTTGCTCCCATCAAAATGAAATTATCTTCATCAGAAAACCAGTTGAATGGATTTTCTATATTGTTTGTTGCAATTAGTCCTAAGATTTGCGTAGCATCATAAATTAATGTTGTATTCTTTATGTTAATTTTATGTAATTGGGGGTGTTCTATCATATCAGATAAAGCTATTAAAATTCCATCAACATTATATTTAGAGATTAAACTATTAATTGCCAAATAATCGAAGTCTTTTGCGTCATAATCATAGGGCAAAAATTCAGCTTTCAAACCTAATCGTTCGCATATAATTTTCATCGACGAGTGTCCGCCATATTCTGGTGAGGTGATTAATATTGTATCCCCAATATTAAATAAAGCCATCAGAAGAGTAGTTATTGCATTAAGACCTGATAAAGTTCTAGCATCAGCGTAGTTGCATTTAAACAATTTACCACATTCGTTCTGTAATTCAATATATATATCAAATAATTTATCACTTCCATGAAAATTATTTGTGTCAAGATACTTCATTATTCCACCCAAAACATATTTTTCTTGAAGAAAGGTACTATGTGGTATCTTAACAAAATCTGATGAAATGTTTTCCGCCGCACATAAGGGAAGTGTTTTTAATTCATTCATGCTTATATTATTGTATATTTCTAAAAAATCATCTAAAGAATTATTATTTGTCATTTAATCTCTCCCTCCGATAATTTGAAGTTATCCTTCAATAATCATCTTATACATAACACCATATCACGTTCTTACATAAAAGTCAATCACATACCAAGATTTTTGTAAATTCTCACAAATTGTCGAAATTTGTCGTTTGCGAACAACTCTGATATAATATAAGGTAGGTTTAAAAGCAATTTTATTCGCAAGCCTTTGTGCTTTTTGTGAATGTTGACCAAATTGCTTTTGCCTCATAAAATTTTAAGGAGCTGTTTTGATGTTTGAATATAGACCTTTTGTAGACCAATTTCTCGATTACTGCCGTTACCATAAAAAGCTTAGCGAAAAAACTGTGCGTGCATACAAAATTGACCTTTCGCAGTATGCACTGTTTTCCGATACGCTTTCAAAACAGGCATTGTGGGATTACATCGAGTGCCTGAATAAAAAGTACAAGCCGAAAACTGTTAAGCGTAAGCTTGCTACTCTAAAAGCCTTTATCCACTTTCTTTTGCTGCAAGACTACATAGATTTTAACCCATTTGATAAGCTTGAAACTTCGATCAGAGAACCTGTGCTGCTGCCCAAAACGATACCTCTCGACGTGATCGCTAAGATAATTTCCTTTTCTTATCAGCAGATCGGTTCAGCCAAAAGTGCTTACCAAATGAAATGTGCCGTCAGAAATGCCGCTGTGATCGAATTGCTTTTCGCAACAGGTGCAAGGATAGCCGAGATATGTACTCTTAAACCGGAAAATGTTGATCTTTTAGGACGCTCCGTTAAGTTCTATGGCAAAGGTTCAAAAGAACGCCTTATACCCGTGGAAAATATGGCTGTTCTCAGCATACTTAAAAGGTACAGACTTCTTTTTGAAGATAATATCTCCGTGTCAGGGTACTTCTTCGTCAATAAGCTCGGCAGAAGAATGACAGAGCAATCGGTACGAAATATGCTGAGTTCATATTGCAATCAATGCGGTGTTGAAATGCACATAACGCCCCATATGTTCCGTCACTCGTTTGCGACTCTGCTTTTGGAAGAGGACGTGGACATTCGTTACATACAAAGAATGTTGGGTCACAGTTCAATAACCACGACACAGATCTACACGCACGTTACATCGTCAAAGCAAAAAGAGATCTTAAAGACTAAGCACCCAAGAAACAAAATGGATTTTCCGTGATAAGTGATATATATATATTATTGCACAAGAAAATATTTTGTGTTGCGAAATGTAAAAATTAGATGGGGAAATGTAGTGAGCGGTAATTTATGGGTGATTTTTTATCATAAAGGAGGGGGAAAATGTCGCAGCTTATCGTTACGAGCCGTTATCTGAAAAGCGGAAATCAGAAAAACAAAACTAAACGAAGAAACTATACAAAGTATATTGCTACCCGTGAAACAGTCGAGATACGAAGTCAAAAATTTGTTGACAGAAATGCCAATGCAACTAAAAATCAAAAGCAGCTTATTAACGATCTAATAAATGACTTCCCTGAATCCAAAAGATACCTTGAGTATGAGGACTATGAAAGAGAGCCGACCATTGAGAATGCCGGTGAATTGATAAGCACGATAGTAGAACGCAATGCAGACGTGGTTGGAAACCGACAGAATTTTGTCGGATATATGGCTATGCGTCCGGGCGTTGAAAAGAGAGGTTCGCACGGCTTGTTTAACGAAAAGAACGAGCCTATAATTCTGAATCAAGCGGCAAATGAGATAGCTGAACATAAAGGCAATGTTTGGTCACACGTTGTTTCACTTCGCCGTGAAGATGCTGTAAGGCTTGGCTTTGATAATTCAGACGCCTGGCGTGAGCTTGTCAAAAGGCATATTTCAGATATTGCCAAAGCACAGAATATCCCACTTTGTAATTTGAAGTGGTACGCCGCTTACCACGATACTACTCATCATCCTCATATCCATTTGCTTGTTTATTCAACAAATCCAAAGCAAGGATTTCTGACAAAGGCGGGTATAGATAAGATACGTTCAGCATTTGCAAACGATATTTTTCACGATGATCTGCAAAGCATATATCAGGAACAGACAGTAAGCCGTGATGAATTGAAAGCGGTTTCCAAAAAAGAATTTGAAAGCATTGTAAATATGATCGCAAGTAATGATCATACAGATCCACAGCTTGAAGAACTTATCAGAAAACTATATATCCAATTACAGAATGTGAAAGGCAAAAAAGTTTACGGCTATCTTCCAATGGAGATAAAGGAAACCGTCAATAAAATATTTTCAGAGCTTGCAAAAGATGAGAACATACAGCAGCTCTATGACAAATGGTGCAGTCTTGAACGATTGAAATACAAGACGTATACTCAGAAAGAAGCGGAACTTCCTGAATTAGTCGATAACAAAGTTTTTCAGCCTGTACGGAATATGATAATTCGTACAGTACTTAATATGAAACCATTTGATGCAAATACTGAAATTGAAGGATCTGAACCAAATGATGAATACATTGATAATACGCCTCAGAATATGTCACCTCTGTTTGATGAAGCAGAACCGTTGGCAGAGACAGAAACAGACGAATCGGCTGCGGCAATAAAATACTATATCAAATGGAACGATCAATACAAAAAAGCCTGTAAGCTTATCTATGGCAAAGACGCTAAGCTTAATGATTTTAAGAAAGCTGAACAGCTTTTGTTATCTGAATCACAGCGTGGGAATGTTTTGGCTGTTTACGATCTCGGAAAGCTTTATTCTACCGACAAGATTGGCGAAAGGAACGAAGAAACGTCTATTGCAAAATACACACGGGCTTTGCAGGGCTTTTTGCAAATAGAACCAAACTCAAAGAAATTAAATCCATATGTTCAGTATCGTATAGGTAAAATGTTTTGCTATGGCCGTGGTACGGAGCAGGACTATGAAAAAGCCTTTGAGTGGTTTCAAAGATCGGCAAAACAGAAAAACAAGTTTGCTCAATTTAGCCTTGCAAATCTGTATTACTATGGCAGCGGTATAGAGAAAGATCTGTCGCAGGCATTTCTTTGGTATCAAAGGGCATCCTCTCAGGGGCAGCCTTATGCGGCTTATTCTATCGCTCAAATGTACAGATATGGAGAGTATGTAACCAAAGATAATGATACAGCACAGAGATATTACAAACAAGCTTTGTCGGGATTTTTGAAAATCGAAAACGATGATATGGCGAACGACGATCTGTTTTACAAATTGGGACAGATGTTCAAACTTGGACTTGGAACAGACTCAGATGTTACAAAAGCGATCGAATACTTCAGACGTTCAGCTGAAATGAATAAAAAGAACGGCTTGTTTGAGTATGGCAAAGCACTTTTGATAGGTGAACACATTCCGCAGAATACAGATAGTGCAGTAAAATTGCTTGAGAAAGCTGTCAAACTTAAAAACAGCAATGCAAAAAGATTTCTTGCACTTGAATATATTTCAGGAGAACATTTGGAGCAGGATATTGAAAAAGGAATAGCCTTGCTTACCGAGTGTGCGGACAGCAGAGATGTCATTGCTTGTTACAGACTAGGCAAAATTTATTTGCAAGGCGAGATAATGTCTCAAAATCTGGACAAAGCAGAAAAGTATTTGCTCTTGGCTGCAGATAACGAGTATACGCAGTATGCTCTTGCAAAGCTGTATTTGCAGGAAGAAAAGTATGATATACAAAAAGCTGTCAATTATTTTGAGAATTGTGCTGACAAAAATCATTTGGCAAGTTATCAGCTTGGCAGGATCTATCTTTTCGGGGCAGCGGAACTTACAAAGGATGAGGAACAAGCTATCGAATGGTTTACAAAGTCTGCAAATGACGGCAATAAATATGCACAGGCTATACTGGACAACATATCGAAGTTTGAGAATGATCTGCTTGTGAATACGATTTTTAGTTTGTTTGTTAGTCTTAGTAGGTGCATTCAGGATAGTTATGACAACGATCGTAAAGACCTACAAAGCAGAGTTGACAGAAAACTGATGAGGGTTATTCGCAAAAAGAAAATGGAGTTGGGAGAGAAAGAAGAAAATCATATGGATATACAATAAAGAAAAACAGCTGATCTGTGCTTGTGACTGCATAGATCAGCTGTTTTTATTTCGCAAAATCTGCACCTTTGCGAAAGACTATTTAAGGCGATTTTGATCGCTATTTTGACTAATGTGATAGAATTTAAGCACATTATATCACATCAAATGGTTTTTGTAAAGTCAAAATAAGAAAATTCACAAAAAACCACAGTCTGATAAAGCTTTCAGCCGTCAGAATTTCAGTACGAGGAGGGCGATAAAATGAGAAATACAATGAACATTTACAAGAGAAAAGACGGACGTTTCGAGGGGCGTATTCCGTTTGGAAGAGATGATAACGGAAACCTGAAGTATAGGTATCTGTACTCAAGAAATCTTACAGAGCTTAAAGAAAAGATGCTTTATGCGTATACGACTTCTGAAAAGTATTCACCTGTCGTTTGCGGTAAAACCTTGCATGAATTATCGCTTGAGTGGCTCGGCAGCGCTAAACTGCGTGTTAAGGAGTCTAGCTATTGCTGTTATGAAAAGATAGTGACTAAGCATATAATTCCGTATTTTGAGCAGATAAAATATTGTGAGTTAAATACTCCGAAAATCAACGCTTTTATCGAATATCTTCTGAAATATGGAAAATCTGACAGAAATAGTGGACTGTCAGCCAAGACTGTTCACGATATCATAGTAGCAATGCGTTCGATTGCTAAGTATTCAGAGCAGGAGTATGGCTTGCGTAATCCAATGTGCAGTATTTCTATGCCAAAGATCCAAAGGAATGAAATTTCGGTACTGAACGAAAGCGAGCGTAAAAACTTGCAAAACCATTTAGTTAATAATCTGAACAACACAAACATTGGTATACTGCTTACTATGTACAGCGGTATGCGTATTGGCGAGATTTGTGCTTTAAAATGGAGCGATATTGATTTGCAGAGTGGCATTATCCGTATTTCAAAAACTGTTCAACGTATTAATGATAAAATTGGAAGTTCAAAAACAAAGATCATTGTTGGTTCACCAAAAAGCAGGACATCAGAGCGGGAAATTCCAATACCAAACTTTCTTGTAAACATTCTTAACGAAAGGCGACAAAATGAAAACAATTATATTCTTTCCAGAACTCACAAGCTGATCGAACCGAGAACAATGCAGAACAGATTTAAATCCGTCCTGAAAAAGTGTGGAATACGAAACGTTAATTTTCATTTACTGCGTCACACATACGCTACTGTTTGTATTGAAAATGGCTTTGATGCTAAAACTGTCAGCGAGTTGCTAGGTCATTCTAATGTTAATATTACACTTAACCGCTATGTTCACTCATCGCTTGATACAAAAAAGAAATATGTTGAAAAACTCAATTTTGTAGCTTAAAAGTTTTTAGCCGTCAGAAACATCTGATTGGTAGTAAATAATGCATGATTTTACGTTGATTTTTTGCCTTTTTGCCTGTAGGTGCAGATTTTGCGAAAGGTTTGTCTTATCTGTATTAATGTATTATACCACGATTTTAACAAATTATGTATTGATTTTACGTAAAATATTTGGTACAATGTTAATTAAGGCAGGTGAGCGTCGTGATTAGAATTGCGGTAGTAGATGACGAAAAATATGTATGTGCCCAACTCAAAAGATCATTGCTGGAATATCAGTTCAAATACAATTTGGACTTTGACGTTGATATATTTTTAACATGCGAAGATTTATATGAAAGATTGCAGTCCTCAATGGGCTATCATTTAATTTTCTTGGATATAGAATTTCCTAATATGAATGGAGTGGATTTGGGCAAAAAAATCAGAGGCAGGATTGGGGATATAAGGACTCAGATAGTATTCATCTCGGCTAAAGATTCATACGCAATGGAGTTATTTTCTGTCCACCCTTTTGATTTCATCATTAAACCGGTAAGTAAAGAACGACTTTATCCTTGTATTTCTAATTTCATCAAATTATATTCGAACAGTAATGTATTCTTCACTTATACATTGGAAAATATTAAGCACAAAATAGCCGTCAGCGAAATAATTTATATACAAAGTGAAAGAAAAAAGCTTAAATTGATTACATCAAGTGAAGAGATAATTTGTTATCATAAATTTAGTGATGCTGTAACTAATGAAATGAAAAATGATATGGTTGTAATAAAACGTGGCTTGGCTGTTAATATCAATCACATTGTTGATGCAGATTTTGAAACTGTTGTATTATCAAACGGAACAAGGCTAAAGATCAGCGACGGATATCGTAACAGTGTAATGGACATATTATCTGACAAGATAGGAGGATCGTAAATGCAGCCAACGGTATATTTAGTCTCTAATGCGATGCATATGTATGCTGTATACATACTTTTTACTGCGGTTTTGGGCAAGAGTAAACTTCATCAATTTGCTGAGATCTTGACTTATATTGTTTATTATCTAATAAATTGCGGTGTGTATCTTTTTATGGATAACATAATGCTGAATTTGATCAGCAATATATTGCCTATGTTCGTGATAATGTTACAATATAAAAAGCCTATACAAACTTATATATTTCTAACTATCGGCGTTTGTGCGGTTGGTATGTTTTTTGATTGGATGTTTACTTGTATAAATCCGAATTTTGTATTAATCAAATCAAATGCTCCTCAAAGCATTTCATTTTTAGGCTTTGTGTTTTTATTTCGATATTGCTTTAAAAGAGAGGAGAAAGTGATAGTCAATTCTAAATATATAGTTTTATTAATTATTATTTCAGCTGGAACAATTATGATTGGAGAACTATCTGGTCCAGATTATAATGTGAAGAGTTTTCTGATATCGGTGATTTTATTAATAATAAATTTTTTGAACTTTTATTTGTATGATAAATATATAGAAAAT
>ERZ1106963.4175-NODE-4175-length-11101-cov-7.154536_pt1 | contig 11101 bp, 10 predicted proteins | sample MGYA00403681_ERZ1106963 | MGnify/ENA primary metagenome ERZ1106963 (study PRJEB35170, sample SAMEA104062407) | human gut metagenome | biome: human gut; feature: human-associated habitat; material: faeces | place: Denmark | collected 2012-05-03 ...
GGAACTGCTATCTCTCCAATGGCGAATACGAAATGCTTGAGGAAATCCTCGAAAAGGAATTTTAATTGGAGAAAACAGATCATGATTACGACAATCGAATATACAGATAAGCAGAAATGTTTTGCATATGGCCGGAATCGAACAATGAAACAGGTCGGTCTGGAGATTTACGTCAGCAATGGGCGAATTTCCCTTTCGCCTGTGACCACCAAGGGCCCCAGTACAAGCTGTATTCTGGAAATTCCCATGGAAGACCAGGTTCTCGAAAAACTGATCGAAGTTCTCAATTACCAGAAAGTAAAGAAACATGACTGACAGCAAAGAAACAATCATGAATCAGACCTATATCCTCTCGAAAGACCATGCCTGGATGTATGAATTGATTCAAAGCGGCTTTCGTCCGGTTTTCCGGACGGAAGAAAATCAGGAACTTCGGATCTATCCGTTCAAAAGCATCCCGGAGGGACGGGAACGCTTTCTCCTTACGGCGAAATTTATGAAAATGGAATTTCTCGATCCGACGAGTCAGTCCGATTATGCCGAATGTGTCGATCAGCTCCAGGAATACAAAGCTTATGCGGCACAGGCGGTTTCCTTTCTGGAGAAAAATACCGCGGAAAACGGTCGCCTCCGGAATCTGCTGCGCGAAATCGCGGCATCCGCATATCCGTCAAAAATCGTCAGCATGACACATTTTCTCCAAACCCTTCGGGAAAAATGTTATGCTGCGCTGAACAATCCGTAACCATCTCAAATATAAACATCGCCGAGTCTACCATGTAGTAGACAGGTTCCAGGAACCGTCAGGATGAAAAAATTCTGATGGCTCCTGTTTTATATTCTGAATTCAAAATAAAATAAATATCAGGAGATCTGATCATGAAAGAAAACATCAAACGGGACAGTGCCATCGACCTGTTCAACGGTATTTTGAAAACGGCGCGCGATGCCGGTGCCTTGCAGGAGCTCGACCGGATTATCGACTACGATTCCGCGTGTGAATTTGAGGAGAAAAACAAAAGACCAATCTCCAATTATGAGTTCGCCACCGAATTCCGAGTTGATTTCGGCGGTTCGGAAGGCATTTACATCGACGCCTGGCTCAATGGTTATCTGGATGAGTCCGGGCATACACAGCGGCTTCATTTCGGTACGATCAAGACACTGGAACGCGATCTTGCCGCGATGAAAATCATGGGCGAAGCCTGCGGAATTCTGCAATACTATGCCTCGGATTATCTCAATAAGAACCTTTCCCGCTATGAACCCGATCCGACGAAATTGTCGCTGTTCCATAATTCGGATACGCCATTCTGGTGCCGTTCCTGCAAATCAATGGGAAATATCGCCGTATTGAAGCGTCTTTGCCCATGGAACGAACAGATGGAGCAATATGCCTTCCGTTGCCAACTTTGCGGCGTGGAAACCAATTATTTTTCCTCCTCCGCCGAGTTGCGTAAAGCCTGGAACAACGGAGAATACTGGATCAGGAAAAGTGACGCGATTCTGGTCAAGCGTGATGCTCTGCAATCCGTTTGTAAGTTGCGAGGTCAGGAACCCTGCAATCTCGACTGTGCCCAATGCCCGTATCAAATCATCCGGGAGTTGCGCCATACGGTATAAAGTCTGGTTATCGAACAACATTTCAAGTTAAAAACAAAATTCAGTTCTTCCGGCCGCTTGACCGGCGGATGAAGTCTCATCCGCCGCGCGGCTTCTTTGCGAAAGAACTGAATTCCCCAATAAACCAACAAAAAGAAGGAATCAAAAAGATGAACAACACACAAAACAGAAACAACGTCCGTAACACCAACAACACTAATCCCTCCAAAAAGTTCACGATCGCCGATCCGGACTCCAAGGCGACCGACAGCCAGCGCCGCGCGATTGGTCACGCAATCAAGAATGGTTCCTGGAAACGCTTCTCCGCGGAAGAATGGAAAGATCTCACCAAAGGCCGTGCCTCGGAAATTATCGACCAGATCCGTGCCAAAGAGGGCGATCCGCTTGCCTCCTGGGGACAGAAAAAGCGTTTTCTGGAACTGGTCCGGGAAGGATTCCTGCGCGGCGTCAAGCGCGAGACTTTCAAGAATCTCCGCAATGAGCAGATCAAGCGCATGATCTACAAAGGCATGAAGAACAAGGAAACCGGCACTTTCGCCGGACCGTATATCCATCCGGATGATCCGACTCCGGCTGCCGCCTGAAGCGTTACCATCCCCCGGCTATGGGACACACCTCATAGCCGGGATTTTTTACTTTTTGTCACAATCTGCCGAGAGTATTTCACGAATTCCATCCATCAAAGGAATTAAAGTCCGCTATGGTTGAGGAGGATCGTTTCTGGTGACCAAGGTCAATCCCGCTACGTTGAAGGGGGATGCAGCATCTTCCAGACGACCGCCAACCCCGAAACAAAGTCCCGCTTTTTCATATTGGGTGTGGACGAATCCCGCGAACAGACCCGCAGGATATTGGCGATGCAGCGCAAATCTCACACCTTGGAGGGTCTGGAAGACCAATCCGACAAAGAAGGAATCATTCGCAAGCATCACTCCTTCCAGCGCCTGTTGGAACCCTATGCCGTCGTGAACCCCTACGCAGAAGAGCTCTTCTACGAAGACGACCGCTTACAGGCCCGAAGAGACCAGCCCAAATTCCTGAATTTGTGCAAAGCAGTGGCCTTCCTGAACCAGATGAAAAAGCCCCTGAAAAACTACAATGGCATTGACTACATCGAAGTTTCAAGGGAAGACATCCAACAGGCAACCGAACTCGCCAGCGAACTTCTCGGAATCTCCCTCGATGAACTTTCGCTCCCCGCAAGGAATCTCCTCCAACTTCTACTGGAAATGGACCGGAAAACTTTCACCCGAAAAGAAGTGATGGACCACACCGGCTGGACTAAAACCCGCCTCCACATCCACCTCACGGAGCTCATAGAAATGGAACTGGTCCTTCCCGAATCCACAAAGAAGAACCAGTTCCAAACCTACAAACTCCTCTACAACGGTAAGCGCCCAGTGAGCCCCATCTAGATTTGAGACGACCAGCGTGCTATGTTCTTGCGCAACCCCGAACGAAAGGAGGACGGCATGGGACGCGAAGGACGAGATTATTGGGAGGCGCAACTGGGACAGCGGCTTGACGATTCAAGAATACAGCGAACTGAAGGAACTTCCTTATGAAAGCACACGCCGCTGGATCCGAGTGTCGCAAAAGACTTTGAAGTGCATAGATTCTCATATTGCATTCGCAACCTCGGCAGTCAGTTAAGCTACGATAAACTGACGGGTTCCCGAAGCTGTCAAGTTTCAAACGGAATAAAAGGGAGCAACGCGACCGATTATGCCGGATTGGGACTTGACTGCACAGGGGGTCCGGATATTCCATTCCCATTTTTTACACAAAGTGCAGAAGAACCGAAAAAAATCGCATTGGGACTCCTTTCTGTATCTGTTTTCGGGAAATGATACATCAGGTATCCTCAAACGACAAGAGGGGATTTCTCATTTTTTTCCGGAATTTTGATCAGCTTTCCCAAACCGTTCCGGGAATCCGGAGACCGGTTTCCCCTTGTCGCCGGCAAAATGCAGCAAAACCGGAAGTCCCCTGGAGTATCCGGATGACCCCGGTATTATGGGAAATCAATCGCGGTGGTTGGATTGTTCTCCATTCCCAAGGCTTGTTTCCGTTTTTCGAGAACCTTCATGGGCAAGGAGAAAACTCCGTCGGTACCGTCCCGGCGAACAATGAAACCAGCGGGAGAAAACCGTATGGAAGTACGCCAGATTGTTGAATCCGCAGGAAAAAGCGATTTCGGTGACAGGAAGATCAGTGTCCAGCAGTTTCTGCGCCGCATTCTGAAGTTTCAAATTCAGAACATACTCTCTCGGCGACGTGCCGTAATATTTCCGCATGGACCGGCAGACATGTTCCCGACTCCTCCCCGCCAGTTGAAAAAGGCATTCCACTCCACGGGAAAAATTTTCGGGCAGACGCATCTTCTGAAGCAGTTCTTTCAACCACGCCGGTTCGAGATTGACATCCGGAGAAAAATGCCGCAAAAAGGTTACCATTATCTCAAAGATCAGCGAGGTTCCCTCCACTCTTGCCGCATACAAATCATAATGGTCCTGAAGTTTCAGGAGCCGTTCAGCCCGCTGGGAAAACTCCTGGAACGCTTTTTCCGATAAAAGAAATGATGTTCCCATATCATCCGGCGAAAGTCTTCCCCCGCCAATCAGGTGGAACAGCGTCATAAACAGATTCGAGCGGACATTGATATTGAAAAAAGCCAGTTGTCCGAATGTTCCCGACGCTTTCAAATAATGCGTATCTCCCGGACGGATCAGATGAAGGGTTCTCTCCGGGAGGTGATATTCTCTGGAATTGAGAAAGTGAACCGCCTCTCCCTGATCAATCCAGAAGAATTCAAAAAAATCATGCGAATGAAGCGGGAATGAAATCCGTCCCGCGTCGCAGCGCTGATGCGTGCAGAAAAAATCCTCCGGGAACACGATTTCCATATCAAAAACAAGTTTCATCCGTCGACCCTTTCATCCTGGAAGGAACTATACTCCGGAAAAGGGGAAAATCAAGAAAAGAAAAGAAAATATCACTGGAGCATATTTTACGGTGGAAAACAGTAGATTTTTCCTTCCTTCTGATCTATAATATTGCGAACCATGATTGAAAAGGAGAACGCGATGAAACGATTTTTTACTTTGACAGAACTTCTGATCGTTGTTGCAATTATTGGAATCCTTGCCGCATTGCTTCTTCCCGCACTTGCCAGGGCAAAGCAGTGCGCTCTTAGTGTGTCCTGCACATCCAACTTGAAGCAGGCGGGAATTCTAAGCGCGCAATATACGGCGGAGTGTCGCTATTATGTGAAAACAGAAATCTGCTCCGCCTCGGCGACGCGAGGAACATGGGCGTATCAGTTTTACACGATTGGCTATCTGAAAAGTCCGAAGGCGATGTACTGCCCTGTTCTGTTTGATCCGATCTACATCGCCGGGAAAAATCTGAAATCCATCAGCTGGGCCTACTGGAACAATACATACGGACAGAATATCTGGGCGTGGACAAAATCCGATTATACGAAATCGGAAGCTCTTCTTGAAAATGCCGTCAAAAGTCCTTCGACAAAAATTCTTTTTGTCGATTCTCTCTGCAGCAGCGCGGAAAACATGGGCTGGCACAGTGTAAGTGCATGGATGCAGACGGGATCCTATGCAGGAAACGCGGCACCGAATCATGGAAGGATCTGCAACTATCTTTGTTTTGACGGGCATACCGCGTCCATCCGGGCGCCGATGGAGGGGAAGAACGGAATCGCCGGTCTGTATACGACACCCTATCTGGGAACCGACTGGAGCAGCGGAAACAAATGGAGCGTCTGGTGAGGGGAAGATGTTTTCTCAAATGCAAATAAAAAAATGGAATAGAAGAGGAGGTTTCTGTATGAGAGATGTATGGATGTATTCTGCTCTGTGCGGAGGGATTCTTGGAGCGTCGCTGTCTCTGTCGGCGGCGAATTTGTCAACACCGGGATGGGGGGTTTTTGAACTGCCGGTTCTTGCGGTCCCGGAGAACAGCCGGGTCAATCTCAGCGGTCTCAACCGGGAAGCCGCAGGGACGCATGGTTTCATCCGGGTCAAGGACGGACATTTTGTCGATGACCGGGGAATCCCGATCCGCTTTTACGGGACCAACATCGCCGGAAGATCCTGTTTTCTGGCGGAAGATGACAGCAAACTGCTGGCAAAGCGGCTCCGGCAGCTGGGAATGAACTGCGTACGTCTTCATATGCTCGATGATGATCACCCGTATCATCTCGGCTGGATGATCTGGGAAAATCCCGCAGCCATGAAGTTTTCCGAGAAAAATCTGCGGCGTCTGGACGCTCTGATCGCAGCCTGTGCAGCGGAAGGAATCTATGTGAATTTGAATCTGCATTGCTCCTGGAAATACACCCGTCCGTGGTCCGAACTGGCGCCACTCGGGAAACATGTGGGATACTGGTATCCAGAATTCAAGGAGCTCCAGAAAAAATATGCGCTGACCCTTCTGAATCGAATCAACACCGTCCGGGGGTTGCGCTATGCGGACGATCCGGCCATTTTCTGTATGGAACTCAACAATGAGGATTCCATCCTCAACGAGGCCCGCAAAAAACTCGCCGGGATGCCGGAAATCTACCGGAACGAATTCCAGAAACAATGGACGGAATACCTGCGTAAAAAATATAAAACCGATGAAGGTCTGAAAAACGCCTGGAAACAGAGTCGGAACTTCTGCGTTCTTTCCGGAGAAAAAGGCTGGAAACTCTTCTGTTCCGGCAATGCAAGGGGAGCGCTGGAGGACCGGCAGAACGGGAGCTGGCAGCTCGACGGCAGACCCGGACCCGATCCATGGAATCTGGCCATGTACCTTCCTGCGGAGAACAAACTTTGTCCCGGACAGGAATACACCGTCCGTTTTCAGGTCCGCAGCCGGAAAGCCAAGACCATTCGAACCTATGTGAAACTGACAAAAGCGCCCTATAAGATCGTCGGATTTTTTCAAGACGGACTTTCTGTAACCCCGGAATGGAAAAATATCGAATACAGCGCCCGCCTCTCCAATTTTGACAGGGAAAAACAGACAACCCAGTTCACTCTTGATTTCGGAACCGATCCCGGAGCCGTGGAGATCAGGAATTTTGAAATGGTTTCCGGAAACGTAAATCACCTTTCGGAAGACGAATCTCTGGAACGGGGGATCCGGATTCCGCCTCCCGGCACCTGCGGTCCGGCGGAGCGGGATTATCAGGCCTTTCTCCTGGAGACGGAAATGAACACGGTCAAGGATCTGCGCAGCTGTCTTCGTGCCGCCGGATGCCGGATTCCGATCATCTCCACCCAGTCCAATTACGGAGAGATTGCCGGACAGTTCCGGGAAAGCGTCCTGAGTGATTATATCGACATTCACGACTACTTTCAGCACCCGGTCTTCAAACCCGGCGGAGTTCCGGTCATCCCCAACACCGGCATCACCGGAGATTCCCATGGAGGGAGTCTGACAATGGGGGCCATGATGCGGGAACTCGGAAAACCGTTCGTCATTTCGGAATCGAACACCCCGGCCCCCAACGAGCAGGCGTGCGACATGTTCCCCCTGCACAGCATCATCTATTCCATTCAGGACTGGGATGCCCTTTTCACCTACGCCTATCTCACCTGGACGGAGGATCCCCGTCTGATTCAGACCGATTCGTTCATGCTGGCAAAACGTTCCAATGTCCTGGTGCATCTGCCGTTTGCCGCGCTGCTCTGCCGGAAAAAATGGATGTCGGCTGCCCGCTCAAAAAGCATCCTGGTTGTCCCGACCCGCAAGATTCCGGATTTTATCGAGAAGGACTGGAGCACTTCCGAAATCAGTGTCTACCTCCTTCAGGGAACCAACATCGGCGCCTATTCCAGCTATTACGCGTTCCGGTTTGATCCGCGGGCGGAAAAAGTTTCTTTCCAGGAGGGAAACGCCACCCCGAAACGGGATTCCTCGGGCGCGGTCCGCAGTGAAGATGGCTCCTTCCGCATGCACAACAACGACCCGAAGGGCGGATATGCGACGTTGAATCTTCCTCAGGCCTGTCTCGTAACCGGTTCCATCGCCGGAAGATCCTTCCGGATCGGCAAAGTGACCATCGACATTGCTCCGCGGCCATGGCCAAGGCCGAAACCGGCCTATACCTGCATCAGTCTGATTTCTCTGGACGATCTGCCGCTGGAGCGCAGCCGGCGCATGCTCCTGGCGGCATCCGGAAGAACTGAACCGCAGAACCTGAAATGGAATGCAGACCGCACTTCCATTGAAATGTATCCGGGGAAACGGATGGGACAGCTTCCGTTCATCTCCGAATATATTTCCTTCTCTTTGACTCTTCCGGGCGCACCGTTCCGGATTACTCCGCTGGATCCGCAGGGACTGCCGTTCGGAAAAACCCGTTCCTCGAATGCGGGCACGGTTGCCTGTGGAATTCAGGATCGGACCCTCTGGTATCTCATAGAGCGTTGAAAAACGCGCGGTGGCGGAAAAGGAATCCGGGGAAACGGATCTGTTTCCCCGGATTTCCGAGTCGCTTTTCAGGCGGAATCCCTGCCGGATCCGGGGATCCAGAGCACAATGTAGTATAATAAAATATAACTCAAAGAAAGGTAAAATACTCATCATGGCAAACGATAATCTGAAACAGAACATTACTCCGCGTTGGAAAGGTTTTAATCTGGTTGATATTTTTTCGACAGGTTTCTCGCGATATCCAAGGCTGGGGCCTTATTATTTCAAGGAAGACGATTTTCGGATGATTGCAGACTGGGGATTCGATTTCGTTCGACTTCCTTTGAGTTATCGCTGTCTGACCTCCTCGGAATATCCGTTCGTTCTTTCCGAAGAAGGAATCGCAAAAATCGATGAGGCTGTAGCGTTTGGAGAGAAATATGGGATTCATATCAATCTTTGTCTCCACCGCGCCCCCGGCTTCTGCATCAATGACGATGAGCTGGAACCTTTCGGCTGGCTGGATGACTCGCCCGCCAAAGATTATTTCTGTCGGATGTGGTGTGATTTCGCCCGGCATTACAAAGGGGTATCTTCTAATCAGCTCAGTTTCAATTTCATCAACGAACCGGATGAGAAGTCCCGGATCGGCCCCAATCTCACCCGGCCGGCTTATGCGGAACTGATGCTCCGCCTCATCAAGGAAGTCCATGCGATTGATCCGGAACGGCATTGCGTTTTCGACGGCTGGCGTGCCAGCGTTGAACCTATGCCGGAGCTTGCCGGTATCCCGAATACTTCGCACAGCATGCATTGTTATTATCCGTTTGACGTGACACATTACAATTTGGATGGCAAAGCGAAACATCTTCCGGAGTGGCCGACCCATGCTCCCGAAAACGTTTATTGGGACCGAACGGCTTTGGAGGTATACGTCAAAAAATGGGTGGGCTTCTCGGTACGTGAATCGGTCGGCATCCATGTTGGGGAATGTGGTTGTCTGAACCACACGCCGCATGATGTGATGATGGCTTGGGCAGATGATTTGTTTTCGCTCTTTAAACAGTACAATCTCGGATTTGCGCTCTGGAATTTCCGAGGCAACTTCGGGATTTTGAAAAAACAGCCGAATCCGGGAACCAAAAGACTGAAGCCGTATGGTGAATGGTTTCTTGATGTTGATTTCTTACAACTGCTTCAACGTTACTAATAAAGGAGATAGTATCAAGATGGTCGATTATTCTCATTTCACGGATTCCCGACGTTCAACACATTTTACCCTTATTGAGCTGCTTATCGTAATTGCAATTATTACAATTCTTGCAGGACAACGAACTTCCGTCTGGTATCCTGAAACTCTCCGTCTGATCGAAGCAATCGTACCTTCGTAAAGTTTGCAAGTATTCATGTCCTGCTGACGATTCAAGAATACAGCGAACTGAAAGAACTTCCTTACGAAGTAAGTGCCCAGCCAGCTCCATGGTGATGGTGGATCGAGGGGAGATTTTTTTGAGTGGGAATTTACCAAAAAGATGAATGCCGTCGGGCGGTCATCATAGCCCGACGGCATTTCCCTCTTCATAATAATGAGCCCGAGCTCATTGACTACTTTGTTTCGCCCCTGGGATCAGCGAATCAATCTGCCCTGCCGGAGTGGAATTCAAACGAGGCAGAATGTCTTCGAGCCACTTGCGAAAGCAGATGCCGTTCGCTTTGCATGTCGCGGCGAACGAATACAAGATAGCGAGACGCTGCCCACCTGCTTCACTGCCAGCAAAGAGGCAGTTCTTTCGTATACGCCCAGCGAACCCCATGGTGAGGGAGGAATAGTGGGAGATTTTTTTGAAGGAAAGTAAGCTCCTAAAAGATGAATGCCGTCGGGCTACGATGACCGCCCGACGGCATTCCCCTCTTCATAATAATTAGCCCGAGCTCATTGACTACTTTGTTTCGCCTCTGGGATCAGCGAATCAATCAACCCCGCCGGAGTGGTTGTGAGGCGTGGGAGAACCTCTTCGAGCCACGTGCGAAAACAGATGCCGTTCGCTTTGCATGTTGCGGCGAATGAATACAAGATAGCAAGCCGCTGCCCACCGGCTTCACTTCCGGCAAAGAGGCAGTTCTTTCGGATGATCGCAATTCCTCGGTTGAGCCGCTCGGCCGGATTGTTGTCGATGTTTAACCGGGCATCTTTCAGGAATTTTTTGAGTTCTTCTTCAATGTTCAACGCATAAGAGACGGCTTGCGCGACCGGGGATGACGGACGTTCCGATTCTTTGAGAACCCGGCACTGTTCAAAAAATTCCCGGACAAGCTTCTGAGATTGCCGGCGTGCCTCCTTGCGCGCATGAAAGAGAGCGGTATCCGTTCCCTTTTTTTCTGCCCGCGCCTTTGCCTCACGCTCAATCTGATACAGGGCTTGTATCATTTTCAGCGGAGCCTCAGCTTTCGTATATCCGCATTCAATGGCTTGCAGAAAGCGTCTGCGGACATGCGCCCAGCAACAGGCAACCTCGCAGTCCAGTTTTTCATAGGCCACGTAAGAGTCTCTAATGATTGTTCCGGAGTAATCTCCGAGCAGACTTTCTGCGACATCCCGGGATCGGGACGGCGAAAAGTGATAGGCAATCATTGGCGGCCAGACTCCCGTCAATCGGCACCACAAATACGCTTGCCTGCACTTCTTTGCCCCCTTGACCAACTGTTTGATGAACGTCTCATCCACATGGAGAATATCGCATTGCATAATCCGGTCGACCATCCGCTCATACAGAGGCAGCAAGGCATCTGCCGTACGTTTGTAGAGATCTTCCAGCGTAGACGGAGCCACCGGAAGTCTCTCGTTGCCGAACATCCGCGCCTGACGTTCCAGGGGGATGGCATTCTCCACTTTATCCGCAACAACTTTGGCAATGAAAGAGGCGTCATAACGGGTTCTGCCGCTGACTGAATCAAACACATCCCCCGGGGCGGGAGCCGTGACAACACCGCGCAGCGTGTCCGAGGGATCGGCATATTTGGCGCGTTTGAAATGAATCACATACAACCCGGTTCG
>ERZ1106963.4177-NODE-4177-length-11099-cov-2.933810_pt1 | contig 11099 bp, 8 predicted proteins | sample MGYA00403681_ERZ1106963 | MGnify/ENA primary metagenome ERZ1106963 (study PRJEB35170, sample SAMEA104062407) | human gut metagenome | biome: human gut; feature: human-associated habitat; material: faeces | place: Denmark | collected 2012-05-03 ...
TGACAGGGGAACTGCCTTTGCCCCACGGCTGCTATCCGCACTGCGGCTCCCACGCGCGCTCTTTTTCTCGACTGTCTCCTCCACAAACGAGTTCCACTCATGGCATGCCGGACACTGTCCCATCCATTTTGCCGACTCGTATCCACACTCCTGACAGAAGTACACTGTTGTTTTTCCTTTTGCCATGTTCTTATCTTCCTTTCCCGCAGACGCGGCTGCTGCCCGGACAGGGCTTTTTTCTCCATAGAAAGCGCGGCTTTCGCGCTTTAACATAACACGTCATTTCCTATAGAGCAACAAAGACCTGTCCATACGGACAGGTCTCACTGATCTTGTAATTGTCATATGCGAAAGCGGCTGCTCTAGCACTTCTGAACGCTTACCTTTACCGGAGCATCGCCGAGCTCTACGCTCAGGCTTAACTTTCCTCCGAGATTCGTCTTCATCCTGCCGGCATCTGCACCGTCGATCACGATGTCGTACTCAGCCTCATCCTCAAGCTCTACGGTAACCTGTGCGTCCTCTGCGCCTTCTACGCTAAACTCCATTCCTGTGTCTGTTGCTTTTAAATGCTCCACTGCAGTCCCCGGAACAGACTCGTATACAAACATGCCATTGCGCTCCAGCTTGGTAATCTCGCCGAATGTTTTTACCTTATAAAGATCGCCCTGAAATTCAAAATCCTGCAGCTTGGACTTTGCTGCTAACATATAATTGCCAAAACTGATGGTTCCGTCATCCTCGATGCGGATTAACTCGCTAACTACTGGCATAATGCTTTATCCTCCTAGTATCCTTTTAATCAATATCGCAACTGCTCCGCACTTACACAGTTACTCAGTAGTATCATTTTAACACACTTCGACCGGGTTTACCAGTCTTTTCGTTTCCAGCCCTTTAGACCGTCTCAAATTTCAGCTGATCGCCATCTTTTTCAATCCGAACCTCTGTTTTTTTCCGGATCGTGCCTTCCAGGATCTTCTCAGAAAGCTGATCCTCGATCTGCGTCTGGATCGTCCGGCGCAACGGTCTTGCACCATATTTGGAATCATATCCCTTATCTGACAGGAAATCGATCGCATCATCTGTGATCGTGAGCGTCATTCCAAGCTGATCCTCCGTCCTTTTCTTGATGCCGCGCAGCAGAATGCCCGCGATCGTCTTGATATTCTCCTTCGTCAGAGGATGGAATACTAAAATCTCATCGATTCGGTTTAAAAACTCTGGCTTAAACATCCGGCGCACTTCCTCCATCACGCGCTCTTTCATAAACGCATAATCCGCTTTCTCACCGCTCTCCGACGAGAATCCAAGCCGCTTCGGGGAAATAATATTTTCAGCGCCCGCATTAGAGGTCATAATCAGAATCGTGTTCTTGAAATCCACCTTCCGTCCCTGTGCGTCCGTAATGTGCCCGTCATCGAGGATCTGCAGCAGAATGTTAAATACATCCGGATGCGCTTTTTCAATCTCATCAAAGAGAATAACCGAATATGGATTGCGACGCACCTTCTCGCTGAGCTGTCCGCCCTCCTCGTAGCCAACATATCCTGGCGGCGAACCGATCATCTTGGAAACGCTGTGTTTCTCCATGTACTCCGACATATCAACGCGGATCATCGCATTTTCCGTGCCAAACATCGCCTCCGAGAGTGCCTTGGAAAGCTCTGTTTTTCCGACACCCGTCGGCCCCAGGAACAGAAACGAACCGATCGGCCGCTTCGGATCCTTGAGTCCCACACGACCACGGCGGATCGCACGCGCCACGGCGGATACAGCTTCCTCCTGTCCGACCACACGCTCATGCAGAATGGACTCCAGTTTCAACAGCCGCTCTGACTCTTCTTCTGCCAGCTTGCGAACCGGGATCTTCGTCCAGTCAGAAACAATGTCCGCAATCTCATTTTCACCGACCACTAACTTGCGTGAATTTTTCTCTTTTTCCCATTTTTCACGAATCTTTTCAATCTTTTCCTGCTTTTTCTGCTGCTTCTTCTTGATCTCACCGGCTTTCTCATAGGCTTCAGCCTTGATCGCCTCTTCCTTCTGGTCTTCGAGTTTTTTGATCTCCGCTTCGAGCTTTTTGATCTCCTCCGGCTCCGTATATACAGTCAGACGCAGCTTCGAGGATGCTTCATCGATCAGATCGATCGCCTTATCCGGCAGGAAACGGTCATTGATATAGCGGGCAGACAGGCGCACCGCTGCCACCAGCGCCTCATCCTGGATCGTCACCTTGTGGTGCTCCTCATAGCGGCTGCGAAGCCCCTTCAAAATCTCGATGGATTCCGCCTCCGTCGGCTCATCTACCATAACCGGCTGAAACCGGCGTTCCAAGGCCGCATCTTTTTCGATGTATTTGCGGTATTCTTCCAGCGTCGTCGCACCAATGAGCTGAATCTCGCCCCTCGCCAGCGACGGTTTCAGGATATTGGAGGCGTCGATCGCGCCCTCCGCGCCGCCTGCGCCGATGATCGTGTGAATCTCGTCAATAAACAAGAGCACATTTCCACTCTCCCGCACCTCGGCAAGTACCTTCTTAATCCGCTCTTCGAACTCACCGCGGTACTTGGATCCTGCGACCATGCCGGACAAATCGAGGCTGACAACCCGCTTTTTCGCGATCGTCTCCGGTACATTGCCGGAAACAATGAACTGCGCCAGACCTTCCACAACCGCCGTCTTTCCGACGCCTGGCTCCCCGATCAGGCACGGATTATTCTTCGTCCGGCGGCTTAAAATCTGAATAACACGTTTCATTTCCCGTTCCCTGCCGATGACTGGATCGAGCTTTCCGTCCCGCGCCATCTGGGTCAGATCCCGGCTGAAATTGTCCAGATTCGGTGTATTGCCTTTCTCCGGGCGCACCCGTCCTGCTGCCGCATCTTCCGCTGCCTCGGACGGCGCGTCATCGCCCATAGCCCCCATCAGATCCACATATAATTTCTGAATATTAACATTCATTGTATTGAGTAAACGGCACGCAGTTGATTTTCCATCCTTGATGATGGCAATCAGGATGTGCTCCGTTCCAATCAGAGGCGCTTTGAAAAAAACCGCCTCATCATAACTCGCCTGCAGCACGGCGCGCGCCCCCGGCGTATACTCAATCTGTCCCTCTACCTGAGTCGCCACTGCCGGGCTTATCAGACGCTCCATCAGTTCCATGACACGCTCTTCTGTCACATCATGTTCTGCCAGAACCGCTGCCGCCACGCCAGTTTCCTCTTTTATCAGTCCTAAAAGCAGATGCTCCGTCCCCACATAGCCGTGTTCCAGCTCCTGCGCTGTCTCGACTGCCAGACGGATCGCTTCTCTGGCCTTCTGAGTAAAACGATCGATCATTTTACTGTTCCTCCTGTTTCTTTTTACTTTACACCAGCTTCGGCAGTTCCTCCCGCAGATACCGAGCCCGCTCTGCCTCCAATTCCTCACGTCCCAGCGGCTTGCTCGAACGTTTCTGTAAGTTTGCCGGCTGGATGCCGATCATCAGGCGGTAAATGCTCACAAATTCCGCCGGTTTTAACAGCCCGTCCGCGATGCCCGCCCAGACATGAGATAGAAATGTCATCGCTTCCTTGAGCGTCATCCGGCGCGCATATTTCAGAACGCCGTAGGACTTGTACGCCTCATCCTCCCGCTCCAGGCGGTGCCTCGACAAAGAGACCTCGCGGAACTGATTTTCCTGCGCCGAGAGCTGCCCCGCCACGTTGGCCACCAGCTCCAGAATCTCTTGTTCGGTGATGCCGAGTGTCTTCTGATTGACTACCTCGTACAGATCGCCGTAGTTTTCATTGCCTCTGCCATAAACGCCGCGCACGGTCGTGCCGAAACGTCCCATATCGCCCAGAAGTTCCTGAAATTTCTTATTCATTGTCAGAGACGGCAGATGCACGACCACGGACGCCTTCATTGCTGTTCCGACATTCGTCGGATAGGACGTCAGATATCCATATTTCTCATTAAATGCATACGGAATCTTCTCGTTGATATAATCATCCAGCGCATCCGCTTTTGCATAACATTCTTGCAGATCGAGTCCCGATGCCAGCACCTGTAAACGGATATGATCGTCCGCATTTAATACCATGCTGACCCGCTCATCCTCCGAACAGAGAATCCCGCCCGGCGTCGTCTTCTCCGCCAGCGTGCGGTTTAAAAGCCGCCGTTCCCGCAATGCGGTGCGGTCAAGCTTCTCCATCAATTCCAGATCTTCATATTCATAAAACTGACCGTCCCGGTCACCCAGATCGCGGAAATTCTGTTTTAAACGGGCAATCATCGTCCGCGCCTCATCCGGCTCCAGACGGCTCGGAAATTTATATTCTTCCCAGTTCCGAGACAGACGCACCCGGCTGGAAACGATATTGGACGCATCATTCGCCACTTCCTCAAACCATTTCGTCATGTCTCATCTCTCCTTCCAGACTGTGTATCTTATCCCGGCAGGCAGCAGCCGTCTCATAGTCTTCTTCCTGCAACGCCGCTTCCAGCCTGCGTTTCAGCTGCTTAATCTGCTCTTCCGGGCTGAATTCCAGTTCTCCTTTCTTCGTCACCTCTGCAGCCGCCTGACTGCGCGGCTGGATCTTCGGATGTTTGCCGGTATGGCTCGAATTTTCCTGCAATTTCTTAATTTTCTCTCCAAGCAACGGATCAAACACATGATAACAGTCCGCGCAGCCGAAACGGCTGTTCTTGATAAATTCTTCATACGTTGTGCCGCAGGTCGGGCATACCACATCCTCTTTCGGTGCCTGGCTGGCAGACGCATCCGTCAGTCCCAAAAGGCTCGAAAGCAATTTTCCAAGCGGAAATTCTCCCTCAATCAGTGCTGAGTACGGTCCCAGATCCATCTCTTTCGCGCACTGGGCGCAGAGATTATGCTCTGTCTTGACGCCGTTAAACACTTCTGTATATTTAATATTCGCTTCGCGAATCCCACATTTCTCACACAGCATAATTTATCCTCCCAACATACACATCCCGCAACGGTTCCAATACACAAAAGCCATCGCCCGCAGCCGGAACCTGCTATTCCGCTGTAAATGCGTCATAAATGGAATCCACCAGATTGTGAACCTCCTCGCGGCTCACATTTTTACAGACACCTCTTGCCAGAATTACACTGAGATCCCGGCGCATCTCCGAGATCGTCCGCATCTTATCCGTATCAAGTGCAATCACTGCCCCGCGGCGGCGATCCACACGCAGAAAACCTTCCTGTTTCAGTACAGAATATGCCTTGTTGACCGTGTGCATGTTAATTCCGATGTTATCCGCTAACTGGCGCACGGATGGCAGTGTATCGCCCTCCCGGATCTGGTCGGTCGCAATCCCGATGATGATCTGGTTTATGAGCTGAATATAAAGCGCTTCCTCACTGTTAAAATCAATCTCTACAATCATACTCCACCATCTTTCATTCTGACGGCAGACCCCGTTTCTAAATACAGTCAGCCGCCTGTTTTATCATTTGTTATATAGATTGTATAACAAACAGGTGTTTTCGTCAACTGTAAAACTGTGTTAATTGTGTGAACTTGTTACAAAAAAATCGATATAAAAGAAAAGACAGATACCCACCAGAAATCTCCTGGACAGATATCCATCTTTTCCTCTTTTATTTACTGCGGATCGTCGATATACTCAAATCCATCCTCATCACGCCGATCCCGCTCTAACCGGGCTTTTGCCTCGCGGGCGCGTCTGGATCGCTCTGATTCCGACTCATATCTCGTTGGGCGATCACCGTATTCCTCCCGTTCCAGCGTGTAGTAAAGCTCCGAGCGGGATGCCGGGCGCACATAAATCGCCGGGCGCGCATTCCGGCGTTCTCCCGATGCTGCAGACTCTTTCGCCGCACGATGCGCCGATGCAGGCGTGTAATCGCGCTGCAGGCGGCTTTCTTTTGCTGAAACGGCACGTTCCCGTTCTGTGCGTCGGCTTTCTGCCACTGCCTGGCGTTCCCGCTCTGCGCGGCTTCCGTCTGCCGAAGTTCTGCGCAGACGCTCTGAACGGCTTTCCTCTGCCGCATCTCTGCGGGTGCGCTGCAGACGTTCTTCTTCTGATGCCTCTCTGCGGACACAAGCCGGACTGCTTTCTTCTGGCATTTCTCTACGGACGCGTTCGGAACGATTTTCGCTTTCTGCTTCCCGGCGGCGTCTTTCCTCCGGCATCCGTTTTGCGCGGTCTGCCGATGCTGCTGCCTCCATACTCCGCTCCCGGCGAACCGGCTGGGAGACGTGCTCCTCATCCCTTGTCCGGCGGGCCGGAGGCGTCTCGCGCTCCTCTTCCCGCTCCCGGCGAACCGGTCTTGTCTCCAGCGTCTCTTGGGTTCGGCGCGCACTCCGACGCCCTTCCTCTATCCGCTCTGCGGACGGGCGGCGTCTGTCATCCGCTGCCATGCGCTCCTTCTCACTCCGTGCTGCCGGTCTTGCCGGCGTCATTTCCCCATCTTCTCTCTTGTCGCGCCCAGTGCCTCGTTTCACCCGTGCGTCTGCCGCCGGTCGTGCATTCGGCGATGACGGACGACGCTTGGACCTCTGTCTGCCTCCGGCTGCCTGCGCTTCCTCTCTCCACTCTTTCCGCTTGAGCAGAAGATTGATCACGATAAAGAACAAGATTACACACGCTACGCCCAGAACCGCAAGCATGACAAAGCGAATATTATAATCCCTGCAAAGTGCGTTGTACTTATCTACAATCTCTTCCACTTGTGCATCATCGTATTTAGTTGCCAGAGACGGGTCTTCAAAATACCGTTGGAAGGTCTTTTCTGCAATATCATACCGGTACAGCGACTTCTCGCCGCTCTCATTCATACCATATACGACACAATACTTCTGCTGTTCATCGCTCTTCCACACCCAGCCCTGCACTTTATACGTGCCGTTTAACTGAATGGTCGTCTCCATAAATCCATCCGGAATCTGAACCGACTCATCCGGTGGAAGCACCAGAATCGACTTTGCTGTCACATCGATCGTCACATACGGCGATAACACACCGGATTCCGGTATATAAATATAAAACGCACCATTTCCATCGGCCCCCTGCAAATACAGAAGCGTCAGGTCATTGCCATTTCCACACTGGACCTCTGAACCGCCATAAGTACAGGTAGACTGCGTATATCCTTCCGGAAGCAGGGAGGCATCAAATTCCGTCGCCACCGTATAGGAAACGCCGTCTATTTCCACATCCAGCCCGTTTGTCACAACCGGCGTTGTCCCAACTGCCTCTGTTTCAGCCCCTGTCTCTGCCTCTGACGGCACATCGACCGTATCTAGCTTATTGACTGTGATCGTGTAGCTCTTAGTTGTCTGTCCATCCTCCGCCGTCACCTTGCAGACAACGGTATTAGCACCTACCTTTAAGCCGGAATCACCGCTGACAAGGACTTTCGCCTTGCTGTCCTTCGCACTCGCGCTGACCGCCAGCTTATCGACGCTGGCTCCTACCTGCGCCGTATAGGAAAATGCAGGGGAAAGTGTTCCTGGAGAAATCTTTAAGGACGAAAGCGCCGCTTCCGCCGAGGAGGTTGCCGGTGCTTTTACTTTGACACTCGCCGTCCCCGTTTTAGAAACTGTGACTGCCTGTGCATCTGAGTCATAGACTTCATAACTTCCCACAGAGATCGAAGTATTTCCCGCCTGCACTGCCTTGAATTTCAGCGTATAGGAAAATGCCTTCGTCGAATTGGAATCCATCGTTCCAACCAGGCGGACGGAACCTGCACCGCCGCTTGCGTTATTTCCGCTCACAAACTCAATGACCGACGGATCATAGGAAAGTACCACGTCGGATGCCCCTAGATTTCCATCCTGAGAGGAGATCTTCACATTGACGCTGAACTCCTGACCCACCGTCGCACTCGGATCGGAAAATGAAATTTTTGCGCTGGATGCATAGGCGCTGATCCCGCCAACCGGCGCCGCCACCGTCAGCATACCTGCCGCAAGTATACCTAATATGATATTTTTAAACCTTTTCATTCAACTGCCCTGTCCTATATTCTTTATTGGGAACGATCCCCTATCTGCTCCGTTCCCTTTCTTTACAAATTTTCACGTACCCGCTGCCACCTCTCAAGACCAGCCGCAGGTACGTGAAATATCCCTACAGTCCCAGAATCTTCTTCTGCATCAGAAGAATATCCAAAATATCTACTTTTCCATTTCCATTGAGGTCGGCGCGCGCGATTTCTTCCGCTCTTAACTTTCCAAGTCCCAGTATCGACCGCTGTGCCAGCAGGACATCCATGATGTTCAGCTTACCGTCGCCGTTGACATCCCCGCGCACCGACGATGCCGTATGCGTTCCCGATGTGGACTGGGATGGTGCCGCCGCGCTGGTCGGCGACTGGCTCCCCTGCGGACTTCCGGCGCTCCCGACAGACTCCCCATTTGGCGCAATCAGGGTTCCGGAACTGCCGCTCCCAAATCCATTCACATTCGATCCCGGTGCGGACTGCCCGGAAGGAGAACTTCCCGAAGAGGTCGGACCGACAATCTGCACATCCGAACCGCCGGAGGAAGAATTTCCTGAACTGCCTCCTGAAGACATGCCCGGTCCCGTCGCCGGACCGCTAGAGCTGCTTCCAGAGGAAACGCCGCTTCCAATCGAGCTTGAGTAGGTCGGACCGCCCGACTGGCGCACTACGTGAAGGACGTAATTTCGCAGATTTCCATTTGCCGCTTTGACCGTCACGGTGATCTCATTGACACCGCTCTGCAGATCGACCGTTCCCGTTCCGGCAATCGTTGCCTTGGAATCAATCGCACTCGCTGCTACCGTCACGCTTGCCACCGATGGATCCACGATCAGATCGTAGGACTCTGTATCTCGGTTAAAGGTCGGTGTCAGTGCAAATCCATCGACACCCAGCGCCGACAGCTTGTTGTTCGGGCTGCCGTCCAGCGTCGGTTTGACGCAGGCGCCCGCCGGCATATTTTTATACACCGGAATCGAGAACTCAAGTGTTGTATTTGCCAATGCCGTGATCTTCGAAAGCGTCAGTCCTTCGGCAGCTGCCGCCTGCACGTTCGTCATGTACTGGTGTTTATAAAGGTTGCTGCCCTGCACATTAAATTTCTTTAAGTACAGCGTATCCTGCCCTTTTTTTACATAATTCTCACCATAATAAACCGAACCGCCGCGGATCGATTTCTCGATGCTGTTCCACGGGCGCAGATAGCTTCCCGACTGGGATGCCCACCAGAGTCCGCGTTCTACCGCACTCATCGATCCGGACTGATATGCCTCTATATTAAAGAAGTTATAATATCCCTGATAGCCGGACACCGTTCCGGAAATACTGCGTCCGGTTCCCTGGCTGCCCTGTTCCTGCAGAATCATCGACGCCAGAATATATGGATTGACTCCCGATTCGGATGCCGCATTCATGATGATATCTACATAGGAAGTACCGATTGCAGACTGCTGCGCCACTCCCGTGGAAGTTCCCGAACTGCTGGAAGTGCCACTTCCCGGTGCACTTGTTCTTCCGCTGCTGGTTGAACCAGAAGTTGTTCCGGTTGTGCTGCTTCCCGGTGCGCTTGTACTGCCACTGGTGGTTCCAGCCGTGCTGCTGGTTGTCCCCGATGACTTATTCGATGTGCCGCTGCTGACCGGCGCCGTCTCCCCGTCTGCATTGTTGGAAGAAAATCCATCTCCCGCCATGCCTGGTCCATTGGTCGCTGCCACCCGCTCCGTCTTATGATCGCTGATCGAAGCAATCGGAGACGACAGACCGGCGCTGCTTCCGCTCGAACCTGACGAACTTCCCGGTCCCGTCGCTGAACCGGAAGAAGAGCTTCCAGAACTGCTTCCCGTACCGGCCGATACCGACGAGCCGCCCGACACCGTGCCGGAAAGGAAGGTTCCGCTCACCATGTTCTGCAGCCCCGTCTTCGTGTGAAGCGAACTGTCATACGACTGTTTCATGAACTGGTAAATATATTTATCATTTAAGAAATTCCGCGGATCCATATAATAGGCGATAATATCCGAAGACGCCTGTACCCAGGAGCTTCCGTCAAAGCCCGGCCAGGTTCCGGTTCCCCAGTCATACGCGCCTGTCTCGGTCGATTTCCAGGACGAAATGCTGCTGCTCGCAACCAGGTTCCGCCCGATCACGCTTTCATTTTTCAACGCTGTGTTCCAATCCAGATTCGTCTGGAACGCCGTGAACGTCCAATTCGGATATTGTGCATGCAATTCCCGGAGCCCCTGTTTATAGCTCTCCGGAAATCCCTGCTTTGTCAGATAGCTTTCAAAATCCGAATCCGATTTGATCGCAGTCGGAAACTTTATGTATTTGCTCGAAACATAACCCGTCTGCTCACCGCCGCTTCCGCTATATCGTATCTGATACCATACGACGCCATCCGTTCCCGTCTGCTCACCAAGTACTGTAACTGGTGCGCCCTTGGACAGCTTCGCTAGTGCCTGATACGAAGTGCCCGGACCACTCCGGACATTCAGGTTTGTCGCATTGACCGACGCGGTTCTCTCTTCCGCATAGCTGACGATCCCCAGCAAAGACTCTGCTGCAGTACCTGCCAGCCCTGGGTTGACCGCCATCACAGCGCCCAACAGAAACGCCGCCGCCCGTTTCCCCAATAACTTCCATTTTTTCATCCGTCTATCTCCTCATTCTGTTGCGTTTTCTGCAATTCATCCCCCGCAACGGAATTCTTATTCTGTCTGCCGCCGTATTTCCAGACAGCCGCTCGACTGTTTTCCATCTTTTTCACGTTTTTACAATCGTATCTATTATAATGAAAAAAGACCATATGTGTCAACCTTACCGAAAAAACTTCGCAAAATTTGGGGCTTTTGCGTGGAATTGTAAGATTTTCTTAATTTTTAGAAGCAGTATAAATTGGCTTCGAAATGTTTTCCAGATGCATGATTTTTGAATGCATGACCGCATGAAAAAGAATGTGCCTTGGCACATTCTCGCGCCGAGCGCGGTCGCTTGCGATATGTTTCTGCTTCGCGCGAGTGCGCATCCTCGCGGAGCGTTTTTTTGTTTCATAGGACGTAATTTCCTATGAAATAAAAAAGGAGTGCCAATCCGGTACACTCTACCGATT
>ERZ1106963.4178-NODE-4178-length-11095-cov-29.319384_pt1 | contig 11095 bp, 10 predicted proteins | sample MGYA00403681_ERZ1106963 | MGnify/ENA primary metagenome ERZ1106963 (study PRJEB35170, sample SAMEA104062407) | human gut metagenome | biome: human gut; feature: human-associated habitat; material: faeces | place: Denmark | collected 2012-05-03 ...
CGGAACCGCTGCTCAATTTCGCCGGTCGAGCTGATTTTGCAGAGCGGCGTACGCATCTGCTGTAACCCAAATCATTCTGCCATCCTCTTATAGTCAGAAGCGAACTCGCTCAATAGTTGATCGGTGTCCGCCAGCATTTTTTCGCGGCTCACAGCTGTTACAGGCTCCTGAATCGTGACAGCAAAAGGCATGCCTTTTGCTCGAACAAAGGCATTGGCAAAAATATTAAAGGCAGTAGAAGTTGACATGCCCAGTGCATCACAGATGGCTGCCATTTGCGCTTTCACTTCAGAATCAATGCGAAAAGTCATGTTGGAATCCATGTTCAAGCCTCCTTTGCACTACAATAATACTACATAATATGTGCATTGTCAATCCGGTCGTTTCTTGATGATGGTCGGATGCGGCTGATCCAAAGGGAATTGATTATTCGACATAGTTCGATTATATCACAGAACGGCGACAACAGTGTGGCGCGGTTTTCCGGTTTTGCTCATTATGATCGATTTGTTGCATTTTCGACCGATAATCCGTAAGACTTACCAGAATGGAGGTATGTCTATGTATCCGCGCACGATTATTGACTCACTACCGGCAGTTCCTAACAGAGATCAACTCACGCATAAAGATCTACACGCACATTTCAGCACTGGTCAATCGATTCTTCTTTCTGGTTCTGGGAGAGATAAGAAGTACGGGTACCGCAATGGTATCCAGACGGATCTTGGAGACATCAGGAACGATGTCTGGCGCGATTTGGTGCGTGAGCTCATTGTCCGGAGCCACGAAGAAGACTTGTTCGATAAACTCCTGGAGTGGGAGAAGGAGCACACCTATTGGTTAAAGACGAAAGCAGAACTGGAGCATTACACGCTTGAGCTCTACGCTGCAAGGATCTTTGACAACCCGAAATGGGTTGACTATGAAGCTTTTGCCAAGCACTATGGCTACCAGCCGCAGTCCTATGAGGGGTAAACAACTCAATGCATCGGATATACATGAAAACGGCAATGCCACATTGTGGCACTGCCGTTTTCTTATTGCCTTTTTTCAGTTCACGGTCTATTGACTACGCCAACAAAGAGTGGAAGTCCATCTGCACCAGTAATGGCGAATAAGAACGGTCGATCCAATACGAAGTCCATTTCCTCTTCAGGTGGCGCCGCAGCACCAGCCATCATCATGACGGTATATGCCGCTGCGGTAACCCCCTCTTCATCGATGGCAACGCGGGCTGCATGGTCGGCTTTGGAAAGGAATATCTCTGCAACTTTCGAAGTCATGGGACTGAAATCGGCCACCGTGGCATCGAATACACCGGTAATACCCAGCGCATTCAGGCCATCACGCAGGTCAAGATCAGAGACAACATCAAATTTGGGAACGGACATATTCACGATCAGGTGCTTGCTGTTCTCCCAGTTTCCATTGCTGTTTAGGAACTCCATCGTTTGCTCATCGGCAAGCAGATCATCCATAGCCACGCCATCATCAGGCAGGAGGAACCACATTTTGCCGCTGCCCTCCAGGCTCAGAGCAACAGCGCCGAACTGATCTGCCCAGTAATAGGTGTTGCTGCCGCCCTTGTGCATGAAGTCGCACTCCACGGTCTCTCCATCAGCACTGAACAGATGGAACAGGCCCTTTTCCGTTCCGGCCTCATTGAACTCACTGTGCCACTTGGCTCGGTAGTAGATGGTAGAGGCCAAAGCCATAACGGTCTCGGGGTCCATCGACAGACCATCGGCCTGCGCTTCCAGCAGTCCTCCGGTCTGCTCATTGATCCAGTCCCGCAAGGCCTGATTAAATTCCTCGCTGCCCATCTCACCACGGAAGGAGGACGCATAGTAATTCTTTGCCAGACTGTCCATTGTGGACTGGTTGAAATTTACGGACTCATTCAGCCACAGGGAGTTTGCCAGAATGCTTGTCACGGCGCCGTCATTGCTGTAATTGGCGTTCCAAACACTGGCTGCCTGGGAGCGCAGAGCCTCAATGCTTTCACTTCCTAGAAGGTCAAGGATCTGCTGGCGGCTTTCACTGTCCGTCACCTCTGCCAGCATGGCGAGGGCCATGTAAACACTCAGAGGAGAGTATACCTTGTTCTCCCCGTTGGAATTGCTGAGAAACTCTCGGATTGAACTGGCGAAGAACGGTTCCAGACCGTCTGCATAGCCTTCCGGCTGACTGCGTTGGGCCTTTCTGTCCGACTGCCAGGCGTCATAGACCACATCAAAGCCATCGCTGTCAAACTCACCGGTCTTTTCATCAAAATACTCCATCTCGTTTGGGTAGGGAGCCATCTCCGGATAGCTAGCCAGTGCCAGAGCATAGGCCGATGCGGAGTTGTTTGGTTTCTTTTCGTCCATATTGGTATCTCCTGCGCAGCCTACCATAGAAATCAGGCAAGCCGCTGCGAGGCATAGCGCTACAATTCGTTTCATACTGCGTACCCTCCTTAGTCTACGATGGTGTCTGTGCAGATTACCTGCGTTATGATTTCCATAGCAGTCTCGCCGTAGCGTGACCACCAGCTATTTACACCCTGGGTCGTTGCCACAAAGTTGCCTTTGCTGGCAGGGTAACTGATAAAGTTCCAGATAGCACCGCCATCGTAGGTGCCCATGGAACCATTTCCAAATTCCTTCATTGACAATCCGGTGCCACAGACGCCGAATGTAGGCCAATATTGGAAATCGATCCATCCATCTTCACCAGCGGGTCGGAAACTGACGCCATAGCTCATGCCATCGGCACTGTATTCCTCAACCTTGTATTCCCAACCAGAAAGAAGCGGCACACTGACGCCAAATCCGCCGTGTTCGTAGGAAACATTACTTGTGTCAGCGGCGTCCACGAGATCAAAGCCTGCATAATAGGTTTTGGTGTCATAATCACCGGTACCCCGGAAATCCATAACCGATTTGCTGATCCGGTAGGAACCTGCGGGAAGCTCTCCGTACAGGCGGCTCCAATTCACTTCCCATTCTGTTTCCGCATTGTTAGGGATCATCCATGCTTCTGACGTCCAGGCAAGCTCATACTCCATAGGAAGCAGCTCGACCGCAACCCACTCGCCATCCTGCAGCATTTCGAGTCCGTAGTAACTGCCGGTCTGCAGCTCACCGGTTGGTTCTCCATCTTGCTGCGTACAAACAATGGTCAATCCAGACGGGGTAATATTCTTTGCAGTAAGCTTCACTCCCCAGGGATCCTGATAGGCGCTTATCGACGGAGTACGACTGATACCAACAAGACCGGATATTGCCGGAGTGCGTTCGCTCTGTTTTCCATTGATCCAAACCTTGTCGGTGGCCTTGATCACATCGCCCATCTGCACTTCAAGGAATAGATGCCACTGAGCCATATCCTCTGTTCCTGCCTCAGGAACCTTACGGTCAATCGTAATGTCCCACCCATCCAATGCACCGTTCTCAATACGGTGACGACGCACATCTGTAATCTCATGCCGAATTGATCCGCTGCCTTCCTGCAGTACGATCAGAACAAGATTCTGCCGTTCAAAATAGGCGTTATCGTATTTGTCGCAGGCATCCAAAAAGCCGATTGTGCTGTCGGAGTAGACTGTCTCTCTTCGTTCCAGACTATAAATGTCCTTGTATGCCTCGTAATAGGCTTCCAATTCCGCTCTGGAACTGATCACGGTGTGGTAAGGATAGCCATCTTCAGGTCCGCCATTGGTCCGGATGTACTGCGCCTCAAAAGCGTATGCTCCCGGTTCAGGCGTCACGGAATCTGGATCAGCTTCATTTCCTACAATGGTCCATCCGAGTTCCGTAAGCTCTTCTATGACCTGTTCCGGAATATCGGCCTGCGTACCGTCTTCCAATTTCACACACCAATACGCACCGGTCCTGCCTGGATAGGTATCCGCAATCCCATCGTGGAAGATCAAAATCTTATCGCCGGTCCCCAAGCCAGAGAACAGACCTTCCTTATCCTTTCGGTTGCTCATGATAATGGGTGAGTTTCCGTCGATGAACATATACGATCCGTTGTCCGCTACTAAGCAGCGTCCGACAGAGAAACTCATGGAGTGATTTATCATATACCAAAGGCCACCCGCACAAAGTAGCAGTATGACTCCTATCACACAGAGGGGAATAACCCATTTCTTTTTCTGTTTCATATCAGCAGCCTCCTTTTCATATCAGCCATGAATCCCTTATTGATATAGACGCAAAAATAGGGAAAATGTTCCCTTGTGATGCGATTTAGAGAGTTGCCGGAACAAGTGAGTAGCATAATCGAAGTCAAAGGCAACCTCACGATCGTCACTTTGCTTCATCACTCATTATACGACCATCGACAAAACCCTACAACCCACCTAAGTTCCTGTGCATACCAAAACGGCAATACCTGCTTGGTATTGCCGTTTTGGTATTAACTCTTCAGCTGTCTATCCTTTGCAAAGTCCATCAGCGCCTCATGCTCGTTGGGGATCTGCTCATCCAAGACTGCATCCAGGCATTCCTGCAGCACACGGCCAATGGTCGGTCCCTGAAAGCCCAATGTCATCATATCATGTCCATTAACTGCCAAGTCCTTGAGTGTGAAGCAGCTCTCTTCCTGCAGGATCTCATTGATCATTTGCGATACTTCCTCAAAGATTGCGATCCGGTGTCTGCAGATGGCCGATTGACCAAGCGTATCTGCCTTGTGCAGCTCGATCAGTTGCCGGGTAGCATCCTCACCGTGCTTGCTCAAAAGCCGTTTGATTGGCTTCCTGTCGGCCGTGATGGGCATGTCATGATAGCGAACGAGTCTTACAATTTGTTCTTTGCTGGCGTTATCGAAGCGAAGTCTACTGAGGATACTCTCCGCCATTGAAGTACTCTGATCCGAGTGCCCGAAGAAGTGGCCAATGCCATCCTCGGCGAGCGAGAAACAGGAAGGCTTCCCAATGTCATGCAGCAGGGCTGCCCAACGAAGCACCGGTTCAGGGGTGATACTTTCAATGACCGCGATGGTATGGTCCCAGACATCCTTGTCATGATGTGGATTATGCTGCGGAAAGCCAAACATGGGTGTGAGCTCCGGGATCGGGACGGCCAGCACATCGGCGAAGTCCCGCAGAACACCTGCCGCGCCCTGAGCGCAGAGCATTTTGGTAAGCTCAACCAGAATGCGCTCCGCAGCGATACCTTTGAGCAAGTGCTTGTTCCTGTGGATGGCCGCTGCCGTGGCAGCTTCGATCGTCATGCCATACACGGAGGCGAAGCGAAGGGCTCTGAGCATTCTCAGGCCATCTTCCTGGAATCTCCGATCTGGATCTCCCACGCAGCGGACAAGGTCGCCGGCAATGTCCGCCTTGCCTCCTACGAAGTCAACAACACCTGTCCTGGGGTTGTAGGCCAGAGCGTTCATGGTGAAGTCCCGGCGCTCAAGATCGTCCTTCAGGCTGCGGGTAAAGCTGACTGAGTCCGGATGCCGATGGTCGGAGTAGTCCCCGTCAACGCGATAGGTCGTGATTTCTAGAGGCTCTTGGTCGATCACAACAGTTACAGTCCCATGCTTCAAGCCAGTCTCAATCAGGTGGTAGCCTGTAAAGATCTCCTCCACCTGCTCTGGGAGCGCGTTGGTGGTGATGTCCCAATCCTTCGCAGGACTGTTGTCACGCACATAATCACGCACTGCGCCACCAACAAGGTACGCCTCATAGCCGGCCGCTTCAAGCATCTCAAATGCTGTATTCACTTGTGGTGGCAATTTCATCATAAGATCACATCTCCAGTGCGGCGAGGAACAGCGCATTGAGTTCCTCCCAGTCCTTCGTGATTTCTCTCGGATACTGCTCCACCAGAGCACGCACCTCTGCAATGCTCCGATCCATGTAAGCGTTGAGGATATCGATTCTCGGGATCATCTTCACCTCAGGGGAGTTCATCTTCAGATCAAGCAGCTTCGCAACGGTTTTCTCCAGGTAGTCCGGAAGCTGGCTCGCCGCCAGTTCAGAAAAGAGCATTGGGGGCGGAGTACCTTTTTCAAGGATCCACCGGCAAGCAAGGATTGGCCGCAGTACATAGAAGTACTTCTTGGCCTTCACCATGTCGCCGCGCAGGTATTCTCGATAGTTTCCTTCCGCCATCTGCAGATAGTGCCAAAGGCCATTCTTGGACGAGAAGTAGCGCCGCATGACGGGCTTAAACGCCTCAGTGAAGTCAGTGGTCTGATACACGATGGGAGAGGAAAACCACTCAAATACGGTGGGGTTGGATTTATGGAGCAACTTCAGTGTCTTGTCCACATCCCAACCGTTGATGTCCAGAACACCATTGATGGGCAGCTCGATCACATCACGGACCCGGTTGAGCCTGAGATAGCTCTCTCTGGGGCGCACATAAATGAAGCGCACATCATAGTCGCTGTCCGGAGAAGCAAAGCCCCAAGCACGGCTACCGGACTCCACGGCCAAAAGGATGCGGCAGTTCTCCCGCTGCTCGATTTCATGAAGCTTTTCTTTGATCAATGCTTCCACGGTCAACACCGCCTTTCATCATTGTATTTCAGTCTGCTGCCTTAAAGTTATAGACAGGACGGATCCGCTCAATAATCTCCGCAGTAGGGCCGATTTGAGCGACGATCTCCTCCATGCTCTTATAGGCCATGGGAGACTCGTCCAGCGTGTCGGGCACAACACAGGTGGTGTAGATACCCTCCATTTCCTTCTGGAACTCCTCCATGGACAGAGCATTGAAGGCCGCCTTGCGGCTCATCAGCCGGCCGGCGCCATGAGGTGCGGAGCAATTCCAATCCTCGTTGCCCTTGCCGCTGCAGATCAGGCTACCGTCACGCATGTTGATGGGGATCAGCAGCTTCTCGCCGGCCTTGGCGGAGACAGAGCCCTTACGCAGGATCATGGCGTCCGTATCAATATAGTTGTGGATGGTGGTGAAGGTCTCCACCGCCGTGAAGCCCATGCCAGTCATGATAACATCCACCATGGCCTTGCGGTTGAGCATGGCGAACTGCTGTGTCAGCTTCATATCGTGGATATAGTCCTCGAACAGCTTACCCTCCACATAGGCCAGATCTTTGGGGATATTCAGCTCGTGCTCCTTCTTGAGCGCCTTGATGGTCTTCTGGATCTCCTGGAACCGGCCCTCGGCCTTCAGCTGGTCAATGGCGGCTTGAACTTGATACTGGGCGCCGCCCCAAAGGGCACGCCGACCCTCATTCTGGTAGTGCTCAGCCACCTCGGTGCCCAGATGACGGCTGCCAGAGTGGACCACCAGGAACAACCGGCCATCCTCCGCGCGATCCACCTCAATGAAGTGGTTGCCGCCACCCAAAGAGCCGATGCTGCGCATGGCCCGGTTGAGATTGACTTGATCTGTGCAGCGGAGGTGAGTCAGATCGATCTCAGCGTTCAGTGCATGAGGAATGTCTCGAACCTCACGGCCATAGGGGATCTCCCTGCGGATTAGGGCGTCCAGCTTCTCAAAGTCGACCTCCCGCTCACGAAGCTCAACAGTCTCCATACCGCAGCCGATATCGACGCCAACCATACCGGGCACGATCTTGTCCTGGATGGTCATGGTGGTACCGATGGTACAGCCCTTTCCAGCGTGGACATCGGGCATGATCCGGATCTTGCAGCCGGCAAACTCGGCCTGATCGCAAACGGTCTGGATCTGCTTGCGGGCTGCCTCCTCCAACTCGGGGGTGTAACAGACCGCAGTATTATATAAACCTTGAATCGTAATCATAACGATCTCCCTTTCCTCGCCTCCTAATAAGAAAACATGAAAAAGTCAGTAAAATCAATGTTTTCAAAGGCAGGGAACACGGTACGAAGTCAAAAAATCTCATACTGACAGGCACGAAGGGCGCTGATTTTCACATCAGCGCCCTTTTCCTGTCCCCACGCCATAGGCAGCCGCCCTATGGCGTTTTTTCATATCCGTACCTATACTCACCTGAAAAATGTATCAATTAGGGTGCGAAAACCTCTGTTTTTTCCTCTCAGAGCGCCGCTTGAAAGGCGGCGTGGGTGTTTTCCCATGGGAAGCGTCCGAGAGGCAGGACAGGGGCTTTTTTGCGCCAAAATCAACACTTTTCAAAACCAGAGAAAGGAGGCGCCGGATATGGCAGTTTTCCGCATCGAAAAGACCAGAGATTACACGGTCATGTCCAACTACCACCTGCGGGACAGGTCGCTGTCCCTGAAAGCGAAGGGGCTGCTGTCCCTCATGCTGTCGCTGCCGGAGGACTGGGACTACACCATGAAGGGGCTTGCCCGCATCTGCAAGGACGGCATCGACAGTATCAGCGGCGGGATCCGGGAGCTGGAGGCGCACGGCTATCTCGTCCGGGCGCGCGTCCGCAACGAGAACGGGCAGCTTGGCTCCATCGAGTACACCATTTTGGAGCGGCCGAAGGAACCGGCACAGACGCCCGCGCCTATCCGGGAAAAACCTATACGGGAAAATCCAATACAGGTGAAGCCAATGTTGGATGCCCCTATTCAGGAGAACCCCGCCCAATTAAATACTAAAGAACAAAATAAAGAATTATCAATTACGCAAGGATCAAGTCCTATCCCATCAAGTCCCCCTACCCCCAGAGAAAAAAGCAGGATCGGACAGGACAGGATGCGGGAGCGCGAGAGCTACCGGGAGATCATTTTGGAGAACATCGACTACGATATCCTTACCCAGGATGAAAAGCTGGACAGGGACCGTCTGGACGAACTGGTGGAGCTCATGGTGGATACCGTCTGCTCCAACCGGGAGATGATCCGTATCGCCGGGGACGACTACCCCGCCGAGGTGGTGAAGTCCCGGTTCTTGAAGATCGACAGCTCCCACATCGAGTATGTGCTGGAACGGATGCGGGAGAACACCACCTATGTCCGCAACATCAAGAAATATCTGCTGGCGGCGCTGTATAACGCGCCGGTCACGATGGACAGCTATTACACATCCCTCGTCAGCCATGACCTGTACGGCAGCGGAGATCGGAGGTGAGCGCCTTGCAGGAAGAAATCACGCAGAAAACCCTTGCGCTTTGTGTGCAGACCGGTAAAATGACCGCCCAGCTTTTGCAGCAGGCCATGAAGAAGGTGCTGGCGGATATGGAAAAGCACAAGAATGATCCCCAGCTCCATCACGGCAAGCAGACCATCCGGCAGCTTATGAAGCATGGGGCCGGCGTGTCCAATATCGAGATCACAGACCAGAATATCAAGGCGTTCTCCGCCACGGCGAAGAAGTACGGCATTGACTTTGCCCTGAAAAAAGATACCACCGGGGAGATCCCCCGCTACCTGGTGTTCTTCAAGGGCAGGGACGCCGACGCGGTGACGGCGGCCTTCCGCGAGTTCTCCGCAAAGAATCTGGCGAAGGAGAAAAAGCCCTCCATCCGCAGGCGGCTGACCAAGGCCAAGGATCAGGCGAAGCGGCAGGAGCTGGAGCGGGGCGAGAAGGTCAAAAACAGGGACCGGGGGCTGGAACGATGACGGGAAAGCTGAAAAAGGTCCTGCTGCCGAACCTTCCGTATCTGCTGTTTGCCTGGCTCTTTGACAAGCTCTGCCAGGCGGTGCGGCTGGCGCCGGGGCTCAACGCTTCGGAAAAGCTGCTTCGTATCGCCCAGGGCTTCACCGGGGCCTTTGCCTCCCTCTGGCTCAGCCTGCATCCTCTGGACCTGCTGCTGGGCGTGGCCGGGGCGGCGCTTGTCCGGCTGGCGGTGTATCTGAAAGCAAAAAACGCGAAGAAATATCGCCGTGGCGTGGAGTACGGCAGCGCGAGATGGGGCCGGCCGGAGGATATCGCGCCCTACATAGACCCCGTTCCCGATTGGAACATCCCTCTGACCCGGACGGAAAGCCTCACCATGACCAGCCGCCCGAAGGATCCAAAAACGGCAAGAAATAAAAATATCCTGGTCATCGGCGGCTCCGGCAGCGGCAAGACAAGGTTTTTTGTCAAGCCGTCCCTGCTCCAAATGCACAGCTCCTATGTGGTCACTGATCCCAAAGGACAGCTCCTTCGGGAGACGGGAAAACTCCTGGCGCACGGCGGGCCGAAGCGGGACGAGAACGGAAAGCCGGTGCGGGATGCCCGCGGGAAGGTCATCTATGAGCCGTACCGCATCAAGGTCCTCAACACCATCAACTTTTCCAAGAGCATGAAATATAACCCGCTGGCCTATGTGCGCTCCGAGAAGGATATCCTCAAGCTGGTCAATGTCATCATCGCCAACACGAAGGGCGACGGTGAAAAATCCTCCGAAGATTTTTGGATCAAGGCCGAGCGCCTTTTATACTGCGCCCTGATCGGCTACATCTGGTATGAGGCGGAGCCGGAGGAGAAAAACTTCATCACCCTGCTGGAGCTTATCAACGCCTGCGAGGCCAGAGAGGACGACGAGACCTATAAAAGCCCCGTGGATATCCTCTTTGACGAGCTGGCGCAGGCGCAGCCGGAGCACTTCGCCGTCAAGCAATATGTCAAGTTCAAAATGGCGGCCGGTGATATATGCTCTAAGTGACTTCTTAATCATGATTGTGTCATGGTTAGTGAAGCAATCACTTAGAGCATTTTTGTTTCAGGAGGTACAGCTATGAGAAACGAAAAAATCACCCCACTGTACGAGCGCCTGAGCCGGGACGATGAGTTACAGGGCGAGAGCAACTCCATATCCAACCAAAAACAGATGTTAGAGGATTTTGCACGCCGGAACGGGCTGCCAAACCCTACGCACTTTACCGATGATGGTATCTCAGGCACCCGTTTTGACCGCCCCGGATTTTTGGCGATGATGGAGGAAGTGGAGGCAGGGCGTGTAGAGGCAATCGTCATCAAGGACATGAGCCGGTTGGGGCGCGACTATCTGAAGGTCGGTCAGGTTATGGAGGTTTTGCGGCAGCGAGGCGTTCGTCTGATTGCCATCAACGACGGTGTGGACAGTCTGAAAGGCGATGACGATTTTACCCCGTTCCGCAACATCATGAATGAATTTTACGCCCGTGATACCAGCCGGAAAATTCGCTCTGTGTTTAAGTCAAAAGGCATGAGCGGCAAGCACCTGACCGGCACTGTGATTTACGGCTACTTATGGGACGAAAAACGGG
>ERZ1106963.4181-NODE-4181-length-11086-cov-14.399782_pt1 | contig 11086 bp, 10 predicted proteins | sample MGYA00403681_ERZ1106963 | MGnify/ENA primary metagenome ERZ1106963 (study PRJEB35170, sample SAMEA104062407) | human gut metagenome | biome: human gut; feature: human-associated habitat; material: faeces | place: Denmark | collected 2012-05-03 ...
CATCGGAGCAGTAGATGTAGCCGGTGGTGCCGCGCTGGGTGCCGATCTTCTTGCCGGCCAGATCGTCGGGGGTAGCGATGTCAGAGCCTTCGGGAACGATGATGGACTGGATGCCGGTAGCATAGCTGTCGGAGAAGTCCATAACGGCCTTGCGCTCGTCGGTGACGGTGACGCCAGCCATGACGATGTCGGCCTTGCCCTGCTGGACGCTCAGCAGCGCAGCATCGAAGTCCATGTCGTCGATCTGAAGCTCCAGACCCAGCTTCTCAGCAATGGCCTGTGCGGTGTCCACGTCGATGCCCTCGAACGCACCGGTGTCGGTGGTCATCTCATACGGAGGGAAGGCAGCGTTGGTGGCCATGGTCAGCTTGCCGGCCTCAACGGTGGTCAGCTCAGCAGCAGCGCTGGAAGAAGCTGCCTCGGAGGAAGCAGCGGCAGAGCTTGCGGTAGAAGAAGCGGTGCTGGAAGAGGAACCACCGCAGGCGGTCAGAGCCAGAGCGGCAGCGGTCAGACCAGCGGCAGCCAGGAAGCTGCGACGGGTAATCTTTTTCATATTCAAACACTCCTCGATTGATTGTATAATCTTTCATCTCTCTGCGGCGATGCGATTCATCGAAACATCAGAGAACGGGTCTAGTATAGATTGCACAAATAAAAAAGTCAAGTGTTGTGCAAAAATTCGATAAAAATGAAACCGTTTTGAGAACACTTATGCAATCATACCGGGAAAATGAATGAATATATGCAAAAACCTCTCTGTCATGGCTCCGAGCCGGCAGGCTCGACGGAGAGGTTGTACGAAGAGAGACCTTACAAATACCGTGCGATCTCCTCAGCACTCCGCTTCGGCACACAGTAGTCCTTCTGGCCGTCCAGATAATACTTCACGCCGGTCTCCCCGGTCAGGGGGACGATGTGGGCTTCGTGGGTGGGGTAGCCGAACGCCACCATAAAGGCCAGCTTTTCCGGCTCCTTGATGTGGAGCAGCTCGGTGAGGGCGGGCTTGTTGATGGCACCCATGATGCAGCTGCCCACGCCCTTGTCCCACGCGGCCAGCGTCATGTTGGCCAGCGCGATACCGGTGTCGGTGTTCAGGTCACCGGGGATGGCAGTGTCCTGCACGACGGCCACATATAAAGTGGGCAGCTCGTCGGCTTTTGGGGTGCCCTGCTCCGGGGGCAGATAGGCGGCCCACTTGACCAGCGGCTGGACTTCGGCCACATCTTCGGGTTTGTTCACGACCACCAGACGCACGGCCTGACGGTTGGCTCCGCAGGAGGAGAGGCGGACGGCTTCGATGATGTCCTCCACCACATCCTGCGGGACGGCTTTCTGCGCAAAGCGGCGGTAGGTGCGGCGGGTGAGAAGTTTTTCCATAACAGACATGAGAGCGTCTCCTTTCGATCGTTCTGAGAACAGTATAGCGCGAACGGCCCACCTGCGCAAGCACCGGTTAAAAAGGAACAATTGACAGTGTTTTCCACCAAATGGTATAATGAAGGCACAAAAACAGCGTGAAAGCGAAAAAACAGACCGCATTTCACCGCGCAGCTCTGCCAGACCGGCAGGGAGAAAGGAACTGCTATGAGAAAACGAATCCTGAAAACGCTCGCTATGCTGGGGCTTTCTGTCTGCATCCTGGTGGGCGGGGCCGTATCCGGCGTTGCAGAGGAACCGGCCCGGAAGGAGTGCAAGGAGAACGAGCACGAGTGGAAGACCTTCGTGGAGTATCGTGAGGACTGTGTGCCCACCGACTTCACGCTGGATGGAAAGACCTTCACCCTCTGCCCGCACTGCGGCAAAGAGGGCAGAAAAGACCCCGTACAGCGCCTGACCAAGGTGAAGAACACCTTCTCGAACTTCTCCAACCTCGAAATCTATGAGGGCAGCCTGCAGGACGGCCCGAAGATCATGACGGTGGCCTTCTATTACCAGACCTGCATGAACAAGGTCGTCTGCACCAAGTGCGGCAAGGTCAAGAGCAACACGGTCGTCACCGATGCCCGTGTGATGGACTCGGACGTCACGGCGAACATTGAGCTTCCGGCTTCTGCGGTGCAGGGGTACACCCTGCAGCAGGTCCATGCCGATGGAAGCAAGACCCCGGTGCAGGTCAGTTACAGTGAGAACGGCCAGAAGGCGTTCTTCCAGCTGAACATGGCAGGCGGCGCACAGCTGCTGCTGCTCTCCTGATGAACAAAAACGCTCCGGCATTGTGCCGGAGCGTTTTTGTTCATCTCTTGGGGCGGGTCTTGAAGCGGGGCAGCGGAAGCCCCAGCACCAGCGCGATGCCGATGGCAAGGGCCACGGCGATCTTGAACGTCGAGATGCCGTTGGCCAGAGCCAGAGCGTTGTTGCCCTGGATGAAGTAGTAGGCGGTGTAGTAGATGCCGGCACCGGGCACCAGCGGGAAGATGCCGGCCAGCAGAAAGATGGTGACCGGCGTTTTGAGCACGATGGCGAAGATGCGGGCCAGCAGCGTCAGAGGGATGACGGCCAGCAGCGAGGCGGTAAAGCTTTCCAGCCCGAAGAGGACGGCCAGCTCGTAAATGAACCAGCCCATCGCGCCGACAAGGCCGCAGTAGGGCAGGGTGCGCTTGGGGGAGGCAAAGAGGACGGCAAAGCTCAGGGTGCCCGCCCCGGCGATGAAGAACTGGGCCACCAGCTGGCCGATCTGCTCGCTCGTCAACAGAAGTTCCGTCATGCGGCCACCACCCCCGTCCATGCGGCATAGGCCCCCAGCACCAGACCGGTGCCGATGGCGATGCTGGCTGCGATGAGCAGCGCGTCGATCATCCGGATGGTGCCGGAAAGATAATCGCCCTGCACAAAATCCCGGATGCCCATGGTGAACGCGATGCCGGGCGTGAGGATCATCAGGGTGCCGATGATGGCATGGCTGGCCTCGGTGTGGAGCAGATGGCAGCCCAGAATGCAGAGGATGGTGATGAGCGAAGCGGTGGAGATGGTGCGGAACCCGCCGCCTATGGGGTGCCGCCCGCAGAACAGCAGATAGGCGTTGGCCGCACAGCCCGCCACCGCAGCGACCAGCGCGGCCCGCAGGGTGCCGCCGAAGATGAGCGCGAAGCAGAACGCACCCGAAAGCCCGGCCAGAAGCTGCACCCGGCCCTTCGGGAAGGGAATGCTCTGCGCCTGCACCAGGCGGCTTTCGGCTTCGTCGATGGTGGTCACGCTGCCCTCTGCGATCTGACGGGACAGCTGGTTCACCGCAGCCACCCGGCCCAGATGGGTCGTGCGGGTGGGTACGTTGCGCACCTCGCTGATCTCGGCCGTGCCAGCACTGGCAAAAATGCCGTTGGTCAATACATATACATGAAATTCCCGCAGATGGAAGCTGCGCGCCATGATCTCCATGGTCTGCTCCACGCGGAAGACCTCCGCGCCGTTTTCCAGCAGCGTCTGCCCGGCCGCCATAATGAAATCCATGATGCGGCGGCGCTGTTCTGCGTCGGGATACAATTCCCTGCCGTTCATTGCGTCTCTCCTTACTGTGCCGCAAAGGGCATACGTTCTTGATTTATAAGATAGCATGTCTTGCCCTCTCAGTCAACGCCTTTGGCGTTGCCAGCTCTCCCGCAGGGCGAGCCACTGGCGAACCGGTCTTAGCCGTGCTGACTGCACAGGCCCATGCTGCCGGAAGGCGACGGGCCTTGCTGCTCAGGCAAACGGCTGCTGGCAATGAGGACAGGGCCCGGCCGTTCGGGAGCCGCAGGCGGCAGTGCGCAGGTCTGCCCGGCCTGCCAAGGGCTCTCCCTTTGGGAGAGCTGGCCGCAAAGCGGCCTGAGAGGGTATTCCCTACCAAAAAACTTCGTTGAAAGGGTTGACAAATGCCGAAAAGGGGATTAGAATAAAGCCAATATCACAAAAATGGCTGTGAAGAGAAGAGTAGGTTTTCGCATTGATCCTTCCAGAGAGCCCGGTCGGTGGAAAAGGGCAGGGAACAGGGAACCGAAAATGGTCTCGGAGCTGCGGGGGCGAAGCGCAAGAGTGCTAAGCCCGCGACGGGAGCGCCCGTTACAGCGTCCGGCTGTAAGCAGTGGGAGGAGAAAGCCGCTGCCGCAGCAGCGAGGCCGGGCCCGTGAGGGCGCGGTGAACCAAGGTGGTACCACGGAAGTTTTATGCGCTTTCGTCCTTGTGGGCAGTTGCCCGCCGAGGACGGAGGCGCTTTTTTCGTGCTTCCGGCTGCACAAGGCGCAGAAAAATGTGCTGCGCAGTGCAAAAAAATGATGGAACAACAAGAGAGGGAAAACATTATGTCTAAGATTTCGCGTCGTGATTTTCTGAAAGTGACCGGCATCGCTGCCGCCGCAGCTGCCCTGACCGCCTGCGGCGGTTCTTCTTCCACCGCAAGCAGCACCGCTTCTTCCGCTGCCGCCTCTTCCGAGGTGGTCAAGAAGCTGGATAAGATCAGCGTGGCCGTGCCCAACGACACCACCAATGAGGCTCGCGCTCTGGCTCTGCTGGAGAAGAACGGCTTCTTCAAGGTCAAGGCGGATGCCGGCCTGACCGCCACCAAGAACGATATCGAGGAGAACCCGTTCAACGTCAACATCGACGAGGTCGAGGCTGCACAGGTGCCCAGCGTTCTGCAGGATGAGGACTACGCCGTCATCAACTCCAACTACGCCATCTCTGCCGGTCTGAACCCCGTGGAGGATGCACTGGCCATCGAGGACGGCTCTTCTGCTTACGTCAACGTTCTGGTCTGCAAGGACGGCAATCAGGAGTCCCCCAAGATCAAGGCTCTGGCCGCCGCTCTGGAGAGCCAGCAGGTCAAGGACTTCATCGATGAGAAGTATGCAGGCTCCGTCGTCTTCGTCGTGGAGAACCCCACCGACGGCTACGACTCCACCGTGGACTACGATGCACTGAACGGCGAGACCGTCAGCTGCGCCGCAACGCCGGCTCCCCACTGCGAGATCCTGGAGATCTGCAAGGACATCCTGGCCCAGAAGGGCATCACCCTGGACATCCAGGAGTTCGATGACTACATCCAGCCCAACAACGTCGTCGAGGATGGCCAGATCGACACCAACTACTTCCAGCATCAGCCCTACCTGGACGACTTCAACCAGGAGCACGGCACCCATCTGGTCACCGTGGCCGGCATCCACGTCGAGCCCATGGGCATCTACGGCGGCAAGCAGAGCGACCTGTCTCCCATCGAGGGCTAAGCTCTCCGTCTGATTCAAAGGAGCATTTCCGTGATCGAGATCAAACATCTTTCCAAGACCTTCCAGATGAAGGACGGCGCGGTCAACGCGCTGAGCGATATCAACCTGACCATTCCGGATGGTTCCATCTACGGCATCATCGGCATGTCCGGTGCGGGCAAATCCACGCTGGTGCGCTGCATCAACCTGCTGGAACGCCCCACCGAGGGCAGCGTCGTCATTGACGGCGTGGAGATGGAAACACTCTCGCCCGCCGAGCTGCGTGCCCGCCGCCGGGAGATCACGATGATCTTCCAGCAGTTCAACCTGCTGATGCAGCGCAGCTGCCTGAAGAACATCTGCTTCCCCATGGAGCTGGCCGGTGTGAAAAAGGCGGATGCCGAAAAGCGTGCCAGAGAGCTGCTGGAAGTGGTGGGCCTGCCCGATAAGGCCAACGCCTACCCGGCACAGCTGTCCGGCGGCCAGAAGCAGCGCATTGCCATTGCCCGCGCACTGGCAACGGACCCCAAAGTTCTGCTCTGCGATGAAGCCACCAGCGCACTGGACCCCAACACCACCCATGCTATCCTGACCCTGATCAAGGACATCAACAAGAAGCTGGGCATCACGGTTGTGGTCATCACCCACCAGATGAGCGTTGTGGAAGAGATCTGCGATCACGTTGCCATTCTGGATGGCGGCGTCGTGGTGGAGGAGGGCTCCGTGCAGGAGATCTTCTCAAACCCCAAAACGCCCGCAGCAAAGCGTCTGGTGGCCCCCAATGGCGGCAGCGCTGCGCGGGATCTGTCCAGCTTTGCACCGGACGACCATGTGGTGCGCGTCACCTTCAACGGTTCGTCCACGGCAAAGCCGCTGGTGGCAAGCCTTGCCGCAGAAAAAGGCATTCTGGTGTCGGTACTCAGCGCCGACACCCGCGACCTGAGCGGCCAGTGCTACGGCTCCATGCTGCTCAAGCTGCCCACTGATGTGGAGCAGGCAAAGCAGGCTGCGGCCTATATGCGCGCCCAGCCCGGCATTACGGTAGAGGAGGTGACCGGCGAATGAGTATTGCAGATTACGGCTTTGCCATCTGGGAGACCTTTTATGTGACGGTCCTTTCCACCGCGTTTGCGCTGGTGCTGGGCCTGCCGCTGGGTGTGCTGCTGGTGGCCGGTGATAAGGACGGCATTCTGCCGCTGCCCGGCTGGCTGATGCACATTCTCAACATTGTTATCAACATCCTGCGCAGTGTTCCGTTCCTGATCCTGATGATCTGTGTATTCCCGCTTACCCGTGCCATCGTGGGTACCACAGTGGGTACCAAAGCCACCATCGTTCCGCTGGTGGTGGCAGCCTTCCCGTTCGTGGCGCGTCTGGTGGAGACCAGCCTGCGCGAGCTGGACGAGGGCGTGGTGGAAGCGGCCCAGAGCATGGGCGCAACGCCGTTCCAGATCATTACCAAGGTGATGATCCCGGAATGCCTGCCCGGCCTGATCTCCAGCATGACCACCGCACTGACCACCATTCTGGGCTACTCTGCCATGTCCGGCGTCATCGGCGGCGGCGGTCTGGGCAAGATCGCCCTGTCCTATGGCTACTACCGCTACCAGACCAACATCATGATCGTCTGTGTGGTGCTGCTGGTGCTGATGGTGCAGGCGTTCCAGTCTGTGGGTACCCTGTGGGCCGCCAAGAGCGATAAGCGCCTGCGGAAATAAGAAGCTTTGATTTTTCGATTCCCCGCCGGAGGCAAGTCCCTCCTGCGGGGAATCGTCCTTCCCGACCAAAAAACAAGCAAAGGAGTATGTTGTATGAACCGTGATACCATCTGTGTGCAGGGCGGCTACACCCCCGGCAACGGCGAGCCCCGTCAGATCCCCATCATCCAGTCCACCACCTTCAAGTACGCCACCAGCGAGGACATGGGCAAGCTGTTCGATCTGGAGGCAGACGGCTATTTCTATTCCCGTCTGCAGAACCCTACCTGCGACATGGTAGCCAAAAAGATCTGCGAGCTGGAAGGCGGCACTGCCGCCATGCTTACCTCCAGCGGACAGGCCGCAAACTTCTTTGCCCTGTTCAATATCTGCGAGGCCGGAGACCACATCGTAGCCTCCAGCACCATCTACGGCGGCACCTTCAACCTCATCTCGGTCACCATGGCTAAAATGGGCATTACTGCCACCTTCGTGGACCCTCTGTGCACCGAGGAGGAGCTGAACGCCGCCTTCCGGCCCAACACCAAGGTGGTGTTCGGCGAGACCATCGCAAACCCCGCCCTGACCGTGCTGGACATTGAAAAGTTTGCCAAGGCCGCCCACGCCCACGGCGTGCCGCTGATTGTGGACAACACCTTCCCCACGCCGGTCAACTGCCGCCCCTTTGAGTGGGGCGCGGACATCGTGACCCACTCCACCACCAAGTACATGGACGGCCACGGCGCAGTGCTGGGCGGTGCCATCGTGGACGGCGGCAAGTTCGACTGGATGGCGCACGCCGAGAAGTTCCCGGGTCTGTGCACCCCGGACGACAGCTACCACGGCATCACCTATGCCGAGCGCTTTGGCAAGGAGGGCGCCTTCATCACCAAGGCCACCGCACAGCTGATGCGGGACTTCGGCTCCATGCAGTCCCCCATGAACGCCTATATGCTGAACCTTGGTCTGGAAAGCCTGCACGTTCGGATGCAGCGCCACTGCGCCAACGGTATGGCAGTGGCACAGTTCTTGGAGAACCACCCCAAGGTGGCCTATGTGAACTACTGTGGGCTGGAAAGCAGCCCCTACCATGCACTGGCGCAGAAGTACCTGCCCAATGGCAGCTGCGGCGTCGTGAGCTTTGGTCTGGCGGGTGGACGTCAGGCCGCCAGCACCTTTATGAAGGAGCTGAAGCTTGCCGCCATCGAGACCCATGTGGCGGATGCCCGCACCTGCTGCCTGAACCCTGCCTCCAGTACCCACCGCCAGATGAACGACGAACAGCTGGCTGCCGCCGGTGTGCCCGCTGAGCTGGTGCGCATGAGCTGCGGTCTGGAATCCGCCGAGGACCTCATTGCCGATATCGCACAGGCACTGGATAAGGTATGAAAGGAGCAACCATCCTATGCCGCTGATCATCCCCAAGACCTTACCTGCCTTTGATGCCCTGTATGAGGAAAACGTCTTTGTCATGCACCGGGAGCGGGCGCTGGCGCAGCATATCCGTCCGCTGGAAATTTTGATCCTGAACCTGATGCCTACCAAGATCGCCACCGAGACCCAGATCGCCCGGCTGCTGGCCAACACCCCGCTGCAGGTGCACATGACCCTGCTGCAAACTGCCAGCCACTCTGCCACCCATGTGTCGGCTGCCCACCTTGAGGCTTTTTACAAGACCTTTGACGAGGTGAAGAACAACCGCTACGACGGCATGATCATTACCGGCGCGCCGGTGGAGACCATGGATTTTGAGCAGGTGGACTACTGGAACGAGCTGTGCGAGATCATGGACTTCAGCGAAACGAACGTCTACTCCACCCTCCATGTCTGCTGGGGCGCACAGGCCGGGCTGTACTACCACTACGGCGTGCGCAAGCAGTTGCTGCCGGAAAAGATGTTCGGCGTGTTCGAGCACCGGGTCACCCGCCCGGCAAACCCGCTTGTGCGCGGCTTTGATGAGGTGTTCTATGCTCCCCACAGCCGCCACACTGGCATCTGCCGGGAGGATGTGGACAACTGCGCCGCCCTGCGCATTCTGGCCGAGAGTGACGCCGCCGGACCCTTCCTCATGAGCACCGAGAACGGGCGGCAGATCTTTGTCACCGGTCACCCGGAGTATGATAAATACACGCTGGATGCCGAGTATAAGCGGGACGTGGCCAAGGGCTTGCCCATCCACGTGCCCGTCAACTACTACCCGGACGACGACCCCGCAAAGCCGCCGCTGTTCCGCTGGCGCGCCCACGCCCACCTGCTGTATGAAAACTGGCTGAACTATTATGTCTACCAGAACACCCCCTACGACTTGGGGGATATCCAGCGGGTCAAGCACGAAGAAGCATAAGAAGGTTCAAAAGCCGCCGCGCAGAAAAACTGCCCGGCGGCTTTTCTGTACAGGTAGGTATTGTATGAAAAAAATACAGGTGGTACAATAAAATACATAGATCGCCTGAAAAAAGGCGAAAACAGAAAGGGCGAGGTCATGGAACAAAAAGTTTTTGCGGACAAAAGCAGAATGCGGGATTCCGGCGTTGAGCTTTTAAAGATCATTGCGGTCATTCTGATCGTAATCAGCCATGTGGTGCTGACACTGATAACGGAAAATGAAAATATTCCGTATAGCGACTACCTTCTGGATTGTACCCATGCAACGACCAGCATAACAGTTCTGCTTTTAGCGGTCATGCGGCATTTTGGCGCGCTGGGGAACTGGATCTTCTTCGTTGCTTCTGCATGGTTTTTGCTGGATAGCACAAAAGCGTCCGGCAAGAAAATGATGGGAATGCTGCTGGATATCTGGGTGATCTCCGTCCTGTTCCTTGGAATAACGCTTTTGCTCCGGGGTGAGGTAAGCGGTAAACTTTTCATTTTTTCGCTTTTCCCAACGCTCTTTGCAAATAACTGGTATTTGACCTGCTATCTGCTAATCTATCCCATCCATCCGTATTTGAACCGTCTGATCGCCGCGATGACGCAAAAAGAACATCTGAAGGTGGTTTCTGTACTGGCGGTACTGTATATCGGCTTTAACTTTATAAAAGACAGTTTTTTCTTCCCGAATATGCTGCTTCTCTGGATCAGCGTATATCTGATCGTTGCCTACATCAAGCGCTATTGCATGGAGCTGTATTCCAGCGCAAAAGTGAATAGCATCCTGCTGCTGTGCGGTGCGGCGGGGGCAGTGGGCATTGTGGTTCTGACCGACCTGCTTGGATTGAAGATCGCTGCGCTGTCAGATCAGCTTTTACGGTGGGTAAGCAATTTTAATCTCTTTTTGATCCTGATCGCCATTGCGGCGTTTGGGCTGGCCAGAAAGAACCACTTTAAAAATAAAAGGGTAAATCACATTGCAAAGTGTTCCATGCTGATCTATATCATCCATGAAAACATTTTGCTGCGAACCTATACAAGACCCTATCTCTGGCACTGCATTTTTAACCGGTATGGGTATGCCCATCTGTTTTTATGGGTCTTTTTGTATTCGGCAGGCTGGCTGCTTATGGCACTTGCGCTCAGCCTGCTTTACGAAAAGAGTATTCAAAAGATAACAGCAAGGGTAAGTGAAAAAATACTGAAATGGATGGGCAGCTGGTATCAAAAATATGAGGCTGCCATGCTGAAGCTGCATTGATAAAGCCGCAGCCTGCCCGGACTTGATCCCGTAAAAAAAGAACCCTCTCAAAGCAAAAACTTTGCAGAGGGTTCCTTTTTGCATGATGGATTATTTTTTGTGCTTTGCGGGCTTTTTCTTCCGCACGCTGTAACCAAAGGTGCCCAGCTTTTTGCCAAGCGCCAGATACTCCCCGTGGCTGTACACAATGAGGTTTGCCTTGTCCAGACACAGCTTGCCTTTTTCGTCCAGCAGACTCTCGTCCACATCGCAGGCCACCACCTCGGCTAAAAACAGGTCGTGGCTGCCCAGCGGAATGCGCTGGGTGATGCGGCATTCCAGATTGACCGGGCTTTCCTCCAGCACCGGGCAGTCGGTCAGCACGCTGCCGGGTGCTGCGTGCAGGCCGCAGGCGGCAAACTTGTCCACATCGCGGCCGCTCTTCACACCGCACCAGTCGATGGCGCGCACCAGCTTTTCGGTGGGCAGGTTGATGGCGAACTGCCCGCGCTCGCACAGCAGCTGATGGCTGTACCGCTCCGGGCGCACGCTGATGGATACCATGCTGGGCTGGGTGCAGATGGTGCCTGTCCAGCCGATGGTGA
>ERZ1106963.4184-NODE-4184-length-11084-cov-2.428688_pt1 | contig 11084 bp, 13 predicted proteins | sample MGYA00403681_ERZ1106963 | MGnify/ENA primary metagenome ERZ1106963 (study PRJEB35170, sample SAMEA104062407) | human gut metagenome | biome: human gut; feature: human-associated habitat; material: faeces | place: Denmark | collected 2012-05-03 ...
AGCTGCCAGCAGGATTCCCGGTATCTTTGTCATCATTTTCTCTCCGTAATAATATACACCGGATTCTGTCCGGTCATCATATGATATCTTCCAAGAACCTTTGATCTTGCTGCACTCACTTGCAGAATCTCCGCATCTGGGAGAACCCCTTCGTCCACAAGCCCCATCACTTCACTGACTGTTTCAAGTGAAATCGCATTGATCACGATTCGTACATCCGGATTTTTCCTCTGAAGTAATTGGACAATCTCTCGTAAGTTTCCCGAACTCCCGCCGATAAATGCATGTGTTGGTACTTCTAAATCTTCCATTGCATGTGGCGCAAGCCCTTCTATGATTCGCACTCCGTCTGTCCTAAATTTCTTCCGATTCTGATCGATCAGTTCAACACCTTCCGGATTCTTCTCAATCGCATACACACGGATCTGCTCACCTGCACGCGCGATTTCTATAGAAACAGAACCTGTTCCGGCGCCGATATCATACACTATCGCATCTTCCGTTAGTTCAAGCTCTGCTATACTGACAGAACGTACTTCCGACTTCGTCATTGGCACCTTTCCTCGGAGAAATTCTTCATCTTTCAGATGCATACCTGCTGCTTTACAATAAGATGAATTTTCCACAAGGACCGCACAGAGTCCTTCAAAATCTTCTGCCTTCATCTCGTACAATTTGCCCGAAAGTATCTTTTCTTTCTCATAAGACATCTGACATCCCACATGAACCTGCACGTCCCCTAAGCCATACTCTAGTAATGTCTCATAGAAATGACGCCCCGTGTCTTTTCCTCCGAGAAGCAGAAAGGTCTTCGAATGTCTGTGAATCGTCTGTACAAAATTCATGTCTTTTCCATGAAGACTCAGGATTTTTGCATCTTCCCATGAAACACCGACTTTTGATGCAAGATAAGAAAGTGAGGAAATCCCTGAATAAATCTCTATCTGATCAGAACATACTTCCGTCAATCGCTCTTTCAGTTTTTTCGCACCACTATAAAATCCTGTATCTCCCGAAAGAAGAATTCCTATTTTACTATGTTCTTTGTGCTCTTTTATATAGGATACAATCTCTTCTGTACGATATTCTTTGAAAAATATTTCTTCGTCCCTGTTTTTACTCTCACACTGACGCATACTTAATCCATTCATATTACGAATCTGCTGTGCACTCGTAATCATTCGTTCTGCTCCGATCAGACAATCCGCCTCTTCTATCAATCGTCTGACTTCTTCTGTGATTACATCGCCAGATCCCATTCCTATTCCCGCAAGGATAATTTGTCGTGATTCCATTTAAAGTTTATACCCCCTCGGTGTCACCATCCGCCCATTCAGTTCCATCGTCCTTGAATTTCCGATAAACACGGTTGTAAACATATCCACCTTTGTATCTCTAAGTTCTTTCAATGACAGAATCTGATAAGTTTCTCCTTCACGTCCGATATTCTTCACATAACCGCAGATATTTCCCACATCTCTGTACTGAAGCAGTATATCACAGGCTTTCTGCAGATAATCTGCGCGCTTCTTACTTGACGGATTGTAAAGGCAGATGACAAAATCAGCCATTCCTGCCGCATGTAGACGCTTCTCAATCGTCTCCCATGGTGTCAGAAGGTCACTTAAACTGATTACTGCAAAGTCATGCATGAGCGGCGCTCCAAGAACAGCTGCCCCGCCGGATGCCGCTGTAATTCCCGGAATAACTTCTATCTGAATCTCAGAATATTCTTTTCCGATTTCAAAGATCAATCCTGCCATTCCATAGACTCCGGCGTCTCCGCTACAGATCATTGCAACGTCCTGACCTTTTTCTGCTTCTTCAAAAGCCATTCTGCAGCGTTCCGGTTCTTTCCGCATCGGAGTGCTCAAAAATATCTTATCAGGAAACTGCTCTTTCACAAGATCAATATAAACATTGTAACCAATCAAAACAGGGCAATGCTCCAATACTTTCTGTGCGCGCACTGTCATCTGCTCTTCTGCTCCCGGTCCGAGTCCTACTACATATACTGTACTCATTTGCTCTGTCCCTCTGCTTCCTGTCTCATCTCTGTGCTTTGATTTTCTCCGGTTTGTCCTAATTCCTTCTTAGAACAGGATGCTTGTCTGAATTCTGTCGTAAATGTCGGATCATAAAGCTTTGATCTCTCATAAGTCCCGTCAAGCACTTCTCCGACTACGATCAGCGCTGTCTTGGTGACATCCGCCTCGCGTGCAGTCTGTTCCAGCGTTCCTACTGTGCAGCGAAGTACTTTCTGTTCCGGCCAGGTCGCTTTATAAACAATCGCTGCCGGTGTATCTTCGCTGTATCCGCCTTCGATCAATTCTGCTGAAAGTTCCTTTAACAGTCCTGTGCTCAAGAATAAAACCATCGTCGCCTGATGCGCCGCAAAGCTTCTGACTGACTCTTTCTCCGGCACTGGTGTCCTTCCCGCCATTCTCGTGATCACGACAGACTGAGAGATCCCCGGCAATGTATACTCTGCTTCCAGTGCTGCCGCAGCTCCGCAAAATGAACTGACGCCCGGACAATCTTCATATGGTATCTCAAGTTTCTTCAGTTCATCCATCTGCTCTCGGATCGCACCATAAAGGCATGGATCTCCTGTATGCAGACGTACGATTTCTTTTCCGTCCCCATGACCCTTCACCATCACTTCTAACACTTCTTCCAGTGTCATCTTTGCACTATTATATATCTTGCATTTTTCTTTACACAGTTTAAGTAATCCCGGGTTCACAAGAGAACCCGCATAGATCACGATGTCTGCTTCTTTCAAAAGTCTTTGTCCGCGTACTGTGATCAGATCTTCTGCTCCCGGACCTGCTCCTACAAATGTAATCATAATTCTTCCTGCCTTTTCTATCTTTTCCTGTCTTTTACAATTAGAAGGGAATAGTATCCCGCATCTTCTGAAATCTCTTCCACTGATCGGACAATACGTTCGTCGTCCATTCCACAGTTTTCTACAAGACAAATATCCTTACTGCTCCCCTGTAAAAACTCTTTTATCTGTCCCATCTTTTTCCCGGTCTTCATCAAAATCTTTGTTCCCGATAACTGCAGACCTTCTCCTGCCTCATAAGACCCCGGTAAAATATGGATCTGATCTTCCTGCTCTCCAAGTGGCTGATTCAATCTTGCAGCTGCTGCACAAAAAGATGGGATTCCTGAAACTGTCTCAACCTGATAACCATCCTGTTCAATCATCTGCTCTATATACATACATGTAGAATAAACCGTTGGATCTCCCAGCGTCAGGAATGCCAGATTCCATCCTTTCTCAAGAAGCTGCTCTATCACTTCTGCTCCCCGTGCATGAATCTTTCTCAGCTTTTCTTTATCTTTGATCATTGGCATTGGGAGAAAGAGAATCTGCTTTTTCTCAATCTCCGGAACTGCTTGTACTGCAATCTGATATGCCATACAGCCTTCTAAATATCTTAACACCTTGTTCTCTTTTCCATTTTGCTCAAGCAACATTGGTTCTTTCAATTCTCTATCAGAAATCGGAAGTACTATTATCTCGCATTTCCTGATCTTTCGAACTGCTTTCAATGTCATCAGTTCCGGATCTCCCGGTCCTACTCCGATTCCATAAAATATTCCCGTCTGTCTCATCCATTCTCCTGTATTTTCATCAACAACTCATCCGCATTTTCTGACTTTCCAAGAATGCCATCCTCTGTTGAAAATAAAATCACACCGATTTCCAATTCTTCTCCTGCTCTGTTCTTTAAGAAGAATTCAATCCGTTTCATCACACTTTCCATCACCGGCTCAATCAACTTCTCCCTGCGCAGTATTTCCATTGCTTCCGTTGTATTGATACAATCCATGATTTCCCGCACAACTGCTGCATCCGCGCCATTCATAGCCGCATGCACACCAAGTACTTCCATTCGGCAATCCGCCTGTCTGGAATGCGTATTCATCACTCCTGCGGCCAGCTTAATAAACTTTCCTATATGTCCGATCAACAAGATTCCTTTCATTCCAAGAAGCTTTGCATCCTCAATTGTCTCACCGACATAATTACTGCATTTTACTAAAAGTGCGGTGTCCACATGCAGCTTTTTCCGTAAGAAGTCCATCCCATAATTTCCCGGGACAACATAACACCAATCTGTTCCATTTTCTTTGAGCATCTTCATTTCCAGATAAATCGTATCCGTCAGTGCCTTCTCACTCATTGGTTCTACGATACCTGTTGTTCCTAAGATTGAGATTCCTCCCTCAATCCCCAGTCTTGGATTAAATGTCTTCTTCGCAACCTCTGCCCCTTCCGGCACGGATAGGCGCACTTGCAGATTTCCTGTATATTCATACTTCCTGCAAACTTCTTCCACTGCTTCACAGATCATTCTCCGCGGTACTTTGTTGATTGCTGCCTGACCGATTTTCTGTTCCAGTCCAGGCTTCGTTACACGACCGATTCCTATCCCACCATCCAGATTGATTTTCTCGGAAAGATCCACACTATTCTCCGAATTTATTTTACTCTTCTTCTCTATCTTTTGAACTGTTGCATAAACAAGTATTCCATTCGTCACATCCGGATCGTCTCCACTGTATTTTCGCACTGCACATGAAACTTCTGACTTCTTACGCATGATCTCTTCCAACTCAAGATACAATTCAATGCCCTTCGGCGTCAGCAGTCTCACCTGGCGAATCTCTTCTCCCGACAATAACATCTCTGCTGCCGCTTTTGCCGCCGCTGCCGCACAGCTTCCTGTCGTATATCCCATCTGAAGTCCCGATCTTGTTCTTCCGATTTCCTTCATCAATATTCAATCCCTTTTCTCGCGTAGATTCCCTGATCAAACGGATGCTTCACTTTCTTGATTTCTGACACATAATCTGCAAGTTCAATAAGTTTTTCATCCGGATTTCGTCCAGTCAATACAATCTCCAGTTCTTTTGGTTTCTTCTCCAGGAACTCGATCGCTTCTTCCTTCGGGATGAGATCATACCTATAAGCCGCCATAAACTCATCGATCACAAGCACATCATATCTTCCTGTAAGAATCTCTAATTCAATCGCTCTCCATAACCGCAGATAAGTTTCCCTTACTTCCTGCTTTTTCTCTTCGGAAAGATTTTTAAAAAAGCATAAGACTTTTCAAGATGAAGTACTTTAATCTGAGAAATATCATCGAGAATCGCCAGTTCTCCGGAAGATTCATTTTTTAAAAACCGGGTAAATAAAACCTTAAGTCCACTTCCTGCAGCACGGACTGCAAGTCCGATTGCCGCTGATGTCTTTCCTTTTCCGTCTCCACAATAAATGTGTATCAATCCCTGTTCCATTTTCTCATCTCCTGTTCTGCTTCCTCTACCGACAAGCCTTCTTCTATCGGCCTTCCAATTACGAGAAGAACTGCACCTGCCTGCTCTGCTGCTTCAAGCTTTTCTGCAAATCCTCCATTCTTTCCGGATTCTTTTGTTACGAAATATTTTGCCTCTGTCTGATGAAGAAGTGCAAGATTCATTTCCCTGGAAAACGGGCCCTGCGTTGCAATCAGATGCTTCCCTGAAAATCCAAGTTCTATACTCTGCATCACTGAAGGGAGTACGGAAAGTACTCTTGCATAGCACCGCTCTTTATAATTTGTCAAACGAGTATATTTATCCAGTTCTTTACTGCCTGTTGTTATCAGTATATTTCCCTGCGTCTGCTCGAGATAGTCCACGGCCTCTTCCACGCTATTCACACAGACTACAGAACTGTCACTCTTAGTAATCGCATTTGTTCTTTCACAAGCAAACTTTTCTGACCTGACTGCCTTTGCTTCTGTCAAAAAATCTCTTAAACATCGTAAATACTCTATTCCGCTGTTTTTACATGCCCGCTGTATATTTTCCGTCACTATAACTGCAAACGGATGCGTCGCATCTATGACAAGCCCCACCTGCTCTTTTTCAAAGAATGCTTCCATCTCCTGCTGATCCATACGTCCGTGGATCACTCGAAGTTCTGATTTCCTATGCTTCTCTTTTCGCAACTGCAGATCATTTTCCAATAGTTCTTCCCCATATTCTGTCGCAGCACTTACGATACAGGGAATTCCTTTTTTAACGGCGTATTCTGCCAGCTGTCGTCCCTCTGTCGTACCGGCAAAAATAAGAATATTTTTCTTCATCAAATCACCCACATTTACATTTATTTAATAAACTTATCGATTGCCTCGTCAAGAGCACGGATTGTCTCCATATCATTCTGCTCAATAGCTTCCACAATACAATGATCCAGATGATTCTTCAAAATCACTTTTCCTGTATTATTGATTGCAGAACGAACTGCCGCAAGCTGGATCAGTACTTCACTGCAATCTTCATCGCGCTCCACCATTCGCTTCACTGCCTCAAGATGTCCGATTGCTCTGGATAAACGATTCATTACCTTCTTCTTTTCTTCTGCACTGTGTACATGACGGTGAACATGTCCTGTGCCGCCATGATCGTGATGATGTACATGTGACTCTGCCACCCCATCTCCGTTATGATGCACGTGGGTATATTCTGTTCCGTCCTCACGGAAATGCGTATGCTCTTTCATAATCATCCATCGAACCCTTTCTTTTTACTCTGTCACTGATTATAAAGCAAAAACACGTTTTCTTCAACTTGTTCCGCATAAGTTACTTACTGTTCTTACTGTGTGCGACCGGCAACCACAAAATTTTCTCTTGCATTTTTCCAAAAGCCGTGATATCTTAATATGCAAGACAAAGACGTCTGACAGAAAGGTAAGAGATTGCCTTTCTATCAGGCGTCTTTTTTGCATTATCAGATGAATTGGGAGGATTTAGAAAATGAACACCGGAAACACTGCTTTTATGATGATCTGCACTGCGCTTGTCTTCTTTATGACACCGGGACTTGCCTTCTTCTATGGCGGTCTTGTGCGGAGAAAAAATGTATGTAACACAATGATGGCCTGCGTTGCGATCATGGGACTATCTGTTCTTCTTTGGACCATGTTTGGCTATTCTCTTTCTTTTGGCGGAAACCACGCCGGAATTATCGGAGATTTCCGCTGGGCTTTTTTAAATGATGTCGGCTGGGAAGCCGGTCCGTATGCGGATACCATTCCGCATCTTGTATTTGCTGCATTCCAGATGATGTTTGCCATGATTACTCCGGCACTGATCACCGGTGCTGTGGTCGGAAGGATGAGATTTAAGGCATTATTTGCATTTATTGCACTATGGTCTTTCCTTGTTTACTATCCGATGGCTCATATGGTCTGGGGAGAGGGAGGATTCCTTGCAGCAATCGGCTCCGTTGACTTTGCAGGCGGAAATGTGGTACACATCAGTTCCGGTGTCAGCGCCCTGGTTCTCGCAACATATCTTGGCAGAAGAAAAGGATACGAAAAAACATCTTACCGTATCCATAATATTCCTTTTGTTGTGCTTGGAGCTTCCCTGCTCTGGTTCGGATGGTTTGGATTCAATGCAGGAAGTGCCCTGGCGGCAGATGGACTTGCAGCCCATGCATTTATGACAAGTGCAATTTCTTCCGCAGCTGCTCTCGTATCCTGGATGCTGATCGATGTGATCAAAGATGGGAAGCCTACTCTGGTCGGTGCTTCTACCGGACTGGTTGTCGGACTGGTTGCTATTACACCGGGAGCAGGATTTGTTCCGATCTGGTCTTCCTATATCATCGGTGCACTGGTCAGCCCGATCTGCTACTTTACAATGAACTTCATTAAGCATAAACTGAAAATAGATGATGCACTGGACGCATTTGGCTGCCATGGAATCGGCGGTGTATGGGGTGGAATTGCAACCGGACTCTTTGCAAAAACTTCTATTAACTCTGTTGCAAGATGGGACGGACTGGTCTTCGGTAATGTTCATCTCTTCGTTGCACAGGTATTAAGCATTATCATCACTGCGGCTGTTGCAGTTGTCGGTACTCTGATCTGCATTGGAATTATCCGTATCTTCACTCCACTGCGCGTAGATCAGAAGGAAGAAGCTCTTGGACTGGATATCTCCCAACATGGTGAAAATGCATATCCGTCCTTCGACTAATATAATCTGTCCAAAATTTATATATCCATTAATACAGGAGGATTTTTAAAATGATGATTAAAGTAGAAGCTATCGTTCGGGAAGAGAAATTTGAGGATGTCAAGGCTGCCTTAAATGAAATAGAAGTCAATGGTATCACTGTCTCCCAGGTCATGGGATGTGGTGCACAGCGAGGTTATAAGGAGATTGTCCGTGGTTCTGAGATTGAGATTTTCATGCAGCCGAAAATCAAATTTGAAATTGTTGTCTCTTCCGAAGAATGGGAGAAAAAAACAATCGAAGCAATCCAGAAAGCTGCCTATACAGGTGAAGTCGGTGATGGTAAAATCTTCAGCTATGAAATCCGGAGTGCCATGAAGATCCGCACCCGTGAGACAGGATATGATGCACTCCAGTCAAAAGAACAGATACTTTAGTAGAAAAAAGTTCCAGAATGTCGGAAAATTCTGGAACTTTCTTTCGTTTTAAAATTGAAGTGTTACTTCTGTCTCTGTCAATGCCACCGTCATCTGTTCTCTTATGCACTTGGGACACAGCAGTTCTCCGTCAGCATCTGCTGTCCGTGCGGCTCTCTCACACACATTGTCAACACCTGTCACCTGTTTCACAAACCGTGATGTGGCTGATACCTCTGTAATCTTCTCTAACTGTTCTGCCGGATAAGTTGCAAACGGTACTTTATATTTCTGCGCATAGGCCAAAATCGCAGGTTCTTCTTTCTTAAGATCGATCGATGCAAGCTGTTTTAACTGCGTAGGTTCAAGTCCATACCCTTCCAGAACATCGTTTAGACCCTTTTCAAAAAGTTCTTTTGAAATCTGTTTTCTACAGCCTACTCCTGCCGTGATATTGATTGGATACAAAAGGAGAATGCATGGCTTACGCTCACATCCACATACGTTATTCCTGACATCTCCCCACAGAGAACCCGCTAGGGATTCCACGAACTGTCTCCCTTCTTCTGCGGTCTTTGTGATCACGATCACAGGATGTTCCTCTGCAAAGGAGTACAATTCTTCCTGTGAACCACATAGTATAAGTTCTTTTAAACAGCTTTTCTGAAAATCTTCCTGTTCAAATACCAGTCCTTCACCGATCCACAGACCGACCTGCTTTCCATCCAGCACTGCAGCTGATATCTGCTTCGCTGCTTCGCGCTCTGTAAAATGCAGGTGATTCTTCTTTGCAAAAACATCTACTGCAAATTTTCCCTGAACATCTGTCGCTGTTGTCTGTACCGGAACTGCGCCGGTCCATACTGCAAGCTGATTGGAAAGTTCCACCGCACCCCCGAGATGTCCTGACAGCAGTGGGATCACATACCCTGCTTTTTCATCCATGACTACGACCGCTGAATCAGTGAATTTATCCTTTACATAAGGCGCAATATATCTCACTGCGATTCCAACTGCACCAATAAAAAGGAAGGATGTCTCTCCCCATCCTTCCCTGATCAGCTCTTTTGGATTGTCCGGAAACGGAAGAATGTCAGCGAATGCATATCCGGCAGGTGCATAGTTCTGACACGTAATCCCTTCGTTCCGGAACTGACTTCCAATTCTCTCACCAAGTCTTGTTCCTGCCTGTGTAAAACTTAATATAACAACCTTCACGTTCCATTCTCCCTTAATTCCTTGAAACTATTCTTCTGTCTCTTCTTTCACAGACTCTTCTACTGCATCCACTGCTTCTTCTGCGGCCTCAGTAACCGCCTCAACTGCTGCTTCCGCAGCCTCTGCAACGATCTCTTCTGCTTCCTCTGCCTCTTCTCTTGCTTCCTGAGCCAGATCATCCGCTTCAAAAATATCTTCTTCCTCTACTACAGGTGATCCGCAGTATGGGCAGAAAGCCATATCTTTCGCAACCATCTTGCCACACCGTGTACACTCACACGCACCTTTGAGCCCTTCAATCTTATTCTCATACTCTTCTATGCTTTCCTTGCGGCTTGCAATTGCCTCGCACAGTCCCTTAGAAGCCTCATCCAGTTCTTCTCCATTCTCAAATCTGTCATAAATACTCTGACCAAGTTCCATCAGATCTTCTGCATTTCCTCTTGCAAGCTCTCTGATCTGCGCTTTTAATTTCTGTATCTCAATCGCATCTCCTGCCTTTGCTGTCACTGCCTCTGCTGTCTCGCTCAGACGTTTTCCTAAATCTTCAAAAAAATCTTTCATACTGAAATCTCCCTTCTTATCATTGCTGTATCATCTCAACCACCAGAAAGGTGATCTACAATTTCTCTTGGTCTTATTATATCGTATTCTTCCAGTTTTTGAAGTCATTTTCTATTATTTTTAGACTAATTTCATAAATAGAATCCTTCTTGCATATCCTTTCTACAACTCAACTCAGGAGTCATCTTATGAATGATCTTGAAACTTGCAGGGAACAGATACTCTCCGAAGATACACGCGACTTCATCAGTAATCCGCTGCGCACTCCACTGTTCAATGAACTTCTGAAAAAAGATCCATGTATCCAGGATGCCGGGCTTGGATATCAGTGTATTTATTTTTCCAAAGAACTTGTAGAACCAATCTCTCTGACACGTTTTTCTTATAATTCCATTCCGAATTGTTTTGCTCCTGTCGCTATGGAAACATTGAACCAGACCGGCATCCTTCCCGTACAGAACTATCCGGCACTTCAATTAAAAGGAAAAGGCGTTCTGATTGGATTTCTTGACAGCGGGATTGACTATCAAAACAAAGTTTTCCGCAATCTGGACGGTACCACGCGAATTGCGGCACTTTGGGATCAGACTATCCAAAGCGGAACCCCACCCAGAGACTTCTTCTACGGAAGTGAATACCGTAAGGAACAGATTGATCTGGCACTTTCTTCTGATTCCCCACTGTCACAGGTCCCTTCTGTCGATATCGACGGACATGGAACTTATATTGCCAGTCTCGCTGCCGGAAATGCTGACGCTGACGAACAGTTTCTAGGAGCCGCTCCGGAATCTACTCTCGCTGTTGTCAAATTAAAACAAGCGAAGCAATATCTGCGGGATTATTACTGCATCAC
>ERZ1106963.4188-NODE-4188-length-11074-cov-2.574916_pt1 | contig 11074 bp, 9 predicted proteins | sample MGYA00403681_ERZ1106963 | MGnify/ENA primary metagenome ERZ1106963 (study PRJEB35170, sample SAMEA104062407) | human gut metagenome | biome: human gut; feature: human-associated habitat; material: faeces | place: Denmark | collected 2012-05-03 ...
ACAGAAAACTCCAGCACCAATCCATGTTTCTGACGGTCTGCCGGAATACTGGAAATACCGCTCTCAAAAGTCTCCTTTGGTGTCTTATTGAAGACATCTTTGCCAAGCATGGTCACTTTTCCGGATTCTGCTTTCCGAAGTCCGGTCAGCACCTCTACCAGCTCCGTCTGTCCGTTGCCGTCTACACCTGCCAAGCCAACGATCTCGCCGCGTCTGACATTCAGGTGGAAGCCTTTCAGAATCTCGACACCACGATAATCCTTTGCATGAAGGTCTTCAATATCAAGAACCACTTCGCCCGGCTCCTGGTCCTTCTTGTCGACTTTGAAGTTTACGTCACGGCCTACCATCATGGCTGCAAGATCATTTTCATTAACATCACTGACTTTGACTGTATCAATATATTTTCCCTGACGGATAATCGTACAATAATCAGCACAGCTTGTAATCTCTTTTAGCTTATGAGTAATCAAAATAACGGATTTTCCGTCGGCTGTCAGATTGGAAATAATCTCCATAAGCTCTGTGATCTCCTGCGGCGTCAGCGATGCAGTCGGCTCATCCAAAATCAGGATGTCTGCACCACGATAGAGAACCTTTAAAATCTCCACACGCTGCTGCATACCAACAGAAATATCTTCAATCTTGGCATCCGGATCTACCTGCATATTGTAGCGCTTTGAAATCTCCTCTACCCTCTTGCGCGCTGTCTTTAGATCTACCGTAAGGCCTTTCATCGGCTCCATTCCAAGGATAATGTTTTCTGTGACAGAAAATGGTTGTACAAGCATAAAATGCTGGTGAACCATACCAATTCCAAGTTCAATAGCACGGCTTGGACTGTGAATCACTTCCTCTTTTCCGCCAACAAAAATCTGTCCGGATGTTGGCTGATACAGGCCATAGAGCACATTCATAAGTGTACTCTTTCCAGCTCCATTCTCACCAAGGATTGCATGAACCTCACCCTTGTGAACGAGCAGATTAACATGGTCATTCGCTGTAAAATCGCCAAATTTCTTGACAATTTCACGCATTTCGATGGCTGGCTTCGTCATGTCCATATGACTGATTCTCTCCATCTCTTCCTCCTCCTTCGTCTGTTATAAGCATTTAAAACAATTGTCTATTTCGACTATGTTTTTTCTTTATGTGGTAACAACATCATCAAAGCCACTCTTATAAGCAAGCTCTTCTAGCTGTTCCATATACTCCTTTGACGGACTCTGATAAGTCCTGTACTCTTCCCTGACGCCAAAAGGACGGTATGAGATGAGTTTGTAGCGCACTGGATGAATACTCTGATATGGCCTTAACAATTCTCCAGCTTTAATAATTGTATTTTCAATGTCAAACAGACCTGGTACAATGACGGTACGAATTTCAAAAAGTTTTCCCATCTTTGCTAAAAATACTGCATTCTCAAGCGTGTTCTTGTTTGGCATCGCAGTAACTTTTAAATGATCCTCTTCGCCAAATGCCTTAATGTCAAGCATAACACCGTCTGTAACCGCTAACAGATCGTCTTTTCCAGCAAACGGTGTGCTGCCGTTGCTGTCCATCATCGTATTTAAACCAGCTTCTTTGCAAAGCTTAAATAATGATTCGACAAACTCACAATATAGACTGCACTCGCCTCCAGAAACAGTGACGCCGCTGATAAATGGAATCTGCTTTTTGATCTGTTCAAAAGTTTCTTCTGGTGTCAAATTACAGATACGGGGACTGCTTCCAAAATGACATGTTTTGATGCAGGTGTCGCATCCTACACAGCGCTCTGGGAAGAAATGCACCTTGCCATTTTCATTTTGAAGTGCCCCCACAGGACAGACCTGCACACAGGCCATACAGCCTGTGCACATATTTCTTGTCTCTGGGTTATGGCAATAACAGCAATCCCAGTTACAGCCCTGAAAAAATACGGCCGTGCGATTTCCCGGACCATCTACGCTGCTAAATGGAATAATTTTATTGACCGGTGCAGTGATCATTACCGAATCCTTCTTTCCTGAACATGACCATTTTCAGTTGCACCTGTTGCAAGCTGCGTTGTATTTTGCAGCACACTCTCACCCTTTTGATACTTTTCAATCTCGGAACGCTTTGCTAAGTATCCGGTGACGCGAATTACATCGCCGTCGCTCTCATAGAAGGACAGGTAACGAAGATCAGCCTGGAATGCCCCCTTTACGATGTCAAGAACAAACTGTGGATTCTTGTGTACTGTCACGTCTACTGGGAAAATATCGCCGGTACCAGATGGGAAGTACTTGTGGAAGCGGCTGCAATGGCGCAACTGATCAATCAGCTCCTTCGGCTCCTCACCAATCGGAATTCTCGTTCCAGGAGTGATGTTCTTATCCTGTGCGATGCCGACCTGTGCATGTAAGAGAAAATGACCGCCTGTTGCCTCACAGTATGGATTTACATGTGCGTTATTAAATGCACTTATTGCCTCCATAATCTCAACACCGAGGTCATCTGCCTCTTTGTCATGACCAAAGCGGCCCTTTTTGCCCTCAAGCTCCATCAGAATATTGACACACTCTGCCATGCCGACCATACCGAACATTGCGGTAAAACGATCTCTGTGGATGAAGCCTTCTTTTGCAAGGAAGTTGCTCTCGAAAAAGCCGCTCTCCTCCACCTCAAAACGAATTCGTTCATCCATATAAAGTGCCATGCGCTCCATTACATATGGAAGCTGATTTTCGAAGAAGTCCTTCTTATCTTTTGCACGCTTTGCGATATTGCCAAGAATCAGACGGCACAGCGTATAGGAACCGCCGCCTAATAAAAGACCATTGTAGCAGCTGGCGATGACATAATTTTCACCGAGTTCTTTTTTAAACATCTTATGATTTGCAAAGCTCGGCTTAGCCGTCTTAAGTGCTGTTTTCACACACTCGATACCAAAATCATCTGGTGTGATATCAGTATCATATTTCATCGTAATATTTGGAACTGCATCTAAAAGCTCACGCTCTACCTCTAAGATCAAACGTCCTGCTCTGGTAGCCTTTGGTCCGATGTCCGCATGGGAGAAGGAATCGAGAACAGTGCGGTCGATATGGGTAAAGAATAGCTTAAACAGCTTCTTTGCCTGTGCCTCGTCCACATCATCCATAAATGGCTCAAGCAGCTCATCAATGTTTCCTAAATAAACCGGGTAATTGGTGACACTTGGAACATTCTTATAGAAAATCAGAAGAGAGTTGATTGCCTCGTAGATATCCTTCGGCGGGTCAAGCTGTAAGAACTTGCTTCCTTCTCTCATAAACTTTGCATAGTCCGGGACAATGTATCTCGGTCTTACCGGTGCATGGCCCTCAAACAGATCACAGATACACTGCTTTCCCTCAACCGGCTCAAGAAGCTCTTCGAGTCCGTCTGGAAGATCCAGTACCTCAAGCAAAGAGTCTGCCTGTCCTGCAAGGTTAGTCAGCTTCTGCTCATGTGTCAGCTTACGGCTTGTGATAATATTTAATATTTCTTGTCTTGTGTTTTCCACACGTTCCATTGATATTGGTCTCAAAATGGCACCATCCTTTCTTAAGCTTACTTAAATTGGTACAACACTTTAATACAGCCTGCTTTTGTTGCCGCATTAAAGTGTTGTTCTATTTAAGAGTTTAGTATTAAACGCTACTTTCTCATTTATATTCTATACTGTTTTTTGCTTTTAGTAAAGAGTTTTTCAAGAAAAAAGAACCGTCACTATGTCATGTGACGATTCTTTGCCTTATATTACAGCACCTTAGATAAAAATTCACGTGCACGCTGTGTTTTCGGATTTGCAAAAAATTCCTTAGGATCACCACTCTCTAAAATACGGCCATCATCCATAAAGATAACACGATTTGCAACTTCTCTTGCAAAGCCCATCTCATGAGTGACAACGATCATGGTCATACCTTCTGCAGCAACGCTCTTCATAAGATCAAGTACCTCTCCTACCATCTCTGGATCAAGCGCACTTGTTGGCTCGTCAAATAAAATTACATCCGGATTCATGGCAAGTGCACGCACAATTGCGACACGCTGTTTTTGACCACCAGAAAGTGTTGATGGATACACATCTGCCTTGGATTCAAGACCAATGCGCTTTAAAAGCTCCATTGCCTCATTTTTTACTTCCTCGTGGATCTGCTTTTTGCTCTTTCCTGTTTTTAGCTTTTTTGCTTCTTTACAGCGTACATATTCTGGTGCCAGCATAATATTTTCCAACACTGTCTTATTGTTAAACAAATTAAAATGCTGAAATACCATACCCATATGACGGCGATGAACATTAATATCTACCTTCATATCTGCAATATCAACACCATTAAAAATGATCTTTCCTGATGTTGGATCTTCCATACAATTCAGGCATCGTAAGAATGTACTTTTTCCAGAACCAGAAGGACCAATAACTGCAACAATATCACCCTTCTCTACTTTAAAGTTAATTCCCTTGAGAACCTCAAGATCATGAAAGTTTTTCTTCAAATCAATTACGTCTATCACTCTTCTTCAGGCTCCTTTCCATTAATTTAATACCAAGGCTGATCAAAAGTACAATCACAATGTAAATAAGTGCCATTACAAGATATGGTACCATAAACTCGTAGCTGTTTGTTCCGATATAGTTGAATGCAACATAAAGATCGGCAGCTCCAACAAAGCTTACAACTGATGTCTCCTTGACAAGTGCGATAAACTCATTTCCAAGTGTCGGCAAAATATTTTTTACAGCCTGTGGGATGACGATTTTGATCATAGTGACCGAAAAACTAAGTCCGACTGCTCTTCCTGCCTCCATTTGTCCCGGATCGACGGACTCAATGCCCGCACGCATCATCTCTGAAATATAAGCTCCGCTGTTTAAGCCAAAGACAAGCATAGATACCTGCACACCTGTCATATGCGCTCCCAAAAGAGGAAGCAGTACATAGTAGCACACCAGAAGCTGCACAACCATTGGCGTTCCGCGAAACAGCCCCACATAAAAGCTACAAAAGCCATTCAATACACGCGGAAGAAGCTTATACTTTGGCATTACTCTTACCGAAGCAATCAATGTTCCAATCAGAACACCAACTAATAGACCTACTACCGCAATCATAACAGTATTCTGAAGGCCCTCAAGCACACGGACATATCCACGCTGCTCCACGAAAATCTCAATAAAACGGTCTATTTTACGACCAAAATCTCCCATCCTGTTACTCCTTACAGTGAATTAATTGCTGCTGTAATGCTAGCTGCTGGTGCTGCGTCAACCATGACATAATCTAAGTTTCCATTCAGAAGATCCTGTACAGCTAAGGAAGCATTTTTATATCCTACAAGTGTCATATCAAATCCTGCAAAGTCAAGATCTGCACTTCCCTCAACATAAAACTGAGCTGTTGTTCCGTTCTGTGCACCAACCTTTGTCTTGCTGTCAAAGGTCTTAAAGATAGCTTCTACATCTTCCTTTGTCTTGCATGCGTCAAACGTCGTATCATCTGCTGCAACAATCAGCTTCTGTGATGCATTATAGTAAGAATCAGTAAATGTTACCTGATCTTTTCTGCTATCAGTAATAGTAAGTCCTGCCATTGCGATATCACACTTTTGCTGTCCAACAGCCAGACATACAGCATCAAAATCCATGTTCTGAATTACAAGCTCTTTGCCTAAATAATCAGCAAGAAGTGCTGCCATCTCCATATCGATACCACAGTAATCTTCGCCCTTCATATACTCAAATGGCTCAAAACCTGCATTAGTTGCTACGACTAACTGATCCTTAGACTCATCATATTCTGCAGACTTTACCATAACCGGCTCTCCATCGCCAAAGTAATGATTGCAGATCTCATCAAATGTGCCATCCTCCATGATCTTTGCGATGAACTCATTTGTCTTCTCTAACAGCTCTGGCTGCTCTTTATCTACGCCAAATGCATACTGCTCACTTGTCAGGTCAATATCAATAACACGAACTTTTGCATTTTCATCTGCCTTTGCTTCTTTTTCCTTAGAAGCTGCCTCACTAGATGCTTCCTCAGAAGAAGCCTTTTCTGAAGAAACTTCCTCAGAAGAAGCCTCTTCTGAAGATACCTTTTCTGTCTCTTTCTCAGTCGCAGCCTCGGTCTTCTTCTCAGTTGCTGCCTCAGTCTTCTTCTCGGTTGCTGCCTCAGTTGCCTTTGTTGAAGCTGCTGTAGTAGTCTTCTTATCACTGCTGTTTGAGCCACATCCTGCAAGCATTACTGCTGCTGCCATTGAAACTGCTGTCATTGATGCAAATACTTTTCTCATAATCTATTCTCCTCTTTTTGGCTGTTTATCGTTAATCACGATACCACCCAGCCGTAATTGCACACAGTAACCTATAAGTTACTGTGCAAAAAAGATGGCAGTGACCACGTCACTGCCACCTCGTCATGGCATTATCCACCAATTAGTCCAGCTCGTATACGTCGCCGTACTTCTCCTCGAACTCTTCCTGATTCTTTGGAACTACCAAATCACCAGCAATGATATCCTTCTTTGCATCCTCGATCTTCTCAAGAACATCCTTAGACAGGTTGTCTGTGGTCGGAGCGATATCAACACCGCCTGCTGCCAGGTCATATGTTGCAACACCACCCTCAAGCGTTCCAAGAATGGCCTTCTTTGTTGCATCGTAGCAAGCATTATCAACTCTCTTTAAAGCGGAAGTCAGGATAGTCTCAGGTGCCAGTGGGCTCTGGTCAGAGTCAACACCGATTGCCCAGATACCGTTCTCCTTACAACCATCAATTACACCAAGACCTGTACCACCAGCTGCATGGAATACAACATCTGCGCCCTTTGTTACCATAGTGTTTACTGCAGTCTTTCCGGCACTTGCATCGCCAAAGGAATTTGCATTGTACTGAAGAATGGTTGCATCTGGATTTGCATCAAGAACACCAGCTAAGTAACCATATCCGAAGGAGTTCATTGTCTCATTTGCCTGTCCTACGACAAAACCTACAACATTGCTCTCAGTTGTGTAGCCAGCTGCCAAACCTACTAAGTAGGAAGCCTGCTCCTGCTCAAACATCATACATGTTACATTATCCAGATCTGCATTAGAAGCATCATCAACAATTGCAAACTTCTGATCTGGATTCAGCTCTGCTGCATCACGAACAGCATCTGCCATTACATAACCAGTACAGATAATCAAATCATAATCTTCGTCTAAGAAGCTCTCGATATTTGGAACGAAGTCTGCATCACCCTTAGACTCGATGTACTTAACCTCACAACCAAAGTTCTCAGCGGCTCTCTGTAAGCCTTCCCATGCGGACTGGTTGAAGGAACCATCATTTACACCGCCGACATCAGTAACCATACCGATCTTAAATCCAGTTCCATCGATATCTTCCTCAGTCTCTGCTTCGGTCTCTTCCTCTGAAGATGCTTCCTCACTAGATGCTTTCTCTGAAGATGCTTCTTCACTAGATGCTTCCTCTGTCTTAGCCTCGGTTGCCTCTTCACTAGATGCTTCCTCACTGGATGCTTCCTCTGAAGATACCTCTTCACTAGATGCTTCCTCTGTCTTAGCCTCGGTTGCCTCTTCACTAGATGCTTCCTCACTGGATGCTTCCTCTGAAGATGCCTCTTCAATAGATACTTCCTCGTTAGATGCTTCCTCGGTCTTAGCCTCAGTTGCTACTTCGCTGGACTCTTCCTCTGTCTCTGCCTGTGCGGAAACGTCCTCACTGCTTGCCTCTTCAGAAGATGCCTCTTCGCTGGACGCTTCCTCGGTCTTTGCCTCAGTTGCTTCCTCGCTAGATGCTTCCTCAGTCTTTGCCTCAGTTGCTGCCTCTGTCTTCTTCTCAGTAGCTGCCTCTGTCTTCTTCTCAGTTGCTGCTGTAGTTTTCTTTGTGTCAGTCTTGCCACAAGCAGCAAGAGATGCTGCCATAGAACCTGCCATCAAAACGGCAAAAAGTTGTTTCCTTCTCATCGTCGACTCCTCCTTATTAGATGCTGCGTTTTTTGATAACGCTCCGATTCTTGTTCATTGTAACACGTTGCTTTTGTGTCGTCAACAGTCACCTTACGTGTTTTTCTCAAAATTTCTTCTTTTATTTTACATTTGAAAGCAAAAATATTAAACTTGTGTTTGTGTAGACAGATGCTGGCGAATGCGATTCTTAATCATATCCATTGCTACCAGATTCATACCACCCTCTAGCACAATAATATCTGCATTCTTCTTACTCGGCTCTACAAATTCCTCGTGCATTGGCTTTACCGTATTCATATACTGTGAAATCACAGACTCTAATGAACGCGCACGCTCAATTACATCACGCTGGATTCTTCTGATAATACGAATATCAGCATCTGTATCAACGAAAATCTTAATATCCATTTCCTTGCACAGCTCTTTGTTTTCAAAAATCAGGATTCCCTCAACAATAATCACATTTGTCGGGTAAATCACCTGAAAATTACGGCTTCTGTTGTGAACTGTGTAATCATAAATCGGACAGTTGATTGGCTCACCTTTTTTTAACTGACGCAGATGCTGCAGCATAAGATCGGTGTCAAATGCATTAGGATGATCATAATTTAAATGTGTTCTTTCCTCATACGTCATTTCATCGTGCGCCTTATAATAATCATCATGCTTAAGCACAGTAATCTGATCGCCAAAGTGATTTACAAGCTGTTTTGTAAGTGTCGACTTTCCGCTGCCTGTTCCTCCCGCAATTCCGATTACCAGGATATTGTTATTACTCATTTGCTTTATCCTTTCTTATTATGTCTCTTAGTGCCTCCACTGCTGTTGTAATTGCAAGCTCAGTGTCGTGAACAACTGGATTTTCCATGTTCAGTTTTGCGCGCTCCTGATTTGCTACAACCAAAAAGATAGATCCAACGCGCACACGAAGATAATTTCCAACAACAAATAATGCCGCTGACTCCATCTCTGATGCAAGGCATCCTAAGCGCTTCCATGCTTCCCACTTATTTAAAAGCTCATAGCTTACAGGCTTTGTCTCTGGCTCATGCTGTCCATAAAATGCATCCTTACACTGAACAACACCAACATGATACGGATATTTTCCCTTTTCTGCTGCCTGTACAAGTGCCTGAACCATATGAAAATCAGCAACTGCCGGATATTCAATCGGTGCATATTCACGGCTAGTTCCTTCCATACGAATTGCGCCTGTTGCAATCACTAAATCACCGCTTTTTACAGGAATCTGCATACCTCCACATGTTCCGACACGAATAAATGTATCGGCACCAATCTTTACAAGCTCCTCCATTGCAATTGATGCAGAAGCACCGCCGATACCAGTTGACGTTACACTAACTTTCTCTCCTTCAAGATAGCCTGTGTATGTCACATATTCACGGCTGTCCGCCATCTTCACTGGATTGTCAAAATGAGCTGCAATCTTTTCACAACGCTTCGGATCTCCTGGAAGAAGCACATAACGTCCTACATCACCTTTACCTAGCTGAATATGATACTGCAATTCTGGTTTTTCTGAATAATTTACCATACTTCTCTCCTTTCACCTTATATTTATTCTTATATTTTTGATTTTGTTGATAGTATATCATCTCAAACGTCTGAAAACAAGCACGATTCCTTATTACTTTTTGAGAAATAATGCGACTGTCTCAATTCCTCCAGTAGCCGGGAACATATCAACGGCTCTTGCTTTTACCATACGATAGCCCGCTGCTTCTAATACTTCTCTGTCACGCACAAGACTTGTGGGCTTGCAGGAAACATAAACAATTGTTGGTACATCAAATGCGATAATCTTAGGAAGCGCCTTTGGATGAATACCATCTCTTGGCGGATCAAGCACTATCAGATCTGGCTTCTCAGTCAAATCATCAACAACCTTTAACACATCACCTGCTATAAAGCTGCAGTTATCAAGTCCATTTAATTTGGCATTGACACGCGCTGCCTCTACTGCTTCCTCAACAATCTCCACGCCAGTCACATGCTTTGCCACAGGTGCTAAAATCTGGGCAATTGTGCCAGTTCCGCTGTAGAGATCAAAGATTACTTTCTGATTTGTTTCTCCAATATAATCTCTTACTGTCTGATATAAAAGCTCGGCACCTCTTGAATTTGTCTGAAAAAATGAAAACAATGTAACACAAAATGAAAGTCCCAGTAACTTTTCAGTAATCCAATCTTTGCCGTATAAAACTTCTGTATTATCGCTTTGCACTACATCTGCAAGTGAATCATTAGTAATATGTAAAACACCTGCAAGGCTGCCTTCTAATGGCAGCGCCTTTAATTTTTCTGTCAATTCTGCAAGCTGCATAGTAGACGCATCTGCCTGTGAAGAAGCAACTACGGCGACTAAAAGTTCTCCCGTTGCAGCGCTGGAGCGAAGCAGCAAATGACGAAGAACACCTTCATGGCGCATTCTATGATAAAATGGAATATTCAACTTTGAAAAATGGTCAAGCACTGCCATTGCAGCCATACGCATATCAGGTGTCATAATCTGACATGTTTCAATACCCGCAATATCATAAAAGCTGCCTCTTTGATGCATACCAAGTGCAAGAGGACCGCCCATATAAGAATCACCAAATGTCAGCTCTACCTTATTGCGATATCCGCTTACAACAGGACTAGACACTATTCCTTCAAATGTATAATCGGTGCCGCCATTATCAAGCATTTTCTTAATCTGTGCTTCTTTAATTGCCAGCTGCTTTTCGTATGGAAGCGTCTGATACAGACATCCACCGCATTTTCCTGCCCACTCACAAAGACAGGCAGTCTCATCAGCTGACTTTTCTAATATCTCAAGCAAAATGCCTTCTATTTTTTCTTTTCTCTTTTTCTTTACACGAAAACGTAATTTTTGACCTGGGATGCCATATTTTACCTGTGCAGTTTCCCCTTCATCTGTCACGACAATCGCTTTGTCTGGAAAAAGGACCTCCTGCACGCGGCCCTCATAAATCTCGCCTTTTTTCACGTTTTTGCTCCTTGTTTTTGTTTTCTATCTTTTATCTATATCTATCACTTATGTATCATAAAAGTGTCTGGATGGCAACCTATGATCTATAC
>ERZ1106963.4192-NODE-4192-length-11065-cov-2.586194_pt1 | contig 11065 bp, 12 predicted proteins | sample MGYA00403681_ERZ1106963 | MGnify/ENA primary metagenome ERZ1106963 (study PRJEB35170, sample SAMEA104062407) | human gut metagenome | biome: human gut; feature: human-associated habitat; material: faeces | place: Denmark | collected 2012-05-03 ...
CTGAAAGGCCGTCTCCGTGGTGGTGCTGGAATAAACCACATATTGCAGCGGCGGATTCTGGTTTTCGGACGTGGCACGCCAGATGCCGGCGATAACGGGGATGCCGATGTTTTTGAGCGCTTCCTGCACCTGACGCATCATCCGCTCACTCCCTTCGCAATGGACGCTTTCAGGCCAAGATACGTTTTCTTGAACGAATACTCGCCTAGCGTGGAGATGATCCACTTTTCATCCTGAAATTTCACCCACATGCCGGGCTTCACGTCCCTGCGATAACGAATGGTGAAGTTGATGACCTGCTCGGTGTTCATTACATCTGCAGCCCGATAATGCTGATTGCCCGCGTCGACGGCGGACGCCCATACGCGGCAGAGCACCACGTTCTTCGGCTCGGGATAGCCGTTTTCATTGATCCTATTCTCGGTATAACCGATCTCCACCAGATGGCACAGATCCCCGGGATGGGGCGTGCCTTCAAAGTTTTTATAACCGCGCATGAGCCGTCACCTCCTTTGCAAAAGTACAACATATTCACACATTCCACAGATTTATCCACAACATGATGTGGTTCGTTCTGTCAGAACATTTTCTCAGGATCGCGATAGGGATACAACAGGCTGTCAAACGCCATACGCATGGCCTTGTAGGTGGTCATGTCGGGAATATCCCGATTTTCATAGTAGAAACCCACCATGAGCAGAACCGCCAGCCGCACAGGTTCAGGCGCGGGATCGGAAAACTGCGTCCGACAATAATCCTCCGCCGCGACCTGCGCCTGCGCGATCAGGCTGGTCAGGTAGTCGTCCTCTTCATCGCATTGAATGCGGAGATGAGTTTTGACCTCATCCACGGTAACGATCATTGACGCCGCCTCACTTGCTGCTGACCATCAAACCGCAGCTGCGCAGCGCCGCCAGCAGGGCATTATAGTCATCCTTCAGCGCTGCAATGGTGGTCGCCTCGCTATCAGGTACATATGCGATCTGATCAAAGGGCAGTGAAGGCGTAAACAGATCGTCTCCGCCCTCGATGGTCGCACCGGGCAGGAAGGTGAGCTTTCCGCCAATGACCAGCTCATTGCCTCCTTGCGCAAAATAGTTGTGGGTATTCCGGGTGAGGTCCGGAACTGGTTCAGCTTTCATCATGATGCAGCACCTCTCTTTCTCACGCGGCCTTCATCTGCAGGCACTTCACTGCCTCGCGCAGGATAAGCCTGCCATCCACACGCTGGGTAATCTTAAAGCCTACCTGATCGTTGACGGCGTACAGCTCGTTCAGGCGCTGCAGGGAACGGCCCTCCCGATCCGCCAGCCAGTAATAGCTGAAGTCTCCGTACAGGATGGCCTTGTTGCCCGCCGTGGGCAGAGGCATGTAGTTGGATACCAGCACCTTCTGGTTGAGCAGCGTGTCGGGCTGCCCCGCCAGCAGACCCAGCTGCCAGATGAAATTGCCCTGACCGTCCTTGAGCTTGCGCAGCAGCTTCAGCGTAGCGTCGTTCATGATCCACAGTCCCTTGCGGCGGTATCCGCTCTTGAGCGAATGCTGCAGGTCGATGAACTCGTCCGCCGTAATGGCCACGGAAGACGCGGCGGTCACGCCCAGCTCCGCGCCCAGGGTATCGTGCAGGAGGCCGGTGGGCTTATGCGTGCCGTTGCCAGTCAGGATGGCCTCTTCCTCGGCAGCACCCACACGCCGTGCGAACTCGTTGGTAATATATCCGGCCAGGTCGAAGGCGCTGTCGTGGAGCAGCTCCTCGGAGATGCGGATCATGCAGCCCACCTTGTGGGCGCCCAGGGTGATCTGACCAAAGGCGTCGTCGCTCTCGGGAATGGCGGCTTCCTCCTCGATCCAGGAGGCGGCGCCCTTGCTGGTCACCAGCGGGATCTTGCGATCGCCGGAGGAGGTGGTGATCTTATGCACCAGCCCGCGCATGATGTTTTCCTCTTCCAGTCCCTGGATCAGCTGATGCTCGAACTCATCGGGGACGGTGTAGCCGCCCTCGGACAGCGTGCCCACCTGCAGCGCGTCCCGCACCTCCGGGCTGCGGCGGTCCAGATTGCGCATGTGCGCCCAGAAGGCGTTTTTGTATGCGTCGGACGCAACGCCCTGCCGGGTTTCCGGCGCGCGCAGGGGACGGGAAGTCAGAGCAGGGCGCACGGGCGCGTTCAGCTCGCGCTCGATCTCCGCGGCCCGCTCCTCACGCTCGATGGCGTGACCCAGATCCACAACCTCCTGCTCCATACGTTCATACGTCGCAGTATCCTCGCCGGACATCAGGCCGTTCTCGCCGCTGCGCTCGTCCAGAAACGCCTTCGCCTTGTCCCACACGTCGCTGCGCTTCTGGCGCAGATCAAGAATTTTGCTCATGGTGTTTTTCCTCCTTCTGATCATTGGATTGTTCATTGGAATTGGAGCGCTCATATCGCCGGCTGGCGGGCATGAGCAAACCCAGCCGCCTTTGCAGCTGGGTCACGGGAATGCCGGAAGGTTCCGGCGGGGCAACATCGGCGGCGTTTTCCACGGCTTCGCCCATGCCGCCAGATACTGCCGTCTGTTCTTCGTCAGGCAATGCCATCGAAGGATGAGCTTCGTCCGTAGTCTCCTGCTTCTCAGCGCGAGTCAGCCTGGGCTTATGGCGATCCTGCCATGCCTGTACCTTCGCTTTGGCAAAGTCCAGATTCGCCCTGCGCTCCCCGGCGTTCTCCGGCGCGCCAGGCTTGCCGTCTTCGGAGATGGCGTCGATGAATCCGTACTGCAACGCGGACTGCGCGTCCAGCCACGATGTGGCGCTCATCATGGCGGCCACCTCCTGACGGCTCTGTCTGCACCGGCGCTGATACACGTTCAGAATGCTCTCCTTGCACGCCTGCAGCAGCCGGATGGAGTCCATGAGCTCCCGCTCGTTGCCCCAGGCCACGACGCTGGGGTCGTGGATCATCCAGAGACTGCCCGGCGTCATTTCCAGCCTATCCGCCGCCATGGCCAGCACCGTCGCCGCGGAAGCCGCCGTGCCGGAGACGGTGATCCAAACGCTGCCGGGGTAGGCGCGCACGTCGTCGAACATGCGCACAGCGGCGTTGCAGGAACCGCCGTAGGAATTCAGCCGGATATGCACGTCGTCCGCAAGTTGCTTCTCTTTCCCGTACAACGCTTCGTGAAGGGACTCCGGGGTGATCTCGTCCCCGAACCACATTTCGTCGTCGATATAGCCGTTTAAGCTGAGTTCTCTCAATTCGCATCCTCCTCCGTTTCTTCCGCCCAGACGATGCCGGCCAGCACAAAAAAGACGCAGTATACGCAGACCGAATTGCCGTAGGCCTTGTATTCCGCGCTGTCCGTGCGGGGATCCCTGAGCCATTTGACGATTCGGTTCCGGCCGGGCGCCTTTGCCGTCTTGCCCGTGGCACGATACCATTCCCCGAACACCCCTGCCCAGTAACGGATTTCCTCGTCTGTTGGCGTCTCTGTACCCAGCTGTTCCGTCCAGCCGTCGGGATACCCCTGCAGACGGCAGCATTCGCGGGGCGTGAGCCGCCGCACGATGTAACCCGTTTCGAGCGCAGTCACTGCGCCGGGACCCTGCGCCGTGAGGGTAGGTACTTTTTCCCTTCCGATGTTGATGCTGTATTGCGCGTTCTGACCGGCGGAAAAGCAGGCGCGATCCATGGCGTATGCTGCGCCTTCCGGCTCGGAGGACTGTTCGTCCCTGCCCACCAAGGGCGGATCCTTGTAATCCCGCGCCATGAGCGGCGGGGATTTTTCCTGATCCACTTGCGTAAAGCTGCCGGTGGTCATGGCATAGACGGCGTGGCGGTCTGACGTATCCAGCGTAAACGCTACCTCACGGTTGATTCCGTCGCCCTGCGGCCCGTTCTCTTCTTTCCGCCCGATCATGGAGCCCTGAAGGCAGTAGCAGGGGCTTTCGGCAGGCGCAACAACGAGCATGCCGCCCTGATGGCATTGCGGGCTGCTGCCCGACGTATCCAGCGTCCGGCTGGTCAGCGCTTCGTAGACGCCCGCGTGGGGATTGGCCGAAAGCATGGCGCGGCTCTGGTCGGAGGATAGACCGAACACCAGCGGCACCTGATTCCCGCCCGTACCCATCCGTGAGCAGAGCGTTTGGCAGACGCCGTCCTCGCTGATTCTGATCCGGCTGTCGGTGGGATTGAAGTCAATCGCCACGCCGGGTACCACTCCCGCACGCAGCGTAGGCGCACGTTCTTTCTCGTACCCGATTCCCCGGCTGTCCGCACTGTGCTCGCGGCAAAACCCCGCCGCACTTACCCGTTCGCCTGCCGCTCCAGCGCTATCCTGAGAACCTCGGGCAGCTCTTTGCCGCGCTTCTCCGCCCGGCGGAGTATACCCTGACAGGCCTTCGGACTCAAAGAGAACCTTTCCGGCACATTGTCCATCAAGATCGAGGACAGCAAATATACGTTTCCGTCTCTGTGCGACGCCCCAACCCTGCGCGGCGTCGAGGACGCGCCAGGCGAGAGAATAACCGTCGCCCAGGATCTCGCCCGCGTGCAGCCAGCGTCCGCTTTCCGGCAGAGGAACATCTGCCGCGGGGTCTTTGATGCGGACGAGGCTTTCGAGGACGCGGCGGAAATCCTGCCCATGCTGAGAGGACAGGACTGCTGGCACGTTTTCGAAAACAGCCCATCTTGGATATTTCCCATCGGTGCTTTCCCTCATTTCAGTGATAATGCGTACGGCTTCATAGAAGAGGCTGGAACGGCTGCCGTCCAGCCCCGCGCGCTTGCCCGCGATGCTGAGATCCTGGCTAACAGGGGCTACCGAACGTAATCACGTCCACAGCCCCAAGATCACCTCCCCTCAAAGAGGCGATATCGCCGTAATGCTTCATTTCGGGCAGCCGTTTTTCCGTCACCCGGATGGGAAACGGCTCGATCTCCGACGCCCAGACGGGCGTGATGCCCGCCATTTTCCCTGCCAAGGGAAAGCCCCCGACGCCGTCAAAGAGACTGCCCAGCGTAAGTTTTCTGCTCAAGTTGAATCCTCCATAGTTCCTTCCTGCGTTGTGTTTTCCGACCCGCCCAGCATGGCCCGGCGGACGGAAACCATGTTCCCGTTGACGAGGAGCGCGTTTCCGCCATCCTCTTCGGACACGGGGTTCATGTTCTCCAGACCTCGGATGTCGTTCATCGACAGCCAGCCGTTCTGCCGGCCGATGGCGTAGCCCTCCATGCGTTCTTTATACGCGCCCCGCATGAGTCCGTCCATGTTGAAGCGGACATAAAAAACGCCCTTCTCCTTTTCGGCGAAGAGGGCGCGGTTCATGGCCTGCTCGATGCGCACCACCCAGGGGCGAATCGTATGAACGGCGAACGAAATGGACTGATTTTCTATGTTGCTAAAGGTAGCATGCTCCAGATCGCCCACCATGTGGGGCGGTACGCGATAAATGCGGCAGATCTCCGATACCTGAAACTTGCGTGTTTCCAGAAACTGCGCCTCCGAGTTGGGGATAGAGATAGGCGTATAGCTCATGTTCTCTTCCAGCACAGCCACCTTGCCGGAGTTGACGGAGCCACCGTAGGCCGCGTTCCAGCTCTCCCGCAGCTTCTTCGGATCCTTTACCGTATTGGGATGAGTCAGGATACCGCTGGGCCGTGCGCCGTTGGAGAAGAACTTGCTGCCGTATTCCTCGGCGGCGAGGCCGAGACCGATGGCGTTCTTTTCCAGCGCGATGGGGCTGTAGCCCATGACGCCGTCGAAGCCCAGCCCGGGGATATGCAGCACGTCCTCCGGGCGCAGGCGCACCACCCTGCTCTCACGGGTGGTGTAGTCGTAGACGAGCCTGCCGCTGTCGTCCCTGTCCACCTGCATCTGATCCGGCAGCAGCGGATACAGCCCCAGAATATGGCCGCGCCCGTTGCGCAGAATCTGGCAGTAGGTGTTGCCGTAAACCAGCAGGTGAGTGAGCATGACCTCCCGCAGGATGAAGCTGGTCATCTCGGTATTGGGTTCGTCGTGCAGGATGCGGTACAGCGGATGCTCCGGCGTCTTGACGCTGCCCTCGCCCTGATTCTGATACACATGCAGGGGCAGGCTGGCGATAGTTTCCGCAATGACGCGCACACAGGCATAGACCGTGCTCATCTGAATGGCGGTGGTCGCCGTAACGGATTTGCCGGACGCGCTGAAGCCAAAGTAGAAGGTGGCGGCGGAGCTGACGCTGTCCGTTGGCTTATCTTTCCTTCCGGGCTTGTCCCTCGCCCGAAACAGCGATGCGAATGGATTTTTCATGGAGTCCTCCTGTTGTTACAGTCCTTTTCCCGTTTTCCGGTCATGGCAGCTCTTGCAAAGGGGCTGCCAATTGTTTTCATCCCAGAAAAGATTACGATCTCCGCGATGGGGAATGATATGATCTACCACGGTCGCCGGGATCAGTATGCCGTTTTTCTGGCATTCCGCGCACAGGGGATACCGGGACAGAAAAATTTTTCGCGCCCTTTGCCAGCGCGCATCGTACCCCCGCGCAGCCGCGCCGCCGCGGATAGCGTCGTGACTCCATTCTTTGCGATGCCCCTCGCAGTAGACGCCGCTGTCGCAGAGGTTGGGACAGCCAGGATAGCGGCATGGTCGTTTGGGCGTATGGGGCATATTGGCCTCCTGTTCCGGCAATAAGCGCCGATTTTCATGATGATTTCGCGCACTTTTCTGCTTATTATCAGCTGATTTGAAACAATAACGGTGCAAAAATGGCGCGAATCACAGCGTTTCGCACCCTTTTCACCGGACAAAGGCCGCATTGCTCTCGTTTTGCCAGTCACAGAAAAATCATTTCCCGCTCGTCGTACACGGAGCCGCCGCTGTTCTGATTCTTCATGGCTCGATCCAGTGCCATGACCAGCGCCACAGCGCCGTCCACCTTTTCCGTGGATTTCTGCTTGTCGATCTTCAGATTGCCCGCAGGGTCGGTTCGCACGAAGGCGTTGTCCATGTTCCAGCGCAGCACCGGGTGCCCGCCGTGGGCCAGCTTGTGTTCCAGCACCAGCCGCATCAGTTCCTTCGTCGGCGGCGACATATCCCGGAAGCCCTGCCCGAACGGAATCATGGTGAACCCGTCGTCCTCCAGATTCTGCACCATCTGCGTGGCGTTCCAGCGGTCGTAGGCGATCTCCCGGATGTTGTACTTTTCGCCCAGCTCGCAGATGAATTTCTCGATGAACCCGTAATGCACCACGTTGCCCTCGGTAGTCTGAAGGAATCCCTGCTTTTCCCACACGTCATACATCACGTGATCCCGCCGAACGCGCAGGGGCAGCGTCTCCTCCGGCAGCCAGAAGAAGGGCAGAATCTGATAGGGTTCTGATTCATCACTGGGCGGAAAGACCAGCACCAGCGTAGTCAGGTCGCTGGTAGACGAAAGATCCAGTCCCGCATAACAGACGCGCCCCTCCAGATCGCCCGGAATGACTGGCGCGCCGCATTCATCCCATTTGTCCATGGGCATCCAGCGCACAGACTGTTTCACCCACTGATTCAGGCGCAGCTGGCGAAACATATTCTCATCCGCCGGCGTTTCCAGCGCCTTGCGGTAGGCGTCTCGCACCTTGTCGATGGTAATGGTATATCCCAGCGATGGATTGCACTTGTACCAGTTCTGCTCGTCCTGCCAGTCCGCATCGTCCGGAAGTCCATAGACCACGGGATAAAAGCGCGGGTCATGCTTGCGTCCTTCCAGAATATCCAACGCCTTCTGATGTACCTCCCAGCAGACGGAATTGCGGTCGGTACCAGCCGTGGTCAGGAAAAACCACAAGGGCTGTTTGCGGGCGTCGCCGCTGCCCTGGGTCATCACGTCGTACAGTGCGCGCGTCGGCTGGGTATGGAGCTCGTCGAAAATGCAGGCTGAAACGTTCAGACCATGCTTGGTCGCAACCTCCGAGGAAAGCACCTGATAAATGCTGCCCGTGGGCTGATAGACCATACGTTTGGTAGAGGGAATGATCTTGATCAGCTTACTCAGCGTGGGATTTTGTCTGACCATATCCACCGCCACGTCAAACACGATAGCTGCCTGCTGACGGTCGCTGGCGCAGGAGTAGACCTCCGCTTTCCATTCATCGTCGTTAATGAGCATATTGAGTGCCAGCGCCGCGCCCAGTTCTGACTTTCCGTTTTTCTTGCCGATCTCGATATACACCTGATTGTACTGCCGCATGGAGGGATCTTCCTCCCGCACCGTGCCGAATACGTCGCGGATGATCTTCTCCTGCCATGGCAGCAGCTTGAAGGGCTTTCCGTGGAATTCTCCCTTTGTGTGCTTCAGGCATTCAATAAAGCGGATGACACGCCGCGCTTTCTTCTCGTCAAACATCGTCCTGCCACCCGCCCTTCAGCAGCTGCGCCATGGGATCGTCGTCGTTCTCCGCCGCACCGCTGCTGGCGACAATGCGGGCGCGGCAGGCCGGGGTCAGACCGAATTCCGTGGCGAAAGACTGCATGATTTTCAGGTTCTGCTGGGCAATGGATACCTGCGGCACCTGCTGCACATACCCGGACGGCGTTTTAAAGATGGAGCCGTGCTGGGTAATGAAATCTTCGGCTTCTCGCCATCGGGCATACGCCTGGCAGTACCCGGCGAAGGCGGTCAGGTCGGCCATGGTCAGTACGCCCATGGCTTCCAGCGAAGCCGCCAGCCGCTTCCATTCCTTTTTCGCCTCGGGGAGCAGCCACGACGGGCACTTTACGCCGCCCCTTGGCGGGACGGGCTCATGCTCGTTGAGCGGTCGCCGCCCCTTGCCCCGGTCGCCTTCCAGCACCTTCAGCGCCGTGGGTTTCGGCTTTCTGCCAGCCATCGCCATAAGGATCGCCTCCTTTCTCTGACACTATCATCAGAATACTTAGTCCTGAACGTTATTTGCGGGAGCAACCGCGTCATAGGACAGTTCCTCTCCGTTTCGCAGCAGCCGGATATTCTCCGTTCCATACTCGTTTGCGAACCTCATTACTATGGTCGTGGCGTACTTCGGGTCCAGCTCCATGGTTCGGCAGATGCGGTCGGTCTGTTCGCAGGCCATGAGCGTGCTGCCGCTGCCGCCGAACAGATCCAGTACGATGCTGTTGGGCGCGGAGCTGTTTTTAATGGGGTACGCCAGCAGCGGAATGGGCTTCATGGTGGGGTGCTCCTTGCTGCGCTTGGGTTTATCGAAATTCCAGATGGTGGACTGCTTGCGATCCGCGAACCAGCGGTGCTTCCCGTTGGGCAGCCAGCCGAACAGTACCGGCTCATGCTGCCACTGATAGGGGCTTCTGCCCAGCACCAGCGAATTTTTTACCCAGATGCACACGCCGCTGATATGAAATCCGGCTTCCTTAAACGCGCGCCGGAAGTTCAGCCCTTCCGTGTCTGCGTGGAAAATATAGGCGCTGCCGCCCTCGGCCAAATGCGCGGCCATGTTGCGGAACGCCGCCAGCAGGAATTCATAGAACTGCCCGTCCGCCATGCTGTCGTTCTGGATCCTCTTTCCGTCCGCGCTCTCGTAGGCGACGTTATACGGCGGGTCTGTCACGACGAGGTTGGCCTTATCGCCGTCCATAAGGCGCGCCACGTCCGTTTCATTGGTAGAATCGCCGCACATCATCCGATGCCTGCCCAGCAGCCAGATATCGCCAGACTGAACGAAGGGTTCTACCTGCTCCGGGTCGATGTCGCAGTCGTCGTCCTTTACGTCCTTATCGTGAACCCTGCTGAACAGATCGTCGATTTCCGCCGCGTCAAAGCCGGTCGCGTCCACGTCATAGCCGCTGAGCTTCAGCTCATTGAGCAGATCCGCCAGGGCGACCGGCTCCCACTCGCCGACCGCCTTATTGAGCGCAATGTTCAGCGCCTTTTCTTCCTGCGGGTTTTCGATGTGAACGACCACGCAGTCGATCTCCGTCGCGCCTTCCGCCGTCAGCACCTTGTAGCGCTGATGTCCGCCGACGATATTGCCCGTAACCTCGTTCCAGATGACGGGATCCACATAGCCGAACTCGTGCAGGCTGCGCCGGATTTTTTCGTAGGCCGGATCGCCAGGCTTCAGGTCTTTTCGGGGATTGTATTTCGCGGGTTTCATCATGGAAACCGGCAGCTTTTTTACGATCATTTCTGTCTTCAAACTTTTCCTCCATAGTAAAAGCGCCTGTCGCTGTGACAGACGCTTCCTTGTATTTTTTACATTTCCAGAGGATCTTCTCCACCAATTCCGGCGCTGGGGGCGGCACATCATTCAATTCCCCAACATAATCGCCAAAGAAATATTCTGCCGCGATGTTATACATTTGCGCGAGCAGAATCAGATCGTCTTTGGAGGAACCAAGCCTGATTCTCCTGTTGTTATAGCCTACTTTCACCTCATACAGCTGATTGCTTCGGCTAAAATACACGCCAATATATCCCGTTTTATTGCCGCTTGACTTGCTGTGGTTAGCAGCATTTCCGAACGCTGTTGCGATTCGCAGATTCGACTTTCGATTGTCCCGTTTGTTTCTGTTCACATGATCGACAATCGTGTTTTTATCTGTAATGCCAAGGATAAAACGATGCATACGAAGTCCTTCGCTGGAAACGACGTATCCGTCCTCGTCTGACCAATAAAAGTCGTTTACCCGCTGAATGTCATCCGCATCAATAACGAATTCCGTTCCATCCGGCAGCTTTCCAAAGGCGCTGTCCCCATAGATGCGAAAATGATACATTGGGCCGCATTTCCCACAGCGGCTTGACTTACTGTTATAGATTTGCCCTGCGTTTAAAACAGATTCGTTCCCGCACCGCAGACACTGGCAGCGAAAATAGTAAATCCAGCCATTTGATGTTCGAACCTTATTTTCCTTATTGATGATTGACCATCCGTTCAATGTTTTCCCGACAAGATCAGGCTCAGGATATCCGCCTGAATGCGGGGCGCACTTTCGACAATGCTTCGTTTTACCGTTTAATACTGGATATACGATAAAATTTCCAATATGCCCGCAATCGCAGCGACAGATAAATCTGTGCTCCCCGTGTCTCCCTCGTGGTGCTTCGTAAAGTGCTTCGAGATGACCATAT
>ERZ1106963.4194-NODE-4194-length-11062-cov-9.183520_pt1 | contig 11062 bp, 9 predicted proteins | sample MGYA00403681_ERZ1106963 | MGnify/ENA primary metagenome ERZ1106963 (study PRJEB35170, sample SAMEA104062407) | human gut metagenome | biome: human gut; feature: human-associated habitat; material: faeces | place: Denmark | collected 2012-05-03 ...
CTGCGCCAAAAATAAGACCATCTGCCTTTGGCAGATGGTCTTATTTTGGGGTTCCGCTCCCTGTGGTCGCTCCACCCCAAGGAAATCGAACATGCTCGGGGCAAGTGAATTGCCCCTGCGCCAAGATCTTGCTGCGCAAAATACTTGTGACGGCGCACCCGCGCCGCCCCACCTTGTGGGGTCCCGGTTCGGTCGGCATCCATACTGATATGCCATGACAAAATGCCTGTGATGTTACAGCATCACAGGCATTTTTTGCGAGTATCGGCGTGGCGTGACGCGCTGCCGGCATTGCGCGGCTGGGGTACACCGGCTCGCCGCTGTCTCCGGCCGTATTTTCGGGGGCAATGCGGCGAGCGGTCATCACGCGAAGCCGTATTTGATTTTGACACGCTCGAGCTTATCGAGCATCGGCTCGGTGAAAAACCAGAGGAAAATCACCGTGGAGATGGCCTGCACCGCATCCATTGCAAAGCCGGAGGCGCAGTAGACCGCAAGACTCTGCCACGTCAGCGCGCCTGTGGCGAGCAGCGCGGAGTAGGCGTTGAGCAGGATACCGTAGACGGCAAACGCGCTCACTACGCCGAAGACGCAGAGCGTCCCCCGATTTCTCGGCGCTCTGCCCCTGTGGAACACCAGCCCCGCGAGAAAGCCGCACAGCCCCATGCCGAGCATCTGCCACGGCGTCCACGGCCCCTGCGAAAAGAGGATGTTAGAGACCAGCATGGTCACCGCGCCCACGAGGAAGCCCGTCTCCCCGCCCAGGGCCGCGCCCGCAAGGATCGTCAATGCCAGCACGGGCTTGCACTGGGGCAGCATGAAAAAGGCCGCACGGCCCGCCACGCCCAGCGCACAGAGCACCGCAGTCACGACCATCTCCCGCGCACGGGGTTTGCGCCCCTCGAAGGTAAGGAAGAACGGCAGCATGGCCTCCAGCACCATCAGCAGCGAAACGGCGTAGTAGCTCCGGTCGCCCAGCAGCTTGGGGCCGAACACCAGCGTCAGGGGGATGAGCAGAAGGGCGACCAGAGCGGAGGCGGCCGTGCGCGGGGAAAGCCTTCGCTTTTCCGGCGGCGCGGAGGGTGTGTCCGCCGCTTTCGGCGGCTGCGGCGGAGGCTCCCCCCGCTCTTTTTTCGGTGCTTCCCTGCCGCCGCAGGCGGCGATGACGTCCTCCGCCGTCACGGCTTCGGGCAGCCGGCCGCGCGCCATGCGGTTCGCCGCCGTGGTGTAGAAGCGGTTGAGCGCGAAAAACTCCCGGGGCGCGCCGTCGGAGGCGATGGAGCCGTCGAAAAAGAGCGCGCAGCGCTGCGCATAGGCGGCGCAGAACTCGACGTCGTGGCTGACCAGAACGACGGTCACCCCCTGCGCGAGCAGATCATGCAGAAGCTCAGCCAGCTCAGCCTTGAAGGCCGCGTCCAGCCCCCGCGTTGGCTCGTCGAGGAGCAGGATATCGGGCCGCGTGAGCAAAACCTTTGCCAGCGCCGCGCGCTGCTGCTCGCCGCCGGAAAGGTCGTAAGGGTGACGGTCCAGCAGCGCGTCCAGACGGCAGAGTGCGGTGACATAGGCGAGCATCGCCCCGTCGGAGGTGACCTCGGCAAGGTCCTCGCGCACGGTTTTTTTGGCAAAAAGCGTCTGCACCTCCTGCGGCAGAAGCGCTGTTTTGCCGGTGACACGGACCTCCCCGCGATAGGGCTTTTGCAGGCCAGCGAGCAGCTTGAGCGTGGTGGATTTGCCCGCGCCGTTGCCGCCGAGGATGGCGAAAAGTTCGCCCCGCCGCACCGTCAGCTCCAGCCCGCGCAGCACGTCCGGCGCGTCCGGCGTATAGCGGAACCACGCATCCGAGATGGTCACGACCGTCTCCTCCGAGGGTGCGGGCAGCGGGCGCTCCGGCAGGCTTTTGAGGGGGTGCGAGGCGGCAAAGTCTGCCAGCCAGTCCCGCCCCTCCCGCACGGAGACGGGACAGGGAAGGTCGTTTTCCACCGCCGCCCACACGCGCATGGCGGCGGGCATGGCGCGGAACAGCTCATGTCCCGCCGTGCGCAGCTGCGCGCCCACGGCGCGGGGCGCGCCGTCCGCGAGGACCGCCCCGCCGTCCAGCACAACGGCGCGGTCGGAGAGGGGCAGCGCCTCCTCCAGCCGCTGCTCGGAGAGCAGCACCGTCGTCCCCAGCTCCCGGTTGACCCGTGCGAGCGCGGCGAGAAAGTCCGCCGCCGCGATGGGGTCGAGCTGCGCGGTCGGCTCGTCTAAAATGAGCACGTCCGGCTGCAGGGTCAGCACGGCGGCCAGGTTCAAAAGCTGCTTCTGCCCGCCGGAGAGCGATGCCGCCTCCCTGTGGAACCAGCTCTCCATGCCGAAAAAGCCCGCCATCTCGGCGACGCGGCGGCGGATGGTGGGCGTATCGTACCCGAGGCTCTCCAACCCAAAGGCCAGCTCGTGCCAGACCTTGTCGGTGACGATTTGGTTTTCCGGGCTTTGCTGCACAAAGCCGATGCGCTCCGCCTGCTCGCGCGGCGAAACGTCGGAGAGCAGGCGGCCGGCGAAAAGGACCGCGCCCGAACGAACGCCGTTGGGCGCGAGCGCGGTCTTCAGCTGGCGGAGGAGCGTGCTTTTGCCGCTGCCGGAAAGTCCGCAGAGCGTGACAAACTCGCCCGCGCAGAGCGTCAGGCTCACATCCCGCAGGGCGGGCGCGAACTGCCCGGGGTAGGTAAAGGTCAGGCTTTCGACGCGATAGAGCTCCATGTGCGCGCCTCCTTTCTTTGCAGCAGCACCGGCGTCAGGCAGAGCAGAAAATACGCGAGCAGCACGCTCGCGGAATACGGCGTCAGCACGCCGCGCGCCGTGGGATAGTAGCGCCACTTCACGCCGCCGAGCGCCCAGCCCGCGGCGACGTAAGCGCCGCAGAGCGTCAGCCACAAGAGCAGCAGCCTGTCGCGGCGGCTGTAGCGATAGAGGGAAAAGGCCGTGCGGCCCGGCAGTCCGTAGCCGCGGCTTTTCATGCTGTCCGCCGTCTCCACGGCGTTCTCAAGGCTCCACGTCACCATGACGGAAAAGACCGTCACGGCGCTCCTGAGCTTTTGGAGCCGGCCCTTTTCCGCGTACAGCCCCATGCCGCGGCGCGCCGCTGTCACCTCGCGGAGCTTTGCCTGAAAGCGGGGCACAAAGCGCAGCGTCATGGAGAGCAGGAGCGAGAGGGCGGGCACGACGCGCCCGAAAAGGTGCATGAGCTTGTCCGAGGTCATCACCGTGTTCCAGCAGGAAAACCACAGCACCACGGCGGCGAGCATCGCCGCGGCGGCAAAGCCGTAGGCGATGGACTCCAGCGTCAGAGGGTTGCCCGAGGGGAGATAGGCCAGAATGGTCGCGCCCTGATGGTTGAAGGCGAGGTTCACCAGCGCGGCGAGCAGTGCCGTCGGCGCCAGCCACAGGGCGGTGCGCCGCACCGCCGTGCCGCCGTTTAACTGCGCGGCACACCAGAGCGCAGCGCAGAGCGAGACGGCAAGGCAGAGCGGGTGCAGGAAAAACATGGAGAACGTCAGTACCAGCACGAAATAGAGCAGATTCACCGCCGGATGGCAGGCGAGAAAGGCGTGATGCTTCATGCGCCGAGCCCTCCGCCCACATCCGCGCCGAAGTCGCAGGTGTAGACCCACTCGACGGTGTCGCCGTCCGCGAGGGTATAACGCGAGCAGCCGTAGTTGGGAAATTCGCCGTTCACGCGGTACATCCAGCCCGAGCCCTCGCCGCAGTCGAACTCGTAAAGGTTGCCGATGCCCTCGATGTAGGCGGACTGGTAGACCGGCGTTTCGGAAAACTCCATGTGTATTTTGTTCTCGCGGCACACGCGCTTGAGCACGTCAAATATGCTCTCGCCCTCGGTAAATTCCACTGCGGTCGGAGCCAGCAGAACGCCGTCCGCAGGGATCAGGTCAGCCTTCTCCGCGTTGAGCCGGTCGAGATTTTCCAGGATCGTCGCGCAGGAGATGGAGACCGTACACGTCGGCACGGTGCTCTCCGGTGATGCATCGGGTTTGTTGGAAGAGCTGTCCTGTGAGTCGGAGCTGCCGCCTGTCGGCAATGCGTCGGAGGCGTTTCCCTCCGGCGCGCCGCTTTCCAATGGCTGTTGTTCTCCGACTGGCGGAGCGGCAGGAGTCTCTGCCTCCTGCCGTTCGGTTTCAGAGGGAGCGGACGTGGCGGGCGCATCCTGCGCCGCATCGGGCGCGGGCGTTTCGCTCTGCGCCGGCGTGGGTGTCGGCGTCGGCTCCGTCGTTTGTGCATTGCAGCCCGCAAGAGTGAATATCAGTGCAAGCGCCAGCAGCGCCGCACAAAAGCGCTTTGCCGTTTTCATGTCCGTCTCCCTCCTTTCGTTTCGGTGCTGCTATGCCATCAGGCGGCAGGCTGCGTCAGCGCCGCCATCCGGTAGAAGCTGCTCTCGCCGCGCTCGGCGCGGACAAGCGACGCGAGGGCGCAGACCGCCTGCTCGCTCGCCATGAGATTCGTTTCCCCACTGCGCTCGTGGCAGAAGCCGCCGTCCGCGTTCTGATAGGTCAGCAGCGCGTCGAGCACGCTGTGGCCGTTCTTCACGAAGCGGCTGTCGTCCGTGTCAAGGCCCAGCGCGTTGAGCGCAAGGAGCACCTGCGCGCAGCTCTCGGCGTTCTCACTTCCCCAGGAGGAGAAGCCGCCGTCCGCGTTCTGCATGGCGCTCAGGCACACGAGCGCGCGGTCGACTGCCGGCCGGACGCTGCTCTGCTCCCGATACCTCGCCAGCGCCTGTAAGGCCATAGAGGTCAGGTCGGGATCGGCGTCCTCGCCCATGAAGCTCCAGCCGCCGTTTGCAAGCTGAGCGGCTAGGATAGCATCCACATACAGCTGCCGCGTCGCCTGCGTGCTTGCCGCCGCGTTCTGCGGCATGGGATAGTCGCGGCTGTCGAGCGCGAGGAGCGCGTAGATCACGCCGTTCACGCCCTGCGCCGCCGTCTTTTCGTAGTCGCCGAGCGGAAGTGTCAGATCAAAGCCCGCGACGTCCCGCGCGTCCTTCCCGAGCGCGGAGAGCGCGAGAATGACGCGGCTGTACTCAGTGTACTTGCGTTCGCTCAGCACGCCGTTTGCTTCGCGGACGGTCTGCTCGAGCGCGGCGTAATAGTCGGTGAAATACGCGGTTTCCGTGTCCGCGCCGCCGCGGGCGAGGGCCAGCACCGTCCACTCGCCGCCGAGACTGCCGTAGCGCGGCGCGCTCACGGCGGCGGTCAGGTAGGCCGACGCACGGTCATAGGCGGTCTGCGCGGTGCTCCCGCTTACGGCTTCCTTGGGCAGCTCACAGAAGCGCCGGAGGATGGCCGCCAACTGCGCGCGCGTCGCGGTAAGCTGGGGGCTGAGCGTCGTTTCGCCCGTGCCGTTGAGGACACCCTTCATCACGCACCAGTGCATCGCCTCGTCCGCCCAATCGCTGATGCTGGCCGCATCGTCATAGCGCAGTGGGAAGTACCACATACCGGTAAAGCCCTGCCCCTGCGTTTTAATATAGCGGTAGAGGATCGCGGCGAGCTGCTCGCGCGTAATGGCGTCGTTCGGGCCGAAGCTGCTCTCGGTATAGCCGGTAACGACGCCGGTCGAAGCTGCCCAGCGCACGGCCTCGCCGTACCACGCGCCCTCGTCCGCATCGGCGTAGCGCATGGCATAGTTGACGACGGGACTGCCCGCGAGACGCCAGAGAATGGTGACGATCTGGCCGCGCGTCGCTGTGCCGTCCGGCGCAAACGCGCTCTCCGAAACACCGGTCATAAGACCGTTTTCATAGACGTACTGCACCGCGTCCGCGTACCATGCGGCAGCGGGAACGTCGGCAAAGGACGGCGCATTTTCCGCGGCGCGAGCCGCGGACGGCAGAAGGCCGACGGCCAGAGCGAGAGCTGTCAGCAGAGAGCATAACTGTTTTTTCATTGGAGGTTCTCCTTTCCTTGTAAGCGCCGCTCACGGGGCGATCTCCCCGGGCGCTGCGGTATGTCAGAACGGCAGGATGCCCATGAAATACTCCACGGCCAGCGCCACGAGGACGACGAGCGCGGAGATCAGGAAGCCGTGCACCATCGGCGCCGCGCCGGATTTCTTCATTTCGGCGAAGCTCGTGTTGAGTCCAACGGCGGCGAGCGCCGTGACCATGAGAAATTTGCTGATCCTCTTGAGCGCCGCCGCGGCTGCCGCGGGGATCACGCCCACGCTGCTGAGCACCGCCATGGCGAGAAAGCCGAGGATGAACCACGGGAAGACGCTCTTCCACTTGATCTGCACCGCGCCGCCGGACGCGGCGGCTTCCTTTTTCTTCAGGTGCATACTCACAAACGAGAACACCACCACCGTCGGGATGATGGCGAGCGTGCGCGTGAGCTTGACCATGGTGGCGAAGTCGCCCGCGCCCTCGCTGAAGGCATAGCCTGCGGCGACGACGCTGGAGGTATCGTTGACTGCCGTGCCCGTCCACAGGCCGTAGGCCATGTCGGAAAGGCCCATCGCGCGGCCCATGATGGGAAAGAGCACGATCATCGCCATATCAAAGAGGAAGGTGGCGGAGAGGGCGTAGGCGATGTCGCTGTCCTTGGCGTCGATGACGGGTGCGACCGCCGCGATGGCGCTGCCGCCGCAGATGCCGGTGCCCGCGGAGATGAGGTTCGAGAGCTTCCAGTCCAGACCCAGCGCGCGGCCGATGAAGTAGCCGCCGCCGAAGCAGGTAAGGAGCGTAAAGAGCATGACGGTCAGCGACATTCTGCCGACGTTCAGGATGGTCGTGACGTTCAGGCTCGCGCCGAGGAGAATGATGGCAAATTTCAGGATCTTCTTCGCCGTAAACTTCACGCCGGGCGCGGTGGCCTTGCCGGGCTTGCGGTAGCCGTTGATGAGCATACCGATGAACATGGCGATGACGGACGCGCCGATGACGTCGAACGGCAGCAGCGCCTCGATGCCCTTGGCGAGCAGCGCGATGACGAGCGCGAGCGCGAAGCCCGGCGCGTAGCTTTTGATTTGAGCGGGAATGGAGCGCATGGTGATCTGACCTCTCTTTGCCGGTAGTGATTTCTTTTGAATTTGCCTTGCAGGCCGCGCGCACTTCTGCTATGATCTTTGGCAGAAGCACAGCCAAGGAGCAGAGGAGCACGATAGCTATGATAGAGAATTATGCAGAAAAAATCAAGCACGAATCCAATGGATTTATCCGGCACAACGGGATCCGCATCGTTTCCGTTGATGAGGAAAGGAGCGTGCTGGAGGCCGAGATCACCGACAACAGCCGCAACGTTTGGGGCAGCGTCCACGGAGGCTTTCTCTACACGATGGCGGACACCGCCGCCGGAGCCTTTGCGCGCATCAAGTATGGGCGGCGCAACGTCACGCTCAACGGCTCGATGAATTACCTGCGGCCCACCACGCACAGCAAGACGCTGACGGCGGTCGGGCGCGAGATCAAGGTCGGCGGACACGTTGGCTTTTTTGAAGTCAATATCACCGACGACACCGGCGCGCTCGTCGCCTGCGCGCAGATGAATATGTATTTTCTGGATTGAGCGGCCCGCTTGCGAGTCACGCTCCGCCATACCGGCAGGGTCGGGCGCAATGCCCGTCCCCTTTTCATTCCGCCGGGCGGAGAAAGGATAAGGGAAGATACGCAGCGCGTGTCTTCCCTTTGCCTTATATTGCCTTATTTTTTCCGCTGCGCGGTGAACAGGCGGACGACGGATGAGACGAGCAGGATCGCGGCGGCGATACTGCCGGCGATGCCTGCGGTGGCGAAGCCCCGCTGGAGGGCGAGCTGGGTGCTGCCGTTCAGCCCGAGGGACATGGTGTAGTAAATACCGGCGCCGGGCAGCAGCGGTACGGCGGAGATGACCTGATACGAGGTGACCGGATACTTGCGGGCGCGGGCCATGCCCTCGGCATAGACGGCGGCGACCGCGGCGGCGATGAAGTTCGCGCCGTAGGGACCGAGACCGAGCTCGCCGCACAGCAGATACGCCATCCACGTCACGACGCCGCCGAGCGCGCACAGGCAGCGCCCCCAGCCGTGGACGTTGAAGAGGATAACAAAGCCGGTGCAGGCGACCGCGATGGCGATGGCCTGAAGCCAGAAGGGATAGGAAAGCGTGCTGGCGGCGGTCTGGCCGTAGAGGGAGGAGGTGATGTGCCACGCGGCCGCAGTGCCCATGGCGATGGCGAGCGCCGAGAGGAGCACCTGCACGATGCGATTGACGCCGGAGTTTGTGTCACCGTAGATGATGTCGCGCATGGAGTTGGTGATGAGCAGACCGGGGACCAGGATCATCAGCGAGCCGATGATGACCGCGTCCACATAGTCGACCAGCCCGAAAGCGGCGGCGAGGTAGGCGGGCACCGCCATGGCGAAGGCGGCGGCGATGGTGCTGAAAAAGGGGTTGGTCTCGAGCTTATCCATCCGGCGCGTGACAAAGCCGATGATAAGCCCCATCAGGCCCGCCCACAGGCTGTCGCGCAGGGTTCCGCCAAAGACGGGGCAGAAGCCGGACGCGGCAAGAAGATTGCCAAGGTAATAAACGGGAACGGAATAGCTGCGGCGATCGTTTCTTGTCTCCTCCAGCCATTGCGCGGCAACGGCGGGGTCGGGCGTTTCGGCGCAGATGCGGCGCGAGAGCGCGTTGAGCCGCTCGACCGCGTCAAGATCGTTGCCGTGGAAGCCGACGCGCTTCATCACCATCAGCGGCTTGCCGTTGTCCGCCTCAAGGCTGACCATGACGCAGTTGGGGATCGCAAAGGCCTCGCATTCGATGCCGTAGGCCGCGAGCACGCGGCGCATCGTCTCCTCGATGCGGAAGGTCTCCGCTCCGGCGGCGGCCAGCTCGTAGCCGATCTGCGCGGCCATATCCGTTAAAAGATAGTAGTCCATGAATATCACTCCTGCCGCCGTTTTGTGGAACGGCGGGCATTATCTTACTGCGAAAGCATTCCCCTGTCAAGAAGAGAAAACACCGCTTAAAAAGCGGTGTTTTGCGCGCTGTGACATTTTTTCTCCGCAAGCTCCAGAAGTGTCTGGCGGAAGCCGTATTTTTCCGCGAGCTCCCGCGCGGCGGAAAGGTTCCTCTCGCCCACGCGGCGGTCCTTGACGCAGCGGAGCATGAGATTTTTCGGCGAGTGGGCGAAGTCGATGAATTCGATCACGTCCACCGTGTAGCCCATGTCCTCGAGCACGGCGGCGCGGATGGAGTCTGTCAGCAGCGCGGAAAAGCGCTCCTGCAAAAGACCGTGGCGCAGCAGCACGTCGAAATCGCCGCCCTTGTGGATGGTGGCGTTGATCTCGTGCTGGCAGCAGGGAACGGAGAAAATGTGCTTCACGCCCTTTTCGACGGCGTACCAGAGGGCGTAGTCCGTGGCGGTGTCGCAGGCGTGGAGCGTGACGACCATATCCACATGGGTGTCCGCGAGCGTGTCGCGTGTGACGTCGCTCACGACGAAGCGCAGGCCGTCGTAGCCGTACTTTTGCGCGATGGCGTTGCAATGCTCGACCACATCCTCCTTGAGGTCGTAGCCGAGTATCGTGGCTTTCACGCCGCGCTTGACGGTGAAGTAATAGTAGAGAATGAACGTGAGGTACGATTTGCCGCAGCCGAAGTCGAGAATGGTGATCTCCTGCTGCTCCGAGGCGCGGAAGGCGTCGTCCACCAGCTCGATAAAGCGGTTGATCTGCTTGTACTTATCATACTTCGCCTTGACGATGCGGAGGTCCGGCGTAAACACGCCGAGGTCGACGAGCGCGGGAATGTTCTCGCCCTCGGCAAGGATGTATTCCTTTCGGCGGTCATGCGCCTTCGGCGCGGCGGTGCGCTGCGCCTCGCCTTTCGCGGTGCATTTGTAGCTGCCGTTCGTTTTGCGGATGTACTGGCGCGTCTCCGTCTCGGTGCAGAGCACGACCTGAAGATAAAGACCGTCCAGCTCCTGCGCGAACAGCCCGGGCAGCTCGCCCTTCGTCACGTTGCGGTGCGTGACCTTCTGCCCATGCTGGTATTCGAGCTGAAAAAACGCCTTGCCACGCAGCGACAGCGGGCGGATGGTCACCCTGGAGCAGCCGATGCGCGCGAGCGGCTGAGAAAGCACGGCCTTGGTGAGCGTGTCGAGCTGCGCGGTGAGGTCGTCCAACACGATGCTCATGCGCCGAACCTCTCTTTCAGGGCAAGATGCGCGGCGTAGAGCTCGTTTTTGCTGTAGGTGTTGTTGTCGTCCTTCAAAAGCAGCTTGATGGCGTCCTTGGCGGTGCAGTCGCAGCGCACCATGCAGTCCACCAGCAGCGCCTCGGGCGAGGAGACGTGCTCGACCTCGGTGATGAGATAATCCTCCTCCACCTCGCAGAGCAGGACGTATTCGCCCTTATCGTAGCTGCCCTTGGCGAGCAGTTGATCGCGCACCTCGGCGGGCGTGCCGCGGAAGGTCATCTCGTGGAGCTTCGTCATGTCGTTGCACAGGCACAGCCGCACGCCGGCGTGCTCCATGATGAAGAACTCCACCGCGTCCATGATGCGCTTGGGGCTTTCGTAAAAACAGTAGGTGCGCGTGTCGCCGCGGCGCATCATGGCGAGCGCACGGCGGCGGTCGGCGGCCTCCCGCGGGAAGAAGCCGAAGAAAAAGAAGGTCGAAAGGTCGAAGCCCGAGATGGACAGCGCCGTGACCGCGGCGCAGCAGCCGGGCACGCCGACCACGCGGATGCCCGCATCGATGGCGGCGCGGATCAGTTCGTTGCCGGGGTCGGAGATGCAGGGTGTGCCCGCATCGGTGATGACGGCGATGCTCTTGCCCTGCTGAAGCTGCTCGATGAACCACTTCGCCTTGCCGTATTCGTTGAACTTGTGGTTGGCGGAGAGCTGGTTGCCGCGGATGCCGAGCTTGTTGAGCAGCACGACGCTGCGACGGGTGTCCTCCGCCGCGATGATGTCTGCCGTCTCTAAAATCTGACGGCCGCGCTCGGTCATGTCGCGTGCGTTGCCGATGGGCGTCGCTACGATGTAGAGCGTGCCGACGGTGTTCATTTCGTCCATAGCGTTCTCCTCTTAGA
>ERZ1106963.4195-NODE-4195-length-11056-cov-10.864830_pt1 | contig 11056 bp, 10 predicted proteins | sample MGYA00403681_ERZ1106963 | MGnify/ENA primary metagenome ERZ1106963 (study PRJEB35170, sample SAMEA104062407) | human gut metagenome | biome: human gut; feature: human-associated habitat; material: faeces | place: Denmark | collected 2012-05-03 ...
AGCTTAGGCTGCACCCAGTTCTTGGCGGCATTCATTTCCGCGCCGGAAATGAGCGGCCCCGCACGGGGCGCCCGAGGTTAACAGGACAAAAGGAGGCTATACATGGGTATAGAATATTTTCTCCAGCAGCTGGTCAACGGCATCTGCCTCGGCGGTATGTACGCGCTGATGTCGGTCGGCTATTCGCTGGTCTACAGCATTATGAACTTTTCCAACTTTGCCCACGGAGGCGTCATCATGGTCGGCGCTTATGTGGGCTATTTTGCACTCACGGCGCTGAACGTTCCGTTTCTTCCGGCGTTTCTGCTCTGCGGCGTGGGCAGCGGCCTGCTCGCCATCATCATTGAGCGGCTGGTCTACTCGCCGCTGCGTAAGCGCCATGCCCCGTCCCTGTACTTCATCATCTCGGCGATGGGCGCTTCCATCTTCCTAGAAAATTTCGTCATCGCCACCATCGACGGCACCCCCAGAAACTACCCTCCGATCTTCGATAACCGCATCAACATCGGCGGGATCTCCCTTGGCGTCGACAGTCTGCTGATGATCGTGGTCTCGGCCGTCGCGCTGCTGATTTTGATGTTCATCATACAGAAAACCAAGGTCGGCCTTGCCATCCGCGCCTGCTCCTACAGCGAGAAGGCCTCGACCCTCATGGGCATCAACGGCGATCTCGTGATCTTCATCATCTTCCTCATGGGCGGCGTGCTCGCCGGCTTCGCCGGTATGCTCTACGGCATGCGCTTCATCGTCAGGCCCACCATCGGTCAGGTCACGAACAAGTCCTTCGTCGCGGCGGTGTTCGGCGGTCTCGGCAGTCTCCCCGGCGCGATCGTCGGCTCGGTTCTGCTCGGCATCATGGAGATCTTTGTCGCGTCCTTCAACTCCAACCTGCGCGACCTGTTCGTATACGGACTTCTGATCCTCGTCCTCGTCATCAAGCCGTCCGGCCTGATGGGCAAGGTCGTGGAAGACAAGGCGTAAGGAGGGAGGAACGATATGTTTAGCTGGTATTACATCGAAGGCATCCTCATTCAGTCCTGCTACACCCTGCTCATCGTGCTCGGCCTCTCCATCCTCACGGGCTACACCGGTATGTTCTCGTTCGGTCACGCGGGCTTCGTGTGCATCGGCGCGTATGTTTCCATTCTCTGCACGATGGCGTTCGGTCTGCCCTACTGGCTCTCGCTCATCATCGCGGGCCTCGCCGCCATGCTGCTCGGCGCGGGCCTCGGCAAGATCACGCTCAACCTCAAGGGCGACTACTTCTGCATCGCCACGCTCGGCGTGGGCGAGGCGATACGATTGATCTTCAACAATCTGCAGCTCACCATCAACGTCGGCGGCAAGGACTTCCTGCTCGACGCCGCGAAGGGCGTGGCGAGCATTCCGCTGCACACCACCTTCGCCGGTTCGCTCGTCATCGTCCTCATTTTCCTGACGGCGACGGCGCTGCTGATGAACTCCAAGCACGGACGCAGCATGCTCGCCGTGCGCGAGGACGAGCTGGCGGCCCAGATGAGCGGCATCAACACCTTCCGCTCCAAGATGCTCGCCATGTGCATGTCCGCGCTCTACGCAGGTATCGCGGGCGGCATGCTGGCGCACTACTTCGGTTATCTCCAGCCCAAGATGTTCCTGATGACCAAGTCTACGGAGTATACCATCATGGTCATCTTCGGCGGCATGGGCTCCATCACCGGCTCGGTGCTCGGCACGGTGCTGCTCTGCGCGCTGCCGGAGCTGCTGCGCGCGGTCGGTGACTGGCGACTGGTCATGTACGGCCTCGCCGTCATCGTCATCATGATCGTCCGTCCGAAGGGTCTCATGGGCGGCAAGGAGCTGCCGGTCGGCAGGATCTGCCGTGCCGTCGGCCGCGTTTTCACCAAGAAGAAAAAGGACCTGCCTCCGCCTGACGGCGGCAGCGTCGGAGAGGAGGCGTCGGTATGAGCGACATCACCTTCAAGCACCATGACCCCAACGTCATGCTCGAGCTCTGGCACGTCACCAAGCGCTTCGGCGGCCTGACCGCCGTGGGCGACGTTTCCTTCAAGATCAAAAAGGGTGAGATCTACGCGCTCATCGGTCCCAACGGCGCGGGCAAGACCACCATCTTCAACCTCATCACGGGCGTCTACGCGCTCACCGAGGGCCGCGTCATTTTCGACGGTACAGTCGTCGGACAGGGCGACGCCATCATCAAGGACGATATGCGCGAAACGGATGTCAAGCCCTTCCGCAAGCAGCCCTACGACATCATGTCCCGCGGCATGGCGCGCACGTTCCAGAACATCCGCCTGTTCAAGAGCGAAACGGTCTACAACAACGTTCTCACCGCGTGCCACGCGGAGGCGGATTACAACATCTTCCAGTCGCTCTGGCGCCTCAAGGTCGGTCCCAAATGGCTGACGAAGTACTATTACCAGGAAAAGGCTCTGCGCGAAAAGACCGAGGAGCTATTGAAGATCATGGGCATCTGGGAGCAGCGCGACATGATCGCCGTCAACCTGCCCTACGGCCAGCAGCGCAAGCTGGAGATCGCCCGCGCCCTTGCGACCGATCCCAAGCTGCTGCTGCTCGACGAGCCCGCCGCCGGCATGAATCCGGAGGAGACGCTTGCCCTGATGGACCTCATCCGCGAGATCCGCGACCGCTTCGACCTGACCGTGCTCATCATCGAGCATCACATGGACCTCGTGATGAACGTCTCCGACCGCATCTTCGTGCTCAACTTCGGCAAGCCTCTTGCCGAGGGAACGCCCGCGGAGATCCAGAGCAACCCCGAGGTCATCGAGGCCTATCTCGGAAAGGAGGACGACGGCGATGGCGATGCTTGAAATTCGTGACCTGAACGTTTACTACGGCGGCATCCACGCCCTCAAGGGCATCTCGCTCGAGGTCGAGGAGGGGCAGATCGTCTCGATGATCGGCTCCAACGGCGCGGGCAAATCGTCCATGATGAACGCCATTTCCGGCATTGTGAAGTACAAGTCCGGCGAGATCCTCTACAAGGGTCAGCCGCTGCCGACCGCCGCCAATAAGGTCGTCCGGCTCGGCGTGTGTCAGGTGCCGGAGGGCCGCCTGATCTTCGCGAACCTCACCGTTTACGAGAACCTGAAGGTCGGCGCGTACCTCCGCAGCGACAAGGACGGCATCGAGCGCGACCTCAAGCGCGTGTATGAGATTTTCCCGCGCTTGGAGGAGCGCAAAAATCAGATCGCCGGCACGCTCTCCGGCGGCGAGCAGCAGATGCTGGCGATGGGCCGCGGCATCATGTCCGCGCCCGACCTCATCATGCTCGACGAGCCGTCCCTTGGCCTCGCGCCGCTGCTGGTCAACACCATTTTCGATACCATCCGCGAGATCAAGGCCATGGGCAAGACCATTCTGCTCGTGGAGCAGAACGCGCTCAAGGCGCTCTCCGTCGCGGACAACGCCTATGTTCTCGAACAGGGCCGCATCACCAAGTCCGGCCCGGGCAAAGAACTGCTCAAGGACCCCGCCATCGCGGAGGCCTATCTCGGCAAGGCGGCTCGCTGAGCCGAACCATAAATTTTGGAGGTAATTCCCAATGGCTAAAACGGCACAGGATGTCATGCAGCTCATTCGTGAGCAGGGCATCAAGATGGTCGATTTCAAAATGGTCGATATCAACGGCCAGTACCGCCATGTGACCATTCCCGCCCAGAATTTTACCGAAGCGACCATGACCGACGGCATCGGCTTCGACGCCTCGAACTACGGCTATGCCGTGGTCGAAAAGAGCGACATGGTCTTTATTCCCGACCCCGCTACCGCGCAGATCGACCCCTTCTGTGAGGTCTCCACCCTGTCGATGACCGGCAACGCCATGATCATCGACTACCCCCACAACCGCCCGCTCGACCAGTATCCGCGCAACATCGTGCTGGCGGCGGAGCAGTATATGCGTGATACCGGCATCGCCGACACGATGCTCATTCTGCCGGAGTTTGAGTTCTATCTCTTCGACGATGTAGCATGGAAGGTCGCGCCGAACGAGATCGGCATGAGCCTCGACGCCGAGCAGGCGCATTGGAACGGCGACATCAACGGACGCGGCGTCATCGTCCCGCGGCAGGGCCACTACCACATTGCCAAGCCGCTCGACCGCACCTACGAGTGCCGCAGCGAGATGTGCCTGCGCATGGAGGAGGCCGGCATCCCCATCAAGTATCACCACCCCGAGGTCGGCGGCGCGGGCCAGTTCGAGATCGAGCCGAAGCTCGGCGAGATGAGCAAAATGGCCGACGCGACCATGCTCATCAAGTACATCATCCACAACACCGCCCTCAAGTACGGCAAGAGCGCCACGTTCATGCCCAAGCCCGTCTACGGCGAGGCCGGCAGCGGAATGCACGTCCATATGCTGCTCTTAAAGGACGGCGAGCCGGTGTTCTCCGACGACAACGGCTACTCGCATCTCAGCCGGGAGGCCCACTGGTTCATGGGCGGTCTTCTCAAGCACATCCATTCCCTCTGCGCCATCACGAATCCCAGCACCAACTCCTTCAAGCGTCTGGTGCCGGGCTTTGAGGCGCCCGTCACCGTCGGATACGCCACGAGCAACCGCAGCGCGGTCATCCGCATCCCCGCCTACGCCAAGACGCCGAATATGCGCCGCTTTGAGCTGCGCAATCCGGACGCCACCTGCAACCCGTACTTCTGCTACGCGGCGCTGCTGATGGCCGGTCTTGACGGCATTGAAAACAAGATCGACCCGCACGAAAACGGCTGGGGTCCCTACGACGTCAACCTCTACACCCTCTCCGACGAGGAGAAGGCCAAGCTGCAGGGTCTGCCCACCTCGCTTGACGCGGCGCTTGACGCGCTCGAGGCCGACCACGACTATCTCACGAAGGGCGGCGTGTTCCCCGAAGCGCTGCTCCGCAGCTTCATCGCCGCCAAGCGCAAGGAGTGCGCGGCCATGGCCGCCATCCCGCATCCCGCGGAATTTGAACGCTACTACAACCTGTAAAAAACTGCGCGCATCCATCGGGGGACCGCCTTCCGGCGGCTCCCCCCTTTGCGCGCCCGAAACCACGCTCCGCGCCGCGCGGAGAGCAAAGGAGAACGATCATGGAACAAGTCCTGCTGGATCAGATCACCGCCCTGCGCGCACAGCTCCACGCCTGCGCGGAGGTCTCCGGCCGCGAGGTCGTGACAAAGCACACCCTGCTGACCTTTCTGCGCGAGCATACCTCGCTGGAGCTTCATGAGCTTGCGGGCGGCTTCTACGCCGCGCACCGTGAGCCGGAGGGCACAAAGCCCACGGTCGCGCTGCGCGCGGATTACGACGCGCTGGCGACGCCCGAGGGCGGCGCGGCGCACCTGTGCGGTCACGACGGACATGCCGCGGCGCTGTGCGGCGTCGCGCTGATGCTCGAGGGGCAGTCCATCGGGCGCAGCGTGTTCCTGCTCTTTCAGGGCGCGGAGGAGACCGGTGCGGGCGCGGCGCTGTGCTGTGAGCTTTTTGACCGCGAGAAGGTCGACGAGATCTACGGCGCGCACAACCTGCCGGGCTTTCCGTTCGGCGCGGTGCTCACCCGCGCGGGCACCTTTGCCTGCGCCAGCCGCGGCGTGACTATTCATTTTGTTGGTAAGCCCGCCCACGCCGCCTATCCCGAGACCGGCATCTCCCCCGCTCCCGCAGTCGGACAGCTGTTGGTCGATCTGCCCGCGCTCGCCGCGCCCGAGCAGTACCGCGGCATCACGCTCTGCACCGTCATCGGCGCGCAGATGGGCGAAAAGGCCTTCGGCGCGGCGGCGGAGTCTGCCGAGCTGTGGCTGACGCTTCGCGGCGAGCACGACGACGATCTCGCGCGGCTCCGCCGCAGTGTGCTCACCCGCGCGCAGGAGCTGGCCCACAAGAACCATCTGGAGTTTTCCTTTGAAGAACAGGACATTTTTCCCGCCACGGAAAACGACGCGCTCTGCGCCAGCCGCGTCATGCGTGTGTGCCGCGGCACGCTCCTGCATGACCCGATGCGCTGGAGCGAGGATTTCGGCCATTATCTGCACCGCTGCCGCGGCGCGTTCTTCGGCGTGGGCGCGGGCGAGGATCACCCGCAGATCCACACCGAGCACTACGAATACCCCGACACGCTTCTGGAGCCGACCGTCGAGGCGTTCCGGGCGCTGCTCACCAGCGAATAAGAAAGGACCTGCGCCGCGCGGCGCAGGTCCTTTCTTTTGTTTGTTAAGGCAATACCGCATAATGGAACAAGAGCGATTTGCTCGCAAAGCGCCGCGGCTTTCATTGTGCGGTGTTGCCTTAAGCCTTTTTGCGGATGAGGATGAACGGGGTGCATTGCCCCTCCTGCCCCGCGGGATTGTCGCGCACGATCTCGCTGAGCTGCTCGTCTGTCAGCGTGACGTTGCGGCACTTGCCGAGGATCACGCAGTCGATGTCGCTCGCGTCGATGATCATGGCCTTCACGCCGGTCTTTTCGTAGATCTCATCGCAGACGCCGGAGGGGTTTTCGGGATTGAGAATACCGTAGTCCACATACTCCTTGAACGAAATATCGTAGTCGATCAGACCGTCGATGCCGTCCACCTCGTGTCCGCAGACCTTGTAGAACACGCCCTTCTTGCCGAAGAGCTTCGTCACCGCCGAGCAGAAGGCCGCCAGCAGCACGCGCGGCAGGCCGCAGATCATAATGATGAGCTGCATCTTGTGCGGCGTACCCGCGCCGGGACCCGCGGGCGTGACGTGTACGAAGCGGCACAGCAGCTTCGCCCAGAAGCCGGGGTGGATGTCCTTGCGGTAGACGATGCGCTTCTGGCACAGGGCGATGACCTTCTCGCTGATGCTCAGCAGGTCGCCCTCCTCATAGAGCGGCTTGACGTAGCGCTCGATCAGGTCGATATAGTTCTCGCCGATCTGGACGAAATGCGTCTGAATGGCGTGGCGCTGATAGACGCCGGTCGAGGTCTCGATCTCGACCTTTTTGGACTCATTTGCAACAAATTCCATGAAAAAATGCCTCTTTCGTGCAGGATGATCAAGTGTGCATTTATTGTACCACAAAATCCGCAAAAAGCTACTGTTATTTGCAAAAAGATAAAAATTCGGAAAAGCGCGGCGAACGCCGCGCTTTTCGCTTGCTTATTGTCCTCTCTGCGCCTGCGGCATCTCCCATGCCAGATGGTCAGTGTGGAGCAGATGATGCGATTTCTCTCCGAGGGGCTTGCCGAGATAGTCGCGATAGAGCGCCTGCACGTCGGGATTTTCGTGCGAAAAGCGCAGCGCTTCGCCCTTGTCGAGCCGCCAGAGCACGCCGCCGCGTGTCTCCGCCAGCTCCTGCCCGTCATGAATGGGCTGACCGCCGCCGCCCGCGCAGCCGCCGGGACAGGCCATGACCTCGGCAAAGTCATAGCTGACCTCGCCACGCTCGATGGCGTTGAGCAGCTTCCGCGCGTTGCCGAGTCCGCTCACCACCGCGACCTTCACCTCGCCCGCCGTGGGAATGTTGAAGCTCGCCTCCTTCCAGCCGTCCATGCCGCGCACGGCGGTGAAGGCGTCGGGATCGGGGTTCTCGCCGGTCACGAGGTAGTACGCCGAGCGGAGCGCGGCGTCCATCACGCCGCCGGTCGCGCCGAACACGACCGCCGCGCCCGTGCCGCTGCCGAGCGGGGAGTCGAACTCCTCCTCCGGCAGATGGACGGGGGAAATGTGGTTCGCACGGAGCATGATGTCCAGCTCGCGCGTGGTGATGCTCACGTCAACGTCGGGAATGCCGTCCTCGCCGCGCATGGTCGGCAGCGTACACTCGCTCTTCTTTGCGACGCACGGCATGATGGACACGACGAACAGCCGCTTGGGATCAATGCCGATCTTCTCGGCAAAGTAGGTCTTGGCAATGGCGCCGAACATCTGCTGCGGGGACTTCGCGGTGGAAAGCTCCTCCGTCCGCTCGGGATACTGCGACTTGAGAAAGCGCACCCAGCCCGGGCAGCAGGAGGTGAACATCGGCCAGCGGTAGTCCTTTTTGTGCGTGAAGCGCTCAAGAAACTCGCTGCCCTCCTCCATGATGGTGAGGTCGGCGGCAAAGTCGGTGTCGAACACATAGTTGAAGCCCAGCTCGCGCAGAGCAGCCGCCATGCGCTTGGGCGTGGCAAACTCCGGCGAAAGGTTGAACTGCTCCGCCCAGGCCGCGCGCACCGCCGGCGCGACCTGCACGACCGTGACGGTGTTGGGGTCGTCGATGGCGTCAAAGACGATTCCCGTGTCGTCGCGCTCCCGCAGCGCCGCCGTGGGGCAATGCGTGATGCACTGGCCGCAGTAGGTACATTCCGTATCCTGGATGCGGCGATTGCGCGAGGCGTCCACCGTCGCGCGGGAGCCGGTGCCGAGCAGATCCCAGATCTTCACGGTCTGTACGTTCTCGCAGATCTGGATGCAGCGCATACACTTCACGCACTTGTCGTTCTCGCGGATGAGCGGCGTGGAGTAGTCCACCGCCTCCCGGCGCAGCTTGGTGGGATAGTGCTCGCCGCGCATATTGAAGTCGTTCGCGAGCGACTGCAGCGTGCAGTTGCCGCTGCGCGAGCAGCTCGTGCAGCTCGTGTCGTGCTCGGAGAGGATCAGCCGCAGGTTGGCGCGGCGCGCCTCGCGCGCCATGGGGCTGTTGGTAAAGACCTCCATGCCGTCCGCCACCACATTGTCGCACGCGGGGACAAGGCGCTCCATGCCCTTGACCTCCACGCAGCACAGACGGCAGGCAGCGATCTCGTTGACGTCCTTTAAGTAGCAGAGCGTCGGAATGTTGATGTTGAGCATCCGCGCGGCCTCGAGGATCGTGGTCGTCTCGGGCACCGTGATGCTCTTATGGTCGATGGTCAGCGTCACATTCTTTACCATTTGCCCTTCCTCCCTCCGCGGAAAATGCCGTAGCCGAAGTGGTCGCAGCGCAGGCAGCGGGACGCCTCGGCGTAAGCCTCCTCGTCCGTCAGGCCGCACTCGATGCACTTGAAGTCGCGCTTGCGCTCGTCGGCCTCGCGCTCGGTGGTGTTGATGCGGCCATGGGGCGGCTTGTTGTTCAGCCGTGCAGTTGGGACCTCCACACCCACGTCGATGACATGGTGATAGCCGAGGTATTCGTCGATGTTCGCCGCCGCGACCTTGCCCGCCGCGATGGCGCGGATGACGGTGGCCGGACCCGTGACGCAGTCGCCGCCGGCAAATACGCCGTCCATGTTGTCGATCTGGCCGCTGGCCTCGGCAACAAAGGCGCCGCGCTTGATGGTAATCTTGCTCTGCTCGAAGCCGTGTGTTTCCACGCCCTGTCCGATGGCGACTACGATCCCATCCGCCGCGATGCGCTTTTCAAAGAGCTTTGCCTTCTCCGGCTTGGGCCGGCCCTTATCATCCATCTCGCCGATGATCTGCGGCTGCGTCCAGAGCGCGACCGCATGGCCCTGCCCGTTCGTCTCGATGCGCACGGGGGCCTGCAATGTGACCAGCTCCACGCCCTCGGCGACCGCGCCCTCGACCTCCTCGGGCAGCGCGGTCATATCCTCCCGGCGGCGGCGATAGACGCAACTCACCTTACGCGCGCCGAGGCGCACTGCGCTGCGGCATACATCCATCGCGACGTTGCCGCCGCCGATGACCACGATCTCCTTGCCGCGGAAATCGGGCATGTGATCGTCGCCGATCTCGCGCAGCATCTCGACCGCGGACATGACGCCCTCGGCGTCCTCGCCTTCGATGCCGGTCTTTTTATCCGTGTGTGCGCCGAGTGCAAGATAGAGCGCGTCGTACCGGCTGCGCAGCTCGTCGAAGGTGATCTCGTCTCCGATGTCCACATTGACCTTCGCATCAATGCCGACGGAGAGGAGCGACGCGATCTCCGCGTCCAGGATCTCGCGCGGCAGACGGTAGGCGGGAATGCCGTAGCGCAGCATACCGCCGAGCTTCGCCCGCTTTTCATACACCGTAACCTTGTGGCCCATCAGCGCGAGGTAGTACGCCGCGGAAAGACCGCTCGGCCCGCCGCCGACGATGGCGACCGTCTTGCCGGTCTCCTCAGCGCAGGCGGGATGGGGCACATAGCCCGCGTGGTCCACCGCGTAGCGCTTGAGTCCGCGAATGTTCACCGCGTCGTCGATCATGTTGCGGCGGCAGCGCGCCTCACAGGGATGCTCGCAGATGTACGCGCAGGCGGAGGGGAAGGGGTTATCCTGCCGGATGAGCCGCACAGCGTCCGCGTAGCGGCCGTACTTCACCAGCACGGTGTAGCCCGGAATGTCCACGCCCGCAGGGCACAGCGCCACGCAGGGGACAGGATTCTGCATCCCGCCGAGGCAGCGGTGGCGCAGAACGTGCTCTTCATAGTCGTCGCGGAAGCCCTGGATGCCGTCGAGCACCAGCCGCGCCGCGTCGCGCCCGATGGCGCAGTCCGCGCTGTTGACGATCACGCGCGCCGTGCGCTCGATGAGCGCGATGGTCTCCATCGTCGCCTTGCCGTCGAGCACGCTCTCCATCAAATCGGAGAGCTGACCGAGGCCGACGCGGCAGGGCACGCACTTGCCGCAGGTCTGCGCGTGGCAGAGGTTCAAAAAGTTCATCGCAAGATCCACCGGGCACAGTCCCGGAGGGCTGGCGGCAATGCGCCGCTCCACGTCGCGGTACAGTCCGTCGATCACGGTCTGGGCGCGCGACGGCGTCATAATGTCAAGTCTCGACAAAACCTTCACACCTTTCCGAATCGCAAAACGTGGGCACATCCTACGACGCGCCCGCTGTCTTTTAATTATAGAACATTTCTATAGGTGATGTAAAGATAAATTTTTTATACAAATCGCCAAAAATGTAGGCTGTCTCTGCCTTTCTCCGCGCAAAAAGGAGGGCTGCCCTTCGGCAGCCCTCCTGAATGGGACCTTGCTTACTTCTTGTCGTACATATCAATGAGCTTGACGAGGTGCTCGTAGCGCTCCTTGGCGGCTTCCTCGTTGCGGGCAAACAGGGTGTCGGCACGCTCGGGGAACTCGCGGGTCAGACGGCTGTAACGGGCCTCGTTCATCAGGAACTCCT
>ERZ1106963.4198-NODE-4198-length-11051-cov-2.665060_pt1 | contig 11051 bp, 10 predicted proteins | sample MGYA00403681_ERZ1106963 | MGnify/ENA primary metagenome ERZ1106963 (study PRJEB35170, sample SAMEA104062407) | human gut metagenome | biome: human gut; feature: human-associated habitat; material: faeces | place: Denmark | collected 2012-05-03 ...
GAAACTACTTGCAATCAGACGCAAAAGTTATTACAATATTGGGTAACGTTTAGAAAAATATGTGGAGGCCGCTAAGATGCAGTTATTAAAAGACAGAATCCGCAAGGATGGCAAGATAAAAGAAGGGAATGTCTTAAAAGTGGACAGCTTTCTGAATCATCAGATGGATGTAAAGTTATTTCAGGAGATTGGAAAAGAATTTAAGAGAAGATTTGCAGATGAAGAGATCACAAAGATTCTTACCATAGAAGCTTCCGGTATCGGCATCGCATGTGTTGCAGCAGAAGTATTTGATGTTCCTGTTGTATTTGCTAAGAAGACACAGACCAAGAATATTGCCGGAGATGTGTACACTACAAAAGTAGAATCATTTACACACGGAAGAGTGTATGACATTATTGTTTCTAAAGAATTCCTCGGAAAAGGTGACAAGGTACTTCTGATCGATGATTTCCTTGCGAATGGAAAAGCTCTGGAAGGACTTGCAGAACTGGTTACAAAGTCAGGAGCCGAGCTTGTCGGAGCCGGAGTTGTGATCGAGAAGGGATTCCAGGTCGGAGGAGATATCATCCGTTCCAAAGGTATTCATCTGGAGTCATTGGCGATCGTAGAAAGCATGGATGAAAAGACAGGAGAAGTGGTTTTCCGCGATTAATAGATAAAAATTCAAAGGATTTTTAAGGGAATGTGAGGCTTTCATATTCCCTTTTTTTTATTCCTATGCTATACTTTATGATAAGTATGTGAATGCATAAAGAGAACTTATGGTAAGGAGTAAGAACTTATGAAAAGAGTATTGTTAAAACTCAGCGGGGAGGCTCTCGCAGGCGATAAAAAGACAGGATTTGACGAAGCTACCTGTATGGGTGTAGCCAAGCAGGTAAAGCAGCTTGTAGATGATGGGGTACAGGTTGCAATCGTAACAGGTGGAGGTAACTTCTGGAGAGGAAGAACCAGTGAGACGATCGACCGTGTGAAGGCTGACCAGATCGGAATGCTTGCAACAGTTATGAACTGTATCTATGTATCTGATATTTTCCGTTATGCAGGCATGAAGACAGAAGTATTTACACCGTTCGTATGCGGTGCATTTACCACACTGTTTTCCAAGGATGCAGCAGTAGAAGCATTGAATGAAGGAAAAGTTGTATTCTTTGCAGGCGGAACAGGACATCCATATTTTTCAACAGATACAGGTGCAGTTTTAAGAGCCATTGAGATCGAAGCAGATGCAATGTTACTGGCAAAAGCAATTGACGGTATCTATGACAGTGATCCGAAGGTAAATCCGGAAGCGAAGAAGTACGATGAGATATCTATTCAGGAGATTATCGATAAGAAGCTGATGGCAGTAGATCTTACCGCTTCTATCATGTGTCTGGAGAATAAGATGCCGATGCTGGTATTCGGACTGAATGAAGAAAACAGTATTATCCGTGCAGCAAAGGGAGAGATTGACGGAACAAAAGTTCTGGTAGACTAAAAGCAAAATAAAAAGGTGTTACTCAGACAGAGTGAACGGTAACAAAAAGACAGACCAGGAGGAAATATACATGGATGAGAGAATTGTAAAATATCAGGAAAAAATGGATAAGACACTGGCCAATCTGGACAGTGAATTTGGAACAATCCGTGCAGGAAGAGCCAATCCTCACGTACTTGACCGTATTATGGTAGAATATTACGGAGCACCGACACCACTGCAGCAGGTAGCCAATATCTCTGTACCGGAAGCCCGGATGATCCAGATTCAGCCGTGGGAAGGATCTCTGGTAAAAGAAATTGAAAAAGCAATCAATATGTCAGATCTGGGAATCAATCCGACTAATGATGGTAAAGTCATTCGTCTGGTATTTCCGGAGCTTACTGAAGAACGAAGAAAAGATCTTGTAAAAGAAGTTAAGAAAAAAGGCGAAGCTGCAAAAGTAGCTGTCCGCAATATCCGTCGTGATGCAAATGATATGCTGAAAAAGCTGGGAAAAACTGATGTGTCTGAAGACGAAATTGCTGAGCTGGAAGATTCTGTTCAGAAAATGACAGATAAGTTCATCAAAAAAGTAGATGAAGCAGTGGAAGTAAAATCAAAAGAAATCTTAACTGTGTAATATCATGTACTTCCGGAGTACGTAAAAAGCTGAGGGGCATCAACATATGGAAAACGATCCATTGTATGGTGTCCCTTTTTCAATGAGCAAAGGAGAATTGTATGAGAGTACCAAATCATATTGCTATCATCCTTGACGGCAACGGTCGCTGGGCAAAAAAAAGAGGTATGCCGAGAAACTTCGGCCATGTCAAAGGATGTGAAAATCTGGAAGATATCTGTGAAGTGGCAAAAGAACTGGGAGTAAAATATCTGACTGTTTATGCCTTTTCCACAGAAAACTGGAAACGTTCCAGGGAGGAAGTGGAGGCACTGATGAAACTGTTCCGCAGTTACCTTAAGAAATGTATCAAGATTTCCAAGAAAAATAATATGAAGATGAAAGTCATCGGAGATGTTACTGCCTTTGCACCGGATATCCAGCAGAGTGTCCGGGAACTTGAGGAATATTCCAAAGATTTTGACGGAATTTATTTTCAGCTGGCATTAAATTACGGAAGCCGGGATGAGATCCGTCGTGGTATGCAGAAGATGGCACAGGATGTAAAAGACGGAAAAGTCGAGCCGGACAGCATTACAGAAGAGACTATTGAGAGCTATCTGGACACTGCCGGTGTACCGGATCCGGATCTGATGATCCGTACGAGCGGAGAGCAGCGCCTTTCCAATTTCCTGCTCTGGCAGCTGGCTTATTCGGAGTTTTATTTTACACCGGTTGCATGGCCGGATTTTAATAAAAAAGATCTGATCAAGGCCATCGAGAAATATAATCAGAGGGACAGACGCTACGGCGGTGTCAAGGAGGAGTAGATCATGTTTAAGACAAGACTGATAAGTGGTATCGTCCTTGTCATTATTGCCCTGGCAACTATCATTTCCGGAAGCTGGATCTTATTTTTTACACTTCTGGCTGTTTCACTGATCGGAATGAGAGAGCTTTACAAGGTAATGAAGGTAAGTGATGAGCACGTTACCGTGTTGGAACTTGTGGGATATCTTGGAGCAGTGCTTTATTATATTGCCATGAGATTTGATTTTGGAAGTTATGGAACAATGGCGATCATCATCAGTATGATCCTGATCCTGTTTGTTTATGTATTCGGTTATCCGAAATACCATGCAGAACAGGTGATGGCAGCATTTTTTGGAGTTGTATATGTTGCTGTGATGCTTTCCTTTATCTATCTTACCAGAAACCTTCCGGATGGAAAATTCCTGGTATGGCTGATATTTTTATGCTCCTGGGGTTGTGATACCTGTGCCTACTGTGTGGGAATGCTCATTGGCAAACATAAGATGGCTCCGGTTTTAAGCCCTAAGAAATCTATCGAGGGAGCAGTAGGCGGTGTTGTGGGAGCGGCGCTTCTTGGTGTGATCTATGCAGCGGCCACACAGGGAAAAATGGTGGAGTATGCCCTGATTTGTGCAGTTGGAGCCCTGATCTCCATGGTAGGTGATCTGGCAGCATCTGCCATCAAGAGAAATCAGAACATCAAGGACTATGGTAAGCTGATCCCGGGCCACGGAGGAATCCTGGACCGTTTTGACAGCGTGATCATCACAGCTCCTGTTATTTACTATCTTGCAAAAACCATTCTTGGAATTTAGGAGATATTGAAATGAAGAATATTGCAATCTTAGGTTCTACCGGTTCCATCGGAACTCAGACACTGGATGTGGCAAGAAAAAATGAAGATCTTCGTGTTGTTGCGGTCAGTGCGGGAAAAAGTGTGGAGAAACTGGAAGAACAGATCCGGGAGTTTCATCCACTTCTGGCTGCAGTCTGGGATGAAAAGGCAGCCCGGGACCTGAAAACACGTATTGCGGATACTGACACAAAGGTAGTCAGCGGAATGGAAGGACTTCTGGAACTTGCGTCCATGCCGGAATCCGATATCCTGGTCACTGCGATCGTGGGAATGATCGGGATCCGTCCTACCATGGAGGGAATCCGTGCCGGAAAGGATATTGCCCTGGCCAATAAAGAGACTCTTGTCACGGCAGGTCATCTGATCATGCCAATGGCAAGAGAATATGGTGTATCCATCCTTCCGGTAGATAGTGAACACAGCGCCATTTTCCAGGCTATCCACGGAGAAGAAAACAAAGAGATCCACAAGCTTCTGATCACGGCATCCGGTGGTCCCTTCCGCGGACGTACCACAGAAGAGCTGCGAAGGGTCACTGTTGCAGATACTCTGAAGCATCCAAACTGGGTAATGGGACGGAAGATCACCGTAGATTCCGCGACCCTGGTAAACAAGGGCCTGGAAGTTATGGAAGCCAGATGGCTGTTTGATATGGATCTGGATCATATCCAGGTGGTGGTGCAGCCGCAGAGCATCATTCATTCCATGGTGGAATTTAAAGACGGCGCGATCATGGCACAGCTTGGAACTCCGGATATGAGACTCCCGATCCAGTACGCTCTGTACTATCCACACAGACGTTATCTGGATGGAGACCGTCTTGATTTCACGAAACTCCGTGAGATCACATTTGAGGTTCCGGATATGGAGACATTCCGGGGACTTCCTATGGCGATCCAGGCATCCCGGGAGGGCGGAAGTATGCCGACTGTCTTTAATGCGGCCAATGAGCTTGCAGTAAAGAAATTCCTGGAAGAAAAGATTGGCTTTCTGGATATTTATGAGATTATTGCACAGTCTATGGAAAGACATAAAAAAATCGCACATCCGGATTTGGATGAGATCCTTTCTGTAGAGCAGGATACTTACCAGTGGATCGAAAGCAGGTGGTAAATTGAGATTTGTGATTGCTGTAATTATTTTCAGTGTTGTGATACTGATCCATGAGCTGGGACATTTTCTTCTGGCAAAAAAGAACCATATCGAGGTATTGGAATTTTCTCTTGGTATGGGACCCAGGATCATAAGTACGGTAAAGGGCGGCACACGTTATTCCGTGAAACTGTTTCCTCTTGGAGGTTCCTGCGCCATGGCCGGAGAGGATGCGGAAGATGACAGTCCGGGAACCTTTAATTCTGCTCCTGTGTGGGGCAGAATTGCGGTGGTTGCCGCTGGTCCGGTATTTAATTTTCTGCTGGCCTTTGTCCTGTCTGTGATCATTGTGGGCTGTATTGGCTATGATCCTGCAACTGTATTGCAGGTAACAGAAGGTTCCGCAGCAGAAAAGGCAGGCCTGAAAGAAGGCGATGTGATCACAGAATACCAGGGATATCACATTGACCTGGGAAAAGATCTCTATGTGTATTCGTATCTCAATGAACTGAAAGAGGGAGAGACCATCCATCTGAAGGTAAAACGTGATGGAAAAGAACAGGAGATCTCTTATAAGCCGGATGTGAATGTACGGTATCTCCTTGGTTTCAACCGTTCTGATGTAAATTCCATGACAGTGGAATCTCTGATCAAGGGAATGCCACTGGAAGAAGCAGGTCTGGAAGCGGGCGATGTGATCACGAAGATCAACGGTGTGGAAGTCCCGGATGGAAATGCATATGAAAAATATATCGAGGAGCATCCACTGTCTGATGAACCTGTGACGATCACTTATGAACGAAATGGGCTGGAATATGAGGCGGAGATTACACCAAGAGAATACAGGACACCGGTTTCCGGTTTCGGATATAACACATACAGCGAAAAGACTTCCGGTTTCAATGTTCTGAAATACGGTGCGGTGGAAGTAAAATACATGATCCGCACTACGATCTTAAGTCTGAAAGAGCTTGTGACCGGTCATCTTGGAATGAAAGACTTAAGCGGCCCGGTTGGTGTTGTGGATGCCATCGGTGATACTTACGAACAGTCCAAGAGCGAAGGAACACTGATGATCTGGATGAACATGCTGAATATGGCAGTTCTGCTTTCGGCCAACCTGGGAGTGATGAACCTGCTTCCTCTTCCGGCACTGGATGGGGGAAGGCTGGTATTTCTGGTGGTAGAAGCAGTTCGGAGAAAACCGGTAAATCGCCAGGTAGAAGGCATGATCCATTTTGCGGGACTGATGCTTCTGATGGCGTTGATGGTTGTGGTTATGCATAATGATATTTTGAAGATTTTCTGATATCTGACAAAATAAGGCAAATATTTAGTGCTGTATGATCTATGAGAAGATGATACAGCACTTTTTCTGTGCAGATATTTATTATATAATGAAGATATCAGAGCAAAAGAGAAGGAGATATGGGAATTTGAAAAAGAATATTTTAATACTGGCGGCTTTGATAGCAGTTGTTCTGGCGGTACCTTTTCTGATCATAAAAGCGGATGAGGCAATCCAGATAAAAAATGCAGAATTTAAGGAAAAACAGAATAATGTATGTTATGAAAAAGCGGGAGAATGCATGGATGCAGGTGAATATGATGAAGCGATAGAATTACTTGAAAAACTTCCGGGAAATTATGAGGATGCAGAATATATTATCCGGTATGCAAAGTTTTGCAAAGCTGTTCAGAACGAAGAAGGAATTGAGGAGCTACATAAACTCATATGGAATTTTCCGAAAGAGGATAAGTACAGTGGTAAATATGCAGAAGAAATGAAAAGGGTTAAAGAAGATACAGAAGTACAGTATGAAAAATATATGGCACAGAAAGAAAAAGAAGAAGAGGAAAAAATGAGGAAGAAAGATGAGCCATATAAAGGAATGAAAGAAAAATATATAAATATTACGCTTCTGGGAAGGGCGAAAGAGAAAAGAACAGAACATTACTGGCGGGATACACCGGGAAAAAGGACACAGGATATTCAGTACAGATATATGTGGTATAACAGCAACGGAACAAAAAAATTCATGGCAGTCTGCAGAAACGGACGGGTCAGCAGTGTAGTTGAGTTTGTTCCGTCCACAGCATCCAGAAAAAATAGTTACAGTGGAAATACCAGCAGGAATAATACCAGAAAAGATATGTATGATGTGCAGGACTACGATGATCCGGAAGATTTTTACTATGATCATGCAGATGAATTTGATGATATTCAGGATGCGGAAGATTACTGGGAGGAAGCACAGTAAGATATATGGCATTTTTTCGATTTTGTGCATATACTGGCAGAGAGTCAGTGTGTTTTCAGGCACAAAAAGGAGTCTCTGTTTATGAAAAATCATTCTTATCTTTCCATGCAGCAGGATACCCCGGATCAGGGACGGCTGCAGGTGACGGTGCAGGACGGAGCTAATAACCGCCCTGTGGAAAATGCCAGAGTGCGGATTTCTTATACGGGAGTACCGGATAATGTGATCGAGGAAGTCCGCACCGATTCTTCCGGAAAAACACCGATGCTGGATCTGGCAGCTCCTCCTCTGGAATACAGCATGAAGCCGGTGGAAGAGCAGCCTTATGCGGAATATACCGTTCAGATCAGTGCAGATGGTTTTGAACCAAAAGAAGTGGCAGGAACGGAAGTTCTTCCCCAGGTGATCGCACAGCAGCCGGCATCTCTTATGAGACAGAGAGGCGCAGGAGAGGATTATCAACGCATCGTGATCGGCCCTCACACCTTGTTTGGTGAGTATCCGCCCAAAAATCCTGAGGCTGAGATCAAGCCGGTAAATGAATCTGGAGAGATTGTTTTAAGCCGGGTGGTGATCCCGGAGTATATCGTAGTCCATGATGGACCGGTAGGAGATACTAATGCGCAGAACTATTATGTACGTTACAAAGATTATATCAAAAATGTGGCCAGCAGCGAGATCTACGCTACCTGGCCGGATGATACAATACGCGCAAATGTCCTGGCGATCATGTCGTTTACATTAAACCGGGTGTATACGGAATGGTACCGGAACAAAGGCTATGATTATACCATCACATCCTCTACCGCATACGACCACAAATGGATCAATGGCCGGAATATTTTTGAGAGTATTGACCGGATCGTAGACGAACTTTTTGAAAATTATCTTTCAAGGCCGGATGTGCGTCAGCCAATCCTGACCCAGTACTGTGACGGGCGTCAGGTGCAGTGCAGGGATAGGGGATGGATGACTCAGTGGGGAAGCAAGGCGCTGGGAGACCAGGGATATTCTGCGATTGAGATCCTGCGGAGTTTCTATGGAAACGATATGTATATCAATGTGGCGGAAGCAGTTTCCGGGATTCCCGCATCCTGGCCTGGATATGACCTGACTATTGGAGTCACCGGAGAAAAAGTACAGCAGATCCAGGAACAGCTCAATGCCATAGCAAAGGCCTATCCAGCCATTCCGACAGTAACTGTGGACGGTATTTATGGCCCGGCTACTGCGGCATCTGTGAAAAAATTTCAGAATGTATTTGGACTTCCCACGTCCGGAGTGGTGGATTATCCAACCTGGTATAAGATTCAGGAAATTTATGTGGCAGTGACCAGGATCGCGGAACTGCGTTAATTTGAAAAAAGTGTTTGACGTTTCTGAATAAACCAAGTATAATGGCTGTTTGTATCTTTAAATGCGTTGTAAAACAATTGCGTTTATGAACATATGATAAAGCGGAATGAGAATGTCCGTTTTACAAAAGGAGCGATGAGAATGACATTTTATCAGGAACTACAGTTAAGCTCAACCGGATCAAAACAGCTGATTCGAAATACCACAGACAAAAAAGAAAAACGAAGGCACATTCTGATCTATAATTTTAAAGTATATCTTGTCATGGCATTTTGTGTGGCGGTTGTGACATTGTACAGTAAGATAACCGGCAATGATAACAGTGTTGTAGGAGTAACCGTACTTCTGGCAGTGCTGGTTTTGAGACAGGCGGATTTCGGGATCCGGACCACACATGGCTTGCTGTCCATTGCCGGAATCTTTGGTATTTTGATCATAGGACCGCGACTGTCCAATATGGTTTCACCGGTGCCGGCATTTTTTGTAAACGCTGTAAGTATCCTTTTGCTGATGATCCTGGGATGCCACAATGTAATTATGTATAATCATTCCACATTTGTCCTCGGTTATCTGCTTCTGATGGGATATGACGTAACCGGAAAAGCGTATCTGCTTCGCGTGGAGGGCCTTCTTGTGGGAATGTTCCTTTGCATGGTGATCTTTTATAAGAATCAGAAAAATCGTCCGTATCGCAGAACATTTCTGGATCTGTTCCGGGAATTTGACCTGCATTCCGCAAGAGGCAGATGGTACCTGCGGCTGACACTGATCGTTTCCAGCGCCATGCTGATCATGTCACTTCTTGGACTTCCAAGAGCAATGTGGGCCGGAATTGCCTGCATGTCGGTGTGCCTGCCATTCACTGAGGACTGTAAAGTCAGAGCCGGAAAAAGAGGCATGTTCAACATTGTGGGATGCCTGCTGTTTGTGGTGCTTTATCTGGTGCTTCCAAAGTCCATGTACCCTTACATCGGAATGATCGGAGGAATCGGTGTGGGATATTCCGCAGGCTATGCGTGGCAGACGGCATTTAATACATTTGGAGCGCTGTCCATCGCATCAGGACTGTTTGGAATGCCGGCAGCTGTGCTGTTGCGTATCGGGGCCAATGTGTTCGGGGCAGCCTATACCATGATCCTGAATAAGCTTGGAGATAAATTCGCGCAGTATATGTGGGTACGGAAAAAAGCGGAAATCTGATGGCAGATCAGGAGAAACCGCATTGTAAATATATGCCAGATATGATAATATGAAGGAAATAGTCGCAGGGTGTTTTTGAAAACATCTTACAGGAAATAATGCATCGCAGGGTTATGATAACCGGGTGCATTATTTTTTTGAATGTAAATTGCAAAAATGAATGTGAATGTCTGCTTTAACAGGGATTACACTACATATTTTTAAGAGAGGGGTTCTAAGAAAATGAACACATTAACAGTTTTACTGCAACAGATCGGAATGTTCGTGATCTACATTATCACAGGCGTGATCCTGATCCGCACAAAAGTACTGACACGGGAAAATCTGGAGATCATTTCAAAAGTTGTGATCAAACTGTCACTGCCGGTGATGATCTTTATCAATACGGTAAACGGGGTGGATCGGCAGTCATTTTTTTCCTCATTGTCCATCCTCGGAATTGCGGCAGTGATGTATGTGTGTCTGCTGATCCTGGGCACCTTATCCGGAAAAGTATTTCATCTTCATGGAGAACCTCTGCAATTATATCGTGCAATGACTGTATTCGGAAACGTGGGATTTATGGGAATTCCTATTGTTGTCAGCATATATCCGGAAAAAGGAATGCTGTATATGGCTGTTTTTACGATTATTGATCAGCTGATGTTGTGGACTCTGGGGGTAAAACTGACTTCCTCAGAAAAAGAAAGCGGAACTTTTAATCCGAAAAAACTGATCAATCCTGTAACGGTGGCCATTATTCTGGCAATGATCTGTGTACTGACAGGAATCAGGATCCCACTGGTTTTAAATACGGCACTTCAGAAGATGGGAGCGACAGCAACACCACTGGCAATGATCTATCTGGGAGGTGTTTTTGCCTGCATTGATGTGTTAAGCTTTGTTAAGAAGCCGGATTATTATGGGATCACATTGATAAAAATGATTGGATTTCCAGTGCTTTTTTATATCCTGCTGAGGCTTGTCCCTATTCCGGCAGATATCCGGATGACTATGGCGCTGACTTCTGCCATGCCTGTGATGTCGTCGGTGGTAATGATGGCAAATGCCTCCGGATCAGATGGAGATTATGCAATGGGAGGAATTGTGGTTACTACGTTATGTTCAGTCCTGACACTTCCTGTGGTATCCTGGATCTTTCAGGCGCTTGGGTAAAAGTATTGCTCTGAAAAAAAATTTGCCGTATAATGGGCAATAGCAAAACGGACCGGTGATACGGGCCGGACAGAGGAGAAATACTATGTACGAAGAGACAACAGAGAAACTGCTGGAATTTATCAGCAAAAGTCCCACAGCCTTTCAGGCGGCAGAAGAGACAAGAAAACGTTTTCTGGAGGAGGGCTTTACAGAACTGAAAGAGGAGGAAAGCTGGAACCTGGAAAAAGGCGG
>ERZ1106963.4203-NODE-4203-length-11022-cov-2.554117_pt1 | contig 11022 bp, 8 predicted proteins | sample MGYA00403681_ERZ1106963 | MGnify/ENA primary metagenome ERZ1106963 (study PRJEB35170, sample SAMEA104062407) | human gut metagenome | biome: human gut; feature: human-associated habitat; material: faeces | place: Denmark | collected 2012-05-03 ...
TCGGCTGGGAACATTATAGCCAATCAGGGGGAGGGGGCAGCTTTCCAGAATGGCATGGTAATGACGGATCAGCCCCGCTTGCGTTGCCTTGTTGTAATACGGCGTGACGCAGAGCTGTCCCTGTACGCCAAGTTGGTAGGCTTGCCGAGCATATTCGATTGCCTGACGGGTGTTGTTAGAGCCTGTTCCAACGATGATAGGCAGGCTTCCGTTGGTTGTTTCAAGCCCGATTTCGATAATGCGCTTGCGTTCGTCCATAGTTAACGTGCAGGGTTCGCCGGTCGTTCCCAGCAGCACAAGTGCATCAATCTGACTGTCGAGCTGCATGGCAATCAGGCGGCGCAAAGCGGCTTCATCGAGCATTCCGTCAGGCAGAAAGGGTGTGACGAGCGCGGTTGCGCATCCCTTAAACAGGGGAGAAGCGTTCACAAGATGACCTCCTTCAGATAAAAAAGCGGGATAAGCCCGCCTGCATCTCCGCTGAAGCTCGCAAAACGTTGAGGTTTTGCCTACGCGGGCATTTTTATGCAGTTTTCGATGCGTAAAAAAAACACCGCCTTCAAACACATTCATCAGTGTTTCCAAAGCGGTGTTTCGGATGCGGTTTAAGCAGATTATTTCTTGGGAATATAGCCCTGTGCGCAAAGCAGCTCAGCAATCAGTACTGCGCCGCCTGCCGCGCCGCGGAGCGTGTTGTGGGAAAGACCGACAAAACGCCAGTCAAACAGGGAATCTCCGCGCAGACGACCGAGGGAAATGCCCATGCCATGCTCAAAATCGCGGTCAAGGCGTGTCTGCGGGCGGTCGTTTTCTTCAAAATACTGAATGAAGGGATGAGGCGCACTGGGCAGATTCATTTTCTGCGGCATCCACTGCTGTTACAGTTACACTGTACTCTGTAGCTGCGGTAAGGTCTGTTAAACTGTATTCAGTACCTGTTACAAGTGTGTCATTTACTTTTGCTTCATTTACATATACGTTGTATCCTGCTACACCTACATTATCGGTTGCTTCGCTCCATGTAAGCTTAGCTGTTGTCTCAGTTACATCTGTTGCTTTTACATCTGCTGGAACACTTGGTGCTTCGGTATCTGCTACTGCTTTGTCTACATATGTAATAATTGGTGTAATATGTGCAGATGGTTTGCTTGGGTTTCCGCTATTTTTTGCTACGACACGGATCATATCGCCTTGAGCTACTTCAAGCTCTTCCGCTTTTTCCCAGTCTCCCACTTTCTCTTTACTATTTACAAGCGTTACACTCTTCTTCTCTGTGCCATTTACAAAGAGACTTAAGGTAACAGTTCCGTTTGCATTTCCAGACTGACGAAGATATGGTTCATCATCTTTTACGTTGAATGTAACGGTTCCGCTCTTCGGTACTCGATATGCCATTGCAGTTACAATGTCGGTATTTGGCGGTGTAGAAAGCAGACCGTGTACGGCTGGATTTGTTGTGGTCACTGTACCCTGTGGTGCATCAAGACCTGGACCATAATAAGTGTTTACTGCCCAGTTTGGCCATCCATCACTATCATATGTGGTCATATTTGCCCAGTCGCCGTCGCCTCTCTTCATCTGTCCAAACCATACATTTCCCTGCTGTCTTCCAACATAATCTAATGTCCAGTTGTATGTATTTTTCTGTTTCACTGTATAGTCATTTTTAGTTCCGTCTTCTGCAGTAATGCGAAGTGTCATTCCCTCTTCTACTACAGCGCCATCTTCCAGCTCTGTTTCTCCGTTTAATACGGAAACAGTTGCGGTATCTGCTACAGTGATATTTGCTTTCACTTCTTTTACGGTAGCCGGATTGTTTTCTGTGTAAGGAACACTCAGGTTTGTGCCTTTTACTTCATAATAACAATCTTTCAGTTCTTTATCAGAACTTGCAACTACTGTATAAGTTACATCTTCCATTCCTTCATAAGAAAGCACGATAGTGGCTCCGCCTTTTACGATATCGGAATCGCCAAGTACGTTTTCACCATTTTTAATGGTAACTTTAACGCCTGCATCTACGATAACGTTGTTAAGGAAATCTGCTACGGTTGTGTTTTTCGGAAGATCACTTACGTTTGTTCCGGAAACAGTATACACATTGGATCTCAGTACAAGTGCTGCTACTGCATCACTTTCTGCTGCTCCGATTTCCGGTACTGCTGTGATTGCATGTCCGAAGAAATCGTGATCGATTGTATAACCATTTCTATCAACCACTACTTTACCAGCATTGATTGCCGGAGAGTTTTCTGCAAGTTTGTATCCGTCAAATACTGTTGTAGCTGTTGGATCTTCATGTCTTCTTGCGCTCTTATCAGTTGCTACTGAATCCGGACCGGAACCTGCATCCACAAGTACCTTTGTTCCTGCATTCGCTTTTACAGCATTTGCATCATTCGGATAAGTAGTTACGTTGTAATATAAGTTATTGCTGAAGGTCTTATTTCCGCTGGGATTCCAGTCATTTACTGCAACCGGTGAGTTTCCTGCGAAATAGAAAATATTATTTTCCATATCTACAGGACCACCATTGCCATGGCTTCTATGCCAGATGGTATTGAGACCTTCTTTGATATAGAATGTGTTATTGTAAACCTGGCAGTTTCCAGTGTTACCGGCCGGATCCAGAGGTCCCATATCTTCATACTGGCTGATGTTGTAACGGAATGTATTGTTAATGGACTCCGGACCACAGAACATGATGGTACTTGCGGTATTACCATGGCTGTAGTTGTACTGATAGTTTGTTCCATCACCATAGTCGGCATCCCATGGCTGTCCATCGCCGTTACCATTGGAAGCATTTAATGTTCTGAAGCACTCATTGTACTGGAAGATTGCATTTTTACATTTCCATGGCCAGATTGCTGCTGCCACTCGTCCTGCACCAACGCCCTGTGTACCGTTTACATTACCATTTGCATCAAGACTCGGCTGATTCTTTGAGTAGTCTTTGAAATTGATCTGCTCTGCCGCATTCTCTGACACGTTATACTGAACCATCGGTCTGTCCAGATACATGGTTGTGATGGCATCTCCGCCTACATGGTTCAGATAGTTGTTCTCGATCACAACATTGGATGAACCATATTTTGCCATTGTTGCATCTGACAATGCACCTGTTGTGAATTGTCTCCACTGATAGGTGTATCCGACTGCAATTCCCCAGCGGTTTACTGTATCCAGAGAACAGTTCGTGATCTTAACATCATTGTATCTTGCAATTCCGGTTGCTCCTTCGTTTGTTGGTTTTGCAACGATGAAGTAGATACCACCGTTTGTCATATGTTTGTTATATACGTTACCTGTCACATTATGGATATAGAGATCGTTCAGTACGATGTGGTCTACTGTTCCATTGTCCTTCGCAACGCCGGCAACACCTGTTCTGTCCATTGCATATGCATCGTTGTACGCTTTATCTTTCTCGGTATCTGTTGCACTATTTCTGTCGTTGGTCAGTTCCAGACCTTCGATCTCGATATACTCTGTGTCTTCAATCAGGATACTGGAAGATACGGTACCTTTCCACTTATGATTCTGGTTATCCAGTGGAGTTCCATAATTCAGTTCCCACTGACCATGACCGTTTGTATTGATCTGTGGTCTGTTTCCCTCGCCATAAGCAGATATTCTTACCGGTGCTTCTGCAGTACCGCTATCTTCTTTTGTAAACTTAAGAGCCTGATCCTCAAATACAGATCCTCTTTTCAAAAGAACGGTATCTCCCGGCTCAAGATCAAGTGTATTTACTTTTTCAAGTGTTTGGAACGCCTTGCCTTCTGATGTTCCTTCATTGCTATCATTTCCCCCATTGGAATCAACATAATATGTTGTTCCGGTTGCGGTATTTCCCTCAGCCTTAACAGATACTGCCGGCATCATTGATGCGACTGTTGTTCCTGCAAGCAGAAGTGCTAACGTACCGCTCATCCATCTTTTCTTCATACCTTTTCTCCTTCCGTTATTGTATATTCTTCAAGGTGTACCGGTTCACATCTTTCATGTTTCCTTCCACCTGAGAATCGGTTTCATGCTGCGTGATCATATCGTCGTATTTTTGTTCACGCAGTTCTCTTTCGACTGCTATTCTTGCTGTTTCCAGGTCAGCGTTTTCTTCGCTGCCTCCAAATATCCAGTTGCGACTCCGGTAGTGCTGAAGAACCTCGTCTTCCGTCAGTTGCATTCCCTCCCGGGATGTATCGTTACAGTATTTCTCTTTCAGAGTACTGAGCTCATAGTCCAGATACAGCTGAAAGGTATACTCTTTCAGTCCGTAGATCACTTCACCTTTTTTTACTTTCTCGCCTCGCTCCGCATTACCATCCTTCCAGCGTTTTTCCAGAGCCTCATAGCTACTGTCTGCTACATCTCCGTTTTCTTCGGCAAGATCATATACTGCATGGATGTATTTTAACTGTTCTACTGTATTCCGGGTGAGGATCTCATAGCCGTATTGTCCGTCGTATTGCTTTTCCCAGAAATCCGTTCCGTATACGGCATCATAATCCTGTTGGATCTGCATCTTTGTATCATATTCCACGGAATTCATGCAGTTCACATACTCTTCCTTACTGATCGGATCACCGGCTACAGTCAGATCGAATCGATTGGCACACTTGTATATGACGACTCCGCCGGCAATTCCTGCAACTGCAATCACCGCTATGACAGCTCCGATCTTCATAAGCTGTTTTTTTCGATTCTTCATTATCTACCTCCTTCCGGCAATGTAGCCTGTTCCGTCTGCATACAGACTGTCTCAGTCTCTTTTATTCTAATTATAACGATTCGTTTTTTTATCGGCTCGTTCTTTTGTGTTGATTCCATCATTTATTTTGTCAAATTCGGAACTACAATAAAATGCCACGTTAAAGTGGAATAGATTATTGAACAAAAAAAGAGCCCTATCTTTTTCAGATATGGCTCTCATAATTATTACTATTGTTCTGATTACAGCACACGGCGAACTGCAACGATCGGCCTGTACGCAGCGTTTCCGCTTATCTTAATACCGTCTTTTGCGTTACTTGCATGTACGATCTGTCCACCGCCCATGTAGATCGCTACATGACCTGCGTAGCAGATAATATCTCCAGGCATTGCCTCAGAGTAGGAAACTCCACGACCACAGCCTGCCATTGCTCCGGAGGAATGCGGAAGGGATACACCAAACTTTGCATATATACTCATGATAAATCCGGAACAGTCAGCACCGTTTGTCAGGCTTGTACCACCCCATACATAAGGATTGCCAACAAACTGGCATGCGTAATTAACAACGGACTGTCCTGTCGGATTATATGATACGCTGCTGCCTGAGCTTCCTGATGAACTGGAAGAAGAACTTCCGTTGTCCTTGGATGTTGCTGCACTTGAGCTGCTGCCTGATGTATTGTTTTTACTGCTTGTGGAAGAACCGGAACTTGCAGCTGTATTACTGCCGAAAGTAGAGGAAGATTTCTTGCTTGCTTCTGCTGCTTTCTTAGCTGCCTCATCTGCTGCTTTTTTGTTTGCTTCTTCCTGTGCTTTCTTTGCAGCTTCTTCTGCTGCTGCTGCCTTCTTAGCTGCTTCCTCGGCCGCTTTTCTTGCTGCCTCTTCCGCTGCTTTTTTCTCTTCTTCTTCAATTTTCTGAATCTCAGCATTCTGCTGGCGAATCAGTTCCGTGTACTGTGCAGCCTGGCTCTGAGCCTGTGCGATCTGTGCATCATAATCACTGGAAGTTGCTTTCTTTTCTTGCAGCTGAGTCTGCATACTCGCCTGACGATTCTGATACTCCTGGTTCATCTCTTCCAGTTCTGCTTTCTCACTGTCCAGCTGATCCCCAAGGTCTTTTACCTGCTGTACAGTCTCTTTGAACTCTTCCAGACTGTTTCTGTCACTGTCATACATCTGCTGTACATATTCTGCCTGGTTCAGAAGACTGGTAAAGTCCGATGCCTGGAACAGCATCTGTGCCCATGCATCATCTCCACCCTTTTCATACAGATACTGGATTCTCTTCTTCATGGCTTCATACTGTTTCTGTTTATTTTCTTCTGCCACTGCCAGATCTGCTTTGGTCTGCTCGATCTGCGCTTCTTTATCGGATAACTCACCATCCAGAATCTCAATCTCAACCATAATATTTACCAGATCAGAATCCAGCTGATCGATCTCAGCAGAAAGTGTCTGTTTCTGGTCTTCCAGATTATTGATTTTAGACTCCTGTGCTGCAAGCTGACTCTGTGCTGCTGCCTTATCCTGTTTTAACTGATCTTTTCTGGATGCAGCACCGGCAGGTACTGCCTGTGAAATTGTCAGCATTAATCCTAATGTTAAACAAAGGATTCTTTTTTTCATACATTTCTCCTTTTATTGTTTTGCATTGTGTTATATATTCTTGTAATATTTACGAAATATTCTCTTTACATTCCTTAACATATTAACACAAAACCATTTTTCCTGCAACCCCTCAATACTAAACTCATCTCAATAAATGGAGAGAAAGATGGTTGTCGTCAGTCATCTTTTTTCTTTGTATGATAAAAAGTTTGGGAGGGTGTGCCTCGGTATGAGTCACACCCTCCCAAACTTAGAACTGTCTATTTCCCGACAGCCTTTCTTTACATTTTTCTTATTGCAGTCCAATCAATTTTTCAAGTACCTGTGCTGCCGTCATATTACGCAGTCCATCCGGATCTCTCATACTGCCGGAGGACCACTGGAAACGGTCTACGTTATTCACATATGCTTTACTTGCGATACACAGATTATATTTGCCGGCTGCATCTGAATAATATTTCTTCATATATGCATTTGCCAGTTTTACAGCCTCACTGTTCGTGCTTCCTGCTGTATTGACCGTACCGCTGATCTGAACTACCGGTGGTGTCGCATGAACGATCACCAGACTTCCATCCGAACACATGCCAAGAACAACCCACACATGACCGGTCATACTTACCACGTCACCAGGTGTAAATGTTCCACCGGAAACTCTTCCGTGCGATCCAAAACCTTTGTTGGTCAGATAAGCCGGAAATCCGGTAGATGTTGAACTGTATGCCGTTTCTTTCTGATTTGATTTCGTATTATATGTATTGTAGACAGCCCAGCTGACCAGACCGGAACAGTCCAGACCATTCTGATACTCATATCGATGTTTCGTATAATTATACGAAGCTCCCTGCTGGTTATAGAACTGTTTCCACTTCGGGTTCATACCGATACGCAGTCCGTCTCCGTCTGTCCAGGCGTCATGACCGCCACCCCATACATACAGGGTGTTACCTACCGGCTGAATCATTGTTTTCAAAAACTTGGTCAGAGTCCCAATCGCCTGACTTTCTGTTCTCGATGCTTTTCCATCTGCTCCGATTTCAACACCGCCGATGACTGTACTTACCGCCATGGCTCCACTGCTGTAAAAATAATACTCTGAACCGTCAATATTCTGCCAGTCCGTCAGCATGGCACCGCTGCCGTTCATATAATATTTACTTCCATCAACGGTTGTCCAGCCTGTTGCCATCTTACCGGTCGTCGGATTCAGATAATACCAGGTACTTCCGATTTTCTGCCAGCCTGTCAGCATGGCACCGCTGCCGTTCATATAATACCAGTCACTGCCCAGTTGCAGCCAGCCTACTACCATGGCTCCACTGCCTGTGTTCAGATAATACTTGGATCCGCCGATGTTCTGGAAACCTGTCAGCATCTTTCCGTCACTCGCCAGATAATACCAGGTTGCACCCAGTTTTAACCATCCGGTCGCGATGTTTCCGCTGCCCGGTTTCAGGTAATACCAGGTTCCATTTTGCTGTGACCAGCCTTCTACCATGGCTCCATCCTGATTCATGTAATATCGGGTTCCTCCAATGGTTGTCCAGCCCGTTGCCATATCGCCATTTCCCGGATTCAGATAATACCAGGTTCCGCCGATTTTTCTCCAGCCGGTTACCATGTTACCGTTGCCCGGTTCCAGATAATACCAGCCGCTTGCGCGTTTTAGCCAGCCGGTTACCATCCAGCCGCTGCCGTCAAAATAATACCATGAACCATTGATTACTTTCCAGCTGTTTCTCGGATAGGAACCATCTGCTTCCCGATACCACCATCGGCCGCCACCGGACACCCATCCTGCTGTGGAATCTGTCCGACTGCTTTCTGCTCTGTTCTGGGAAGTCTTTCCTTCCACCCAGACACCATCGCTGTTCACATAGTAGGCACCATTATCCACCCAGGTATCATGCTGCATCACACCGGAACCGTTCATGAAATAATATTTCCCATTCAGTTTCACCCATCCGGTAGCCATCGCTCCACTGGATGTAAGATAATACCATTCGCCGCCCAGTTTTTTCCAGCCAGTCGCCATCCATCCATCAGATTCAAAGTAATACCATGAACCGTTGATCAGTTTCCAGGTACTCTTCGGATAACTCCCATCTGCATTTCGATACCACCATCGGCCGCCGCTGGACACCCAGCCTGCTGCTGTCGTTGTGGTTCTCACCCGCTGGTTTGTGCTCTGATTATTCTTCGCCGCATAACCCTCTACAGGTACAAGCAAGATACTGAGGCATAGAACCAGAGCCAGATATCTCCTGATTTTCTTATTCAGTTTTACCATTTGTTTCCCCTTTACTCCTTTTTGTGATCCTCTTCCATCTGACGGATCTGCCTGGCCACTTCACAGCTGCCCCGATGGATGCACCGTCTATATCCACAGTCCACTTCGGTCAGTTCGAGTCCTTCTTCCGTCTCTGTGAACTCACAGGTCACTGTCTGTGCCTGATTATACGTCCTGCAGAATCCGGAAAATATCGCCTCCCTGATTGCCTGTTCCACAAATATCACCGGCTTTCTTCTTTATTAATAGTGATCACGTATGTTTTTCAAGGTATCTCACCATTACACACTTTGCGATGCACAGAATTCATACTAATCGCATAAATTCGTGAGGTATGTCTCGGGTTTTCTGTGACCTTCGCTCACAAAAAAACACCTCGCAAGATAGTATCAGTGAACAGTAACAATTATGTTACCGTATAAGTATAACTTTCTTCCTCATAAATATCAAGTGAAAATCCACAAAAAGAGATTGTTTTTTCCTCGTAATTCTTGACTTTTTTGCTAATTTATGCTATTCTTTAAAAGAAGTCTGAAAAAGAAGATCCTGGCTACTGACGGATATGTGGAGGAACCACAGGAAACCAGGATTCATATTGGCCGACCGTCTGGGCAGCAATGTAGAACATGATTACATTTGCTGCGTTTTTTTATTTACGGAACAGATACATTCTTCACTTTTTGTTCCGTTTCGGGGGCAGACGTCCGGTCAGAAGAAAGGAGAAATAACTATGGGATACAAAACAGACATTGAGATCGCACAGGAATGCGAAATGAAACCGATCACCGAGATTGCAGCAAAAGCAGGTATTGATGACAAATATCTGGAACAGTACGGAAAGTACAAAGCAAAGATCGACTACAATCTGCTGAAAGAATCTGACAAAAAAGATGGTAAACTGATTCTGGTTACTGCTATCAACCCGACACCGGCCGGTGAAGGAAAGACTACAACAACTGTAGGTCTGGCAGACGGTATGCAGAGAATGGGCAAGAACGTTATGGTTGCTTTAAGAGAGCCATCCTTAGGACCGGTTTTCGGTGTAAAAGGTGGAGCAGCCGGCGGCGGATATGCACAGGTAGTTCCGATGGAAGACATCAACCTGCACTTTACCGGTGACTTCCATGCCATCGGTGCCGCCAATAACCTGCTGGCCGCCATGCTTGATAACCACATCCAGCAGGGCAATCAGCTCGGTATTGACGTTAAGCGCATCACTTGGAAGCGCGTCGTCGATATGAACGACCGTCAGCTGCGCCACGTCATCGACGGCATTGGCGGTAAGGCCCAGGGCGTGCCGCGCGAGGACGGCTTCGATATCACCGTCGCCTCCGAGGTCATGGCAATCCTGTGCCTGTCTACGAGCATCAGCGACCTCAAGGAACGCTTGGGTGAGATCGTCGTCGGCTACAGCTTTGCCGGCGAGCCTGTCCGTGCCCGCGACCTTAAGGCTCAGGGTGCCATGGCTGCCCTGCTCAAGGATGCGCTCAAACCCAACCTGGTTCAGACACTCGAGGGCACGCCCGCGTTTGTCCACGGCGGTCCCTTCGCCAACATTGCCCACGGCTGCAACTCTATCATGGCCACGCGTATGGCGATGCGCTTTGGCGATGTTGCCATTACCGAGGCCGGCTTTGGCGCCGACCTGGGTGCCGAGAAGTTCCTCGATATCAAGTGCCGCATGACGGGCGTTCGCCCCAGCGCCGTCGTGATCGTCGCGACCGCTCGTGCGCTTAAGTACAACGGTGGCGTCGCCAAAGCCGACCTCAACGAGGAGAACCTCGAGGCACTCAAGGCTGGCATGCCCAACCTGCTGCGTCACGTCGACAACATCCAGAACGTTTATGGTCTGCCCTGCGTGGTCGCCATCAACCGCTTCCCGACGGACACCGAGGCCGAGCTTGCGCTCATCGAGTCCGAGTGCCAGAAGCTCGGCGTCAACGTTAAGCTTTCCGAGGTCTGGGCCAAGGGCGGCGAGGGCGCGCTTGACCTGGCCGATGAGGTCATGCGTCTGATTGAGCAGCCGAGCGAGCTCAAGTTTGCCTACGAGAACGGCGCCGATGTTGCCGATGCCCTCGAGGCCGTTGCCACCAAGGTCTACCGCGCCGACGGCGTTGACTTTACGCCGGCCGCCAAGCGCCAGCTCGCCGAGCTGCGCGAGAATGGCTTTGGCAACCTGCCGGTGTGCGTCGCCAAGACGCAGTACAGCTTTAGCGACAACGCCAAGGCCCTGGGCGCTCCCGAGAACTTCCGCATCACGGTGCGTGAGCTCAAGGTTTCCGCCGGCGCCCACTTTGTGGTCGCACTGACTGGCAGTGTTCTGACCATGCCGGGCCTGCCCAAGGTCCCTGCGGCCGAGAACATCGACGTCGACAACGACGGCAACATCACCGGCCTGTTCTAAG
>ERZ1106963.4207-NODE-4207-length-11005-cov-3.516256_pt1 | contig 11005 bp, 8 predicted proteins | sample MGYA00403681_ERZ1106963 | MGnify/ENA primary metagenome ERZ1106963 (study PRJEB35170, sample SAMEA104062407) | human gut metagenome | biome: human gut; feature: human-associated habitat; material: faeces | place: Denmark | collected 2012-05-03 ...
CAAACAGAGCCGGAGCAATACTACGAGCGGGATTTACCGATGTTCCCGTAATAGGGATACAAACAATATGAACCAACACCAAAGTAAGACCGATAGCCAATCCTGCGAAATTGCCCGCTCCTTTTTTCTCATCGGTTGCACCCAATACCACCAATACAAAAATAAACGTAAAGATTGTCTCGGCGATGAATGCCTGTAACATTTCTCCGTCTCCGAAACTATTGGCTCCCGTCGTAGTCACTCCCGATGAACCGCCCGTAGAAACCAAAGCATAAATAATAGACGATCCAATAATCGCTCCGATTATCTGAAAGACCATATACATGGCGGCATCCTTCCCGTTCATTCGTTTAGACAACCATACACCCAACGTAATAGCTGGATTGATGTGGCAACCCGATATACCGCCAATCGTATAAGCCATAGCAATCACAGAAAGACCGAATGCCATAGCAACGCCCAACGTTCCTACTCCCGCACCGCAAGCAGCTGCTATATTGCCCGCAAATACAGCACTTCCACAACCCATCAACACGAGTACCATAGTACCCACCATCTCTGCCAAATACTTTTTCATGATTTTAATGTTTTTCTGGTACAATATGCACCTATTAGCAAATTTGTTAATAAACTATATAACCATTTAAGGTTTTCTATTACAAAGGAAAAAATAAATTTTGAACTTCCCAAAGATTTCTATTTTTTCGTATTTTTGGAATCATTTTCAAATAAGCGATAATCTACAAACAAGAGGACTATCATCAAATATCAAATTAATTATACGATTATGAAGATAACAGAAATTACAAATGGTATACATTATGTAGGAGTAAATGACCGGTGTAAATATAAATTCGAAAATCTTTGGCCGCTTCCATACGGAGTATCCTATAATGCTTACTTGATAACCGATAAAAAAAATGTATTAATAGATACCGTGGATGCCGCTTATACCGATAGACTACTCGACAACATAGCCGAGATTATCGGGGACGGGAAAATAGATTATCTCATAATCAACCACATGGAGCCGGATCATTCTGCCTCGATACAATTTATTCGTCAAAAATATCCTCAAATGACAATTGTAGGCAATATCAAAACCCTCGAAATGGTTAAAGGATATTATGGAATAGACGACAATACTCTTTGTATTAAAAACGGAGAATCCTTGTCTATCGGGAAAAGGACTCTCACATTTCATCTTACGCCGATGGTTCATTGGCCCGAGACAATGATGACCTACGTTAACGAAGACAAATTGATTTTTTCAGGGGATGCCTTCGGCTGCTTCGGTACTTTGGACGGAGGCATTACAGACAGTCAATTAAACACGGATAAGTATTGGAGCGAAATGGTGCGTTACTACTCCAATATCGTGGGGAAATACGGGCCAGCCGTACAAACGGCACTGAAAAAACTATCCGACATAGAAATCAAAACGATTTGTTCCACACACGGACCCATATGGGAAAAAGAAATAACCAGAGTCATTGGCATTTATGATCGCCTCAGTCGATATGAAGGTGAACTGGGTGTTGTTATCGCTTATGGCAGTATGTACGGGCATACCGAACAGATGGCCGAAGAAATAGCTCGTGAACTAGCAGCCAACGGAATCAAAGAGATTGTACTCCACAATGTTTCCCACGAAGACCCATCGTATATCCTCCAAAACATATTCCGCTACCGGGGGCTCATTATAGGCAGCCCTACTTATTCTAACAGATTATTTCCGGCAGTCGAAACCCTCACCGAAATGATTGCTACACGGGATATCAAGAATCGCACGTTTGCTTATTTCGGTTCTTTCACTTGGGCCGGTGCGGCAGTAAAACACCTCGCCGCATTCGCCGAATCCATGAAATGGGAAACTATCCCCTGCTGTATAGAAATGAAACAAAGCATTACTCCGGCTATAAAGGAGCAATGTAGAAACCTTGCACAAGAAATGGCAGCTCGGTTAACTCGATGATTCAACAAATCCAATAAAAGAACGGGAAAGAATAAAATTCTTTCCCGTTCTTTTATACTCAAAATCATTTCTATTAACTATCACTTTTTCTGAACAAACGTTTATACCACGGAATAACATATTCCGACCGCGAAGAAGCATATCCATAACCATATTTTCCGCTACCATATTGGCGATATGAATAAGTCCTTGAATTCATATTCACATCATTCAAAATAAGATAAACCGGCACATTGATACGCTTATTGTCAATCCATGCATTCAACATCTCGATCGACGCTTTATTCGTATAGTTAGCCCTCGCTACATAAATAACCACATCGATAGCCCGGGTCAACAAAAATGAATCGGATACCATACCCAATGGTGCTGTATCCAAAATCACATAATCATAATGGGATCGTGCATAATCGACCAACTGCTCAAAACGAGAACTCATCAACAATTCGTTCGGATTAGGAGGAACAGGCCCTGCCGGCAAAACGTCCAAATTAGAATCAATTCCAGAAGATTGAATAAGAGCCGAAAGATCAGAATCTCCACCCGACAAATAGGTAGTAACACCCCTCATATTGGACATTTGGAAATGCTGAGCCAAACGAGGACGTCGTATATCCACACCTATCAGAAGCACCCGTTTTCCCGTTAGGGCAAAACTCAAAGCCATATTGCAAGAAACGAATGTCTTTCCTTCATGCATTACCGACGATGTTACCGCTATCACCTTTTTCTCTGGACCAGTAAGGACAAACTGTAAATTATTCCTCAACAATCGGAATAGTTCGGCAATGGGCTCCACACTCTTTTTCTCAACCACAAAAAATTTATTTCCCGGCTTCTTAGATATCTCAGCCAAAACAGGTATGGAAGTAAGACGTTCTAGCATTTTCTTATCTTTCAACACAGGGAATAACAACATTCTGAGGTAAATCACAAATGCCGGCAACAAAACGCCCAATAAAACAGCAGCACAAAGCAGCAATATTTTCTTAGGAGAAACTGGTTCTCCCGTAGAATCCGGATCGTCGATAATGCGTGCTACCGGTACGGTCATACTTTTGGCCAATGCATTCTCTTCTCTTTTTTCCAACAAGAATACATACAGATTATCCTTTATCCTTTGCTGACGCATAATATCGGATAATTCCCGCTCGTATTGAGGTACGTTCTTAATCTTGTCTTCGATAATCTTATCCTGACGGGATAAATCTCTCTTTTTAATTTCTACTCCTTTACGAATGCTTTCGACACCTTTCAGTACCAATGACCTTTGAGTCTGTATATCTCTCGTCAACTCAACGATAACAGGATTGGATTCCGATGATGAATGCAATAATCTTTCTCGTTGTTGCAGACTTTTATTATATTCTCCTATTAATTTAGCTAAATCTTTATCGTCAATTCCCAACGCAGGAATGGGCATATATTCATTTTGAGGTATCGATAAAAATTTCTCTACATAATCGACAAGGCTTTTCTGCAACTCCAACTCAGCCAACTTCTCATCGGTAAATCCGGTTTGCTCCAAATATAATTTCGCCTCAGACGAAATATCAATCAAATTATTATGACGGCGATATTCTTCTACTCGCGCCTCTACAACCGATAAATCTTTTGAAATAGAATCCAAACGAGCATCAATAAACTGTTGCGTTTTTTCAGTTCCTTGATTTTTTTGCTTGGCCGCATCGATATTATAAAAATCGACCAGTGTTTTTATAAAATCCTCACCCGCTTTTATTACCGGAGTTCGGTATACGACCTTCAAAATCGTTGCATCTTTCGAAGCAAAAGCCACTGTCAAATTTCCGGCAATAGACTTACTCACGCTTCTCGGATTCGATAAAGATATATTCAACGTTTTATCAACGGTAGGAATCGTATCGCCAGTATATCTTAGTCGGATAAATCCCTTGTGAAAAGGTATGGAATATGGAAAAGTTTCGACCGTAGTGTTACAAATTTCTATCTCATCGCCCCTCACATTTCGAGTCTTCGCCTCCAAATGGAACACTCCGTTTTGCGGTTTTATTCTAATATTCAAAGAAGCCTTTAACGAACGCACATCAATCGAATCAAGAACAGCCTCTATCGGAGTCTCTTCATACAATGGAACATTTCTCAAAAAAGAATTCCAAGAATAAGACGTGTACAAATTAAGAGCTTCGACAACATCTGTAATCTGATTTTTCGAACGTAAGACTTCTATTTCATTATCTATATTTTTCTTATAGGAAGATAGTCCTAGACTTTCCAATAATATATTGCTGTTATCTCCTTTATTGTCTTGAATATATACTGCAGATGTGACCTCATAAACCGGAGTCTGCCTGAAACAATAAAACATTACCGCCACAGCAAGTACGACCACGCTGGCCACAAACCATTTCCAATATGAAATACATTCCAAAAAGAAGCCCGTAACATCAAATGCCTCTTCCGATGCATTTTTCACAGATGTATTCTGCTTATCTTCCATAAAACTTTTATTTCGAAATACTCCAAGCTGTAATAATAAGGTTAGCGATAGTCAATAAAATTGAAGTCGCACTAAAAATCAATGAAGTCGTAGGAGGTACGACAACAGCAGAATTGGCTTTGGATTTGTTTGGTTGAACATACAATACATCATTCTGCTGTAAATAAAAATAAGGCGAAGATATCAAATTCTTATCATTCAAATTTATTCTCGCTATACTCTTAGTTCCATCTGAGTTTACCCTCACCAACAGCACATTATCCCGGCGACCTGTTATAGCCAAGTCTCCGGCCAAAGCGATCGCATCCAATATACTCACTCGTTCGTTTTCTATGGTAAACAATCCCGGTCTATTCACATCTCCTAATACCGATATAGAAAAGTTTTGTATCCACACAGTCACTTGGGGTAGTTCATTCAGATATTCGGGATAAAGGAGTTCTTGAATCAAATGTTCTACCTCCATCTTACTTTTTCCCGCTACGTGAATACGCCCAATCACCGGGAAATCGATATTACCCGCCTGATCAATCAAATAATATTCAACGGCTTTCGATGCATTTCCTCGCAGATAAGCCTCTCCTTGCATCAACCTCTTGTTAAACGGGATAACAACCTCTTGATTCTTAGCCACTACCGATATATCTATAATATCCCCCGGAGCTAAAACAGGAGAAGACTGAACCGTCGCAGCATTCAATACTTCGGCAGGTATATCTTCAATATCAACCATATAGGGAACATTCTTCGAAGAAGAACAAGACGTTATCCCCCAAAGAAGTATCATAAAAAACGTCAAATACAAATATCTCATTATGTGCTCTGTTTCTAAATAATGGCCCAATTATATAATCGCCATGCAAAAATAACACTTTTTACATGGCGAACAATATTTTTATCAGAAAAACCACGATTCAAACGCGATTCATGACATTGCACAACAAAGCCCGTTCCCTCTTCACTATCGCTAAACAAAGAGAACGGGCTCAACAATAATTCCCCTTTTTCAGAAATTATATTGAATCATTGCATTGATTCGATTGGCCTGACCATCTTCCCTATTTATATTGGAACGATGACCATAAAGATATTCAAGCCCAATACTACAATCGGGAGTTAAATTATAAAAAGCGTTCCCGACAATATATTGAGCATATCGATAGGAATTTTCCGAGAGCGACCCGGTTTTGCTGTATAATCTACTTTGACTATAAGATGCCGAAATAAAGAATTTTTGAGAGAATGAATACCGTATGCCAGCCACATAGCCTAATGTTTCTGGTGCATAAAGTTTCCCTTGATTATCGGGGTCTGGAATCAAATCGAAACCCTTCCCGTTCAAACCGTTCAAGTATCTATCGTATCCTCGTCCATAAACCCCTTGATAATACAGCATTACCTTCGGTGTAATATTAGCTAATCCCGAAAGTTGCACGGCCCAACCCAAAACAGATTTATTTCGAGAGGACATCAAATCTCGATAGGACAAACCTCGTATAAGACCAGAGACTCGTATATGATTGTTCCCTTCGTTCCAACCATACTGGACATAAAACGGAATATCGGGCATACGCTGACGAATAGCCATATTGTTACCATCACTTAGCGTATAAGTCACCGAAGGCGCTTCGGCCGCTAATGCCACCTGCCAATGCTTACTTAAATCAAGAGTATAACGCAACATAACATTACGCACACTAGTCATACCATTTGGACCTTCATAATCGATTGTAGGAGGAGCTGCTGCGGGATCCACAAAGGTACTCCAAGTCTGTCCGACTAAAAAGCCACGGGCATTCACATAAGCCTGTCTGAGACGAAAACCGTAATCCTGTCCTCCCCGAAAATCACTTTCTACATAAACGGTATATTTTCCTAATACAGAATTGGCCCCGACTAATTTCAAAAACAGACGTGTGGTAGAAGCATCCATTTGATACTGATTACGTTCCGCCGGATTACGGGGAACAGGGATATCGTATGTCACAAAATCCCGGTTAGGCAGAGCCCCGTCAAAATCATAGGAAGCAGTAGCCTTTACATAACCACCTATACCCAATGCCGCACGCCCTTTACGATCTATCAGCAAAAAACGAGGGGCTCGCGGATCTTGGAAATGCAATAACCGAGTGTCGTAAAACATCGCCATCAATTCGTCATTCGGTGGGGTTTCCCCCCACAAAAGAATTACTCGAGCCGGCGACTGTGAAGGGCCTTGACAAACACACTCTTCTACAACGACATCGGTCTGTTTATCCATTTTATTATCAGCCTGTACCGATAATAATGCCGTCACCAAAAAACAGGAACAAGAAACAAATAATTTTTTCATACTTTCTTGGGATTTAAACGTTTCATCGATAATTAAAACAACGAGGCACATGAATTGTTGAAACAATCGTAAAAATAAGTACCTTTGTATTTTGAATAAATCCCCATAATTATGGAAACAATTACTTTATTCTTAACCCCCGAATTCGATACGATCAGGGACGAAATGGGCTACGATGAGAACGACGATTTCGATGCCTACGACATTCTATTCCAACAAGGTTATGACGGAGAAATGATAGAAGTAGAAGAAAATGAAATCTTCGAAATCCCAGAGGGGTACATAGCGACCATACAAGCAACGGATACGAACGACGAATTTTATATACTCGACGAGAGAGAAGACGTTTTCGAGAAAGAAGATTTCCAAACAGAAACATTACGAGAAGGACAATATCGATATGATGCCGCCGAGAACATTTTCTGGAAAATCAACGACGAACCAAGCGACCTCTCCTTTTAACTATTTACGATAAAAAGATGAATCCACTTCAACCGGAGATACACCCTCTCGCCCCATTTCTTCCACCCAATGCCCGGCTCCTATTGCTAGGAAGTTTTCCGCCTCCCCGCAAGCGCTGGTCGATGGATTTTTTCTATCCCAATTACACCAACGATATGTGGAGAATTTTTGGGCTTATCTTCTTCGACGACAAAAATCATTTTGTAGATATAGAAAAGAAAAAATTCCGTAAAGACAACATCGAACAATTTCTACGGGAAAAAGCCATTGCTGTAAGCGATACGGTAGCCGTTGCCAATCGCCTAAACGGAAATGCCTCGGACTTAACCCTCGAAGTCGTCGAGCCATTAAATCTGGCCGGAATACTCGATCAAATTCCTCGCTGTCATACTCTGGTGACCACAGGACAAAAGGCAACCGACACATTACTTTCTATCACAGGTTCACCAGCTCCTGCAATCGGAGGGTTCGTCGATTTTCTTTACCATAATCGCCGCCTCCGGCTTTACCGTATGCCCTCCACTTCCCGCGCTTATCCCAAGCCTCTAACCGATAAGGCGGAAATATACCGTACCATTTTCCAAAACTTCAAGCAATAGCCATATTAAAATACGATTACATTTTCACAAAAATTCAAATTTGTAACACGAATATATTACCTTTGCAGCCATAAAAGTGCAAATTTTATAATCCTTTTTTATGGAATCATTATCTTTCATTCAGTGGTGTCTCGATAATTTAAACTACTGGACTATTACATTTCTAATGATGATAGAAAGTTCCTTTATTCCTTTCCCTTCCGAAATCGTCATTATACCGGCCGCATATAAAGCCGCTTACGGAGAATTAAACATGTATTTGGTGGTTATCTTCGGGACTCTCGGAGCAGACCTCGGTGCAATCATTAATTACTATTTAGCCCGTTGGATTGGACGTCCGCTCGTTTATAAATTCGCCAACAGCCGCATCGGACATATCTGTCTGCTCGACCAGAAAAAAGTCGAAACAGCCGAACGCTATTTCGACAAGCATGGTAGTATATCCACCCTCATCGGAAGACTGATACCGGCTGTACGTCAACTTATTTCCATACCGGCAGGATTGGCACGTATGAAATTCTCCAAATTTATTCTTTTCACGACTCTTGGCGCCATGTGTTGGAATATCGTATTGGCCGCCATAGATACAACAATGGCTCCCGTCATCAACATCGACGGGAAGCAACTGCCCAACAGCAAAGAGGGCCTCTATGAAGTAACTTGCAATCGCTCGGGTATCTACAACATCGACGGTTTTCTCGAAGTCCCCCACGGCGACGGATCGTCGACCCGACACCCTTTCCATACCTCTTACACGGTCGTGGAACCGTCGGCGACCGTATCGGCCACGATGATGAATGTTCTTTACGCCGGTATCGACAATCCTCTGAGCATTTCGGTTCCGGGAGTACCCAACCACTCCGTATCGGCTGCCATCAAAGGGGGGCGCATAACCCGAAGCGGAGATACATGGCAGGTTCGGCCCTCGAAAGTCGGTGAAGACGTCGTCATCACCGTAACAGCCGCCATGAACGGGAAAAACCAAGTTGTCAATACAACCACATTCAAGGTACGCCAATTGCCCGATCCCATGCCTTTCATCGCATACAAAGACGAAAACGGGAATACCCAACGATATAAAGGCGGGCGACCTTTCCCCAAAGCCCGGTTGCTCGCTGCGCCCGGTATCGAAGCGGCTATCGACGACGACCTGCTGAATGTCGAATACACGGTATTGAGTTTCGAGACTGTATTTTTCGACTCGATGGGCAACGCGATTCCCGAAGTATCGGACGGCAGTAAATTTTCTCAACGACAGAAAGACAGTTTCCGCCGACTGTCCCGGGGCAAACGGTTCTACATATCCCGCGTAAGGGCGCTGGGCCCCGACGGAATAGAGAGAGACCTCTCCCCCATAGAGATTATTGTAAACTGATTATAACGCATAAGTAACATACGATTATGAAAATCACGGTAAAACATATTTTGGTTCTCCTCGGAGTATGCGCCATGCTACCGATATGCGAGGCACAAAATACTGTTGTGCGCCGCAGCAGTACGGCAACAAACAGAACCGACAAAAACGGACTTACGGTAAGGGCAAAAACACTGTACGAGACCGGTGAACCTTCCGAAGCCGATATACCCTGGACTCGCGGTATCTACCGGCAAATCGACTTGACACAAGAAAAAAACATGCCGCTATATTACCCCGAAGAAATCATAGACGGGCAGGAAAACCTCTTCCGCGTACTGTTGGGTCTCGTCGCCTCGAACCAGATAAAGGTATATGAATATCTCGATGGTCGGGAAATATTCACTGAGGAATACGAGGTGAAAGTGGAAGACATGCTCGAACGTTTCCATATCCTCTACGAAGTAAAAGCGGGACGTACAGCCAAACGGAATACCTATATCATCGAAGAGAGCGACGTGCCTTGCAATGAGGTCTTGTCGTATTACGTCAAGGAGAAATGGATCTTCGACCAACGCTCTTCGACCTGCTATCCCGTCATCGAGGCGATCTGTCCGGTACTGCACCGCGTGGGCGACTTCGGCGGGGAAGCCGTGCGTTACCCCATGTTTTGGGCCCGGTACGACGATATACGTCCCTACTTGGCACAACACTATATCATTACCGACAACATGAACAACGTACGCAACTACACGTATGATGATTTCTTCAAACTGCGCATGTTCACCGGTGAAATATACAAAACTCAAAATCTGAGAAATATGTCGCTCGTACAGCTCTATCCGACTCCCGAAGCACAAGATAGCGCCCGGAAAGTAATAGAGGGTCAGCTGCAACAATTCGACCGCAGCTTATGGGTCGCCGGGGAGAGTGAAACAGCCACGGTACAAGCACCCAAGAGCAAAACCGAAGAGAACAAAAGCCATACGGAATCTGTCAACAACAAAGCCGAGGAACCGACCCAAGTAAAATCGACACGCTCATCGAGAGGATCGACCCAAAGCACCGTTTCAAAAACAAAATCAAAAAGCCCGAAAAAATCGGTAAAACAACGCAGCAGCCGTAGTTCGGCTCCGACTTATTCGGTACGACGCACGCGATAATCCGTTACCCGATATTCTCAATATAACAAAAAAGCCGCCTCCTCAGAGACGGCTTTTTTATTCAATCATATAAATAACGGCAAAAAACGTCCTTTTCAAAAAAAAGAATGGCTACATTTGTAAATACCGTTCACCGACATTTTTCCGAAAGAAAGTATGACGGAAACATATCGATAAATACATGAAAATCCAATCGTATGAAAAAAATCATCAATCCGTGGTTACACAAAGAAGGGTACTATTGTTTCGGTTGCGCACCCAACAATGAAGCCGGCGTAAAAATGGAATTTTACGAAGACGGCGACGATGTGGTAAGCATTTGGAAACCGGAAGCCAAATACCAGGGTTGGATCAACACCCTGCATGGAGGCATACAAGCGGTCCTGCTCGATGAAATATGTGCGTGGGTCATTTTACGCAAGTTACAAACGACCGGTGTAACATCGAAAATGGAAACACGATATATAAAGTCGATCGAAACGACCAACCCATACGTTACTTTACGCGCCCGTATCGTTGAGCAAAAACGCAATATCATCATTCTCGAAGCAACAATAAATAACTGTAAGGGTGAATTGTGTACCAAAGCCGTATGTACTTATTTCACAGGTTATCACAAAGGAAAGTCTTGAAGATTTCAC
>ERZ1106963.4221-NODE-4221-length-10969-cov-4.302639_pt1 | contig 10969 bp, 9 predicted proteins | sample MGYA00403681_ERZ1106963 | MGnify/ENA primary metagenome ERZ1106963 (study PRJEB35170, sample SAMEA104062407) | human gut metagenome | biome: human gut; feature: human-associated habitat; material: faeces | place: Denmark | collected 2012-05-03 ...
CCGTTCAAGAGCCAGAATATGGCGCTCAACAGTTTCGTCACGCGTGACGGGCTGGAGATGGGGCGTGCGCAGGTTGTGCAGGCACAGGCGGCGGGCATAGAGCCGGATGTGCGCATGAACCCGATTTTGCTCAAGCCGAGCAGCGATGTCGGAAGTCAGGTGATCGTAAACGGAGAAGTGCGCGGTCAGATGAGCGCGGCAGACTATTTTCGGATGAAAAAGCAGCTCATTCCGGATATTCTCGCGGCGTATGACAGCCTGAGCGCGGATGTGGATATCGTGGTCATCGAAGGCGCGGGAAGCCCTGCGGAAATCAACCTCAAAGCGGATGATATCGTGAACATGGGAATGGCGCGCATGGCGGGTGCGCCAGTGCTGCTTGCCGGGGACATCGACCGGGGCGGCGTGTTTGCACAGCTCTATGGAACGGTAGCGCTTCTGGAACCGGATGAACAGGCGATGGTAAAGGGGCTTATCATCAACAAATTCCGCGGCGATAAGACGATCCTGGATCCAGGTGTTGAGATGATCGAGAAATTATGCAAGATTCCGGTGGTCGGCGTCGTTCCGTACATGGATGTGGATATCGAGGACGAGGATAGCTTAAGCAGCCGTCTTTCATCCACAGGGCGGAATAATACCCTTAAACAGGAAAACGAGTCATCTGAAAAACATGTAGAGGCATGGATCGACATTGCAGCCATCCGCTTTCCGCGTTTATCCAATTTCACTGACCTGAACGTCTTTGACCCGATCCCCGGCGTTTCGGTGCGTTATGTGAGCCGCCTGTCTGAGCTGGGACGACCGGATCTGATTGTTCTTCCGGGAACGAAGAATACGATCGAGGATCTGCTCTGGATGCGGCAGAATGGTCTGGAAGCGGCAGTTTTAAAGAAAGCAGCCGGAGGAACGCCGATCTGGGGCATCTGCGGCGGCTATCAGATGATGGGACAGACGCTGTCAGATCAGGAAGGAACCGAGGCGGGGGTGCCTGGGCGTACGATCTCCGGTATGGGACTTCTGCCGTTACAGACACAGTTTCAGGAAGAAAAGACCAGGACGCAGGTCAAGGGATGTTTCGGGACGGTCAGCGGTATCTTTTCCGGGCTTTCGGGGATGGAGGCGGAAGGATATGAAATACATATGGGAGAGACATCATCTGTCGGCGGTGATATTGTTAAGAACGTGATCGAGGAGCAGGAAAAAGCCGTAAATCATAGTTTATTGAAACTCAGGGAAGAACAGGCGGGAAACCACACTGAAAAACAGGATGGCTGCTGCCGGGACAACCTCTACGGCACTTACGTCCACGGCATTTTTGACAAGGCAGAGGTGGCGGAGACGATTATCCGTGCGCTGATGAAAGAAAAAGGAATGGAGCCGGAAGTCGGCGGATTGTCGTTTGATTATGAGAAATACCGGGAAGAGCAGTACAACCGGCTGGCAGACATGATGCGGAAGTACTTGGATATGGAAGCAATTTACCGGATTCTGGAAGAGGGAGTGTAGATAGATGGATGAGAAAATGAAAGAACTCAGTCAGGTATTGCCGTCGGAGATCGAGGCGAGAAGTTTTGAGATTATCACCGAGGAGCTGGGGGAACGGACATTTCCGGAGAAAGAAGCACCAATTGTGAAACGCGTGATTCACACGACAGCCGACTTTGAGTACGCAGATTCGCTTGTATTTTCACCGGGCGCAGTCGATAAGGCGTTGGAAGCCCTGAAAAATGGGGCGTGCATCGTGACTGATACGAATATGGGAAAATCCGGTATCAACAAGCGCGCGCTTGCGTCGTTGGGCGGTGAGGTCTACTGTTTTATGGCGGACGAGGATGTCGCGAAGAAAGCGGCAGCGTCCGGGACCACCCGTGCGGTTGCCAGCATGGACAAGGCGGCAGAAATGGGAAAAGACTGTATTTTTGCAGTTGGGAATGCACCGACCGCGCTGGTGCGTCTGTACGAGTTGATTCAGGAGGGAAAAATCCACCCGAAGCTCATCATCGGCGTGCCGGTCGGCTTTGTCAATGTCGTGCCGTCCAAGGAATTGATTATATCCCTGCCGGACACTCCTTATATTGTGGCAAGAGGCAGAAAGGGCGGCAGCAATGTAGCCGCCGCGATCTGCAATGCATTGATTTATCAGTTGACGCGCAAATAAGATGTGATGGTGTTAAATCTGCGGTATTAAAATGTACATGGATGCATTCTCAAAAGATATGCTGGATATGGGCGGATGTTTATCAGCAGCCAAAGCCACCGCCACCACAGCAGCAGCACAGAAGCAGGATCCAGATCAGGCAGTCGCAGTTGTTGCCGCCGCATCCGTGATCAAAGCATCCGCCGCCACATCCGCCGCAGCACAGCAGAATCAGAATCAGGAAGAGACAGTTGTTGTTGCCGAAACCGCCGCATCCACAGCCACAATTACAGCCGCAGCTTCCTCCGTTGTTATCACATCCGCAACCGCAGTTGGTAGCCGCTAAATCACTCATGGTTATGTCCTCCGAGATTTTCTATACACTTCATCATATGAGGGGCAGCTTGCCACAGTTTCCATAAATCAGGAAAATTAGGACGGAAATATTTTACTATAAATTTTTTGTTGAAATAATCGAGATAACCGGGCGGATCGACATGGATGTTTATCCATAACGATTTGTCACAGAACATTGTACAACGAAATGAAAAGAGGAATGAAAATGGAACCGTTATATTATCAGACACCGTATGTAAAAGAATTTGATGCCATCGTCACCGCCTGCCGTCCGGCAAAGCACGGATTTGAGGTGGAACTTTCCCAGACCGGATTTTATCCGGAGGGCGGCGGACAGCCGTCGGACACCGGACGGATCGGGGAAGTGCACGTGACACATGTGGAGGAGAAACATGGCGTGGTTGTTCATGAGACGGACGCGCCGCTGGAGGTGGGAAGCACTGTTCATGCGGCCATCGACTGGGAACAGCGTTTTTCCAACATGCAGCAACATACGGGAGAACATATCATATCGGGGCTGATTCATGCCGCATACGGATATGATAATGTCGGATTTCATATGGGACACGATGAAGTGACGGTCGATCTGAATGGTCCGCTTAACTGGGAACAGTTAAAGGAAATCGAGAAGAAGGCAAATGCGGTTGTCTGGGCGAATCTTCCGGTACAGGTGACATATCCGGGTGAGGAGGAATTGAAAACGATCGATTACCGCAGCAAGAAAGAGCTGACCGGTCAGGTCCGCATCGTAGAGATTCCGGGGGCGGATATCTGTGCCTGCTGCGGCACACACGTGGATTACACGGGAGAGATCGGCGTGATCAAGGTGCTGTCCCTGATGAATTACAAGGGCGGCGTGCGTTTCTCCATGCTCTGTGGTGACCGTGCGCTGGAGAATTTTGAGACGAAGACGGAGCAGATGCAGACGATCTCTAACCTGCTTTCTGCAAAACCGGAGAAGGCGGCGGAGGCGGTCAGCCATCTGAAAGAGGAGAGCGGGCGCAAGGACGGTGAGATCAACCACCTCTGGCAGCGCATTCTCACCATGCAGGCAGACGTCTATCCGCAGGGTCAGAAAGCGCTGGCTGTATTTGAGCAGGGCATGACGCCAGTTCTGGTGCGTCAGTTTGCAAATCTGCTATTGGAACAGGAAAAAGGAGAGACCGTGCTGGTGTGCTCTGGCGATGACGCGTCGGGTTATAACTACACAGCCGGAAGCCTCGGCCGTGATGTGCGTGCATTCGGAAAAGAATTAAACGCCCGTCTGCAGGGACGCGGCGGCGGGAGTGCCCAGATGGTGCAGGGAACATTCCGGGCGTCGCGGGAAGAAATTGAAAAAGTCTTTCAAGAGCTGGCGCGGATAGAAGCGTAGCTGTTTAGAAGGTTTGCGTGTTTACTGCGTGAAGTATGAGAAACGGTTTGACTTAGATTCATAAAACGGAAAAAAGCTTCCTGTGCAGCAGAGCCAATCTGCCATGCAGCCAGGAAGCTTTTTTATACAGTTTCTATCGCATTATTCAAACATTTTTTATACAACGGCAACGTACATACCGTGTACACCTCAGAAGAGAGCTTACTCCCCCTGATACATAAATTTAATCAGTCGGTCTAAGTCCTCTTTCTCATAAGCAACCAGCTCCAGCTCTTTGATATAGCCATTGGAAAAAATATTTGCCATCGACAGATACTGGGACAGCTTGGATTTCAGGTTGATGCGGTCGCCCTCCGGGGAAACCAGTTCGACGGTTCCTTTGCAGGAATCAATTACTTTAAAAAATCCGTCGACATCTTTGATATTCTTGATTTTCATATTTTTTCATCCTTTCTTCTTTGGAACTCTATACCTGCTTCTTATTAAATCGCAAAAAAAGAAATCTGTAAATACTTTTCTTCAAAAAAAATGTTTTTCATAAAACCTACTTCTCCTGCTATTGTTCCATTGCTGCCCGGATGATGTGTTCCGCTTCCTTTGCTTCTGCTTTGGTAAGCTGCGGCGTATCTTTTAAGACATAATCCATGCCGAGGTTGTCGTACTTGACCTTTCCCATAGAATGATATGGAAGGACTTCCAGTTTTTCCACATTGCGGAGCGTCTTTAAAAACAGACCAAGTTCCATCAGTTCTTTCTCATCAAATGTAATGCCCGGCACGACTACGTGACGGATCCAGACCGGCTTGCCGATTGAATCAAGATACTTTGCAAACGCAAGAATGTTGCTGTTCGGCTGCCCGGTGAGTTTCTGATGTTCCTCATCGTTGATATGCTTAATATCAAGCATGACGAGATCTGTCACGGACATGAGCTGTTCTATCTTTTCCATTCTGTCTGATGCCATGTTTTCACTTATTCCAGTGAGGCTGATCTCTCTCTCACTGATCTGATCTGTTCCTGTATGTTTCTTTGGAAACATAATTCCGGATGTATCCAGACAGGTGTGAATGCCCTTTTCCTTTGCCTTCGTAAAAAGCTCCGTCAGAAAGTCAAGCTGTAACATGGGTTCTCCACCCGTTGCCGTGATCCCCCCGGTCTGATAGAAAGAACGGTTGCGCTCGAAACGGTCTATGATCTCATCCGCTGTCATTTCTTCCCCATCCTCTATCTTCCATGTATCGGGATTATGGCAATACTGGCAGCGCATCGGGCAGCCCTGAAAAAAAACGACAAACCGTACGCCCGGACCGTCCACTGTGCCAAATGTTTCTAACGAGTGAATTTTTCCCATGTTGTTCTCCTTTTTCTATGAATAACGCTCACACGCGCCATTCGCAAAACGCACCTGTTGCACTACATCCGCTCGTGGAAGGTACGTGCGATCACTTCATCCTGCTGTTCTTTTGTCAGTTTGATAAAGTTGACCGCATATCCGGATACACGGATGGTAAGCTGTGGATACAGTTCCGGATGTTTCTGTGCATCCAATAATGTGTCACGATTTAAAACGTTTACGTTCAAGTGATGTCCGCCTTTGGTAACGTAGCCATCTAACATTGCAACAAGATTGTTCTCCTGTGCTGCCTCATCTTTGCCCAGTGCATCCGGTACAATGGTAAATGTGTTGGAAATTCCATCCTGTGAATCCATAAATGGAAGTTTAGCGACAGATGCCAGGGATGCAACCGCACCATGGGTATCACGTCCATGCATCGGGTTTGCACCCGGAGCAAATGCTACACCTTTCTTTCTTCCATCCGGTGTTGCTCCTGTATTTTTTCCATAGGAAACATTGGATGTAATGGTCAAAATCGATGTTGTCTGGATACCGCCACGGTAAGTATGGTTTCCTTTTACATATCCGATAAAGGTGTGGAGCACCTGTTTTGCGATCTCATCGACACGATCGTCGTCATTTCCATATTTCGGGAAATCTCCCTCAATCTCAAAGTCAACGGTCACACCATTCTCATCACGGATTGGTTTTACTTTTGCATATTTGATCGCAGAAAGGGAGTCTGCTACTACAGAAAATCCTGCAATACCGGTTGCAAACCATCTTCTCACATTTTTGTCATGTAATGCCATCTCTAATTTTTCGTAGCAGTATTTATCATGCATGTAGTGAATGATATTTAATGCGTTCACATACACTCCTGCTAACCATTTCATCATATCTTTGTATTTATCCCATACTTCATCGTAATCTAAGTATTCAGATGTGATCGGACGGTATTTCGGTCCGACCTGTTTTCCTGTCATCTCATCGACACCGCCATTGATCGCATAAAGCAGGCATTTTGCGAGGTTTGCTCTCGCACCGAAGAACTGCATTTCCTTACCGATTCTCATAGAAGATACACAGCATGCGATTCCATAATCATCACCATGGACAACACGCATAATATCATCATTCTCATATTGGATCGCAGAGTGTTTGATGGATGTCTCGGCACAGAATTTTTTGAAGTTTTCCGGCAGTTTTACAGACCAGAGTACGGTCATGTTTGGTTCCGGTGCTGCTCCGATGTTGTTCAAGGTGTTTAAGTAACGGTAAGACATTTTTGTAACCATATGTCTTCCATCCACGCCGATTCCACCGATGGACTCTGTCACCCAGGTAGGATCGCCGGCAAAAATCGTGTTGTATTCCGGTGTACGCGCAAATTTTACAAGACGAAGTTTCATCACGAACTGGTCGATAATCTCCTGGATCTCTTTTTCAGTAAATGTTCCCTCTGCGAGATCACGCTCTGCATAAATATCTAAGAAAGTGGAGGTACGTCCTAAGGACATTGCCGCACCGTTCTGCTCTTTTACTGCTGCAAGATATGCAAAATAGACAGCCTGTGTTGCCTCTAATACATTATTTGCAGGTTTCGAAATATCACAGCCGTAAATTTCTGCCAGTTTCTTTAACATTTCCAGTGCACGGATCTGCTCGGATAATTCTTCTCTCTCACGGATCACATCTGAGTACATGATGGTACGTGTGTTGTTCAGCTGCTCTTTTTTGTCCTCGATCAGACGGTCTACACCGTAAAGTGCCGGTCTTCTGTAGTCACCAATAATACGTCCTCGTCCGTATGCATCCGGAAGTCCAGTGATGATATGTGCGCTTCTGCACGCTCTCATTTCCGGTGTGTAAGCGTCAAATACTCCGGCATTATGTGTTTTTCTGTGTGTTGTAAAGTACTCTACCACCTCAGGATCGACTTTGTATCCATTGTCCTCGCATGCCTTAACTGCCATACGGATACCGCCGTAAGGCTGCAGGGCACGTTTGAAAGGCTTGTCCGTCTGAAAACCGACAATCTTCTCTTTCTCTTTATCTAAATAACCCGGACCGTGGGAAGTGATCGTGGAAATGATCTTTGTGTCCATATCCAGCACTCCTCCAGCTTCTCTCTCCTGTCTGGAAAGCTCTAATACCTGATCCCAGAGATCGGTGGTATCCTGTGTTGGTCCCTCTAAGAAGGAATCATCTCCATCGTATGGATGATAATTCTTCTGAATAAAATCTCTTACGTTTACTTCTGTTTCCCAGGCTCCGCCCTGGAAGCTTCTCCATTCTGTCTGCATTTTTCTCTCCTTCTGCCACCGTGTGGCCTTGCATGGTTCATCACACTTTTTTATGATGCTCATTCTGATTTTTGATTGATGCATGGTTAGTCTTTTCTAATCATGGTTAGGCTATACTAACTTTCATCTTTTGTCAAGAGTCACGTGCGCTTTTTCCGGTAAGTATTCGAAAAAATACAATGAGTGGTTCCTTTCTCATGCTGATGGGATTTTTTGGAAAATTTACCCTAAAAATAAAAAGAACCGCACGTCTGGACTCTTCGCCCAGACGGTCGGCATTCTTTTGTTATACTTCACGTGGTAAACCCCACTATTTCCGTCAGTCATATAACAATTGCATTGTACTATGAGTGGCAAATATTTTCAATAGGTAATTTTTCACAAACAATCCACATATGCCAGCAATTCCTCCGGTCTGCACTTTAACACCCGTGATAGCTTCAGTAATGTCATTCCCTGTGTCTTATTAATATCCCGTTCTCCCTGCTCAAAAAGCTGTATCTGCCGTACAGGCACATCTGCCGCTTCTGCCAGCTGCCGCTGTGAAAGTTTTGCATAAGTCCGCAGTCTGCGAAGTCTTGACACATCCTGTTGCTCTAATTTTTCATTCATAATGTAAACAAACTTCTCTATATCAGCCTCATGAAGCGGATCATACATAGCACACACAGTGTCAATTGATACTGCATGGTCAATTTGACGAAAAGACTGTCCTGACTTCCACTGATAATAAGCAAGTGCCCAGCCTGTCCAATACTCCGGCGACTTATCCAGATACATCAAATCTTCAGCCTCCGGCATATCCAATCCACTTAAAACAATCACTTCCTTAGCTACTTCACAACCGTTCCTGCCTGCCACATAAGCCGGATTACCAATCTCAAACTGTCTTGCAATGCCGCTAATAAGAAACATCCGATAAAAGTTTTGCAGTTCATAATTTAAAGTATTGACTGCATAATCTAACATATCTCCCATGACACGTTGTGCCAGCGTAACATATTCTTCATCGTATGCGAAAGTCCTCATTCTCCATCCCCCTTCTCATGATATCGATCATATAAATATCATCCACTGATGCCTTACCCGTTCTGGCTCTGCGGTATTCTTTTCTTGCCTCCCTGTCTCTCTGCACCTTCTTCTGAAAAAATTCTTCTGCTTCCGCTTCTTCACTGTCAATAAATTCTAACTGAGAAAATGCTTTTTCACTCTTCAACACGATTTGCTCCCCTAGTTTACCAAGATGCATCGCTTCCTCTAGCTGTGTAAGTGAAATCACTCCCATAATAAAATCCTGTGCAAAAGAAAAGTAGGAATCATCAGCACGATATCCTGTCACAACATCATATTGCGATATATCTACAAAGAAATGCTTCTGAAGATATTCTTTTGCTTCTTCTGCAATACTTTTCTGCTGCCAATAACTCCGATAGCGTGTCAGTACTGCCAGCCAGTTTAAAATATGATACTTTGATTCATTCAGGTTAAGCAGCGATAGCTGATCCATATGCAGTCTATATTGATTGGCGTAGCCGTCTGTATTCTTTGCACATGCCCATTCCTTTGCCAACATAATACTTTCCGTACAATAAAATCCTCTTCCATAATCATTTGAGAAATTTCCTTTTCCATATTCTGGCTTTAAAATTATATGGTCTGAGCCATGATAAATAATCTTTTCCATCTGTTCCTCACCATTGTTAAATCTATATCGCTGTAGAGATATAGTCATTATATCATTCATATAAAACCAGCGCAAGTAATACATAAAAATTCTTGTTTTGTTTCCAATGTTTATGTTATAATATTCCAAAGCATATTTTACAAAATCTTTATGGCGTTATGCCATCTATATTCTGGAAACGTCAGATTATCCCCAATGATCTGCGTTGTTCGTTCGTATCTATGCTTTTAATTACCCATTAACGAATTTAAAAGCAGGAGACGAAAGAAATCAGATATAGAATATATTTATTCTCCTGCCAAGACAGTATTATTTAAGAGTTGTCTCACCAATCAGGAGGAAGCCTATGGCAAAACACAAACGAAACCATAACAAAGTATCCAGAAACTCAGCAGTCAATATGCCAGCTACAAACAGAAACTACAAAGACACTATTTTTCGCATGTTGTTTTCTGACCGGAAAAATCTGCTCTCACTCTATAACGCAGTAAACCAGAGCAATTATAATAATCCAGACGATCTGGAAATTGTCACATTAGAGAATGCTATTTATATGGGGATAAAAAACGATCTGGCATTTATTATGGATACCAATTTATATCTGTATGAGCATCAGTCAACCTACAATCCAAATATGCCTCTTCGTGATCTGTTTTATATTTGCAGTGAATATCAGAAACTCGTGGATAAGAAATCTCTGTTCTCCTCCACGTTACAGAAAATCCCTGCACCAAATTTTATCGAGTTTTACAATGGTTCGACGGCAATTGCTGACTGTACAGAGCTTCGACTTTCCTCGGCATTTGAACATTTGTCAGGTGAACCAAAGCTTGAATTAATTGTCACGGTTTTAAATGTCAATGAGGGACACAATGCAGAGTTAATGCAGCATTGCAATACATTAAACGAATATGCGCAGTATGTTGCCAGAGTGCGGCTCTATGCAGCGGATATGTCTTTAGATCAGGCCGTGGAACGTGCCGTAGACGAGTGTATCAGGGAAGGGATTTTAGCCGAATTTCTTACCTGCAACCGAAACGAGGTCATCAGTATGAGTATCTTTGAGTATGATAAAGAATTGGAAGAAAAGAAATTACGGAAAGCAGAATATGAAGCTGGTTTCTCTGAGGGTGAAAAACATGGTATAGAACTAAATTCTATCGAAACTGCAAAACGCATGCTCAAATTACAGGAGTTCTCACTTGAAAAAATTGCTGCGATCACAGGTCTGCCTTTTGACGAAGTGAAAAAATTACACTCAAACGAAGCGAGGTCTGATTCATGAAAATTGCATTGATTTCTGATACACGACGGAACAGGCATTGCAATTTTAGAATTGACGGATAATGGATATGACGTGGAACGGATTTTGCTATAAAATTTCTTGCTTCATTTCCTACCCTTGTGTTACAATAATCTAAAGCATATTTTACAAATTTCATGACATTTTTGTCATCTATATTCTAACGGCGACAGATTAGCCCCAAATAATCTGTATGCTTCATTCGTATCTATGCTTTTTGTTACCCATTTAGCAATTGAAAAGCAGGAGACGAAGGAACTTAGGAAAATATATGATCACTTTCTCCTGCAATCACGAACAGTTTTATAAATAAGCTGTCCTACAATTTCAGGAGGAAACAATTTATGGCAAAATGCAAAAGAAACCGTAACAAGACAAAAAGAAATTTTACAGTCAAAACACCGACGGCAAACCGGAATTATAAAGACACCGTTTTTCGGATGTTGTTTTCTGACCGGAAAAATCTGCTCT
>ERZ1106963.4233-NODE-4233-length-10944-cov-20.859767_pt1 | contig 10944 bp, 14 predicted proteins | sample MGYA00403681_ERZ1106963 | MGnify/ENA primary metagenome ERZ1106963 (study PRJEB35170, sample SAMEA104062407) | human gut metagenome | biome: human gut; feature: human-associated habitat; material: faeces | place: Denmark | collected 2012-05-03 ...
TTACACTCAGTTTTTCTTTGAGTTCCTGAAACTTCATTCTGAACCATTCAAGTATCGGCATTCTGTCAATACACAGCCTGAATTTCCCATTCTCCTGCGGGTTTCTCTCTACGGTTGCCGTTGAGTGCTCCGTCCTGAACCTCTCCTTGTGTTCTTTCGAATAGAGCCTGCCTTTGAACCCTACGGGCTGCAGGCTGACGATTCGCCTTGTCAGTTCCTCGGTGAACCCCACTTCCCGGCATTGTTCGGCTATGGGCAGCAGTTCCGTTACGATAGGGAAATAGGTGTCTATCTGTTTCAGTCTATTGTCGTACCCTGCAATTTTCTGCTGGTAACTTCGGTCTATCTTGTTTATCTCGCTGTTGTGGCGGTTCTCCATTTTTGTTTGCTCCCTCTGTTCGGCTTGTACTTGTCTTTGCAGATTGGCTATATCCTGCTTCAAACCCTCATTCTCCGCTTCCAGCCTCTTGACCTTGCTGCCGCCCAAAAGAGAACTCACCCCGTCCGCTATGGCTGTGGTGGCGTTTACCGCTGCGTTCTTCATTTTTTGCGTGTTGATTTCCCCCTTGACCTTTTTCAGTTTCTTCTGTGCTTCCTCTTCCAGCCCCAGCAGGGTTTCTATGTTCTCCTGCAGGCTGTCCTGTTGCTCTACCAGTTCCTTGTAGTATTGCATGGTGGAGATGTGTTTTGCCAGTGAACCGTCTATTCCTCTTTGCAAGCCGTATTTGCTCATGGCTTGTGCATAGGTATCCTGATAGTGTTTCAGCCTGTGCCTTACCATGACGTCATCAGCACACAGCCGTACATCCTGCGTGTTCTTCTTGCGGTATTTCTTTTTCCCGTTCTGTTCTTCCTTTCTGGCTTTCCTGCGCTCCCCGGTCACTATCGGTACGATAGTGGCGTGTATGTGAGGTGTCTTCTCGTCCATGTGCAGGACTGCCGATACGAGGTTCCGCTCCCCGTATGTTTCCCGGAGCCATTTCAGGTTGTCGTTGCACCAGCCGTCAAGCCTCCCGTCCGCTTCCATTTGCTTCATGTCCTTGTTGCTTCCGGTGAGCAGCACCCGGATTGCCTTCACCTGATTGGTGCCCACCTTGCGTTTGATGCCCGCCGTCTCTATCCGGTGCGCTATCGCTTGCGTGCGGTTCCTCACCCCTTCGGGAAACTGCACCAGTTCCCGGTTCAGGTACGTGCGCTTTCTGTCTGCGTTCTTCGGATGGACGGTGCGCTCTATGTGTGTGGACATTGCGCCGTCCGCACCCTTTGCCTTTTCCAAATGCAAAACTGCATATCCCATAACTGTAATACATTTTTTCGGTTAATACTTCCCCTGCCTTGCTTCCATGCCGCATGGTTTCGGGGTTTCAAAAGGGGCGGCGTCCCTTTTGCTCATTGGGGCTTTTTTAGCGATGCATGCATTGCGTGAAGAAAAAGCCCTAATGAGCTATGGCTTTTTTCAAAGCCTTCCGGTGGCTGTACGGTTACATCCTGATACCTTTGTTTTTCTTTTTCGGTTGCTCTGCCTTCTGTTGGTTTTTCTCCGGTTCCGGCTTCTCACGCCTCCGTTCGGATTGTCCGTTCTGTTTACCCCGCAGGAAGTCGTTCAGGTCGTTGTAGCTTCCGTATATGTGCGACGCGTCCCGGACGCGCAGCCCGTATTCCTCCCGCAGTTCCTGAACAGCTTCCATTCCCGCCTTGTCGTTGTCGAGGAAACAGTGGATGCGCCCGTAACCGCCCAATGGTTGGATTGCTTTGGAGAGGTTGGAAGTCGAGTTCAGCACGATGTAGTCCTGCCCGTCAAGGTCGGGACGGTCAGGACATCTTTCCAGCCGCAGGGTGAGGAAGGAGAGGTAGTCCATGAAGCCCTCGAAGAGGTAGCAGGTCTCCTTCGGCTGTTCCTGCCGTATGTGGGTGATGTCCTTCGGTGCTATGCATCCCTTGAACAGCTTGTTGCGTATCTCGTAGCCTCCCGAACGGTTGAGAAAACCAACGGCAAAGTAGGGTTTGCCGCCAGTCAGATAGCGCACCTCCCTGCATTCTCTTTTTGCCAGTTCCGTATTTATCCCCCTCTGCCGCAGATAGGACAATAGGGCGGGGGAAGAAAGCGGTACCGCCTCCAACTGCTGGAAGCTCGGTTTTGAGAGTGGTTGCCCGCCCAAAGAGAAGGAGACTGGGCGCACGCTGGGTGCCTGCTCCGCTATCCGTTCCAAGAGGTAGGGCAGGCTGTCGGATGCGTATAGTTCCCGCGCCAGTGCGATGATGTTCCCGCCCCTGCCCGCGCCAAAATCGTACCATAGGTTGCGTTCCATGTTCACCTTGAAGGACGGTTCCTGCTCGTCCCTGAACGGTGACTTGTACCATAGGCTGTCTCCCTGCCGTCTTACCGGGTTGTAGCCAAGAGTGTGCAGGTATTCCTCTATGCGTATCCGCTTCGCTTCATTCGTATTCATGTAGATTTCTGTTTAAGTGGATATTGTTTTTTCTTTTCGCCCGTACATGTTTGCGGTACGGTCTGTATATATCCGCTTCACTTCCGTATATATAGGTACGGGAATGAAGTGAAGCGGTTTTTACCATATTCCGGAATATTCCACTTCACTTCACCATATATATATACCCCGGTTGAAGTGAAGCGGTTTCCAGCCTGCGCCGCTAATAGTGGAAGTCCGGCTTGAAGGTGTATTTCCTTCCGTTCTCCTGCACTATCATCCGCTTGTTTTTCAATACGGTGATGAGGTCACGCAGTCTGTGGTCACTGAGTCTGACACCGACAGAGGCGTATGCTTCCCGCAAAGCCCCTTCAAGTTCCTTGTAACCGTATTCGTCTTTCAGGGTGAATGCAGCTTCCAGTGCAATGCGGTGCTGCTGTTCGGTGATGTCCCTATACGGGTCGAACTTCCCTCTATTCCCTTTTGTCTCGTCCTTGTCCTTGAACTGGTAGTCCTCCAGCAGTTCGGGCAATGCCTCCCCGTTGATGCGGAAAGCAAATGGCTCGAAGTCCACTGCCCTGATATGTGCGGTTTTGACTGTGCTTACACCGGGGGTCTTCTCGTCCTTTTCTACTTGCAGCACCGTTTCCGCCTTGTTGCTGAGTTCGGTTCCGATGTGCCCCCTTGCATGCTCGTCCCCCTTGTTCTGGTGCAGTATGGTGTGAATGTGGATATTCCTTTCACCCGTCCATGTCATCAGCAGGGAGATTACCTTCGTGGACTCGCTGGAACTGTTGATGTCATACACCATGTCCCGTATTCCGTCGATGACTACCAGCCCAACATTCTCGGTACGGTAGATTGCCTCCCTCACGATTGCTATGCGCTCTTCGGGCGTGTACTTCCGCAGGACGAGGAACTCGAGGTTCTCATGGTTGCTGTCGGTCGGCAGCCCCGCCATGCGAAGGCTGCGCCTTGCCACTATCTCACAGTGGTAGGTGCTCTGCTCGGTGTCTACATAGAGTATTTTCCGTTTGTTTTCGGGCAGTTCCGCCGTATAGTTCAGTACCGTCCCGTTTTTCAGCGCAGCCGCCACGATTGCGGAGACGTTGAACGTCTTCTTGCTTTTGGCTTTTCCGATTGACGCGCTGAAATTTCCCAGTGTGCCGATGACGGAGCCCTGCACTTTCAGGATTTCGGGCGCCTGCTCGTGGTTTTTCGAGAGGTCAAGCCGCGAGGCATGCCATAGGATTACCGCCTCTTCGGGGGTGATGTTTCTTTCCTTGTTGTCCATACTACACCTCCCTATCCGCGTCCCCCGCTTTTGCGTCCTGCCAGTTCCAGCGCCATGTCCGCATCGACGATGATTTTGCGTCCTATCTGCGTAATGGCTCTGTTTATCCTCCCGCTTTTCTTGATGCGGTTTGCTGTGGGTATGCTGCACCCGAACAGCCGGGCTATGCCGCCTATCCCGTACACATACTTCTTTTCCTTGTCGGCTGCCGATTGGGCTGGCTTCGTTCCGCTTCCCTGCAAGGCGTGCCGGTTCAAGAATATGAACTCTTCGCCCGTCATCTGCCATACGGGCTTTGATAAAAGGTCTCTAATTTCCATATCAGAATGAAATTAACGTTTGTACTGCAAGCCCTGCGCATGGGCTTTTTACCTCGTTCGAACAGTGCAAAGTTACTTCCGGGTACGGGTGGTAAGGATGTGGATAGCGTGATTTGAATATCACGCTATCTTATTAAATATCAGTAAGTAATAAAGAGTGGTGGAAATTATTTTGAGTGGTAAAAGTGGTGGTATCGTGGAATGTCGGGACATATTCATCGACTATCGGAATATTGACCGCATTTCCTTGGCAAATTCCCGGTTGCTGTCACTGGGGAAATCGGAAACGGGCTCTTTGTATTTTGACTTGTAGTATGTATCGTCTATTCCCAGCAGGTTCATGATGTCCTCTTTCCATTTCTCTCTGTCCGGCTTGGGCAGCGTTTCACCCATAAGGAAAATGAGATAGCATACGCGCGCCTTCTCCCTCGGTCTTGTTTTCAGTCTGCCTTCGCATGGTTGCAGGTTCATGCTGGCGTAGAAGTCCAGTTCGGAAACGGCTTCGAACTGTTCACCGTTGCATTTCTCATAAATGGCTGACAGCAGCCGCATGGGGAAATAGGCGGGCGGGCTTGCCGGGGTGGTACCGGATGCGGACATTTCCTTTTCTTCCCCTTCCTTTTTCTTTTGGTCGGTCAGGTATTTTTCAAGGATTGCCAATAGTGAGCCGCCCAGCCTGCAAATATCCCCGCAACGGTTTTGCAGGCATTGCAGGGCTTCCCGTCTTGCCTGCTCCTTCTGCCTGTACAGTTCATCCAGCTTGGTTTTCTCCTTGTCGTATTCCCGTTTGCACCGTTCGTACCTTCTTTCCAGCAGTTCTTCTTCCTGACGGTCGTGTTCCCTGAAACCTACCGCCTCCAAAGAGCCGTTCGCTTCCATGAGTTCCCGGTAATATCCGTTTGTGACTTTCATCTGTCTGTCGATGCTCCAGTCGAAGCGCTCTTCATGCTGTCGGCAGACATATCCGGTATCGAGACGGTCGAAAAACTCCTTGCAGGTGTTGTAAGTCGAGATGTTGCTTTCAATCTCACGTTTCAGGCTGTTCAGCAATACGGAGAAGTGCGCGGTGTCCGCTTCAAGCATGAGGCTGATAAGTGCGGTTTCAAAGGTCTGCGTGTCCCCGTACTCTCTGTAAAAATCGGAAATGAACTGCTGCTTTTCAAAAGAGAAACTGCCGCCGGACATTATTCCGGTGTACATCTTGTTGAGTTTTCCGTAACGGGGTATCATTGACGTTATTCTTTCTTCCATGATATTATTGTGGCTACAGCTGGTTGAATTTGCTCATTGCGTTCGCCTTCACGTCATCGGCTATGTCTATGTAGGGCTTCATCGCCTTGTAGTCGCTGTGCCCCGTCCATTTCATCACCACTTGTGCGGGAATGCCGAGCGCAAGCGCGTTGCAGATGAATGTCCGTCTTCCGGCATGGGTGCCCAGCAGCGCGTATTTGGGTGTAATGGTGTCTATACGCTCGCTGCCTTTATAGTAGGTTTCGCTTACTGGCTCGTTGATTTCCGCAAGTTCCCCCAGTTCTTTCAGGTAGTTGTTCATCTTTTGGTTGCTGATGACTGGGAGCGCCTTGTGTCCTTCAAACTCCACGTCCTTGTATTTGTCAAGTATCGCCCTGCTGTGGTTGTTCAGTTCGATGACAAGGCGGTCAGCAGTCTTTACGGTGGTGATTTCTATATACCCGTCCCGAATGTCGCTCCGTTTGAGGTTGTACACGTCAGAATAGCGCAGCCCGCTGAAACAGCAGAACAGAAAGACGTCCCTTACCCGTTCGAGATATTGCTTGGTCGGGGGTATCTTGTAATCTTTCAGTTTGTTCAGTTCTTCCCATGTGAGGAATATCACCTTCTTTTGGACGCTTTTCAGCTTCGGGTTGAAGTTCTCGTAGGCATTGTTCATGCAGTACCCTTTCTTGGTGCACCACCGCAGGAACCATTTCAGGTAGGCTATCTGCTTCATGGTGGACGTGTTGCGCAAGCCTTCCACGTCCTTGAGGAAATTCACGTAGCTTGTCAGCTTGGGTTCGTCCAGTGCCTCGAAGGTCAGTTCCTTGTCGAACTTCTCAAGGTGTTTTCTCACTGCGGCGAACTTCTCATAAGTGGCGTCAGACCAGCCGTTCTGTGTCCCACATTCCTTGATGAACTCCCCGAACACCTCCATAGGTGCGAACGTCAAGGGCTTCTGCTGTTCCTCCTCCCTCTTTTCGCTGTGCAGGCTGTTGAAAGCCTCCTTCACTTGTGCGGTGGTAGGCATGGTTCCCTGAACCTCGAACTCCTTGAAGATGTTCTGTATTTCCGTATAGTAGCGCAGCAGGTCGGTGTTGATTTCGGATGCGCTCTGCTTCAGCTTGTTGGTGCAGCCCGGCTTTACACGCTGTTTGTCGGTGTCCCATTTGGCTGCATCGATGCGGTAGCCCGTTGTAAACTCGATGCGCTGGCTGGCAAATATCACACGCATACGGATAGGCACATTCTCTACGATTGGTACGCCGTTCTTCTTCCGGCTTTCCAAAGAAAAGATGATGTTTCTCTTGATATTCATATTCGGGTGTAATTAAATTAGCACCCAAATATACACCCAATTATTGAGATAGCAAAGGATTTTGAGTGATATTTTACGATATACACTAATCGTAATAAGCTGTTTATTAGTAAATAGTTACAACTTTGTGATATTTTGAAAAATCATAGGTTAAAGTACCGTACGCACCGCGAAAGCAAATAGCAAATTAAAGCAAAGCTCTGAAATTCAAGGATTTCAGAGCTTTTTCTTTTTCTCGCTCCGGCAAAAATGGGGACCCGAAATATCCGGTGCATAAGCAATTTTCGAGTTTCAGCTTTCTCAGACTTACATCACAAGAATAAGAAACTGAGCAGCAATGAATGGGCAGACCGTCCTCCGGATAGGGACAAAACTGGAAGAAGGTATAGGCAGAATCCACGTATGTCCCATGCTTTTTATTATGAAGGTTCATGTAAACCCTCGTCCCACGCACGTGGGCTCGACAGTTCACGCAGGCAAACCGGCGAGCACACATGCGTGGGACGAAGTTTTGTAATAAGGTTTCGGGAATTATGCGCCAAGCTTCTCTGCATTACACACAGGACATGAAGGGAAAAAATGCCCATATACGGGGAGCAAAAGCCATACTTCCGGCACTATAGACAACGGAGTTCGCCCCTTAATCACCATATTTGCACGAAGAAAACGGAAAATAAGCCCGAAATAGACATTAACAAATGTTATTTATTATAAACGAAAAACAGAAAAAAACACGTGGTTAAATTCTTGCTGTCAGATAGTTAAAGCCGAATATGAGAAGAAAAAGTAGTGCTGGCAAAAATGATGATTTTTAAAATCGGGGTCTGACTTACGAACTACAACTGCATGTGTAAAATAGGATATTCTTTACCTTCTCCGTCCAAATCGGACCTTTTGTATACGCTAAAGCCTATATATTTATAAAAACCGACAGCTTGAATATTCTGCTCGTTCACATCGACTTTCGTTACCTGCAAATGATTTATGGCATAAGTAACCAGTTTTTCCCCAATTCCTGTGCCTCAATAATTATTGATAATAAATTTAATTCCTCAAAAATACTACATGTAATAGTCTGAAAATCAAATTATTGAAAATTTTATGATTTTAATTGAGGAACAAATAAGAAACAAAATTGCTAATTAAAGTCATTTCCCGATTTTTTGTTTTCACTCTGTTTCTTTCCTTGCACTTGCTTATAATCGGGACTTCTTGAACAGCTTCCTTCCAGAATTTTTTTCCTCGTTCGACAGTTACATTTGAGCTTCCAAGAGCCATTGCAGCCAAAAGAAAAACAAGTCTTCTTTAGTTCATACAAAGGTAAGGAAAAACTTATAGGCAGGCAAATTTGTCTGCCTAAATATAGTTTACTTTGATTTAGCATATATATAGGCTAACGGACTAAACTAAACCTTCTCCCAGACTTCATTAAAATACTCCGTTCCCTATTGTACAGCACAAAGAGAAAACATTCTACGGTATATTTTTCTTTTCGCTGCACCCCCTTTTTATAAGCCATCAACCTTTTATACGAGTTCTTCCCTTCCCTGTGTTCGCACATCCGCTTTCGGGCTGCCTGATATGAATTGTGTCGCAAAGGTACTTGTCATGTCTTTCTTGTATGCAAGGTCAAAGCCTGACGGTTCACGACAAAATCTCCACCCTCCGCTTCGCGCGGGTAGTATTTAATCGTGAAACCTTGCATAAAGAGCCATGACACCTTTCGAGGCGACATAATTAAATCAAACCCGAAAGTAGCAGATGCTACAAGAGGGAAAAAAGAAAACTTAAAATTCAGAGTTATGGCAAACTATGCAACAAACATTTTCCACGCAAGTACGGAAAACAAACAGGACCTCGATAAGATAGAGGCATTTCTGGACGATAATTTCAACGGCCTTGTCAACCGGTATGGCGACACGGTAGATGCCGAATTTTCTTCCCGTTGGGAATACCCGGAAAAAGAAATTGATGAACTGGTAGCCTCTTTGGCAGCCAAAGACAAAATCTATATCCGCATACTGACATACGAGTTAGAGGACGAATACGTGAGCTTTCGGATATTCTCGCAAGGCAAATGGAACATCAAACTGTAACCTAAAACACATTCACTATGTACGAATACGAAGAAGACAGCGATATTATCGGCTTATCCTGCACGCTACACGATCCATATAAAGGTTACACGGAAGGCACAATTGTGGGCGACTATGGCAATACCATAGTTGTCTGCCTTGAAAGCGGCAAGGAAATTTCAGAATACCGTGATGAAGTGGTTATCCATGATTAAACGATAGCAAACGTATGATACAGATAGCAACAAAATTCGTCAAATGGGACATTCCCGAACTGGAGATATTACAGGACAGCAAGGTTTACAAATTGCGGGTACACCTGAATAACGGAGGCAAGTTAAACCGGGAAGAAAAAAACTGGATTACCCGTAACGTGCGAGAGAGCATTTATTTCAAACGTGGAATTGCCTTGAGCGGTTATCACTTTGACTTTTCCGACGTTCTCAAACGGTATTTCGTCAAACAGTACGGAAGTATTCACGAGTATTATGCTACTGACAAAACAGCATTACGCTCGATACTATATGGCAGAATCGAGGATATTGTAGAAGTAAACAGTTAAAAAACAAGGATAATGGGAAAATACAAATTTTATCAAGACCGTAAGGTTACAAGTTGGGAACGGGATTATTTCAGTGTAAAAGCAAATAGTTACGAAGAAGCCGAGGCAATCGTCCGCTCATGGAACTGTGAGGACGTGTCGAACATCATTGACAACCGTCTTTGCTATGAAGAGTGGCAAGCATTGACCGATACATCGGAATTCATGCTCCCCGAAGAAAACGACGGCAACCCGACAATAGAGATTTTCAATCAAGACGGAGAATCAATAATGACTAATGTACCCGAAACACCTCAATCAAACCAATAGAACTATGAATGTAACAATCGAACACGTCTTTTGCCGCTATAGCGATGAAGCGGAAGAAATCTATTTCCGAATCATGAACACGATTCTTCTTTCAGTCGATGAAACCGAACTTCGTGCAAGTATGGAACGCTTGAAGAACGAAACCCCGCTCGATGAGTATTTCATATTCGGATACGGAGCACACCATATCTGGATAAACCAACGGCGACCGAGCAATAAAAACAGAATTTTCAAACATCGGATTATGGTAGCCCATTTCTGACGGGAACAGGCAAGAGACCTCCGATGTACTTTTACGGGCTGAACTGGAACTGCCAGTTGCAGCCCGTTTCTTTTCTCACGATAAACATGCTGGCTCAATACCTTTTTTTATCCTCACAATCAAAATTCTTATACAGCCTGGAATATCCATTTATATTTTTCTTTTCGCTGCAACCCTTTTATATAAACTATCGGACCTTTTGCAAGAGACCTTCTCTTCCCTGTATTCGCACATCGCTTTCGGGCTGCCTGATATGAATTGTGTCGCAAAGGTACTTGTCATGTCTTTCTTGTATGCAAGGTCAAAGCCTGACGGTTCACGACAAAATCTCCACCCTCCGCTTCGCGCGGGTAGTATTTAATCGTGAAACCTTGCATAAAGAGCCATGACACCTTTCGAGGCGACATAATTAAATCAGGCCCGAAAGTAGTTGGTGCTACAAGAGGGAAAAAAAGAAAACTTAAAATTTTATAGATTATGGCAAACGATGTAACAAATTCAAATGGAAGAGTAACGGTAGACGAAGTAATACACAGAGATTCAGTTTTCAGATACCAGTTATTAGGACGCTTACAGTCAGATTGTGAGTATTACCTTAATTACGGTAACAGACACCCCAAATCCTTATGGGCTGGTGACGAAAAATTGCAAATTGAGTTTATGATAAAACTGCATGATAGTTTCAAAGAGGACGAAAAACCGGAGTGGCTTACGATGGATAAAATTTTGGAATACAGCAAGAGAATGATAACACAAGAAGAATAAAATTATCACAAAGAAACAGATTAAAAATGTAATATTATGGCATGGTTGGCAGTAAATAAAGACGGAACAGAATGGATTATGCCCGAAAAGCCCGTTGTGGGCATTGGGAGTATTTGGAAGAAGTGTACAACATACCAATCGAGATAGAACTCCCCAAAGGGACTGTTTACAAACTTCTCGGCAAAGAACTGACATGGGATGACGAGCCGGTAGAATTACAGACCGAAACAGAAAAAAGGTAAATACAGTAACGGGCTGTAGTATCAGTTTCAGCCCGTTTACACCGGCTAAGACAGATATGCCGGTGCGATACCCTCTTTTATTTTGGCAGTATCCATAATTTTGTGTAAATAGAAACGGGATTCAGTTATAAGTTC
>ERZ1106963.4241-NODE-4241-length-10921-cov-7.410547_pt1 | contig 10921 bp, 9 predicted proteins | sample MGYA00403681_ERZ1106963 | MGnify/ENA primary metagenome ERZ1106963 (study PRJEB35170, sample SAMEA104062407) | human gut metagenome | biome: human gut; feature: human-associated habitat; material: faeces | place: Denmark | collected 2012-05-03 ...
GAACACCACAGGCCCCCACAATGCGCCCTGCATGGCACCAAAGATGGGGCCAAGGCCGGCGATGTTCAGCAGCTGAACGAGGAACAGCTTCCACTGGGGCATCACAACGTAGTCCACACCGTCATTGATGCGCACAGCAGGCGTTTCGCGGTCGTCCGGGCCGAAGGTGTTGTCCACGATCTTACCGTAGACGAAGTAGCCCACGATCAAGAGCGCCAGACAGAGCAAGAAACTGATCATACCAGAAACCTCCTTTTTTCGGTGCTGTCCGCGGCCCCATTCCGCCGCCGGGCAGCTCCCGATCTCTGGCCTCATGGTAACATATTTTTCATCATCTGCACAATATTTTTCCAGCATAGGGGTATATCGCATCCGATATACCCGCTAAGAATTTTTACCGATGTCCAGTCTGTTTTTTGTCGAAAAACCAGCAAAAAAGAAACGAAACCGAATTTTCGGTTTCGTTTCTTTGCCACATTTCTCTATTTTTGTCAATTCCGGAGCCAAAACTTTAGCCGCTTCTTTGCCGGCAGCTGCTCATTTCACGGTTTGGGCCGCCTGTTTGTGGAGCAGATCGACAAATGCCTGCTCCTCCGCCCGCAGGCCGCCCTTGTCCGGATAGACCAGGACATCCCGCATCTGCTGGCGCTGGGCCGGGCATTTTTTCAGCACCAGATGATACTGTTCCAGCGCCTTGCGGGGCATGGGCGACGCCCACATATACGCGGACGGAAGCCGCTGCAAGATCGAAAACTGGCTGCACCGCTCATACACATGGATGCGCCGGGCTTGGTTCACATGCCAGCGCACACCGTCGCCGCCCTCCTCGCCGGGAAGCTGAAAGTCATCGTGCAGGATCTCCATATACTGGTTCAGTTCGGTCAAGTCGCGCACCTCGTGCCGGGCCAGCGGGCCGTCCCGGTTGGTGAGCAGCTGATACTCAAAGTCCATCACCGGCTCCATCTTCAGCCCCCGCCGGGCGCAGTAGTGGGTGTAGTGCTCATCGTCCTCCACCGCATAGCGCAACAGCGCCAGGTGATAGCCCCGCCGCAGCACGAAATCCAGCGCCTCCATCGAGCCGCCTTCCCGGATGTGGATATGCACCCGCTCCAGATGCACCGCCTGTTCCAGATAATCCACCGCCGCATAGGACGCATAGGTCGCATGGGGCAGCATCACCCGCAGCTCCGCGCAGCGCTCCTGCTCTTCCTCGACGCTCCGGCTCAGGCGGTCCACATCTTCCAGCACCCGCTCGGCCTGCTCGATGAACCGCCGCCCCTGCTCGGTGGGGATCATGCCGGTGGAGGAGCGCTCAAAGATGCGGATGTGATACTCCTCTTCCAGATTTTTCAGCGCCTTGCTGATGTTGGGCTGGGCCGCATACAGCTGCTTTGCCGCAGCGCTCACCGACCCCCACTGCATGATGGCGACCAGATAGCGCAATTCTGTAATGTTCAAGCTCTTCTCTCCTTTTGGCATCGTGTGGAACCATTTTGTCCTATTGTATCAGCCCCAGCGCCGGGCTGTCAAGTTGACGGCAGCGCATCGGGGCTTTATAATAAGAATACCACGTTCTCCCCTGCCGGGAGAATCATCTGTAAAACGAGAACATTGTATTTTTCGAGGAAGATCGTATGACATACCGCGTTTTGCGCATCGACGAGCAGCTGTACGGCTGCGAGGAGCTGCCGGAAGGGCAGCCCGTCTGCTGCGATGTCTTATTGGAGGACGAGACCGGTGAACGCCGGGTCATCGCCTATCCGGACGCTGAGCTGGCCCGCCTTGGCATCGACGAGGGCGACACCGTCCGGCTCGACCACCATACCCTCATCAAACTCTGAAGGAGCCTCTATGCACAACTTATATTTTACCCGCCACGGCGAGACTGTCTGGAACGTTGAAAACAAGATCTGCGGCATGACCGACAGCCCGCTGACCGCCCGCGGCCGGGCGCAGGCCGCTGCGCTGGGGGCCCATGTCCGGGACAGCGGAGTCCACATTGACGAGATCCTGTATTCTCCCCTGTCCCGCGCTGCCGACACCGCACTGGCCATCGCCGAGGCCACCGGCATCCCGGCCCGCCCGGAACCCCGCCTGCGGGAGCAGTGCTTTGGCCGCTACGAGGGGACGCCCCGCGATGGGGCCGAGTTCAAAGTCTCCAAGACCCACTTCGCCGACCGCTACTCCGGCGGCGAGAGTATGCTGCAATTGGCCCAGCGCATCTACGACCTGCTGGACGAGCTGCGGGCCGACGAAGGCAAGACCTATCTCCTTGTCGCCCACAACGGCATCGCCCGCGTGGTGCGGTCCTACTTTTACGATATGACCAACGAGGAGTATGCCGCCTTCGGCATCCGGAACTGCGAGTTCGTCGAGTATACATTTGAATGACAACGAAAGCCGCCGGGGCCCCGGCGGCTTTCGTTGTCCTAGCGCGTCACACATGACGGTAATGGAATTTCTGATCTTTGGTCACGAACATATACACGCTCACCCCCAGCGCGGCAAGCTCGGCGGCCGTGACGGCCAGCCAGATGCCATCCATCTCCATGAGCGCCGGCAGTGCGAAGACCGCCGCCACCTGAAACAACAGGGTGCGCAGAAAAGAGATGAGGGCGCTCGTCACACCGTCGCCCAGCGCGGTAAAGAAGGACGACGCATAGACGTTGAAGCCCATGATGAGGAAGCTCAGCGCATAGAGCCGGAAGGCGTGGGTGGTCAGTGCCAGCAGCCCGGCATCGTAGCCCACGAAGATGCGGGCCACATGCGGGATGAGGAACATCGAACCAATGGTCATGACGACGGCCACCACGCCGATGAGGCGGAAGCTCATGGAATAAAGGTTGTGGACCTCCCGGTGATTGCGGGCACCGTAGTGGTAGCTGACGATGGGGGCGCTGCCGACGGCATAGCCCACGAAGACGGCCACAAAGAGGAAGGCCGCATACATGATGACGCCGTAGGCCGCCACGCCGTCCTCGCCCGCAAAGCGGAGGAGCTGGTAGTTGTAGAGGATGTTGACCAGCGACATGGAGAGGTTGGTCATCAGCTCCGACGAGCCGTTGATGCAGGCATTCCGCAGAACGCGGCCATGGAACTTCGTCCGGCTCAGGTGCAGGCGGCTGGTGTTGTTCCGGTCCAGGAAATAGAACACCGGCAGCAGGCCGCCGACGATCTGGCTGAGGAAGGTCGCGACCGCGGCACCCTCAACGCCCCAGCGGAGCACCCCCACCAGCACAACGTCCAGCACCATGTTGGTGCAGCCCGCGCCCACGGTGAAAGCGAAGCCCAGGTGGGGCTTTTCGGCCGTGACGAAGAAGCTCTGGAACATGTTCTGCAAGATAAAGGTCGGCAGGCTGACCAGCAGGATGCGGCCATACCGCAGCGCATAGTCCAGCATCTCCCCCTTTGCGCCCAACAGCTCCGCCACCGGCTCAATGATGACCAGACCAACGGCGCTGAACACGATGCCCGCTGCAAGGGCCGAACTGAGGAAGAGGCTGAATAATTCGTCTGCTTTTTTTCCATCGCCCTCGCCCAGCGTGATGCCCACGATGGCGCTGCCGCCGGTGCCCAGCATAAAGCCGATGCTGCCGATGAGCATGGGCAGCGGCATGATGAGGTTGACCGCCGCAAAGGCCGTCTTGCCCACGAAGTTCGAGACGCACAGGCCGTCCACGATGCCGTAGATGGAGGTGAACAGCATGGTGCCGATGCAGGGCAGCACGAACCGGATCAGCCGGGAACAGGTAAAGTGATCGGACAATTGGATGGGGTGCTTTGGCATAAATTCTCCTTTGATCATTTTCCGCAGATGACGATAGCCTTCCACCCAAAGCGACACATCATCCGCTTCCGGATGGACTTTCCTCCAATGACTGGAATATTCTTGCACAGACGGAAACACCGCTTTTCTGCCGCAGCATGGGCCAGGCTGCGGGCCTCGCCCTGCTCAAAATCCAGACAGCATGTATCGCCGTTCCGCACCGCATAGATTCGGGGCTGCAGCCCGGCCCGCTGGTTTTGCTCCACCACTTCGTAGTAGCAATATTCCCGCAGGTGCAGTCCCTTGGCTTCCCGTTCCTTTGGCGCTGCCAGCTTGGTGATGTCGTGGGGTCCCATTCCTCTGCTGGGCGTCACGGTCACCAAAAGCCCCTCCGGTGAAAGTTTTTTCGCGATCTGCCGAAGGGTCTCCTCCATTTCATCTTCCGGGAGATGTTCCATCACATCGTTCCAGTAAAACAGGTCCACGCTGCCGTCCTTCAGCTCTCCCAGCGCAGCATACAGGGTCTTTTCAATGCAGCAGGAAGAAAGTTCCCCCAGAAGCTGGCAATCCAGACACACATCGCATCCGCTTACATGTACCCCTCCGAACTGATGCACAGCCCGGAGGATATACCCGGTGCCCACGCCCGCTTCAAAGAAGTTGATCTCCGGCTTTTTTGTGTGCAGATACCGGATGAGCTGGTCCAGCAAGTCCACGAAGCTCTCGCCCGCCCCATAAGCCGCCACGCTCTGGCCCTTCTGGCGGCTGCGAGCCTGAATCAGGCGGTCTACCATCTCGTAGCATTGCCGTGTGATCTGCCCCCGCTCTTCCGAAAACGGCGCCGCCTCTTTGATGGCAAGTGCTCCCGCCTGTTCCACAGCGTATTGTTGCGCCACCCACTCTGCATCGGGCTTTTCTTCCAGAGAGACATTCTGAAGGCAGCGTTCAAACGCTTCTTTTGCAGTTTCTTTCATATACGACCTCATGTTTTTTCATTTTTACATCATCCCGCCGGGGCGCCAGCCGGTGCAGTAGCGGGCATAATCGCGGTCGGCCTGCTTGACGTAGAGGACAAGTTCTTCCTTGCCCTCTTTGTTTTTCATCGTGCGGACCTTGGTGGGCAGGCTCTGGCGCTGGAGCAGCTCCAGTTCGTCGTTCAGCTCGTCCTCGTTGTCAAAGGTGTCGAGCTTGGTCCAGTGGGTGGCAAACAGCCAGAATTTTGCAAGGGTATCGCTCATGGTTCAGTCTCCTTCTCCGGCGCGGGCTGCGGGGCCGTCAGCCGGTAAAACGGCGCGATGGCGTTGGCGTCGCCATGGCGCACGATGGAATAGGTGATGTCGCAATAGGGCTGGATGGCCGTGCTCTTCTCGACGGTGGAGATGAGCAGGACCTGCAATTGCAGGCGGCGGAACAGCTCCATCATGGGGCGGATGCGGTCGCTGGTCATCTTGCTGAAGGCCTCGTCCAGCAGGACCAGACGGATGCTGTTCTCGCTCTTCTGATAAATTTGCAGCAGCGAAGCGCAGATGGCCACATAGAACGGGGCCTGATTCTCGCCGCCGGAGGAATCGCGGCTGACGCGGGACAGGTACGCCTGCTGGCCGGAGACCGTGTTCGTGACCTTGATGTCGTAGTCCAGATAGGTGCGGTAATCCACATAGTCGGACAGGGTGGCACCGGAGGTGCTGCGGCCCTCCTGCCGGGCGCGGGTGTTCTCGTCCACGTCGGCCATGATCTTTTCCATCAGCTCATCCACCTGCCGCTCGTAGACGGGGTCGGCCGTGGCGGCGAGGTTGTCCAGCGAGTCGGTATCGGTCATCTGCTGGTTGCCCTTGTCCACGATGACCTGATAGAATGCGGCCAGCTGCGGGTCACGGCTGGGTTCCAGCTCGAAGCGGTAGACCTCTTCGCCGTAGGTCAGCTGCTCCATCACCTTGTTCAGCTCCCGGAACTGGCGGCGGGCGTTGAAGATGTCGTCTTTCATCCGGAAGAGGATGTCTTTCCGGAAGCGGTCCTTGCAGTCGCGCTGGGCCTGGTCCAGGCGGGCGGCGTAGCGCTCCAGGTCGATGCGGACGAGGCTCTCGTGCTGGGCGCGGTACTGCTCGATGCCCGCAAGGCCCAGCGGATAATCGCAGACGTACCGCTCGTTGTACGCCTTCTGGGCCGGTTCCAGCGTGGCGGTGAGGTAGCTTTGCAGGGTGTCGTCCAGTTTGGTCTGCGCTTTTTCGGCCGTCTGAGCAGCGGTGCGGGCTGTGCGGCCCCCGGTCATGAGGCCCTTTTTGCGCTCCTGCGCCAGCGGCTCCAGCAGCGGATATTTTTCAAAGAAGGTCTGGGCCGCCCCGGCGCTCTGCTGCGCTGCGGCCACGGCCCGGCCCTGCTCTGCCGCGCAGGAAGCCAGCTGCTTTTCACAGACGCGGATATCGCCGCCTGCCTGTTCCACTGCCTTGCGGGCTGCTTCCCAGGCGGCTTCGCGGGTCTCCTCTTCCCGATACAGCTCCTGCAGCAGCGGGTTCTCCCGGCAGTCGGCCAGCTTCTGGGCCTGTGCCGCATAGTCGGCCTTGGCGGCAGCAAGGGCGTCCCGGCCTTCCCACAGGCCGGCCAGCGTTTCCAGTGCGCGGCCGCGCAGGATGTTCTGGTACTGGTCGTAGGCCGTCTTCAGCGACCGTTCGGTCTGCACGGCCTCACGGCGGCGTTCACCGAGGGCCGTCAGCTCCTCTTCCAGCGCACCGGCGCGGGCGCGGCGGGCGTCCAGACCGATGTACCGCTGGGGCCGGCGCAGGCGTTCCAGCCGGAACGGATGGTGGCGCAGCAGGTCGCGGGTGGCGCTGTCAGGGAAGTGCTCCAGCGTGTCCGGCGTCTCGCAGCAGACGATGCGGCGGAGGATGGTGTCCGCATACTGTGCGGCCAGCGGGTTCTCGCTCTCCACCTGAGCGGCAAGGCTGTCGGCCGGGCGGGTCTCCGCGCGGCGGTTGGCAGTGCGGATGCCCGGCGTATCCAGCAGACTGATGGGCCCGACCGTTTCGCCCAGCGCCACAAAGGCGCTCTTGGCGGCGGCGTAGTGGTTGGGCGGGACGAGGATATCGAACCGGCGGTCGCCGAGGCAGGCTTCCACGCAGTCCTGCCAGCTCTCGTCGGCCACGTTCAGCAGCTCACAGAAGATCTTTGCGTCCGGCGTCATGCCTCGGCTCTTCAGCTCGGCGTTGACGGCATCGCGGACTCTGGTGGCGGCATCGCCGTGGGGGTAGACCCACTTGCCGCCCGAAACCGCGTCCAGCTCAGCGCGCTTTTCTTCCTGCGCGCGGGCCAGGTCGGCGGCGTTCTGCCGTGCGGCAAAATACTGCTCTTCCAGCGGCTTTTCGAGCCGGTCCAGCGTTTCGGTCAGCGCGGGCAGCTGTTCCGCGGTCAGAGCGACCGGCCAGAGCGCTTTTTCGACCCCGAAGCCGCTGCGGGCCAGCACCGTCAGCAGGTTCGTGACGGCATCCGCTGTCTGTTCCAGCGCCGCCACCTTCCGGGCGGCGGCATCCAGTGCGGTCTTCCTGCGGGCCAGTTCCTCGGTCATGGCGTCCAGCGCACGGCCCTCGCCGCTGGCCGAAGCTGCCCCATGGGCGGCCAGATAGGCCCGGCGGGCTTCGGCCTCGGCGTTCTTGGCCGCTTCATAGGCGGCGTTCCGCTCGGCCAGCTGGCGGCGTCCGGCGTCGAGATGCCCCTGCCAGACGGCGTCTTCTCCGGCGTCGGCCTCGGCGCGGGCCAGCAGGGCCGCGCCCCGGTTGACCAGGGCGTCTGTCTCTCTGGATGCGGCTTCCCGGCCGTATTCCACGATCTGTTCCAGCGCGGCGGCGCGGGTCTGCGCCTCGGCCAGCACGGCGTGGAGGTTTTCCAGCTCCACCCGGTCGCCCTGCAGCGCGTCCAGATCCAATTCCGGCTGGGGCAGGATGTATTGATACAGAAATTCCCGGAAGTTCGGGATCTCGTCCATGCTGGTGCCCATCTGGAACACCTCATTGAACTTTTTGCCCAGCGGGCTGGATGCGCGGCCGATGCCCAGCGCACGGCAGATGCGGTCCCGCGCCTCGCTGGGGCTGCGGGTATAGGAGAGCCGGCCCACGGCGGGCTTGAAATCCTCTCTGGCACTGGGGGCCCCGGTGCGCGGGTCGAGGAAGGGCAGCTTTTCCAGCGTGATGCCGTCCTCGGAGATGTACCAGGTCTGGTCGCCGGGGTGAAGCTCCTGCATGGGGCCCTCAGATTCCACCCGGACAGCGATGACAAAGTTTGTCCGCTTGACGGTATCCCAGAACTCGGCACCGATATACGCCACCGTGCGGCCCGGGCGGCGGTAGGCGTTCTCGCCGCGCTGCTTGGCGTGGACAGAGCCCTGCAGGGTGCGGCCGCTCTTTTTATTGCCCAGGGCATTGAAATTGCGGTTGGTGGTCAGGCAGTAGCGGATGGCGTCCAGAATGGTGGTCTTGCCCACGGCGTTGACGCCGATCATATAGGTCAGGCGGGCACAGTTGAAGGTGACGTTCTCAAAGTTGTGCCAGTTGATGAGTTTCAGGCGTTTTAATTCGATCATTCTTCATCCTCCGCACTGGATTCGCCCTCCGGGCGTTCGTACAGGGCCAGCTCGTTCCGGGTGCGGCTGCTCTCGGCAGCGGCATCGGCGAGGTCGGCATCCGGCAGCGCCAGCAGCACGGTCGGGAAGACCTCGATGCGGCTGTCCAGCCCGGTCAGACGGCCCACGGGCCGGGCCAGATTGTACCGGCGCAGGGTGCGCAGCAGCTTTTCCAGCGTGAGCTGGTCCAGCCGCCGGGGCAGGTTCATTTTTTGCAGTTCGGCCTGCACTTCTTCCACCGTGACCAGAACCTGGTCTGCACTGGCCGAGAGGCTCTCCCGCTTTTGCAGGTAGAGCAGGCGCAGCACCAGCAGCAGGATGCTCTCGTATTTCAGCAGCCGGGCCTGGCTGCCCTCGTGCTCGTTGACGAGTGCCGCCGCCTGCAGCGGGGCCGGGTAGAGCAGGACCGCATAGCCCAGCGGCGCGAACACGGCCCGCACCTCGTTCAGGTGGTCCTGCACATAGAGATACTTCGACCGCTGGTCCTCCACGCCGCCCAGCAGAAAGCAGTGGCTGAGCAGATAGTTTGCGGTCTCTTCCAGCAGTTTATTCGTTTCGGCCATGGGGTTCCTCCTTGCGGGGCATCAGGATAAATTCTTCGAACCGGAAGCCGCCCCGCTCGACCCACTTCCCGGTCCGTTCGATGTCATAGTCCCGCCGCGGCGACTGCGAGTAGGTGTGCAGGCCGATGATGCGGGCAAAGTCGCTGGGATATTCGTCGGCCAGCGTGGACGCCGCCACCTGCCTGCGGGCGGCAAGGGCCTGCTGCGCCAGCAGGGCCACGTTCTCTTCGGTCACGGCCATCCGGGCATATTCCAGCAGGAGCTGCTGCTCCTTTTGCAGCTGTTCCGGGTCCAGCGTTCCGGTCTCCACCGGCCTGAGCGGCACCTCGCTGCGGGGCGCGGCGGGCGGGTAGAGCGGCTTTTCGCCGAAGACCTGCACCGGGTAAAGGTGCAGACGCTTTGCCACCGGGCCGTCATCCGGTTCGAACAGCTGGTCCGGCGTCTTGATCTCCTCGGCATAGCGGCGGAGCAGTGCCGTGACGCTGCCCTGCGCCGAGCGGTCGCTCAGCAGCAGAAACTGCGCCCGCTGCACGGCCCGTTTGCGGTAGCTGATGTGGCTGGCGTCGATCTGCTTCATCAGGCCGCTCATCTCTTCCAGCGCATCCCGCTGCTTCTGGATGAGGGTCCGCACCGCCGGGGCGGCCTCGCTCGGCGCACAGCGCTCCACGCGGGCATAATCCAGCGCCAGCTGCGGCAGATAGTTTGCCTCGCAGTCGTCCAGCCCCTCTTCGAGGTAGGCGCGGTAGTTGAACAGGTTGTCGCTGGTCTTGAACCGGTGGTACGCTGCCGCAACGACCTTTTCCTCGTACTGGTCGAACAGCTCCAGCACCTCCTGCGGGGTGCGGTTGCGGGTGAGCCGGTCGATGTAGTGGCCGATGGAGGCATTGAGCGCACGGAGCGACTTGTTCAGCGCTTCGAGGTCGGACGCGACCTCCCGCAGGACGTTCTCGTAGGGGCTCTTCTCCTCCCCGATGCCCCGCAGCAGCTGCCAGGCCTTGTACAGCTTGCCGGTATAGGTGACGACGCGCGGGTTCAGGATCTCTTCCAGCGCTTCCAGCAGAGGCGTCACCTCCGGCACAAAGGCCAGCGAAGGTTCCTCTTCATAGCTGCCGGGCTGCTCTTCCAGCCAGCCGGTGCGCCGCAGCCGCAGCAGAAAGCCCAGCGCCAGCAGATGCGGGTCGCGGGTGGGCTGCTCGGCCTCGTCTCCGGCATCGTCGGCGTCCAGCGCCAGCGGCTTTGCCAGCGCCGCAAAGTAATCCTCCGCGCGGGAGACGGCTTCGGCGCGGGAGATGCTGTAATCCGCCGTGTGGCGGCACTCCTCCCACAGCAGCAGGAGCAGCTCGGCATAAAACGCCCGGTTCGGCCCCGCCAGCGGGCGGAACAGACGCGGGGAGACCAGTTCAAACAGCTGCATCAAAAGATCCTTTCTTTCGCAAATTTCCGCCTCTATTGTACCACAAAAAACAGGCCCTCTCAACCGGTGGCCGAGCGCATCTTCCGGAACGAGCCGCCGCAGGCCGTGAAAATTCATCCCGAATTTACACAATTTCACCACGATTTTGTGTTATGCTTCTTATAAAGAAATGGAAAAGGCATCGCAGGCTGAACTCCCACTTAACACAATGCCCCCCGGAATGCAGGCTTCCGGGGGGCTTCGTGTTTGTTCGGGTCTTTACAGTTCCTGATATGCGCTCATCATGGCGGGGATGAACTGCTTTTTGCGGCTGACAACGCCGGGCAGGGTCCAGCTGCCGTCTGCGGCGGGCTGGGTCTCAAAACCGTCCGACAGCACCTCGGCGGCATAGCGGCCTTCGCAGATGACGACGCTCTCCTCCTTGGGCACATCGGTCAGCAGCATATAGATATCCTCCACATTCTGCTTGTTGCGGGCCTCTTCGAGGTAGGGTTTGAGCAATTTTTCGGCGGCCAGCAGGTTCTTGCGGGTCATGTAGCTGCCCTGCGCCACGCCAAAGCGGATATCGC
>ERZ1106963.4248-NODE-4248-length-10903-cov-5.026364_pt1 | contig 10903 bp, 9 predicted proteins | sample MGYA00403681_ERZ1106963 | MGnify/ENA primary metagenome ERZ1106963 (study PRJEB35170, sample SAMEA104062407) | human gut metagenome | biome: human gut; feature: human-associated habitat; material: faeces | place: Denmark | collected 2012-05-03 ...
TATTCCAAACCGCAGGGACGGCCCTGCGGCTGCTTACGAACCGGGGACGGCCTCGACAACATGGCGAGGTAATGTATGCACTGGTTTCTGCTTGTTTTGGCCGGATTGCTCGAGGTAGGCTGGGCCATCGGCTTAAAGAGTTCCCACGGGTTCACGCGGTTCTGGCCTTCGGTGGCGACGCTTGTCCTCATGGCCCTGAGCTTTTTCCTGCTGGCCTCGGCCCTGAAACACCTTCCCATCGGCACCGCCTACGCGGTCTGGACGGGCATCGGCGCTGCTCGGCATCGTCCTTTTCGGCGAATCGGCATCCCCGGCGCGCCTTCTGTGCATCGGGCTGATCCTCGCGGGCATCGCCGGGCTGAAACTGCTTTCCGATGCATAACGGCATATTGTGAATGAACAAGGGTGAAACGGTATGGCACGCATTCTGATCATCGACGACGAGGAACCCATCCGGTTCTCGCTCCGGGGCATTCTGGAGGACGAAGGGTACGAAGGGCTTGAGGTCGCCGACGCGGAACGTCCGGATCTCGTTTTCCTCGACATCTGGCTGCCCGGCATGGACGGCCTCACCGCGCAGGCGCGCCTCAAGGGGAACCATCCCGATCTGCCCGTCGTGATGATCTCGGGGCACGGAACCATCGAGACCGCCGTCAGCGCCATCCAGCAAGGGGCCTACGATTTCATCGAAAAGCCCCTTTCGCTGGAAAAGGTCGTCATCGTCGCGGCCCGCGCCCTTGAAGCGGGTTCCCTGCGCCGGGAAAATCAGGTGCTCCGTACCGTTTTGCCCGAACAGGACGAACTCATCGGCCAGTCCCCGGTCATGCTCAAATTCCAGGAACTGCTGGCCCGCGTCGCCCCCACGGACGTGTGGGTACTGCTCACCGGGGAAATATGTATATGTGCATGCTGTTGCAATGTACATTTTGTTGTCAGTTGACAACGTCTTGATTCAGATGAATTGGCGGGAAATGGCCATTTGTCTTATCCAATTGATTTGAAGAACGTTGTCAGTTGACAACGTTTTGTACATGGTGCGGAACGACACATATTCCTATCCTGGTCAGGATGCCGACGAGGTGGAGTGAAAACCAAACCATTTCAGAGGATATTGCACCGAGACGTTGTGGGATTGCCGTGTTGTCGGTGATGTTACAGAGATGGCGCAGTGTTGCGCGAGGGGTGTTGCGTGAGGGGTGTTGCGTGAGGGGTGTTGCGTGAGGGATGTTGCGTGAGGGGTGTTGCGTGAGGGATGTTGCGTGTGATGTTGCGTGTGATGTTGCGTGTGATGTTGCGTTGGGCTGATTGGGAGGAATAGTGTGCCGATAGAATGCCGTGATGCGTGCAGAGCAATCGTTTGCGGAGCAATCGTTGAAGAATCGTGTGAACTGATGCGATACGAATCATACCGTCTCTGAATTGTGGGATATGACGAATCGTATCGTCATGGGATTGTGGGATATGATGATTGCGGTTTGATGAAATGACCGGGAAATCGGCCGAGGCAAGGTGACTTCGATGAGTGAAACTCTCAATGATGAGAACGCGGCGGGCAACGATGACGTATCAGAGCGGCGCGCTGTAGAGCATCGAGCGTTAGAACAGTGCGATGTCGTGCATCACGGTGTGGTATCTGGTTGCCCTGTTAATTCGTGTGCGGCTGTGCTGAATGAAGTGATGTCGCAGACTGGTTGGAATGCCTATGAGCTTGCACAGCGTACTGGTTTGGATCGGTCTGCAATTGGTCGCGTATTGCGTGGGCAAAGAGGTATGTTGTTTGATGTTTTGGCCGAGGGGCTTGAGCGGGCTGGTTTTGGTCTTCACCTAGAAGCCGTGGCTCCCTCGCAAACGATTCCGGAAGACGAATTGCACATGTTGTTGGCGCAACTGCGTAGGCCTCCTGATTTCGATGCAATAGAAAGCGGAGCGACCTGGTCTACGTTGAAGATGCTCTGCGTCAATCTGATTCATGCTCGGAATGTTCAACATCAACGTATATCGTTCGTCCGAGCGGTTGCACGGGTGAACGATGCGTGCTGGATTGCGTTTCTCGCTGGTTTATACCGTTTTCTGCGTTGGGATATCAACCCAAGGAACAGACGCTTGACATTGGTTCCTCCGTACCGGTATGGCTTGGATGGATGGTGGTCCCCACTGCCGAGCGCGGCAATTATGCACGTGCTTCATCGATATGAAGAGCCGTTGCATGACATGGACTATACTTATTTGCCGTTAATCGATTACGAACTCAACGCTATGCAGCGCAAGCAATTCAACCAAGATTTCATGGAATATGGCATTCTTATTCCAGCGGACGATCTTTCCCAATCCTCATCAGGTACGCAGGCATTGACTCTGTAAGCGAGTGGTGCATAAGAAAATAGTGGCGTGCAGCCAAGTGTCATGGAATGGATATGTAAGCAGGGAATGACATTGCGCTGGGGTTTGATGATGGTTGACGAGTTGCTATCCAGGCATAGAGCGGATGGCGTATGCTGGGGCGCATGGTTGAAATCAAAGACATGCTTGGCAATCACCAAATAATTCGTGCCGACGGCCGCAAGGTCGACGAACTGCGCCCTGTGCGCATCACCCGCCACTTCACCGACGCCCCCGAAGGCTCCGTGCTCATCGAATGCGGTAACACGCGCGTGATGTGCACCGCCACTTTTACTCCCGGTGTGCCGCGTTGGCGCAAGGACTCCGGCCTCGGCTGGGTCACCGCCGAATACTCGATGCTGCCGCGTGCCACCGCCGAACGCACCGACCGTGAATCCGTACGTGGCAAAATCGGTGGCCGTACCCACGAAATCAGCCGACTGATTGGCCGCTGCCTGCGTGGCGTCGTCGATATGAAGGCGCTCGGCGAGAATCAGATTCAGCTTGACTGCGATGTGCTTCAGGCCGATGGTGGTACTCGCACGGCTTCCGTAACCGGTGCGTACGTGGCTTTGGTCGACGCAGTCAATTGGGCGGAGAAGCACCGCCATATCAAGTCCGCCAGCCGCGTGCTTAAGGACTATGTGTCCGCCGTATCGGTGGGCGTGATCAACGGCACTCCGATGCTTGACCTGCCATACATTGAAGACAGTCAGGCCATGACCGACATGAACGTGGCCATGACCGGTTCCGGCACCTTCATCGAGATTCAGGGCACCGCAGAACACCGTCCGTTCAACCGTGCCGAACTCGGCACCCTGCTTGACTTGGCCGAAAAGGGCAACAAGGAACTGCAAGCCGCCCAGCGTGCCGCTCTGTCCCTAGACTAAGCCAGCTCCCCTGACAAGGGGAGCCTTCTTAAAGGAGAACCTCATGCAAATCGTCGTCGCAACCCATAACGAAGGCAAGCTTGTGGAAATCCGCCGCATTCTCGAAGAGGATCTTGGCGCGGATGCCGAAAACATCGAACTGGTGTCCGCTGGCAGCCTTCACCTGCCGGATCCGGTGGAAACCGGCGTCACCTTCCAGGAGAACGCGCTACTCAAGGCCCGCGCTGTGGCCATCCGTACCGGTCTGCCCGCTGTCGCGGATGATTCAGGTCTCATCGTCGATGTGATGGGTAACGCTCCGGGCATTCTGTCTGCTCGCTGGGCGGGTGCTCACGGCCACGACAAGGCCAATAATGCGCTGCTGCTCGCCCAAATCGAAGATATTCCGGATGACAAGCGTACCGCGCGCTTCCGTTGCGCCGCCGCGCTGGTGGTCCCGGACACCGAGACCGGTGCCGACGTGACCGGTGGAGTGGCTGCCGACGGCATCACCGTTCACACCACGGCTGCCGATGGGAGCCCTGCCCCGGTGCATGCTCGATACGCCATCAAGTCGGAGACAGTGGAGCTCGGCGACATGCCGGGTCGCATCATCCGCGAGGCTCGTGGCGTACACGGTTTCGGTTACGATCCGCTGTTTGTCCCGGACGATCAGCCTGCCGGTCGCGTCAGCACTGAGCCTGACCATGAAGGCGAGCCGCTGACCAGCGCCGAGATGACTCCGGCCGAGAAGAATGCGATTTCCCACCGAGGCAAGGCGCTGAAAGCCTTGGTCCCCGCCATCGAGGCCCTGCTGCACTAAGTCGTCTAGGCTGTCTAGCTGCACTGAGCCGCGACTAAGCCACAGTTGAGTCGCGGCTCAGCACTCAGCCCCCGAATCGGGCGAGTGTCTAGCAAGCGCCTATGACCTAGCAAGGGCGATACGAAAGAAGGCCGGCGCTTAGTGCGTCGGCCTTCTTGATGAACAAGAGCCACCCGATAGAATCGAACTACCGACCTTCCCACGAACGAGGGGGATGCTCTACCACTGAGCTAAGGTGGCGTGGCTTCAAGAGCCAAGTAGAGAATATAGCACTGCGTTTGATTCACTGCAAGCCGGACATTCATCATCTTTGGGCCATTGTTCTTTGGAACATCGTGGCGGCAATAGTGCGAACGATGTGCACACCTCATCTGCTCGGCCGCCATTCGTCGTGTGCGCGCTATGCTAGCATGGTGAGCCTGATTGACTCGGAGGCAAAGGGAAGCATGCGTGATTTTGTGCTGGTGAAGTTGACAGACGAGGAGTTCGATGATTTCTCCGCCAGGCATCCACAAGGCAATTTCCAACAAACCTCGGCGATGGGACGCCTTCGCGCCGCGCAGGGGATCGACGTCGAATATTTGGCCCTCAAGGAGGGCGAGAAGATCGTCGCGGCGGCACTGTTCGAAACTCACCGCTCTCGATTCTCTACATTTGCGGTCATCCATGATGGCCCGATGTGCGACTATCACGACACCGAAGCATTGACCTTCTTCATGGATGCGCTGAAACGCCATGCCAAGGCAAAGGGTGCTTCACAGCTGGAAATCACCCCTGAATCCCCGTATCGGCTTCGCGACACCAATGGAGCTTCTTTGCCGGATGACCAGAATGGCGCTCCCGACAATAAGCTGATAGAACAGCTCGAGGCGATCGGCTTCACTCATGGCGGTTTCACCGTGGGCTACACGGCGGTTCCGCGTTGGCGCTACCTCAAGGATCTGACCGGCATTACCGATGAGAAAAGTCTGCTGAAGTCCTATGACAAGCGCACCCAGTGGAGCGTGAAGCGTGCCCAATCGATGGGTGTGCACGTGCGTGAGCTGTCGGACGACGAGCTGGGGGTATTCGCACGAATCGAGCAGCAAACCGCTGAACGCCGTAGCTTCGAATACCGTGGCGAAGCATATTTCCACCGTTTCAAGGAAGCGTTCGGCAGCAAAGCGCATTTTATGGTTGCCGAGATCCACATCGACGAATACGTAGCGGACATGACGTCCAAGCGTGAAGCGCTTTCGGCCAAGGTGGCGGCATTGACCGCCAAAAACGCCGAACACCCCACCACCAAAACCGAACGTCAGCTGGGGGAGGAGACCCGCAATCTGGCGGCAGCCGAAAAGCGCCTGAACGAGGCGGCCGAGTTCGCCAAAGACGGGGATGTACTGCCGGCTGCGGCATCACTATTCGTGGAGCATCCGCGCGAGGTCATCTACCTGTTCTCCGGTAGCGTCGAGCAGTACAAGCCCTTCTACGCCTCCGCGCTGATTCAGCATGACGCGATGCTGCATTTCTGCGTGGAACACGGGCTGTCTCGCTACAACTTCTACGGCATCGACGGCGTCTTTGATGATCCCGATGACGAGGGGCGTGGTGTACTGGAGTTCAAGCAGGGCTTCAACGGATATGTCGAGGAACTTCCGGGCGAGTTCGTGCTGCCGGTCAAACCGGTCGCCTATGCCATGAAGCAATTTGCGCACAAGCTGCTGTCGCGGTAAACGGACGCAGCACACAGGCCATTCCAGAGCCCAGAGTAACGATCAGAGTAACGACAAGTAAGAAGGTTCGATTATGACGCAATCCGATGCAGGCGTCGCCTCGCTCACCCCTACCAAGATCACTCCTGCCGAGCTGGATGCGTTCTCCGCAGCTCAAGTGCAAGGTAGTTTCCAGCAGACCTCGCAGATGGCCGCCATGGGTGCGTTCAACGGTCCGGTGGACTATGTGGGTGTCAAGCGCGGTGACAAGCTGATTGCCGCCTGCTACGTGGTGTACACGCGGTCCCGTTTCGGTTTGGAAGGTTCGGTCTGGTGCGGACCGCTGTGCGATTATGACAATCCACAGGTGGTTGAGGCGATGACCGAAGCCCTGCGTCGTTCGGCCAAGGCCCATCACGCCATCAGCGTATCCTGCTGGCCGGCCGCAGTCTACCGTCTGCATGATCTGGACGGCAAGCCGACCAGCGACCCGGACACCACGATGATGGACAACATGGCCCGCTTCGGTTGGAAACATGGCGGTTTCACCGTGGGCTACGAATCCGTGGTGAACCGCTGGAACTTCGTCAAGGGGCTTGACGGCATTCATAATGAGAAGGAACTGCTGGCCTCGTTCTCCAAGTACCGCCGTAAGAACATCCGCATTGCCCAGGATTCCGGTCTGCGCGTGCGCCGACTGGAACGCGGCGAACTGAGCACTTTCGTCAAGCTGTGCGATATGAGCGCCGCACGTCAAGGCTTCAAGAGCCGCGATCTGGCCTACTATGAGCGTCTGTTCGATACCTTCGGCGACCTGATCGAGTTCAAGGTGGTCGAAACCCATTTCGACGAATATCTGGACACCCTGCAATCCAAGCTGAATGCGGCCTCCAAAGACAAGCGCAACCTCGAACGCCTGCTCCAGCGCACGCAACAGCAGCCGGAAGGCACGGCCAAGAAGGGTGCTTCCGACCCGGCAACGCTGGAAAAGCGCATCGCCACCGCAGACAAGAAGATTGCGGCGCTGGAAAAGACCATCGGCGAAGTCAATGGCATCATCGCTTCGGACGGCCCGGTCATTCCGGTGGAAGCCGGCGTCTACTTCTGGCATCCGAACGAGGTCGTCTGCCTGTCCAGCGGCGAGGACGATCGTTTCATGGATTACTACCCGTCTTCCCTAATCCACTTCGAGGCGATGCTTGACTGCATCGCCCGTGGCGTGGAGCGCTTCAACTTCTACGGCATTTCCGGCATTTTCGACGCCAACGATCCTTCCTACGGCGTCTGGCAGTTCAAGACTCGCTTCGGCGGATTCGTGGAAGAGCTTCCGGGCAAGTTCACGCTGCCGGTGGACGGACTGCGCTTCGGTGTATCCGAAGCAGCGCACAAGCTGCTGCATCGCTGACAAACAGTGGCGAGCACGGACACAGAAATAAGGCACAGGTGACGACGAGATGAGCGCGACTGCGAATCGAACAGATACGACGTATACGTTTGGCGTGATTACGCCCGAAGAGCTCGACCGGCTTTCCGAAGCCACAAGCCAGGGCAGCTTCCAGCAATGGTCCGGGCAGGTCCGTCTTGCCAAGATTCGTGGGCATGAAGCCGAATGCGTTGGCGTGTGCGACGCATCCGGCAATCTGGTAACCGGCTGCGTAATTCTGTACCTCAATGGTCGTTTCGGTGCAGATGGCTCCGTATATTTCGGCCCCATCGGCATTAGCGATGATCCGGCTCTGCTGCGGGCCATAACCGAGGCGATTTGCGAATCAGCCCGTCGCCACCATGCTGTTTCCGTGGCATGCTGGCCTAACGTCGCCTACCGTCTGTATTCCTCGGACGGGCAGCCCGACGGCGAGCCGAACGATGCACTACTGGCCGGATTCGCCGATGCCGGCTGGACGCATGGCGGATTCCATACCGGTTATGACGTGGTCTGTCAGTGGATGTACGTCAAGGATCTCACCGGCATCACCAACGGCAAGGAACTGCTGGCGTCATTCGGCAAACGTGCTCAGTGGAGTGTCAAGCGGGCGCAGTCGATGGGTGTGCACGTTCGCGAAATCGGCCCCGACGAGTTCGACGTGTTCGCCGATATCGAACGGCGGACCGGTGAACGCCGCGGGTTCGCGACGCGCGGCGCGGACTATTTCCGCCAGTTCAAGCAGGCGTATGGCGCGGATGCGCATTTCATGCTCGCGGAAATCCACATCGCCGAATATGTGGCGGATATGACCGCCAAGCGCGAGGCCTTGCAGACCAAGGTCGCACAGCTGCAGACGAAATACGATGAACGTCCGACCACGCGCATCGAACGTCAGCTGGGGGAGGAATCGCGCAATCTCGCGGCCGCCGACAAGCGTCTGGCTGAGGTGGAGGGATATGCCAAGAAGGGCGATGTGCTGCCGGCAGCGGCTTCAATGTTCGTCAGTCACCCCAATGAGGTGGTCTATCAGTATTCCGGTTCGTTGGAGGAGTACAAGCCGTTCTACGCCTCGGCGCTGATTCAGTACGAAGCGATGCTGCACCTGTGTGTGGAACAGGGTGTGAGCCGTTACAACTTCTACGGCATTTCCGGCGTGTTCGACGATCCGAACGACGAGGGCCGCGGCGTGCTGGAATTCAAGCAGGGCTTCAACGGCTACGTCGAGCAGATGGTAGGCAAATTCACGTTGCCGGTGGACAAGTTCCGCTTCGGCGTGAGCAATCTGGCGCACAAGCTGCTGCGCCGGTAGCAACTGGCGGTCGGGGGACGAGCCTATGTGGGCTGCGTCTCGTCTGACCGTGCACCCGCCGTGTGCCTACTTGCGCATTTGCTCACACGCCCATCAGCGCGTGAGCCACAGCCATCATCACCAGTGAAATCATCGCGGTGATTGCCAGCGAGAAGCCGGCCAGTTTGGCGTTGCCGAGTACTTTGTCGGTGAACAGCGTGGAGAAAATGGCGATCGGAGCCAACGCGCAGATCACCATCACGGCGCGAATCGAAGCCGAGAACGGCAGCAGGAGCCACGCGATCAACGCGAAGGCGACGCTGAACGGTATACGCCAAGCGATGACGGCCATGACTTCCTTCATGTCATGCTTGGATTGGGGCAGGTCCATGAGCATGCCCACCATCAGCATCGACACCAGCGCGTTGGCGCCGCTCAATGGCTGGGTTATAGAGGCGATCCAATCGGGAATCTTCACGTTGGCGACGGTCAACACGATCATGAGCAGATACGTGTCGAACGGCACCGAGCCGAAGAAGCTCTTGCCGATGGTGCGCAGCAATGCGCGGCGGGCAAGCCGTTTGGCGTCGCGATCCTTGGGCTTTTCGTACGGTAGGGTGGGAGCCGAACCGGCGTGTTGTTCGGCAAGTGTTTTGCCGGGCTGAATATGCAGCAGTTGCTGGGTGAGCACATTGGTGCCGGCGGCCACCATCACGCAGTTGCCGATATCGAACATCGCAGCCGGCACCACCGCGCCCGCACCCCAGAATGACTGGACGACCGGGAAAGAAAAACAGCCGAGATTGAAGCCGGCACCGTTGAGCATCAGGAAGGCGCGGTCGGTCACATTGCGCTTGCGGGTGGCCAGAAAGATGAACACGACCGGGATAAAAGCAAACAGGAATGCGAATACCGAAATAAGCAGCAGCGAGATGTCATGCGGATTGGTGGCGAACGAGTATACGATGGCACCGGGCAGCACGATGTTGAATTCCGCGGTTTGCAGCACGCGATAATCCTTCTGCCCGAACAGGCCGAACCGCTTGAACAGATAGCCGGCGAGGATGATCAGCAACAGACCAACCGGCGTAAGAATGGCGGACATACACTTCTCTCCTTGACTTACACAGGCTCATGGCGCACAGGCTCAGACCCGCAATGCTGTGGCCCATTATATTTGCCGCCTTGGCATTGCCATATGTAGAGGTGTCCGCAAGGGCTTGCAGCTGCCGCGCGCATATACGAAAAGCCTCCCGGAAGCGTTGGCAATCCAATGCTTCCAAGAGGCTCAAGCCGGTGCGCGAGATGGGACTTGAACCCACACGTCAAAGACACAGGAACCTAAATCCTGCGCGTCTACCAATTCCGCCACTCGCGCGTGCATATCCGCGTTTCCACAGGTGTGGGAGATATGCAAAACCCTAGGCCGGACAGCCATTACAGACTGACCAGCCTAGGGCATCCGAGCCACTTGTCAGAATCGAACTGACGACCTGCTCATTACGAGTGAGCCGCTCTACCGACTGAGCTAAAGTGGCTTGGTTCGCGGAAGGCATTTCGCCAGCCGCGCACAAGAAATTAAGTATAAGACATCCCAGCGAAAAGTCCAATCGGCGGATTGGCGGTTGTGTCGCGACCGCTCAGTCGAAGATGACGGTTGCGCCGCGCCACGAACTGTTCGATAATGCAAACGATGGCAATCCGACATCGCTGACTCATTTTGTTCTGTTCATGTCCGAATTTGTGAGTATTCTGTTTGGTGATACGGAGCGCATCCGAGCCGTGTGCAAGGGCGCTCCAGTCACTGATGAAAGGAATGGAATCCTATGGCCATCAATCCGCCCGTTGACGCCACCCAGACCCCTGAGTGGGCTGCCCTGCAGAAGCACTATGACGAGCTTCAGGTCGAAGGCGTGAGCCTCAAGAAGTGGTTCGCCGAGGACGCCGAGCGCGTCGAGAAGCTGTCCTTCGACGCCGGCGACCTGCACTTCGATCTGTCCAAGAACCTGATCAAGCCGGAAACCCTCCAGCTGTTCGCCAACCTTGCCAAGGCCGTCAAGCTCGATGAGCGCACCAAGGCTATGTACACCGGCGTGCACATCAACAACACCGAAGACCGCGCCGTGCTGCACACCGCGCTGCGCCGCCCGGTCGAAGACGAGGGCAAGTACATCGTTGACGGTCAGGACACCGTCAAGGACGTGCGCGAGACACTCGACAAGATCTACGCTTTCGCTGACGACGTGCGTTCCGGCAAGTGGACCGGTGTGACCGGCCGCAAGATCGAGACCGTGGTCAACATCGGCATCGGCGGCTCCGACCTGGGCCCCGTCATGGTGTACGAAGCTCTGAAGCCGTACGCTGACGCTGGCATCTCCGCCCGCTACATCTCCAACATCGACCCGAACGACCTGGCCGAGAAGA
>ERZ1106963.4249-NODE-4249-length-10901-cov-4.839388_pt1 | contig 10901 bp, 9 predicted proteins | sample MGYA00403681_ERZ1106963 | MGnify/ENA primary metagenome ERZ1106963 (study PRJEB35170, sample SAMEA104062407) | human gut metagenome | biome: human gut; feature: human-associated habitat; material: faeces | place: Denmark | collected 2012-05-03 ...
GAGAGACTGTATAAGCAATTTTATATTGCAATGACTAGAAAAATATTTAGGAGAAGATAGATATAAACAGTAAGTCAAACACACAAACTATGGAGTCTTTAGTCGGTTTAATAAAATTTTAGATAGAAAATAAATCATTATAAAAAGATCCTGTTCATACTATGATATATAGAACAGGATCTTTATTTACTTTATTTCGCCTTGCTTATTCTTGTAGTAACCAATCGGCTATATCGTAAATTACGATTCCTTCATAGCTATATTGGGGATGTTTGGTTCTAGCAATATTTTATCTTGCGAATTTATCATTGTAACGAATATGCATATCTTCCCAATCCATGAACAATACATAAAATACTTTCCCGTATTGCGGGCTCTCTATAATTCTTCCATGATCAAGAACAGAAAAATAAGTTCCGTCAGCTTTTCGAAGATGAAAGTGAATATAGTCATTTTCATTGCCGTTGTCAATCTGTTCCCAGATACTTGATTCTATCTGTTGCTGTTCATCTTCACGAATCAAGTTGCGAAAACTTTTCTCAGTAAGTCTGAACAGTTCATCTATATCTTTATATCCGGACATATGAAGAAATTCATCATTTGCAAAAAATAGTTCATCATCTTCTTTGTCAGCTCTGTATATGATGAATGCACCTGGAAGATGTTCAGAGATATCCTTGAATGTGAATCCAAGTTGTTTGCGGGCACCTGACTGAAGTCCTTCTCTGTAGACCATACATCCATTTTTTCCATGAAGCTTTATTTCATAAAGAGCGGCATCTGCGCAGCGCATGAGTTGTGAACGATTGGATGCAAATGTTGGATATTCTGCATATCCTAGAGAAATATAAAATGCATGTTCCTTACCATGGTATGAGAATGATTTAGGAAGTTTGGTGAATTTCTGCAGCTGTATATCTGCTTCTGCAAAGGTACAATTTGGTAAAAGAATGCAGAATTCGTCACCACCATTTCTTCCAAGTAATGCATCGGATGGGAAAAAAGCCTTCATGCTGTCTGCAAGATTCTTTAGTGCCCTGTCTCCGTAACTATGTCCATAGATATCATTGATAAACTTGAAATTATCGATATCAAGGAGTGCAGCCACAAAATGTGCATTTGGATTTTTTTGAATCATTTTTTCTGCAAATTCATCAAATCCATAGCGGTTATAAATTTTTGTAAGAGAATCTGTGCGTGCCAGTATCTGAAACTTTTTCTTATGTTCACTTGCTACTAACCATACTCTGGTAAGAACTGACAGGAGAAGGCTTATTGTAAGAAACATTCCGATGATGATTATCAGTAGTGTGGCATTTCTCCATCCACTTTTAGGAGTTATTTCAAATTCCCAGTTTTCATCTCCTATTGTAAATGTATAAGAAACAGGATGATTTATTTGCCCATCTGATTGATAAATCACTTTATAAGTATCACTCCATGGAGCGTCTGTTTTTGAAATTTTGCATTCGTATCCAAAATCTGAAAGTGCACTGATTGAATCTGAAAAAATATCCGGAACACGCAGGATAACAATAGTAAATCCCCAGAAATACTCATGTCCGTTTTTATCTTTCAGGTATACGGGATTGCGGACTGCAATTCCATATTCTCCCTGTTTTAATTTGAAGGGGCCCTGCGTAATGATTGTATGGTTGTCTCTTGCGTAACAGGAAATTTTTCCGCGGTCTTTATCATGGATCAAATCAATCTTACCTGCCTCATTTCCATTAGCCGGATAAATATCTGTAACAACACCATTAGGAGCGAGCTGTACACTTTCAATAGAATCAGACATAAGATTTCCTGCAATTGTTTCAAACTGATGGATTTCGCCATCTTCACTTATTAAGATTTGCTTCAAGGTATCTGTGATCTCAATTCCATTTGTAATTTCATTCTTTATTCGTTCGCCATAGGTGGCTACGTTTAATTGTGCTGTTATGTGTCTCTGCTCTTTTTCGTGGGTGTCTGTTTTGTATACAATCAAACTAACAAGGCATATGCCCAGTAAAAAAGTGATAAGAGGCACAAGTGTTTTCTTTTTCACTTGGTTCACCTTATTCTGTTCATGGGAATTATTATAATAAAGCATTATATCACAGAAGTTGAAAAACAGAATAAGTTTTATGAAAAACGGACTGTGCATAATCCTTATACATGAAATGAAAGAAATCCTTGGTGATGAAGTCGATCCAAAAGACAAAAGAAACATATTATGAACCCTTCAAACCAAACCCTCAAGTTTGCCCCTCAAACCATTATTAATGAAACGGATCAAAAGCTCTGTTCTTTCATGAGTGAAAGTCTGTATACACGTCTGCCGGTTTCTTCATAATGCTGATCCAGAAGATCACAGGTTGTCTGGAGATCGTTAATCCGGATGGCCTCCAACAGACATTGGTGTGTCCATACTGCAGCGCTTCCGTTATAAGAGGTATTTTGATCCGGTGTGTTTGGTTCTAAGCATTTGGCATTCTGAAGCGTTTCAGCATCTCCGCTTAACTGTCCAAAGCGATTAGCATTTTGAACCGAGAGGAACATGGCACCATTCAGTGGACTCAGCAGCTCCCACATTTTGGTCAGTCGGTTAAGCTGGGCAGAACGAATGATCTGCAGGTGGAATGTCTCATCTGCACGAACAGCCTTCATAGTATTGCCTTCGAGAATAGCCTTTCGAAATTCTTCAATACTGGCTTCCATTATCATGAGACTATAGTCACTAAGAAGGCAGTTACTTTTTTGGATTGCCAGTTTTTCAAGGCTGCCGCGCAGAAAAAAGACTTCATAAGCGTCTTGTGGAGAAAGCAGTGCGACTGTACATCCTTTGTTAGGACAGTAATCGACTAAACCTTCGACAGCGAGCTGTCGGAGTGCTTCGCGCACAGGACCTCGGCTAAGTCCGAATTTCTGAGCAATTTCAGCCTCTATCAGTTTTTCTTGAGGCTGAAGGGTTCCATTGATAATCTGCTCTCGCAGAGATTCAAGAACAATTTCGGATGTAGTAGTATTGGATGCTTTTCGTTGTCCCTGCATATTTACCTCATAAAATTTTCAGAATAATCCCTTAAGACCTGCGCAACGTACTGCATATCAGAAGGTGAGAAGCGCTGATCGCAGGGAAGAGATACTATGTGGTCATAAATGTATTGTACCGATGATTCTGGCTGAGGATGAACCAGCGGTCCAACCGGCCAGTAGACAGTCGAGCGAATCTGATGATCTGCCAGGTATTGCTGCAGTTCATCGCGCTTTTCGGCATACAGGCAGAAATGACTTGGAACGGAAGCCTCTGGAAGTTCAGGAAATACAGGCTGTATGCCGTGAAGAGGTGCTGTAAGCGCGTTTAAAAGCGCAGCATAGTTTTCACGTCTTGCATGACAGATTGAATCAAAATCTGCATGGCGCAGGATATACTCCGAATTCTCATCGCCTGCATAGCTGTCAAATATCTGGCGAAGGCGCAGCTCACCCTCCCAGAAAATGTCGCCGTTACCCGTCTCAATCGACTCTTTGCGCTGCTTAAGGTGTGTTGCTTCTACCGGCAGAAGAGGTGTTTCAAAAGTTCCGTTTCTTTTGACAGCGAATCCACCACAGGCAACGCCCATCCATTTACGGAAGCTACCGGCAAAATAATCACAAAGTGGATCGATACCGTCAGCAGAAAGCATGGAGTGAGTTACATCCTCGAAAATCACAACTCCTTTATCTTTGCATGCTTTAACAAAATCATGGTCATAGTTACAGAATCCATAGTATCCGCAAAGAGATAAAACACTGATCTCATCGATGACTGCAGGGTCAAAAACGCTGTGCAAATCTTGGTCCAAGTCATAGAATTTCAGCTGATACCCGGCTTTCTCAAAAGGAGCAAGGACCGTCTCGCAGGTATACATAGGTACATATGCGACTTTACGTGTATCGTGCCGTGCAATATCCTGCAGGCAATAATAGATACCGCATCGTCCGGACATGGCAAATGCCAGATCATCCTTAGGTGAGCAGATACGTGAAAAGTATCCGTTTTCGATAGGTTTACTTGGTTCGTAGTGGAACATACCGCCAATTTTTCGCATGTTTCATCTCCTCCTTACTAGTAGAAATGGGTTACACGGATGTTTTTTGTCCGTTAGCTGTAAGCTCATTATAGTGGATTGTTAACAAAATCGAAAGCATTATTTTCTGTGTGAAATGTCTGAAAAGTCACACGATAATATTTTTGATGATTTTCTTTCTTGACATCAATGTAAAAATGTATAATAGCAAATTTTACGATTGCAGAAAATTATAAAATTAGTGTCAAGCGAAAAAATATAGTGAAAATAAACAAAATTACAGACAATTTTTTGCTGTTAACAGCATGTGAGAATTGTTGACAATCTTATTGAAGCTAGATTATACTTGTTTTGTTGAGAATGGCTCGAAGATTCTGCATTGTCAGAAAAGTCAATCATAAAGAGGAACAGGAGGTAAAACTATATGCACAAATACGTCCTCAAGCGCTTGCTTATGCTGATTCCGGTTATCCTTGGTGTCACATTTGTCGTGTTCTTTATTCTGAACTTGGCTCCAGGTGACCCGGCAGCTATTATCTTGGGGGATCAGGCAACCGCTGAAGCATTGGCGATGAAACGTGAGGAATTGGGATTGAATGACCCGATTTTTATACGGTATTTCCACTACATGCGCGATTTGCTTCACGGTAGTCTGGGTGTTTCCTACAAGAACAGTATCCCTGTTTGGGACCAGGTAATCATGCGTCTGCCGAACACGGCAATCCTTGCAACTGCAGGTATTCTGGTTGCACTTTTGATCGGTATTCCGATCGGTATTATCTCAGCAAAGAAACAGTACTCTCTGCTGGATAATGTTTCCATGGTATTCGCCCTTATTGGTGTGTCTATGCCGAACTTCTGGTCAGGTTTATTGCTGGTTATGCTTTTTTCTCTGACACTTGGCTGGCTCCCATCTCAGGGTATGGCATCCGGCTTCGGGCCGATGCTGAAGAGCTTGATTCTGCCGGCGTTGACGCTGGGATTCAACTCAGCGGCGATGGTAGCACGAATGACAAGATCGTCTATGCTGGAGGTTATCCGTCAGGATTATATTTCAACCGCTCGTGCCAAAGGTGATGATGAGAGAACCATTACATTCCAGCACATGCTGAAAAATGCTTTGATTCCGATTATCACGGCAGTTGGTCTTCAGTTCGGAAACCTGCTCGGCGGTGCGATGCTTGCAGAAACAATTTTCTCATGGCCGGGTCTTGGACGACTGATGGTTGAATCAATTAAATCAAAGGATATTCCGATGGTTCTTGGATGTGTTATTTTCCTGGCAACGATGTTTACCTTAGTGAATTTGATGGTTGATATTATTTATGCCTTTGTTGATCCGCGAATCAAATCACTCTACAAGAAAGGACGGTGAGCCATATGCAGGAACAGAACAAACCGGTTAATAATCCGGCAGTCGAGGAAAAAAAGCAACGCTCGCTGTGGCAGGAAGCATGGAGACGCTTCCGTAAGAACCGCATGGCAATGATCGGTCTTGCGTTTATTCTCTTACTTGTAATTATATCCATTTCAACCCTTGTTATTGATGCGGCAACTCACAATTCTATTTACAACGAGTTCGTTGTAAAGCAGGATTTAGTGAATCGTTTGAAAGGTCCCAGTGCTAAGCACATTTTTGGTCAGGATGAATTTGGCCGTGATATGCTGCTGCGTATGCTGTGGGGAGCACGTTATTCTCTCTTCACCGGTGGTATCGCGATTATTCTGGCACTGTGCGCAGGCGGCATGCTGGGAGCGTTTTCAGGTTATTACGGAGGAAAAACAGACACAATCATCATGCGAGTGATGGATATTCTGCTGGCAATTCCTTCGATGCTTCTTGCAACCGCAATTGTGGCTGCACTTGGCACAAGCATTTGGAATGTTATGATTGCAATTGCAATTGCATACATTCCGACATTTGCCCGTACCGTCCGAGCAGCAGTTCTGACAGTTAAAGATCAGGATTTCATTGAGGCAGCTCGTTCCATTGGCTGCGGCAATGGTATGATTATTTTCCAGTATATTATTCCTAACGCACTTGCACCGATTATCGTGCAGGCAACCCTTGGTCTTGCCGGCGCAATCTTATCGATAGCCGGTCTGTCGTTCCTTGGTTTAGGTATTCAGCCGCCAACACCGGAATGGGGAGCTATGCTGTCCAATGCACGTGTTTATATTCGCGATGCATGGCATGTGACTGTGATTCCGGGACTTGGAATCATGCTGACGATTCTTTCGTTAAACCTGATGGGTGACGGCCTTCGCGATGCGATGGATCCGAAACTTAAGAACTAATGAACGCAGTGCCATAAAGGAGGGATATATATGTCCGATATTTTGTTGGATGTTAAGAATTTAAATATCGTCTATTCCACATCAGATGGTGTGGTTTACGCACTGAACGATGCAAACCTGCAGATTAAGCGAGGTGAAACCCTTGGTCTGGTTGGTGAGACGGGTGCAGGAAAAACAACCCTTGCGCGTGGCATTATGCGCTTGATTCCACACCCGCCGGGAGAGATTCGTTCCGGTGAAATTATGTATGAAGATCAGGATATTCTGAAATTAACGGAAAAAGAGATGCGTCAGATGCGCGGTCGTCAGATTTCCATGATTTTCCAGGATCCTATGACATCTTTAAATCCGGTTATGCCTGTAGGCGATCAGATTCTGGAAGTTATTCGTAACCATCATCCGGAGCTTTCCAAGCAGGATGCTAAAAAGCAGGCAGGCGATATGCTGGAGATGGTTGGAATTCCTGCAGGACGCTATAATGATTTTCCGCATCAGTTTTCAGGTGGTATGAAGCAGCGAGTAATCATTGCAATTGCTCTGGCCTGCAATCCGCAGCTTTTGATTGCGGATGAGCCGACAACAGCTCTGGATGTTACTATCCAGGCCCAGGTTCTGGAAATGATTCGAAACCTGAAGCAGAAGAACAATACATCCATGCTGCTGATTACCCATGACCTGGGTGTTGTTGCACAGAACTGTGACAGTGTTGCAATTATATATGCAGGAGAAATCGTAGAATATGGAACGCTGTCTCAGGTATATGAAAATACTCTGCATCCATATACGGAAGGCCTGTTTGGTTCCATTCCGAATCTGGAGACAAACAGCCGCCGGCTGGCAGCCATTGATGGTATGATGCCGGATCCAACGATGCTTCCGAAGGGCTGCAAATTTGCTGACCGCTGCAAGTATGCGGAAGAACGGTGCCATGTAGAGAACCCGCAGCTTATGGAACTGGAAGACGGCCATAAGGTTCGTTGCTTCCGCTGCATGAAATAAAGGAGGTGAGAGATATGGCAGAACAGAATCATGAAATTCTGAGGGTTGAACACCTGAAAAAGTTTTTCCCTGTACCGAACGGTATGCTTCATGCCGTTGATGATATTAGCTTTACCATTGATGCCGGAAAAACACTGGGCGTTGTTGGTGAGTCTGGCTGTGGAAAGTCAACAATGGGACGTGCCATATTGCGTCTCCACGAGCCGACGGATGGCAAAGTATATTTTGACCAGAAGGATATTCGGGCTCTGAATGATAAACAGATGAAGGATATGCGTCGCGATATGCAGATTATATTTCAGGATCCCTTTGCATCGCTGAATCCTCGTATGACAGTCAGTGAAGCAATTGCCGCACCGCTGCTTGTACAGAAGCTCTTTGATCGGAAAGATAAAGAAGGAATTCAGAAACGCGTACGCGAGATTATGGATATGGTAGGTCTGGCAGGTCGACTCATCAATACTTATCCTCATGAGCTTGACGGCGGCCGCCGTCAGCGTATCGGTATTGCCCGTGCATTAGCATTGGAACCGAAGTTTATTGTCTGTGACGAGCCAGTTTCGGCGCTGGATGTGTCCATTCAGGCACAGATTCTGAACCTGATGCAGGATCTGCAGGACAACTTAGGTCTGACATACCTGTTTATTACACATGACCTTTCGGTTGTTAAGTATATTTCTGATGATATTCTGGTTATGTATCTGGGACAGATGGTTGAAAAAGCACCGTCTGATAAATTATTTAAACATCCGATGCATCCATATACACAGGCACTTTTATCAGCCATTCCGATTCCGGATCCGAAGGTTCCGATGAACCGTATTACAATGAAGGGTGAGATTACATCACCGATTAACCCGGAAAAAGGATGTCGTTTTGCAAAACGTTGTCCATATGCTACGGATGCATGCCGTCAGCAGGATATGGTTCTGACCGAACAGGAACCGGGACACTTTGTTACCTGCCTGCGTGTGCAGAGAGGTGAGATTTAACCTAAGTTTGTACATTGTCGCTACGGTATTGGTATGTACCGCAGTGAATGTGAAATACGTTTTATAAAAACGAGGAAGACAGGAGGAAAATGTATGAAAAAAAACTTTAATCGTGCTATGTCGTTAGTGCTGGCAGCAGCTATGGCGCTGTCACTGGCAGCTTGCGGCGGCAATCAGGAGAACAATGGATCTGGCGGTGGAACTGCCGGCGGCTATAAGAACACTCTGACCTGGGCTCAGGGTGCAGACGTTACTTCCCTTGACCCGCATCAGGGTAAGGAAACACCGGCTGTCCAGGTAAATACTCAGATCTTTGATACGCTGGTTACGGTTGATCCGGAGACCAATGAAGTTGTTCCTCAGATTGCTGAAAGTTGGGAACAGACGGATGATCAGACTTATGTATTTAAGATTCGTGAGGGCATTAAGTTCCATGATGGAAGCGATCTGACAGCAGAAGATGTTAAATTCTCCCTTGATCGTGCACGTAATTCTGCAGCTGTTTCTTACATTGTTAACTTTATCGAAGAAGTTACAGTGGATGATGATCATACCGTAACGGTTAAGACAACTGCACCGTACGCACCAACACTGCGTAACCTTGCAATTCCATTTGCAGCAATTGTTCCGAAGGCAGTTGTGGAAGCAGACGAGAATGCATTTATTCAGAATCCGGTTGGTTCCGGTCCATATAAATTCGTTGAATGGAATCATGGTGATCATGTGACACTGAAAGCATTTGATGATTATTATGCAGGAAAACCGGAAACAGAAAATCTGATTATGAAGGTTATCCCGGAAACTTCCCAGCGTACCATTGCTCTGGAAACCGGTGAAGTAGATCTGGCATATGATTTAGCTGTAAATGATATTCCGAAGGTTAACAGCGATGATAAACTTACAGTTTATGAGATTCCGTCTCTTACCTGCTGGTATGTATCCATGAACATGAACAAAAAGCCGTTTGATAATCCGAAGGTTCGCGAGGCTATGTCTATGGCTATCGATCGTCAGACCATCATTGATACAATCAACGCAGGCAGCGGACAGACAGCAGATGCGATTATTGCTCCGGCAGTATTTGGCTATTATTCAACAGGTGTTAAAGAATACAATCCGACAAAAGCAAAAGAATTACTTGCTGAGGCTGGATATCCGAATGGTTTCTCTACAACTCTGTGGGTTAACGATAACCAGTCCCGTATCGAGATGTGCCAGGCTATGCAGGCAATGCTCCTTGAAGTCGGTGTACAGTGCAACTTAGAAGTTCTCGAGTTTGGAAGCTTTATTTCCAGAACTACCGCCGGCGATCACGACTTAGCATATTTTGGTTGGACAACCTCCAGTGGAGATGCTGATTACTCATACTATTCTCTTGAACACTCAACTCAGCAGGGTGCTGCAGGTAACCGAAGCTTCCTTGCAGATCCGGATGTTGATAAGCTGATCGAAGAGGCTCGTTCCAACACAAATGAAGAGGAACGTAAAGAACTTTATAAGGAACTTGCAATTAAATTAGATGAGATTAACAACAATATCCCAGTATACTACAGCTCCATCAACGTAGGTGCCAACAAGAAGGTTGAAGGCTTTGTTATGGATGCCAATGGTTATCACAGTCTGGAGAAGGTTAAAGTAGCACAGTAATGAACGGATGTCGGACTGTCCGGTTTCCGGATAGTCCGATTTTTCTGCAGAGAATAATTATCATATGAAAGGAAAGAAAATTATGAGATTAGCAAATCTGACCTGGCCGAAGGCTCAGGAATATTTTGAAAAAAATGATATGGTACTTGTTTCTATCGGTAGTATTGAGTGTCACGGCCGTCATATGCCGCTTGGAACCGATACACTGATTCCGGAGCATCTGTTAGAGAAAATTGAGAAAAAGAGTGATGTTTTGATTGCTCCGACCATTCCATATGGTGCTTGCCAGAGTTTAGCTCCGTATCCGGGGACTATTGATATTGATAATGAAGTACTCTATCAGTTCTGCCGTCAGGTTTTCCTGAGCCTGTATCGTCATGGCGCAAGAAAATTCGTTTTCCTGAATGGACATGGCGGAAACATTAAGATGATTGAGCGTCTTGGCATGGAATTCGAAGACAAGGGTTGTCTGGTTGCTATGCTTAACTGGTGGCTGATGGCATGGGATATGAACCCGGCGTGGAAAGGCGGCCACGGCGGTGGTGAGGAAACAGCTGCGATTCTTGGAATCGATCCGTCTTTAGTTGATAAGAGTGAGATAGGTGGTGAACTCCAGTTTAAGCACCTGTCTGATAATCTGAAGACAACCGGTTTCCGTTCTGTTGAGTTCAAGGGAGTTAACGTTGATATTATTCGCAATACTCCGCATGTAACTGACAGTGGCTGGATTGGACCGGATCATCCGAGTACCGCTACAGAGGAGTGGGGCAAGGAGATGCTTGAGACCACAGCAAACTACATTGTTGATTTCATGGAAGAATTCAAGAAAGTAAAACTTTCATAAAGAGGTGTCATAATGGATAAAAAAACAACATTGGAAATGATTGCAGCAATTTCAAATGCAAACGGT
>ERZ1106963.4263-NODE-4263-length-10847-cov-2.703669_pt1 | contig 10847 bp, 11 predicted proteins | sample MGYA00403681_ERZ1106963 | MGnify/ENA primary metagenome ERZ1106963 (study PRJEB35170, sample SAMEA104062407) | human gut metagenome | biome: human gut; feature: human-associated habitat; material: faeces | place: Denmark | collected 2012-05-03 ...
CAGCTGCCGCGCCTCGCTCGCCGTATCGGCACTTAGAATTATGCGGTATTGCCCTGGCTTTTTACTGCCGGGCAGGTGCATTTTTATGCAGGGAATATCTCATGTTCTATCCCTCGCCCTGGCTCCGCTGGATTTTATTTTGCGGGCGGGCTGTTAGCCACGGTACACTGCTTGCAAACAGTACAAAATTGTGGTAAGCTATTAACAAATATCACAACCATTCAATTCTGCCGGCTTACCCGGCAGCGGGAGGATAGAGCTATGGATGTACGCAACAGCATTGATGGCAGCCTGCAGATCTCCAATGAGGTCGTAGCCAAGATCGCCAAACTGGCCGCACTGGAAATTGATGGCGTGGCCGATGTTTCTTCCGGCAGCATGCAGAGCGTGCGCGGGTTGCTGAGCAAAGCCAGCCTGCAAAAGCCTGTTACGGTGGATTTAAGCGATGGCGTTGCTGTGGTGCAGGTGCACGTAATTGCCAAGTACGGCAGCAAAATTATGCCTGTCTGCGCCAAAGTGCAGGAAAACGTCAAGCAGACCATCCAGAATATGACCGGCATTACGGTTTCCCGTGTGGATGTGATCGTTGCCGGGCTGGAAGAGCCTGCCGCAGACCAGCATAAATAATTGAAAGATGGGAATAGTGACAATGGAACAGAATCTTACCCGCCGCGAAGCACGCGAAAATGCTTTTCTTGCGGCTTTTTCCGCAACCTTCCACCCGGATGATCCGCAGCCGGTGCTGCTGAACCAGCCCGAAAGCCACGAGCATCCGCTGGATGAGTTTTCCCTGCGCATTCTGCGTGATATGGAAGCCCATTCGGAAGAAATTGATGATGTGATCCGTGCAAACCTCAAAGGTTGGACCATTGCCCGCGTTCCGCGTGTCAGCCTGGTAGCCCTGCGTGTGGCCCTGGCTGAAATGATGTACGGCGAAGAAAAAAAGACCAGCGTTGCCATCAACGAAGCCGTTGAACTGGTCAAAAAGTATGGCTCTGACAAGGACTATCAGTTCGTCAACGGCCTGCTTGGCACCGTGGCACGGGCGCAGGATAAGCCCGCCGAAGAATGAGAACGCTGGGCATCGATACAAGCAATTACGCAACCTCTCTGGCCGTGTTTGACACAAACGCCGGAGAGGTTGTTTGCGATTGCAAACGCTTCCTGCCCGTGCGGGAGGGTCAACTGGGTCTGCGCCAGAGCGATGCGCTGTTCCACCATACCGCCGCCCTGCCGGAAATGCTGGCAGAACTGGGCCAAAAGGTGAACCTGACGCAGATCGAAGCTGTCGGCGTATCCGCCAGGCCCCGCCCGGTGGATGGCTCCTATATGCCATGCTTTTTGGCGGGCGTCAGTGCGGCCACAGCGTTCTGCGCGGCCAAAGGCATTCCGCTGGTTCAAACGACCCACCAGCAGGGGCATATCTCCGCGGCCCTTTTTGCGGCCAGCGGGGCAGACCTGTTCGGCAAAGAAGAGCTGGTGTTCCATGTGTCCGGCGGAACCACTGACCTTTTGCACTGCAAGGGGCCGGACAGCATTACCTGCATTGGCACCAGCAGCGACCTGTACGCGGGTCAGGCAGTGGACCGCCTTGGCGTGCGGCTGGGCTATGCGTTCCCGGCGGGCATCTATGTCAGCCGGTTGGCGGCAGCCTGCACCGAGAATATCAAACCTAAAGTCAGCGTGCGCGGCACAACCTGCAGCCTTTCCGGCTTGCAGAACCAGTGCGAAAAGTTGCTGGCAGAGGGCAAAAGCCCGGAATATGTCAGTAAGTACTGCCTGCTCTGCGTGGCAGAAACCCTGCGCCGCATGGCCGCCGCTGCCCTGGAGCGGAACCCCGGTCTGCCCGTGGTGTTTGCAGGCGGCGTGATGAGCAGTGAGATCGTGCGGGATTATATCACAAAACGGATGCAGTACGCCTATTTTGTGCCCGGCAAGTTTGCCAGCGATAATGCCATCGGCGTGTCCATCCTGGCGGCAAGGGAGATCAATGCATGGCCGAATACATCAATGTAACCACCCTGAACCTGCTGGCTAAACAGGTGCTGGAGCAGTGCGAACCACTGAATAACCTCATCGTCTGCGGCGAGGTTTCCAACTTTACGCGCCATTACAAAAGCGGCCACTGCTACTTTACCCTGAAAGATGAAAACGCCGCCATCAAGTGTGTGATGTTCCGAGATAAAGCGCGTCTGTTGGGCTTTGCGCCGGAAAACGGCATGCTGGTGCTGGCGTATGGCCGGGCAACGCTGTATGAGCGGGACGGCGCATTCCAGCTGTATTGCGATTATATGCGCCCCTTTGGTGCCGGTGCGGCCCAGATGGCCTTTGATGCGCTGAAGAAAAAGCTTTCTGCCGAAGGCCTGTTTGATGCTGACCACAAACGCCCGCTGCCGCCTATGCCGCAGTGTATCGGGCTGGTCACATCCAAAACCGGTGCGGCATTGCAGGATGTGATCCACATCATCACGCGGCGGTGGCCGATGGTCAAACTGCTGCTGGCCCCCGTCAGTGTGCAGGGGCTGGAAGCGGAAAAGAGCATTGTGGATGGCATCCGCCGCCTGGATGCAGACCCGCGCCCGGATATAATTTTAATCACCCGCGGCGGCGGTAGCAAAGAGGATTTGTGGGTGTTCAACAGTGAGCGCATTGCCCGCGCAGCCTATGCCTGTAAAAAGCCAGTCGTTTCTGCGGTCGGGCATGAAATTGATACCACAATTCTGGATTATGTGGCTGACCTGCGTGCTCCTACACCTTCCGCAGCGGCGGAACTCTGCGTGCCGGATCAGGCACAGGTGCGGCACGAAATATTCATTTTACAACAAAATATTCAAAAAAATATACAGTCCCGCCTGGAAATGTGCTATAATAAATTCAACATCATTTCCCCGGCTGCAGCCATGCAGAACGAAAAAACAGGAATTGACGCCCGTGCGCAGCTTTTGTGGCAAATGACAGCACAGATACAGGCCGTTGCAGCCCAAAAGGCAGCTGCCTGCACCCAGGGGCTGCACACCGCTGCTGCGGTGGCAGCGTCACTGAATCCATATGCAGTCCTTGCACGCGGCTATACCATGGTCGCGGATGCCCGCGGCCGCTGCCTGACAACAGAACATCTGAAGCCGGGGCAGAAGATCACTGTTATCGGCAACAATGCAGCCGCACAGTGTACGGTGGATGCCGTGGCACCCACTCAGGGGAACCCTGAAAAGGAGCAAACCGATGAGAGCACCTAAAACCTTTGAAGAAGGGCTCCAGCGCCTGCAGGAGCTTTTGGCAAAAATGCAGGATGAAACCACAACGCTGGACCAATCCGTTAAACTGTATGCCGAAGCTGCCCAGCTGATCCAGTACTGCAACACGGCGCTGGACAAGGCAAAATTACAGATCGAAGAGATCGACGCATCGCTGGCACAGCCCGGCGCGGATGAGTGAACCCGCAGGATAAGGAGGCTTTTCCCCATGGAACAGGAACGTTATCAACAGCAGTATAAAGCCTTTGTGCAGCAGGCGGAGCAGCGCCTGAACGAACTGTGCGATGTTTATCTGCCGGTAAAAGCCCAAATCAGCCAGGCAGCGCGTTACAGCCTGCTGGGCGGCGGCAAGCGTGTGCGCGCCGTGCTGGTGCTGGCTGCCTGCCAGCTGGCGGGCGGCGATACCGCAGCTGCAGCCGACTATGCCGCGGCGCTGGAAATGCTGCACTGCTATTCCCTGATTCACGATGACATGCCCTGCATGGATAATGATGATTACCGCCGCGGCCGCCTGAGCTGCCATAAGCAATATGGCGAAGCAACCGCCCTGCTGGCGGCGGATGCCCTGGTTACAGCAGCCTTTGAAGCTGTTGCCAACGCGCCGACCCACCCCCAAAGCCGGGTGCAGGCGGCGGCCCACCTGGCCAAAGCAGCCGGGGCACGCGGTATGTTGTATGGCCAGGAACTGGATAAGCATTACGAAACCGTGCACGCCAGCGAAAGCGAGCTGCTGGAACTGCATGCCCACAAGACCGGCGCATTGATTATTGCCGGTGTGGACCTTGGCTGCGATGCCGCTCAGGCGGACGATGCCCTGTGCACTGCCCTGCAGCATTATGCCGCGGAGCTGGGGCTGGTGTTCCAGATCGTGGATGATATTTTGGATGTGACCGCTACGACGGAAGAACTGGGCAAGCCTGTTGGCAGCGATGCCGAAAACGACAAAACGACCTTTATCACCCTGTATGGGCTGGAAGGTGCCCGCAGCCTGGCAAAGCAGCATAATGATGCTGCCCTGGCTGCCCTGGCGGATCTTGGCCCGGAAGCAGACTTTTTGCGCGAGATGGCAGTGGAGCTGCTGACCCGCAGCAAGTAACATATTACAGCAGGGCAGGCGGTGCGGCCCACTGCCCGGCAGCTTTGCCGGGAACCCGCCTGTTTGGCTCGGTGTGAGGAGAAAACTACCATGATGACGCTTTTGCGCGAAGCGCTGAGCTGGAATTATGTGCTGGTAACGGCGGTCATCAGTTCGCTGCTGGCACAGTTCACCAAAGTGATTCTGAACCTGATTATCCTTGGCAAATTTATCCCGGAACGCCTGTGGGGCGCAGGGGGCATGCCCAGTGCACACTCCGCAACGGTATGTGCGCTGTTGGTTGCCACCGGGCGCTACTGCGGCACAGGCTCCACGGAGTTTGCCCTGGCACTGGTTTTGGCCATTATTGTAATGTATGACGCAATGGGTGTGCGCCGGGAAACGGGCGAGCAGGCCAAGATTCTGAACCGCATGCTGAGCGAATGGATGGATCGTGAATCAGATGCCATGCCCTTTTTGGGAGATAAAAAGCTGAAAGAAATGGTGGGTCATACCCCTATCCAGGTTCTTACAGGTGCCATTTTTGGTATTGCTGTTGGCCTTTTGATGCCGATGGTGTAAAAACAGAGCAAACGAGGTATGTGATCATGAAATATCCTTATCTGGATAAAATCCAGAAAAACGGGGATGTAAAAAAACTGCCGCAGCAGGAACTTCCGCTTCTGTGTGAGGATATCCGCAATTTTTTGATTGAAAGTGTTTCCTCTACCGGCGGGCACCTTTCGTCCAACTTGGGCGTGGTGGAACTTACGGTGGCTTTGCACCGTGCGCTGACTCTGCCGCAGGATAAAATTTTGTTCGATGTCGGTCACCAGTGCTATACCCACAAGCTGCTGACCGGCCGCCGGGATGGCTTCGCCCATCTGCGCCAGGTGGACGGCCTTTCGGGCTTTCCCTCCCCGCAGGAAAGCGACTGTGATACCTTTATTGCGGGGCACGGCAGCACGGCGCTTTCCACCGCCATCGGTGTGGCACGCGCCAAAAAGCTGAAAAAAGAACCCGGCAAGGTCGTTGCCATCATCGGGGATGGCGCGTTCACCGGCGGCATGGTCTATGAGGGCATGAACAACGTCAGCAACCTGAACAACCTGATTGTGGTGCTGAACGATAACAAAATGTCCATCTCCAAAAATGTCGGTCAGATGGCAAATTATCTAACCAAACTACGCACAGACCCAAAGTATTTCCGGGTTAAGGCTCATATGGAAACTGCGCTAGAGTGTATCCCCGCAGTGGGCACTGCTCTGGTAGAGGTGCTGCAGGAAGGAAAAAAGATCATCCGCCGCGGCATCTACCACTCCACAATGTTCGAGGAAATGGGGTTCCAGTACGTTGGCCCGGTGGATGGCCACGATGTTACCGAGCTGACCCGGATCTTTACCAACCTGCAGGAACAGTATTCCCCGGTGTTTTTGCATATTGTCACCCAAAAGGGTAAGGGTCTGAAACCGGCGGAAGAAAACCCCGGCGAGTTCCACAGCGTTTCCGCGTTTGATCTGGATCACCTGACAAATCCGGAAATGTCGCCCAAGGATTCTTTCTCCAACCGCTTCGGCAACAAGCTGGCGGCCCTGGGCAGGGAAGTGCCTAACCTGTGCGCCATTACGGCAGCTATGAAATACGGCACTGGCCTGAACTTCTTCTACCACGCCATTCCGGAACGCTTTTTTGACGTTGGCATGGCGGAAGAGCACGCCGTAACCTTTGCGGCGGGCCTTGCCAGCCAAGGCATGCTGCCGGTTGTGGCTATCTACTCCACCTTCTTCCAGCGCGCTTATGACCAGATGATTCATGATGTGAACCTGATGCATCTGGATGTGCTGTTTGCCGTGGACCGTGCTGGCCTTGTGCCGGGCGATGGCGAGACCCACCAGGGCATTTATGATACCGGCTATTTCAGCCAAATCGGCATCCCGGTGTATTCTCCGTGCAACTATGCGGAACTGGAATACTGGCTGGAAGCACTGGTCAAAACCATGCGCGGCCCCCGCGCCATCCGTTATGCCCGCGGAGAAGAAAAGCCGGCTCTGGCGGCCCTTGGATGCACCGGCAAACCCTATGATATGCTGTGCGGTGCGGACAAGGCCGATACCGTTCTTGTCAGTTATGGCGCTGAAACCGAGGAGATTCTTGCCGCGGCGGAACTGCTGCGCCACCAGGGAATGGCAGCGGACTGCTGTAAGCTGGTGCAGGTTTATCCCTTGCCGGATGGTCTCTGCCGCCAGCTTTCCAACTATAAAACCATCCTGTTTGCAGAGGAATCCGTGGCAACGGGCGGTATTGGCCAGCAGCTTTGCACTGCCCTGCAGGCAGCAGGCTGGCAGGGCCGCTTTATCCTGCGCGGGGTAGATAACACCCATCTGTTGCACGCCACAGTGCCGCAGCTGCGCCGGGACCAGGGCTTGGATGCTCATACTCTGGCCCAGGACGTGTTGACCCGTAACTAAAATAAGTGAACCGAAAGGTTGTTCATCAATGAAAATTCGTCTGGATCAATACCTTTGCCAAAACGGCTATGCCCAAAGCCGGGAGCGCGCCAAAGCACTGATCATGTCCGGTATTGTCTTTGTCAATGAGCAGAAAGTGGACAAAGCCGGTGAAATGATTGCTGAGGACGCCAAAGTGGAAGTGCGCGGCCATGATATCGGTTACGTCAGCCGCGGCGGCCTCAAGCTGGAAAAAGCCATGCAGGTGTTCCCCATGCGGCCGGATGGCAAGGTCTGCATGGATATTGGCGCATCGACAGGCGGCTTTACCGACTGTATGCTCAAAAATGGCGCAGTCAAAGTGTACGCCGTGGATGTGGGCTATGGCCAGCTGGCGTGGAGCCTGCGCACCGATGAGCGCGTGGTCAATATGGAGCGCACAAACATCCGCAATGTTACCCCGGATATGCTGGGGGACAAAATCGCGTTTTTCAGCGTGGATGTTTCCTTTATCTCGCTCAAACATATCTTCCCGGTGGCGGATACTATCTGTACGCCAGATGCCGTCGGCGTCTGTCTGGTGAAGCCCCAGTTTGAAGCCGGACGGGAAAAAGTCGGGAAAAAGGGTGTTGTGCGTGACAAGGCTGTTCACGAGGAAGTGGTAGAGCGGATCATTGAATTCGCGTCACAGAACGGATTTTTTGTAAAGAATCTGGAATATTCGCCCATCAAGGGACCGGAAGGAAACATCGAGTATCTGGTGTACATCCGGAAGGATGAGACGGGCGGCGTGGATGCGGCAGTCGACATTGAGGCGGTCGTGGATGCAGCGCACGGCGAGTTAGACAAGTAACCGGACGTCTGTGAATGACCGGGCGTGTCTGCCGGATGTGGGGAAGCTTATGAGACATTTTTTGATCATCACAAATACATATAAGGACGAGAACGGCAGACTCACCGGAGAACTTGCGGCGTATATCCGCAAAAAGGGCGGAGAATGTGACTGCTTTTACAGTGACGGGGAGAGCAAAAGCGAGGCGGCGCCTGCTTTGGATAAGATGGATCCAGCGACGGACTGCGTCATGGTGTTAGGCGGCGACGGAACGCTGATTCGCGCGGCATCCAGGCTGGTGGACAGCAGGATTCCGTTGATCGGCGTGAACCTTGGTACGGTCGGTTATCTGTGTGAACTCGAGGAGAGCAACGTGTTTGACGCGGTTGACCGTCTGATGGCGGATGACTGTATGGTGGAGGAGCGCATGATGCTCACCGGCGCAGGCATCCTTGGCGGAGTGCGGGAAGAATACGGGGTTGCCCTGAATGATATCGTGATTCACCGCACGGGGGAGTTGTCGGTAGTCAGCCTGATCGTCTATGTGAACGGGGAGTATCTGCATACGTTTCGGGCGGACGGAATCATTGTGTCGACGCCGACCGGTTCTACCGGCTACAATATGTCGGCAGGCGGACCGATCGTGGATCCGAAGGCACGCCGATCAATGCGCATAATCTCAATTCACGCAGTATTGTGATCGGTGCGGAGGACGAAGTGGTTGTTGAGATCGGCAGAAGGCGCTCACAGAAGGATGAGACTCTGGAGGTCAGCTTTGACGGGGATACCGCCGCAAGACTTGTGGTGGGAGATAAGTTCAGTATCCGGAAGGCTTCGGACACGACAAGGATCTTAAAGCTGAGCAACAAGAGCTTTCTCGAGATCCTAAGCAAAAAGATGCAGGTATACACATAAGCGGGAAACGGAGGGCAGAATGAAAACCAAACGACAGGCGAAAATGCTGGAACTGATCAAGAGAAATGACATTGAAACACAGGAAGAACTGTCGGATTATCTGGAGCGTGAGGGCTATCAGGTAACACAGGCGACGGTTTCCAGGGACATCCGGGAACTAAAGCTCACCAAGGTTGCAATGAGCAACGGCAGGCAGAAATACGTTGCGCTGCAGGAGACGGACGAAAATCTGTCGCAGAAATATGTGCGCGTGTTCCACGACGGATTTGTATCCATGGATATGGCGCAGAATATTCTGGTCATTAAGACTGTCTCGGGTATGGCGATGGCGGTGGCGGCTGCGTTAGATGCCATGCATATGCACGAGATCGTGGGCTGCATTGCGGGGGATGACACCATCATGTGCGCGATCCGCAGTGTGGATGATACCGTTGCGGTGATGAACCGCTTGAAAAAGCTTGTGGAAGACTAGACGGGATTCTTTTGGGGAGAGTAGAAGGAGATTCTATGTTACAAAGTCTGCATGTGAAAAATCTGGCGCTGATTGACGAGGCGGAGGTGGATTTTACCCGGGGACTCAATATCCTCTCGGGAGAGACCGGTGCGGGTAAGTCCATCATCATCGGTTCGATCAATCTGGCGCTGGGTGAAAAAGTGCAAAAGGAAATGTTGAGAGAAGATCCGCAGACCGGGGAGTTTGCTCCGGCGCTGGTAGAACTGGTATTTACGGTGGAGAACGGGCAGGAACGGCAAAAGCTGGAGGCGCTCGAGGTCTATCCGGAAGATGACCAGGTGATCCTAAGCCGCAGAATCGTAGGCGGAAGGGGAACGGCGCGCGTCAACGGTCAGAGTATGCCGGCATCCGCGGTGCGCGAGATCGCGGCGATTTTAATTGACATTCACGGTCAGCATGAGCATCAGTCGCTTCTTTCAAAGCGCAGACATTTGGAGATTCTGGATGCCTATGTGGGAGAGACGCTGACAGAGAAAAAGAAGGCGCTCGCAGAGACTTACCGCAGCTACAAAAAGCTGGTGGAGGAAGAGAAAAATGCCGGCATAGACGGCGCAGAGCGCGAGCGGGAGATTTCGTTCCTGGAGTACGAGATCCGTGAGATCGAGGAGGCAGGACTTCGGGAAGGCGAGGACGAGGAACTGGAGAATGAGTACCGCCGGTTTTCCAACGGACAGAAGATTGTGAATGCCGTAAACGGTGCATACAGCAATACCGGCGGCGAATCGGACTGTGCGTCGGAGCTGACCGGAAGGGCGGTGCGCGAACTCTCGTCAGTCTCCGGATACGATGAGAAGCTTGCCGAACTCGAGCGTGAGCTGCTTGAGATCGACGGGCTGTTAAGCGATTTCAACCGGGAACTTGCCGATTATGTCGAGAACATGGAGTACGATGAGGAGACGTTCTACCAGGTGGAGAAGCGTCTCGATGAGGTGAATCATCTGAAATCCAAATACGGCAGCACGATCCCGGACGTGCTTCTGGCATTAGAAGAGAAGCAGGAACGCCTGATGCAGCTTAAGGACTATGACACGTATCTTGCCGGTCTTAAGGAAGAGATTGCGCGGACCAAAAAAGTCTTAGAGAAGCAGAGCAGCGAGGTGTCCGCAATGCGTAAGGAGGCGGCAGAGCGGCTTACCGCGGCGGTCACGCAGGCGCTACTGGATCTGAATTTCCTTGATGTGCGTTTTACGATGAATTTTGAGCGCATGGCAGAGTATACGGCGAACGGATTCGACGATGCGGAATTTTTGATTTCCACGAACCCGGGCGAGCCGTTAAAACCGCTCGGAAAAGTAGCGTCGGGAGGAGAACTTTCGCGTATCATGCTTGCCATCAAGACGGTGTTAGCGGATGAGGATGCGGTGGAGACGCTGATTTTCGATGAGATCGACAGCGGAATCAGCGGACGGACAGCGCAGATGGTTTCCGAGAAGATGAATGTGCTGGGACGGTCGCACCAGATTATCTGTATCACACATCTTCCACAGATTGCGGCGATGGCGGATTCCCATTACCTGATTCGGAAATCCGTACAGAATCAGACGACAGTCTCCACGATCCGCAGACTGTCGGAGGAGGAGAGCATACAGGAGCTTTCCCGTATGCTTGGAGGCGTGGAGATCACGGAGACGGTAAAAGAGAGTGCGCGAGAGATGCGCGCGCTTGCAAAAAGCAAAAAATCGGGGTTTGAAAAGTAAAAATATTCACATAATAAAAGAAGATACCACAGGTATGAGATACCATGGTATCTTCTTTTTTGTTGTGTGACGGCCTTTGGGTTACAGAAAATGGTATGGGGGCAGATATGAGA
>ERZ1106963.4268-NODE-4268-length-10838-cov-20.189094_pt1 | contig 10838 bp, 8 predicted proteins | sample MGYA00403681_ERZ1106963 | MGnify/ENA primary metagenome ERZ1106963 (study PRJEB35170, sample SAMEA104062407) | human gut metagenome | biome: human gut; feature: human-associated habitat; material: faeces | place: Denmark | collected 2012-05-03 ...
AACCGCCTCGCCAATTTGAGAAAAAATAAGATGATGATCGCGATTTGTCTTGCTTATTGCTAAAATCGTTTGTTTTATTTCAGGAGCATCGGTAAATTCTCTCATAAAACGGACTGCCAGCATACCTGAACAAGTATCAATTTTGTCGACAACTTCATCAAACACATATAGTTCAGGAGCTTCTCCGGGCAACCGAAATACTCCTTCAGATGGATCGTCTTTTTGTTTTGAATCTCCATCGATAATGCAAATGGATTTAACCTTATTGCTGGGATCAAGATTGTGATATTTATTAGCCTTAACGGCTGTTCCGTCGCCATTCATAGGATACACATTTATGGCATCCATTGCGACCGCTTTATCCGAACGTAAAATTGCTTCAACCCATTTCTTTGCAAATGAATCTTCCGTATAAATCACAAGTTTTGAAGAAACATTTCCCGTAAGACTTCTTAGTGAATGTATATCGAGTTTTCCCTGAATTGCAGTTCCATCAACAGCAGCCCAAACAGCTTCAGCTGGCAATGGTGCTATTGCATATTCAGAGTGAGTTGTAAAAATAACCTGAACATTCTTTCTATTGGCAACGTCAATTAAATAATCTACCAGTCTTGCCGTAGCCAAAGGATGTAGACCATTTTCTATTTCTTCGATCAGATCAGAAGGGGAAATGCTTTAGATCAGAACGAGGCCTTGATCTGAGATATTTTCGATTCCGATAACCATTTTAATGATACTAGATTCACCAGCACCAAAGTGAAATTCCGAGTAAGACGTACCGCTTTCTGTTTTACCAGATAATAATGTTAAGTTGCCGAATTTGTCCGTCTGTATGACCGAGTAGTCACTTACATCTTTACCAAGAATTTTGCTAATATGGGATGCAGCTTCTGGACTTAGTGTATGAATTTTGTCCGAACTAAAAACAACATTCTTGTTTGTAAACCTTGATAAGTCTTTACGTTCAACAGCGGGCAATGTTCTAGAAATTCCGAAAAAACGAACATCCCGGTGAACGGCATCCCTGTACCATTTTTCTCTCGAAAAGGATGCCGTTCGTTTTACAACATCGGTTTTGTTCTTGGATCGATCAACCAAATCATACGTTATCGACCAATTTTTCATTTCTTGATCCAACTGCCTGTTCCTTGTAAAAAAACTGTCTAGGGCTAACAGAATCATAAGTAAGCGCACAAGCTCCTAATATAGTTGTTTTTCCACCGCCGTTAGGACCAATTAAGGCCGTAACCGGAAAATCAAAAGTAATGGTCTGATTTACAAACGCTCTACATTTTACCAAGCCAACCTTATACAGATACTGTTCATAATGAAGTTTTCTCGACTTCTCAAGTAGTTTTTGAATTTGAGAAGGGCGAATCTCACTTTTATACATTAGCATGCTCTCCTTTCGGAATGTTAAACATCTACAGTTAAATAGTATACCAAAAGGGAGCTTTTTTCAAGATGAGGCTATAAAGTAGCATGCTTTAGCTTTTTCGTTGCTGAGGTAGACAAGGTCGGTTTTCGGTTGGGTTATGGCATCATGCCCTATTGTTACAAATCAACAAAACTCCGGTGCGTTCAGCGCAAACCGGAGTTTTGTTGATTTGTAATCTGATTTTACTCTTCTATCAGTGTCAAATACCCCTGCACGATTGCGGCAGGCAGCAGAAATTTCTTTTCCACGCTGCCAAAGCGTACCGTGACCATATCGGGCTGGATGGCTGTTACCGTGCCAACGCCAAACGCCTTATGCTTGACCTTGACACCAACCTTGATTTTGGAAACATCCACCTTGACAGGCGGTTTTGGCTGAGCGGCTAGCTGTTCAGACCAAAGCTCGGCTTTGCAGCTCCAATGCCAACACTCGAACCCACCGGGCGTGGTGTAAAGCTGCCGGGGGTACTGGAAGCTGGGCGGGGCGTATAGCTGTTGCTCGGCTTGTGGATTTTGCTGCCGGAAGCCTGTGTGCTTTGCGCCGTGTTGGTTTCGGCTCGTCCTCGTCCGGAGTGAAATAGGGCTTTGTGGGCAGATCGTCTGGAGCAGACGCAGGGGCTTCCATAGATGCCTGCTGCAGGGTGAACATCTTGTTGTAGTCGGCATCCGAAAGCACCGTATCCCAGCCGCCGCGGTTTTCGCCCTCATGACGGTCAATGCCGGTATAGCTCAGGCTGGCATCTTCGTACCGCTTGAATTTGTACACGGCATCGTTCATCAGGGAATCGTTGAATATACATCTGCTTCTTTTGCATTGCAAAATACTTGTTGGGGAACACCCAAACCCTTGAACTGCATCCCGTGGATGCAGGATTAGCGTCTCCAAATGAGAAAGTATATGGTTCTAACACATTGTCAGCCATTGGTAAACAACTTTTTCCAGTCAAAAAGAATATAGCGATGATTAAAGATGAACATTGCAGAAAAATGTGATACAATAGAAAATGAAAATCCAAACAACAGGAGGAACCCCCTCGTGGCAAATAATGTGAACGTCAAAAAACTGGAAGCTGACCTGTGGGAGTCGGCAGATCTGCTGCGTGCAGGCTCTAAACTCACCTCGAACCAATACTGTATGCCGGTACTGGGACTGATTTTTCTGCGGTATGCGTACAGCCGCTTCAAACTGGTAGAGCAGGAGATCCTGAAAGACCGTCCCATGCGCGGTGGCCGGGTGCTGCCGGTGGAACAGAGCGACTTTGCCGAGAAGAGTGCACTGTTTCTGCCCAAGGAGGCGCAGTACAATTACTTAGTCAATTTGCCCGCCAACATCCCGGAGCAGGGGCTGACCGGCATCGAGGGCAATCCTCTGAACAGTCTGGGCGAAGTGGTGAACAATGCCATGGAACTGGTGGAGCAGCAGAGCGAGCAGCTGCAGGGCGTTCTGCCGAAGGACTACACCATCTTCTCGGATGAACTGCTGGGGGAACTGCTGCGCATCTTCAACAATGATGCGTTGGACGATGTGGGCGGCGATGTGATCGGCCGTATCTACGAGTACTTTTTGAATAAGTTTGCCAAGAATGTGGCACAGGATGACGGCGTGTTCTTTACGCCGAAATCGCTGGTGAAAATGATCGTCAATGTGCTGGAGCCTGCCCACGGCGTTCTGTTGGACCCGGCTTGCGGCAGCGGCGGTATGTTTGTGCAGACCGGCGACTTTGTAAACCATGCGGGCATGATCGCCAACAACACCATGACCTTCTACGGACAGGAAAAGGTGGAGTACAATGCCAAGCTCTGCCTGATGAATATGGCTGTGCATGGTCTGACCGGCGTGATCAAGTCCGGCGATGAAGCCAATACCTTCTATCACGATGCCCACAACCTGAACGGCTGCTGCGACTATGTGATGGCAAATCCGCCGTTTAACGTGGACAAGGTCAAGTCGGAGTCGGCGCAGAGTGCCGGGCGGCTGCCGTTTGGCCTGCCCGGCGTGAACAAGGCCAAGGAGATCGGCAACGCAAACTATCTGTGGGTGTCCTATTTCTACTCCTACCTGAACGAGCATGGCCGTGCGGGTTTTGTGATGGCGTCCTCGGCTACCGACAGTCAGGGCAAAGACAAGGACATCCGTGAAAAGCTCATCCAGACCGGCCATGTGGACGTGATGATGAGCGTGGGCAACAACTTCTTCTACACCAAAAGTTTGCCCTGTTCGCTGTGGTTTTTGGATAAGGGCAAGCCGGAGCATCTGCTGGACACCGTACTGTTCATCGACGCCCGCAACTATTATACCGTGGTGGACCGCACCCAGAATGAGTGGAGCGACTGGCAGTTGAAGAACCTCGACGCCATTGTCTGGCTCTATCGTGGCGAGGTGGACAAGTACAAGGTGCTTCTGGCGGAGTATCACGCAGAACTGGCGGACGACCGCCCCTTTGCAGAGATTCAGGCCGCACTGGAACAAAACGTGCAGGCCAAGCGGGAAGAAACCAAAGTCGCTGTGGATGCAGCGCCCCGCAAGGAGCGCAAAGCTACGCAGGAAAAGTTCGACAAGGCGCTGGAAGCCCTCAGCGAGAAGCTGACCGTTGCCAAGGAGGCCGTCTGGCTCACCGAAAAATTTGGCGAGGGCGTTTATCAGGACATTCCCGGTCTGTGCAAGGTGGCTAGCCGCGACACCATCCTCAACGAAAAAGGCGCATCCCTGACGCCCGGTGCCTATGTGGGCGTTGCACCTGTGGAGGATGACGGCGTGGATTTTGCCCAGCGGATGAAGGAAATCCACAAGGAACTGCTGGAATTGCAGGCAGAGTCCAACCGCCTGATGGAAACCATCTCGAAGAATCTGGAGGAGATGGGGGTATGAAGTGGGAAATTGCAAAATTAGGGAAGATTGCTATCATCAGAACGGGAAAACTGGATTCTAACGCTGCAGTTATAGGTGGAAGATATCCATTTTTTACTTGTGACCCAAATACATTATCGATTGATGTATGGGCATATGATACAGAAGCCGTTTTGCTTGCAGGGAATAATGCAAGTGGAAATTATACGGCGAAGTACTATAAAGGCAAGTTTAATGCTTATCAAAGAACATACATAATTGAGAGTGCTAATGAAGAAGAGCTAAATATAAGGTATCTTTGTTATGCACTAAATCAGCAATTACGATTACTAAAAATGATGTCAAGCGGTTCGACAACGAAGTTTTTAACTGTTAGAATGTTGGATAACCTAGATATCCCTTTGTTCGGTATAAACATACAAACTCAAATAGTAAATATTCTCTCCGCTTATGATGACCTAATTGAAAACAACCAGAAACAAATCAAGTTGCTGGAAGAAGCAGCCCAGCGGATTTATAAAGAGTGGTTTGTGGATTTGCGCTTTCCGGGGCATGAAAACACGAAAATTGTGGACGGTGTGCCGGAGGGGTGGAGCAGAGGACTGTTAAAGGAACTCATTAGTGTTAATTATGGAAAAGACCATAAAAAAGCTCCTGATGATGGAAATATCCCTGTTTATGGCTCTGGCGGTTTAATGCGAAAATGTAATAAATCGCTGTTTTCTGGTGAGGCAGTCCTGATTCCTCGAAAAGGCTCTTTGAATAATATCATGTATGTGGATGAAACATTTTGGACAGTGGACACAATGTTCTATGCTACGATGAAACAACCACATACAGCCGTTTTTGTATATTTCTTTGTCAAAGCATTTGATATGTACTCCATGAATATTGGTGCGGCAGTACCCAGCATGACGACAAAGATTCTGGACGCGATGGATGTGGTAATTCCCGATAAAGAAACTCTGGAAAAGTTTGACAAACTCACAAAAACGTATTTTAATAAGATAAAGACGCTGCAAGGACAAAATGAGCGGTTAAAGACAGCGAGAGATTTACTGTTGCCAAAGTTGATGTATGAAACGCAGAAAGGAGATTTTTAATGGAGTCGATAGCAATGTTTAATAATAAGGGTGGAGTTGGAAAAACGACACTGTTGTGCAACCTTGCTGCCTATTTATGCAAAGCAAGACAAAAAAAGGTGCTTGTTATTGATGCTGATCCACAATGTAACAGTACGACATATGCACTTGATGAAGACGAATTTTATGATGTGTACTATGAACCAAAAAGATTTACGATTGCGGATATTGTGCCATCGATTGAGGACGGCGCAGGGTATATAAGAAAATATGAGATAACAAAATCTAGATATTTTGGGTTTGATATGATACCCGGGAATCCAAAATTTGCAACTTCTGAAGATTTCTTAGCGAGCGAATGGAAAGATGTTAAGTCATCAGATTTGCGTGGAATAAAATCGACAATGCTATTTATACATTTCCTGACGTTATGTCATGGCTATGATTATGTGTTCTTTGACATGGGACCATCTTTAGGTGCAATCAATCGTTCAATCCTATTGGCATGTGATTATTTTATTACGCCGATGTCATCTGATGTGTTTAGTTTGCTCGCGTTAGGTAATATAGGAAGTTCGATTTCTTCGTGGAGTAAACTATTTAATAAAGGAATATTGGAATTGGATGAAGATAAAAAGCGCAGTTTAGATGGTATGCGGCAGAGGTGTGAGATTGAATTCTTGGGATATGTGGAACAGCAGTATATTATGAAATATACAGGGGGGACAGCACGCGCAGTACGCGCATACGATGAAATTTTAAAACAAATACCAGAAGCTATTCAAAAAGATGTTGTAAATCAAATAAATATTGGAAAAGACAATGAAATTAACTATAAAATTGGATCAATCCCTAATTTTTATAGTTTGGTTCCAATGTCTCAAACAGCGCATAAACCGATTTTCGAACTTTCGGCTTGTGATGGAGTGGTCGGCGCACATTACCAAAAAGTTAAAGCATTTGAGAGTTTGATGAATGCGATTGTAGACAGGATGTTAAATAATATGGAGGCGCTTAAATGATAAACTGGCCAGAAGCATTGGTAGAAGCAATTGCAAGAAGACGATGTGTGCTTTTTTTAGGTTCAGGAATATCAGCTAACTCCAAAAATAGCAGTGGAAAACGGCCAGCAACATGGGAAAAATTTTTAAGAGATATTCTCGCTAAACGAGAAACAAAACTTCGTGACCATAAAGACACAATTGAAAGGTTGCTAGAGGAAAAAGATTATTTAATGGCTTGCGAAGTGATTGTTGATGATATTGGAGAAAATGATTTTGGTGATTTGGTATCTGACGAGTTCAAAAGACCACGGTATGAACCGTGTGAGTTACACGAGGAGATTTATAAACTGGATTCCAAAATTGTTATAACACCTAATATTGACAAGATATATGAACAATATGCGATGACTGAATCGCATTCTTCTGTGGTTGCAAAATCCTATTATGAGGATGATATCGCAAAATATCTTAGAACATCAGATTATTTGATTATTCGAGCACATGGGCATACGGACGAAACAGCTAAATTGGTTTTTACTCAAAAACAATATAATCAAGCAAGGTGCAATTATTCATCTTTTTATAAGTTGTTAGATGCTTTAATACTTACGCATACGTTTATTTTTCTTGGCTGTGGAATAAATGATCCAGACATAAAGATTACGCTGGAGAATTCCAATTTTTTATATCCGGGTGCAAGACCACATTATTTTGTGACGGCTGAGGGCGCATACGAGCCGGCAGTATCAAAAGTTTTGTTTAATAATCGAAATTTGGAACTTCTAACATATGAAAATCCGGATGGTACGCATACAAAATTATTGGAATCATTGAAAGACTTAAACCAACTGGTAGAAGAAGCAAGAGTAACAATAAGAAACAATCAAACGTGGTAAGAATGAGGTGATCCTATGAGCCGCGAATACTCCGAAAATGTCCTTGTCCAGAACAGCGCAGGCAATCTGCTGCAAAATGTTCTGGGCTGGGAGGTCGTGCTGGCTTACAACTCCGAAAAGCTGGGGCCGGACGGGATGTTGGGCCGCACCAGCTATGGGGAAGTGCTGCTGATCCGGTATTTTCGGCAGGCGATTTTGCGGCTGAACCCATGGCTCACCCCGAACCAGCTGGACGAGGTGCAGAAGAAATTCACGGCACACGTTTCCACCGCATCCCTGATGCAGATCAATGAGGAAAAGTATTTTCTGCTGCGGGATGGCATCCCGGTGACGGTCAAGCGGCCGGATGGCCGCACCGAAATCCGAAGCGCGGCGGTGATCGACTTCAAAAACCCGGAAAACAATCATTTCCTCGCCGTAAAAGAGATGAAGATCCACTCGCAGCTGTACCGCTGCAGAACGGACATTGTGGGCTTTGTCAATGGCATTCCGTTGCTGTTCATCGAGCTGAAAAAGCCTACCGTGGATGTGCAGAACGCCTACATAGACAATTACCGAAATTATCTCGATACCATTCCGCAGCTGTTCTATTACAATGCCTTCCTTATGCTGTCCAATGGATTGGAAGCCAAGGTGGGCACGCTTGGCAGCAAGTACGAGTTCTTCCACGAGTGGAAGCGTCTGAAGGAAAGCGATGCAGGCAGCGTGGAACTGGAAACCATGCTGCGGGGCATCTGCGAGAAAAAGACCTTCCTCGATCTGCTGGAAAACTTCATCCTTTACGACCATTCCGGTGGGCGCACCACCAAGATTCTGGCCCGCAACCACCAGTATCTCGGCGTCAACGAGGCCGTCAGTGCTTACGAGAACCGCAAGCTGAAAGACGGCAGGCTGGGTGTGTTCTGGCACACGCAGGGGTCAGGCAAAAGCTACTCCATGGTCTTTCTGGCGCAGAAGATCCGGCGCAAGTTTGCAGGCTCGCCCACCATTGTGGTGCTGACCGACCGTGACGAGCTGAACCGGCAGATCAGCGATACCTTTGAAAACTGCGGTCTGCTGGGCAAGACAAAGGCTTCGCAGTTCATTGCATCCAGCGGTACAGACCTTGTAAAAAAGCTGCAGGGCAACCCCAGCTTTGTGTTTACCCTGATCCAGAAGTTCAATCTGCCCAAGGAGCCGCCCATCTACCCGGATCACGACATTCTGATTTTGTCGGATGAAGCCCACCGCAGCCAGTACGGCATTTTTGCAGACAACATGATGCACCTGCTGCCCACGGCGTCCCGCATCGGCTTTACCGGTACGCCGCTTCTGGCAGATGACCATATCACCGAGCGCACCTTTGGCGGGTATCTGTCGGTGTATGATTTCAAGCGGGCAGTGGAGGACGGCGCAACGGTACCGCTGTACTATGAGAACCGCGCGGATAAGATCGCCCAGTTGGACAAGCCGGAGATCACCGGGCGGATTTTGGATGCCATTGAAGCTGCCGACCTTGATCCTTCGCAGGAGGAAAAGCTGGAACGCGAGTTTGCAAAGGAGATCCATATTCTCACCGCAGATGAACGGCTGCGTTCCATTGCAAAGGACTTTGTGGAGCATTACTCTGACCTTTGGACCAGCGGCAAGGCGATGGTTGTCTGCCTAAATAAGGTCACCTGTGTGCGGATGTACAACTATGTGCAGGAATGCTGGCAGGCAAAGATCAGGGAACTGGAAGCCCGGCAGGGCACAGTGACCCAGCAGGAAGCACAAGAACTTGCCCGCAAACTGGCATGGATGAAAGAAACCGAAATGGCAGTGGTGATCAGTCAGGAGCAGAACGAGGTGCAGACCTTCAAAAAGTGGGGGCTGGATATTCTGCCGCACCGTGCCAAAATGGAAAAGCGGGAGCTGGATAAAGAATTCAAGGACAGCAAGAATCCGTTCCGGGTGGTGTTCGTCTGTGCCATGTGGCTGACGGGCTTTGATGTAAAGTGTCTGTCCTGTCTGTATCTGGACAAGCCGTTGAAAGCCCATACCCTGATGCAGACTATTGCTCGTGCAAACCGTGTTTCGGAGGGCAAGAGCAACGGCCTGATCGTGGACTATATTGGTATCGTAAAGGCGCTGCGCAAGGCTCTGGCAGATTATACGGTCAGCAAGAACAGCCCGGCGGGCATTGACCCAACGGTGGACAAAACGGAGCTGATTCAGCGCATCCGCACGATCATCGGAAAAACGGACGGCTTTCTGGCAGAACACGGGTTCCGGCTACAGGAACTGGTGGATGCACAGGACTTTGAAAAGATGAGCCTTGTACAGGATGCAGTCAACGCGATGTGCGAGACGTTGGAAACCAAGAAAACCTTCCAGACCTATGCGTCTGAACTGGCGCGGCTGTTCCGCTACGCAGACCGTGACGATGTGGACGATGCCGTGCGCGCCCGGAAAAACGCAATTCTCGCCATCTACGAGGGCTTGCAGCAGAAGCGGAAACACGCGGACAATACCGACCTGATGGTGCAGATCAACGGCATCGTCAACGAGTACATCCATGTGGAAAAGCCGGATCAGGAGGCTGTACCTTCCCGGCAGTTTGACATCAGCAAAATTGATTTTGACCTGCTGAGCCGGGAGTTTGCCCGCACCCGGCGGAAGAATCTCTTGCTGCGCGATCTGGATGAACTGGTGAATCAGCAATTGGCGAAAATGCTGTTTGCAAACCCGCAGCGCATTGATTATTATGACCGCTATCAGGAGATTATCGATGCCTACAATGCGGAGCAGAACCGTGCGACCATCGAGAAAACCTTCATGGATCTGATGGAACTGGCCAGTTCGCTGGATATGGAACAGCAGCGCTATGTGCGTGAGGGCTTTTCCAGTGACGAGGAGCTTTCGGTGTACGATTTGCTGTTTTCGGAGAACCTCACAAAGCAGGAAATTGAAACGATCAAAAAGGTGTCTGTGGACTTGTTGACAAAAATCAAACAGCAGATTGCCAAACTCGACCATTGGACGGACAAGCAGGAAACTAAGGCGATTGTGGATAACCTGATTCGCAATACCCTTTGGCAAGAACTTCCCAATAGCTATGATGTAAGCGATATCCAGACCTACCAGAAGAAAATCTACGAGTATGTATATATGCGCTACCCGGAAGTAGCATAACGCAAAAATCACCCCAGAGAGAACGCACAAGAGGCTATTCTCTCTGGGGTGATTGCGTATCAAATCATCTGAAAATGCTTCAATGCTTCCACAATCGCATCCTCTTTTTCCTTCGGGCACTTGGGCTGCTTCGCATTTTCATTTTTCGCTTTATGGTAATTCTCTCGCTCGATGATGCCGTACTTCTGCTTCACCTGTGCGATATAAAGATTGGACACCTTGAGCTGATGATGCTCCAACACATGCTCCCGAATCTCGTTGTAAGTCGCCTTGCTTTCTGCAGCGGTCACATCCAACTCGTCCATGCTGACGTCCACTTCGATATGCTGCTCGACATGGAGTTTGGTCAAAAGGAGAACCGCTTCGACAGTTGTTTCAGTTTCCAAGGGAAGTTCTTTCACTTCCTCACCATCAACAG
>ERZ1106963.4272-NODE-4272-length-10832-cov-3.237357_pt1 | contig 10832 bp, 6 predicted proteins | sample MGYA00403681_ERZ1106963 | MGnify/ENA primary metagenome ERZ1106963 (study PRJEB35170, sample SAMEA104062407) | human gut metagenome | biome: human gut; feature: human-associated habitat; material: faeces | place: Denmark | collected 2012-05-03 ...
GCAGGGGACTTCCTTGATTCGGTTAAAACAGCACAAAAAAGCTGCCCCAAGCAGCAAATCTCAAGGAGCCGATCATGAAACTTACAGAAGAACTTCTGAAAGAAATGGAAAAGAAAAAAGAACTCTACGGTGACGGCATCATCATGCCGGATGGAGATTACCGCCTAATCCAGGACGGACATTTGAAGACCCTTATGGCCCTTTTACCATATACGGAAAATGAAATCTGGAAAATGATCCCGGATGATGATTCCGCTCTTTTCTGGCTGGTAGAAAAAACAGGCTGCGTGCTGACAGATGTCAATTCCGCCATTGGAATGAAAATGACCCCCGCACAGCAGAAAACTTACGAAGCGCTTTCCAGCCGTGGGATCGTCTCTAATGAATATTATGATCTTACCAGGCAGCGGGAAAAAGCCCGCGCCCAGCATGCTGCAAAGCAGAACATATAGATCACGTAAATGTTCACAATACACATTTACCCCATAATTTCATATACCCAAAAGCAAAAACTGCCATCGGAACCGCAAGCCTCAAACAGGCCCATAACTCCGGTGGCAGCTTTTATTATTTATATCTTTCAGTCGTCATATCCTTCCAGGAAGGAATGTTTCACGCCGTCTTTTTTATAGGCAATGACTGTATGAAGATTCACGTTTTCCACACTTCGGAAAATATTACTTTCAATATGGGGATTTACCTTCTTAAGCTCCGCAATGAGATTTTTGATCTCCATTCGCTTGGAAACACTGGTGCCGTCTGTACGGCAGGTAGTACAGGTATCAGTGAACTTGCAGGCACACTGGATAAAATGCAGGTCATTGTAGTCTCTCCAGTGCTTGATATCTGCCTCACGGATCAGATACATGGGGCGGATCAGCTGCATCCCCTCGAAGTTTGTGCTGTGGAGTTTCGGCATCATAGTCTGTACCTGTGCTCCATAAAGCATTCCCATCAGGATCGTCTCGATCACATCATCATAGTGATGGCCAAGAGCGATCTTGTTGCATCCAAGTTCCTTTGCCTTACTGTAAAGATATCCTCTTCGCATACGGGCGCAGAGATAACACGGAGATTTTTCCACATTGTAAACTGCATCAAAGATCTCAGTCTCAAACACTGTGATAGGAATTCCGAGAAGTTTGGCGTTGTGTTCGATCACCGCACGGTTGGCCTCATTATATCCCGGATCCATCACAAGAAATACCAATTCAAAAGGAAACTTGTTATGACGTTTCAGTTCCTGGAACAGTTTTGCCATCAACATGGAATCCTTACCGCCGGAAATACAGACCGCAATCTTATCTCCCGGTTTCACCAGTTCATAGTCATTGATCCCTCTGGCGAATCTGGAAAACAGCTGCTTGTGGAATTTCTTGCGGATGCTCAGCTCGATATCTTTCCGGCGCTGTTCCATTGCCTCATTTTCCGTTTCTTCACTGTCCCCTTTCTTGGACTCTTTCTGCATCTGCTGAAAAAGCCATCCTGTATATCCGCCTTTCAGACTCCGTGCGGGAATTCCCTTTTCCCGGAGCATCCCTGCCCCTTCCTGGCTGAAAAGTCCTCTGGTACAGTAAAGAACCGGGATTTTATCCCCTTTCAGTTCTTCTGCCCGTTCTTCCAGTTCCTGTTCCGGAACAGAAATCGCTCCCGGGATCATTCCATATTCCACAGTTACTTTATCACGGGTATCTACCAGAAGATATTTTTCCCGTTCCTTCTCTATTTCATCAAAAGAAATCTCCAGTGTTTCTTCACTCATGCTGTTTTTATTCCTTTCCTTACAGCTCCTCCCTGATCGTGCCGTCACAGGCAATGGTCACTACCTGCCATGGGATCATCTTTCCGCTTCGCTCCATGGCACGGATCACTGCATTCTCGATGCCTCCGCAGCAGGGAACTTCCATGCGGACGATACGGATACTCCGGATGGAATTATTTCCTATGATCTCTGCAAGCTTATCTGCATAATCTCCCTCATCCAGTTTGGGGCATCCGATCAGCGTCACATGATCTTTCATGAATTTCTCATGAAAACCTGCATAAGCGTAGGCAGTACAGTCTGCCGCGATCAGAAGCTGTGCATTTTCAAAATATGGTGCATTGACAGGAACCAGTTTGATCTGTACGGGCCACTGGGCAAGACGGCTTGTCTGTTCCCCTGCATTTTGGGGAACTTCTTTCTGCTCTGCCTGCACCGGCGGTTCCTGCTTTTTATTAAGGCTTCTTGCCATACTTCCGGGGCACACGTGTGGCTTCCCTGCTGGCATCGAGGCCTCTGTTTTCTTAAGCTTCATTCTTTTTTCCACTGCCTCCGCGTCATAATCTGCGGCTTCCCGCTCTATAATGCGGATCGCATCGGCAGGGCAGGCCGGAAGACAGTCTCCCAGTCCGTCACAGTAATCATCCCGGATCAGTTTTGCCTTGCCACTAGCCATGACAATAGCTCCTTCGTGGCAGGCAGCTGTGCAGGCACCACAGCCGTTGCATTTCTCTTCGTCAATGTGTACGATCTTTCTTATCATGATATCATCTCTCCCTGATTTTTATATTTCTGCAAATGTTTTTGTTTTCACTGACATCATACAAAAATCCCGGAGATTCTTCGGTAACATATGTTACCTTACAGATATAACTCCATTCTTTCCTGATCTTTCACAAGGATCTGACGCCTGTCAAGTTCCAGGATTCCTTCTTCCTGCATCTTTCCCAGTTCTCTGGAAAGAGACGGCCTGGTAATGTTTAAATAATCCGCCATCTCTTCTCTGGAAAGATTCATGTGGATCTGTCCTTCACTGTCCTGGCATTCCACAAGGAAACGAACGATCCGCTCCCGGAGACTGCCACTTCCAAGGATCCGAAGCTTCCGGTTCATATTGTAAGCCTTCCCGGCAAAAACCTCAAGAAGATTTTCCCGAAGTTTCCGGCTTAAACTATTTTCTTCCCTGTCTGTAAAGATCCGGCTGCTCATGATCAGAACGGAAACCTGCGTCAGCGCTTCCACATACATATCATAGGAAGCTTTCTCCATAAAGGCATAAACCTCCCCGAACAGAGCCCCTGGATTTTCCAGCTGCGCCAGAAGGATCCTTTTTCCGGAAAACGTCTCTTTTGCGATGATCACACTTCCGTTAAGAAGCATATAAACCGAATCCGGCCGGTCTGTTTCCTGAAAGATCCGCTCCCCTCTGGAATAAGTCCGTACCGTTCCTTCCTGCTCCATGAGGTTTAGGAGTTCTTTTTCTTCCAGGTTTCTGCAGAGCCGGCTTTGTCTTAAAATGGCCACCCGTTCTTCTCTTCTTTTTTCTTCCACTTTTTCACCTCATCTCTGTACAGGTTTTTATCACATTTCTGCAATCTCTGTCAACTCCCGTGAACTTCATAGGTTCCCAGCCTGTACTTTTTTCTGAAAATCAGTTATAATATTTTTGTTTGTAAAAAAATTTTCACCAAGGAGGATACCGGAAATGAAAACACAGAATCAGACTATGCTTTCTGAGAATACACTGACATCCCGGCCCACAGATATTATCGCGGGATTTCCTGTACGTCCCGGTTTTTTTGAATTAAATGGCGCTACTCCCCTTTCCAACGGAGTCAACTTTACCACACATACCCGTCACGGTACATCCTGCGAGCTTCTTCTTTTCCACTCCGGAGAAGAGGAGCCTTTCGCAGTTCTTCCTTTTCCCAATGCCTGTCGTATCGGTGATGTCTATTCCATGATCGTCATGGGACTGGACATCGAAGACCTGGAATACGGCTACCGCATCGACGGTCCTTATGAACCGGAAAAAGGCCATATCTTCGATAAGACAAAAGTTCTTCTTGATCCTTATGCCAAAGCCGTTGCCGGTCAGCGCGAATGGGGACAGCAGAAGATTGGAAGCTATCACGCCCGTGTGGTACGCGATTCTTTCGACTGGGAAGACATGCCTCAGTCCACCCGTAAGATCAGTGACCTGATCATCTACGAACTTCATGTCCGCGGATTTACACAGGACGCTTCTTCCGGTGTCACACACCCGGGAACTTTTGCCGGTCTTCGTGAAAAGATTCCTTACCTCAAAGAACTGGGAATCAATGCGGTGGAGCTGATGCCTATCTTCGAGTTCGACGAGAACATGAATGCCCGTACCGTAAACGGCAAGCGTCTTCTGGAATACTGGGGATACAATTCCGTTAACTTCTTTTCCCCAAACACCAGCTATGCTTCCAAGGCAGAACATAACTGTGAGGGAACCGAACTGAAAGAACTGATCCGTGAGCTCCACGAAAATGGAATCGAAGTAATTCTTGATGTCGTATTCAACCACACTGCCGAAGGAAATGAACTTGGAAAAACTTTCTGCTTTAAAGGATTTGACAATAAAGTTTATTATATGCTGACTCCGGAAGGAAATTACTACAATTTCAGCGGATGTGGAAACACTCTGAACTGTAATCATCCGATCGTGCGTCAGATGATCCTGGAGTGTTTACGTTACTGGACCATCAACTACCGCGTGGATGGTTTCCGTTTCGACCTTGCAAGTATCCTGGGACGTCATGAGGACGGTTCCCCTCTTAACACCCCGCCACTTCTGGAACTTCTTGCTTACGATCCGGTTCTTCGAAATGTCAAGCTGATCGCAGAGGCCTGGGATGCCGGCGGACTGTATCAGGTTGGTTCTTTCCCTGCCAGCCGCAGATGGGCTGAGTGGAACGGCCGTTACCGTGACTGCCTCCGTTCTTTCCTGAAGGGAGATTTCTGGAACGCCTGGGACGCTGCATGGAGCATTTCCGGTTCCGGTGACCTGTATGGCGGTTTTTATTCCGATCACAATGACAACTATGCAGGATACAATTCCTGCGTCAATTTCCTCACCTGTCACGACGGATTCACCATGTACGATCTCTATTCCTACAACGAGAAACACAACGAGGCAAACGGCTGGAACAACGCAGATGGTTCCAACGACAACCGCAGCTGGAACTGTGGAGAAGAGGGTGATTCCACCAATCCGGAAGTCCTTTCCCTCCGCTTCCGCATGATCCGAAACGCCTGCGCGGTACTGATGTCCAGCCGCGGAACCCCGATGTTCCTTGCAGGTGACGAATTCGGAAACACCAAACACGGAAACAACAACACCTACTGCCAGGATAACGAAACTTCCTGGATCAACTGGAATCTTCTGGAGAAAAATCACGATCTTTTCGAATTTTTCAAATATATGATCCAGTTCCGAAAAGACCACCCTGTCATCTCCCGCAAGCTTCCAAACGCAGTATGCGGTATGGAAAGCATACACACCCATAACATTAATGCAAGGGATGTGACCATCCCAAGAGATGCCCACACCTTCGCCGTAAGCTTTGCAGGTTATGATAAGAGCAAAGGCGCCGATGACCTGATCTACATCGTTATCAACGCATACTGGGAAGATGTAACGGTTACGCTTCCGGAACTTGCACGCCCTGGTGCATGGTATCTCTGTGTCAACACGTTCGGTGACGGAAATGGCCGTTATTTCTACGAAAAAGGCCAGGAGCCACGCATTGAACACGATTTCTGCATGCGGCCCAGATCCGTTGCCATCTTTACCGGTCGTAATTATTAAAATTCATATCAGGGACAAAATCTTTTTTGTCCTTGTCCGAAAGAAATGGAGTATTTTGAATGGAATTAAAAAACAGAACTTTGTCCAATTTCGCAGAACTTGTGGAAACCGGTGAATGCAAAAAATTCCGCGGCCGTCTGAAAACGGGCATTGACCTTGGTACTGCCAACACCGTTCTTGCTGTCGTTGACCGGAACAACCGTCCCATCGCCGGAATTTCCGCACCGTCCCATGCCATTCAGGATGGGGTGATCGTTAATTATTACGAATCCGTCCAGCTTGTAACAAAGCTTAAAAATGAACTGGAAGAAAAGCTTGGCACAGAACTTACCTACGGTGCAGCTGCCATCCCTCCTGGTGTTTCGGAAGGCAGTGTCAAAAGCATCGGTTATGTCCTGGAAGGTGCAGGTTTTGAGGTTACCAATATCGTAGACGAGCCTACCGCTGCCGCTGCTGTCCTCAAAATTACAGACGGCGCCGTTGTAGATGTGGGCGGCGGTACAACCGGCATCAGTATCCTGAAAGATGGCAAAGTCATTTACACAGACGATGAGGCTACCGGAGGCAGCCATATGACCATGACTGTGGCCGGACACTATAAAATCCCTTATGAGGAAGCGGAAATTTTAAAGACCACTCCGGAAAAAGAAGATGAAATTTTTCCTGTAATCAAGGCAACCGTTGAAAAAATGGCTGTTATTACCGAAAAATTTCTCCATGGTTATCAGGTTCCGGCTGTTTACGTTGTAGGCGGATCTTCCATGTTTAAAGAATTTACAACCGTTTTTGAGAAGAAACTGAAACTTCCTGTGTACAGACCTGTACATCCTCTTCTCGTTACACCCCTTGGCATCGCATATCACTGTGAACTGCCCAAAATATGATTGATTCCTAAAATGATCATCTCTCTGCTTTGTATGTAAAAACTGACCAGAAGGCTGTATAACAGGCCCCTGGTCAGTTTTTACATTCATTTATATACATATCGGTTAATGTTCTGTCAGTTATCTTTCATAATCTTATCAATCGTATTGATCAAAGCTTCCGCACTGACAGGTTTTGCCAGATATCCATTCATACCGGCTTCGTAAGATTTTTCTCTGTCTTCCTCAAACGCATTTGCCGTCATTGCAACAATCGGTACAGACGCTGTTTCTCTGTTTTTTAATGAACGAATCTGTTTTGCAGCTTCATAGCCATTCATAACAGGCATCTGGATGTCCATCAGGATCAGATCATACTGTCCCGGAACCGCCTGTTCCATTTTTTTGACTGCTTCCACACCATCATTGGCTGTCTCGACCATAAAGCCTGCATCTTCCAAAATGGTCTGTGCGATCTCCTGATTCAGTTCGTTGTCCTCTACCAGAAGAATTCTTTTTCCATTGTAAATCCATTCCCTTTTTTCCGGTTCTTTTGTTTTCGGAACAGGATTTGTAAGCAATTCGCGTAGCTGCGACATAAACAGTGGCTTTTCGCAGAAGGCAGTTACACCTGCTTCTTTTGCTTCCTCTTCTATATCTGACCAGTCATATGCAGTCAGTATGATGATCGGGCTGCTGTCCCCGATAACCCGTCGGATACGTCTTACCGTTTCAATTCCGTTCATATCCGGCATCAGCCAGTCAATGATATATGCGTAAAATTCATCACCCATTTCCATGGAATGCTTTGCCCGGATCACCGCTTCCTTCCCGGAAACCGTCCATTCTGACCGCATACCTATTTCTGTCAGCATGCCGGAAATGCTGAGACAGGTATCTGTATCATCGTCTGCGACCAGAACTTTAAGACCCTGAAGCTGTTCGATCTTTTCGTAGCTTTTTGCTTCGCCACATAATTTAAAGGTCAGATTTACCGTAAATTCACTACCCTGTCCCTCTTCACTTTTTACTGTGATGGTACCTCCCATCATATCTACAATATTCTTGGTGATCGCCATTCCAAGGCCGGTTCCCTGGATCCCGCTTACCGTTGAGGTTTCTTCTCTGGTAAAAGATTCAAATATATGTTCCTGAAACTCCGGCTTCATGCCGATTCCGGTATCCCGGATAATAAACTGATAGTTTCCATATCCTGTCGGTGCAGATTTCAGCTGCCGGATCCTTAAACTGATCGTTCCACCGGTCCTGTTAAATTTGATACCATTACTCAGAATGTTCAGCAGGATCTGCGTCAGCCTCAATTTGTCCGCAATGATATCTTCATTTTTTACATCTACGGTATCGATCAGAAAATCCAGCTGCTTGGAAGTAATATTGGGCTGCACGATAGTACGTATGTCGTGGAGCAGCTCCGGAAGATGCAGCGGATTCTCATTGATCTTTACCTTTCCGCTCTCAATCCTGCTCATATCCAGGATATCATTGATCAGCGAAAGCAGATGTTCACTGGAGGTTGATATTTTGGAAAGGTATTCTTTTACCTTCTCCTTATTGTCCACATGAGAAGCAGCAAGGGATGTAAAACCAATGATAGCATTCATAGGTGTTCGGATATCATGGGACATATTATTCAAAAATGTAGTTTTTGCAGAGTTTGCACTTTCCGCATGCATCAGGGCAGTTTCCAGTTCATGATGGCTCTCTTTCAGCTTCTGGTTCAGTTCATAAGACTGTCTGGCTGCCTTTTTGGCTTTTGTCTCTGCGCTCCTGGCTTTCTGCAGGATACCAAGGATCACCAGCAATACTGCCAGAAATACACAGATAAACACAGTTGCCACCGCCAACAGATTCTCCTTTATGAAATCCAGCAGAGTAACTTTCTGGGAAGCATTATCGTAGGCAGACAGTGCACCTGTAAGTTTGGATGTAGGCATAGACTTCAAAGTCTTATTCAGGATCGACAGAAGAACGGAATTTCCCCGGCTGACTGCAAAGGATATATTGTCCGGCTGTGTCAGAAAAACACTGTAAAGCTTTTTGTCATTGACATACTCTGTCGCCCGGCCTGAACTGGAAAGAAAACAGTCTGCCTTTTTATCCTGTACGGCTTTTCTTGCATCCTCAAAGGAATCATACTCCATAATTTTCCATGTCGGATAATTATAGGAAATAAACCATTTTAAATTCAGATCACTTTTCGGTATAGCAACGCTGTTTTCTTCATTTTCATCAAAGGATCTTTTACCGGTCACTGCTGCCAGACTGGAAACAAGGACCGTATTGGACAGGGCCATGTCATTTTGTTCTGCAGCATAAGGGTTCTGGCTGGTATGAAAGATCATGTCGATCCTGCCGTCTTTTAATGCCTGGATCAGTTCTTCCTGGGAGTCAAAGCCTTCTATATTAAACTTCAGGCTGCTGTTTCCCAGACAGTCCACTGCATATTTAATATAATCGTTGATCACACCCGTCATTTCACCACTTTCTTTGTCAAAAGTACTGAAACTCTGGTCGTTATTCAGAAATCCCACACCTATCTCACCGTGCTGTTCCAGCCATTCCTTTTCTTCACTGGAAAGGACGGCAACAGACTGTGCAGAAAGATATCTCTGGTAAAGTTCATCGCCGTAAAATAGTTTATCATACTCCATGGAACGCATGGCTGCATCCAGTTCTTCTTTCAGATCCGGACGGTCTTTGCTGATGCCATAATAAATATCAGAGCCACCGATCGTCACAACCGCTGACATTCCGGCTTCAACCCAGGCAGGAGTCTCTGTAGATATCACTCCGTCAATCTCCCGATTCCCGGCCATTTTTTTCGCCCGTTCAAAGCTGTCCACATCCAAATGCTGTGTCTTTATATTCTGCTTTTCTTCCCATTCGCGAAACTGAGTTCCCTGTACGCTCTCTTCCATTACCGCGATCCTTTTGCCATTCAGGGTAGAAAGATCTGACGGAGAAATATCCGTATTTGTAAGATCTGCATACAGATAATATTTTTCTTTTCCCATGGGGAGATCTGAGAACAGCATCGTCTCAGCACGTTCATCGGTATAGGAAAGTGCAGCCATCAGGTCGATCTCGCCATTTTGGAGCTTTTCCACAAGCTCTCCCCAGTCGCCTTTTATATATTCGTAATTCCAGCCTGTATAGGCGGCAACTGCCTGTTCGTATTCATAACCATATCCGCTTCGTTCACCATTTTCACCGGTAATATGATAGGAATCCGGATACCAACCTACCCTGACTGTTTTCGATTCTGTATCTGTCTTCGTTTCCGAAGCAGCCACAGGAACCGGAAGTACTGTAAAGATCATCAGCAGACATAATGCCAGCCCCACATGTCTGCATAAAGTTCTCCTGCTCTTATTCATACTTTTTCCTCGATAATATCGTATTTTTTGTCAAACTCTCCCGCTGTTTCGTTTCCCCGGACGGGTTCTGCGGTTTTCCAGGAGACAGACGACTTCGACTGTGTTTTCTTCGGGCATACGAATTCTTGTCCCTTTACAATCTCCATAATACACCGGAAACGCAAGATCAATATGTTCAATGCGTGACCCCTGACCTGTCCCATTATTAACAGTTTCATTCTTCAATTCAATCTTCTCAATAAATGTATTCATAAATTCTTTCTTTTCCATATCTGTCATTTTATCATACAGTATATCAAAATCCAGAAGAAATTCATACAATTTTTTACCCGTAATTTCTTTCCCGTAAGATGCCCCAATCTTAGCATCAATATCTTTCATCGCCTCCTCAAACTCTGCCACCTTATCATACAGGTTATCCAGCCTGTCCTGCATATCCTGGTATTTTCTCGTATAATGCTTATCCCCAGTATCCAAGCGATCCAGCATCTGTATCAGTTTCAGTTTCGACCCTTGTACCTGTTTCAGCTGTTTCTGCAGCTGCTCCCTCTCAGTTTCCAAAGCAGAAACATCCACCTTCTCTTCCAGTTTCTCCTGCACAAACTTTCGAAACTCATCCCCCGCAACCATATACCGGATAAATTCCTCTACTTCTGCATTAAACATTTTCTGGTTCAGCATCGGCTTGTAGTCACAAATCTTTCCATCAACTTTTTTTCTGTGATGGCATCTGTAATAAAATGTATCTTTGTATTCCCCAGTTTTCTTATTCTGCCGTCGCTGAACAGTTCCACTCATTCCACCGCCGCAAAGAGGACATCTGATTAATCCAGTTAAAATATGTTCATGCTCCACCATGAGGATCTGGCGCTTGTCCGCGTCCTTAATGTATTCCAGGCGGTAGCGGTACATCTGCTCTCTTAAATTGTTTAAGATCTGGACCAGCTTCTGGTTCTTCGTGCTGTTGTAGA
>ERZ1106963.4298-NODE-4298-length-10784-cov-2.432286_pt1 | contig 10784 bp, 5 predicted proteins | sample MGYA00403681_ERZ1106963 | MGnify/ENA primary metagenome ERZ1106963 (study PRJEB35170, sample SAMEA104062407) | human gut metagenome | biome: human gut; feature: human-associated habitat; material: faeces | place: Denmark | collected 2012-05-03 ...
AAACAGGCAGAAATCGAAAAGCTTTCCCAGGCAACGCAGAATACTGAGGTGCGAAGTGAAATTGATGGTGTAGTCCAGAAGATCGATACTTCCAAGATGGGGGGCGACAGTTCTGATGGGGTAGATGATACTTTGACGGAAGGAACTGCGGATTCATCGGACTCAGGCTCTGGAGATAGTTCCAGCAATGCATTTATTACGATCCTGAGTACAGGGGCTTACCGTGTAAAGGGAACGGTAAATGAAGTAAACCGGGATTCGATCATAGAGGGAACGCCAGTGATCATCCGCTCCAGGGTAGACGCATCAAAAACCTGGAAAGGGACAATGGGGTCCGTTGATATGGATAATTCGGCTACTAACAGCAGCTCAGATGCTGCAATGTTTGGAATGTCCAGTACTGGTGATGATCAGACTTCCTCCAGTACATATCCGTTTTATGTGAATCTGGATTCTTCGGATGGTCTGATGCTTGGACAGCATGTTTATATTGAACCGGATGAGGGACAGGATGATAATAAAGCAGGTATCTGGCTGAATGATTACTTTATTGTGGATGCGGATACAGATAGCCCTTATGTATGGGTTGCAGGCAGTGGGAACAAACTGGAAAAGAGAGATGTTGTACTTGGACAGTATGATGAAAATCTAGCGGAATACGAGATTGCGGACGGGCTTACAGAGAAAGACAGGATCGCATTCCCGACAGAGGAACTTAAAGAGGGAATGTCTGTTGTAGAGGGAACCGCTGATCAGACAACTGCGGCTATGTGGGATACTTCTGATGAAGATTCCCAGGATGTTTCTGATGAAGATTACAGCGATATGGAAAGCGATGGATCAGAACCTGATATGGTCGAAGACAGCGGTCTGGATGGAGATATGAGCACAACGGAAGGGCTTTCTCCGGAAGATGACCTCGTTCCAATGGAAGGAGCACCGACGGAATGATTTTGGATTTAAAGGGAATATATAAAGATTACCAGCAGGGGAAAATGACAGTTCCAGTATTGAAAGATGTGAATTTTTCGATGGAAGAGGGTGAATATGTAGCAATCATGGGACCATCCGGTTCTGGAAAAACCACACTGATGAATATTATCGGCTGTCTGGATAAACCTACGAAAGGAACTTTTCTCCTGAATGGAGAGGATATTGCAAAGTGCACGGAGAATGAAATGTCAGATCTTCGTTTGAAAACCATAGGCTTTGTGTTCCAGAGTTTTCACTTGCTTCCAAGACAGAGTGCGCTGACAAATGTTGAGCTGCCTCTGAATTATGCAAAAGTCCCAAAGAAAGAACGCAGGGAACGTGCTTTGAAAGCGCTGGAGCGTGTAGGACTTGCTGACAGGGTTAATTTTAAGCCGAATCAGCTTTCCGGTGGTCAGATGCAGCGAGTTGCCATTGCAAGGGCGATTGTAAACAATCCCAAACTTTTGCTTGCAGACGAACCTACGGGAGCATTGGATACAAAATCCGGAGCACAGGTCATGGAACTTTTTCAGAAGCTGAATGATGAGGGAGTATCTGTACTGATGATCACGCATGATCCGGAAATTGCGGCACACGCCAAGAGAGTTGTTATGATCCGTGATGGTGAGCTGCAGGAAAAGAGGTGATAACATGAAAGTGGTGAAGAGAATAATTGTCGGTGTGTTGATCGCAGCACTGGCATCAGCTGGTATTTATACAGGTCTTATGCATGTAAAAGAATCCAAGGTGACAGAAGTACCGGTAACAAGTGTCAGCAACCTTATGACAGACTGGTATTCGGAAACAACGCTGGATGGAACCATCACCACAAATGTTGCGCAGAATGTAAATATGGATAAAGATATGATCATTGAGAAGATTTACGTTTCTCAGGGTGATGATGTAAAAAAAGGAGACAATCTGATCTCCTTTGATATGACGCTTGTAGAGATGGAACTGAATATTGCAAAGCTGAAACTGCAGAAACAGGAACAGGATCTTACAAAAGCCCAGAACCGTCTGACAAGTCTTCAGAACGGAGGACCTATTGAGGACAGTACGGACAGCACAGATGATACAGAGCTGAATTCTACAGATGGAAATACCGGTGACAGTAATATGACAAGCACGGATATTCCTTCTGATGGAAGCGGTGATGATGAGATGCAGTCCACAACCGGTTCTCTGGGAACTGCAGTAGATGGAAGTTATCTTGCGTCGGCATCTCAGCCGTTGCTTCTCAGTGCGTTTACAGATACAGCTTCCGCATCAGAAGAGTCTCAGGAAGCAGATGTCATTGATGGGGAAGAGGCAGCAGCAGGGGAAACTTCAGACGGTGAGCAGATGGATGAAGATGAGGATTCTTCTGATGATGGTCTTATCATGGATCCGTCTTATCAGGATCCTGCGGTAGATGATATTACAGATGGTGAAACGCCGGATCTGAATGCAGGAGATGACAGTACACCTTCCGTATCACCTACGCCGACACCGACACTGGGGCCGAATGAACTTCCTGATCCGAATGCAACAGAAGAAGAAATTCCGGGAATCACAGATGGAGAACCGCAGTTTTATCAGAAACTGGATTATACATCTCAGCCATTTACAGGAACCGGAACAGAAGATGATCCGTATGTTTTTCTGGTGAGCAGTGCAAAAGGCAAGGTTACTGTCATGGGTTCATTTTTTAACCGGATGGCAGGATACAGTGAAGACGGAACAAAAGTAGTTCAGAAAGGTGGCAGCTGGTTTCAGCTGGAATTTCATGAGAATGATACCATTGCGGATTTTGAAGACAGAAAACTTTCCTGTACAGGATATTATCTGATCGATGGAAGTCTTCTGGAAAATCCTGTTTATATGTATGCAGAGACAGAATTTACTTTGGATGATGCAATGAAGTACGATGATACTGGTGATGACGATGAAATTCCGGATGACAGTGGTGACGGAGATGACAGTACGGACAGTACGACCATGACCAGAGAAGATGCCATCAAGATCCAGAAAAATAAGGTTTCAAGCCTGAAACTGGATATTGAAGAGAGTAATCTGAATATCACCAAACTGGAAAATAAAGTAAAAAATAAACTTGTGACAAGCAAGCTGGATGGAACCGTTGCCTATATTGGAGATGAAGCAACCGGTTCCTATAATGGAGATGCTTTTTTGAAGGTAAAGAGCAAAGATGGTTTCTATGTTACCGGAACAGTCAGTGAGCTGATGCGGGATCAGATGAAAGAGGGGACTCTTCTCCAGTGTACCAGTTATGATTCCGGCAGTTTTGAGGCAAAGGTATTAAATGTTTCAGACTATCCGGTGGATTCTTCCAATAATTTTTATTATGGAGGAGATTCCAATCCCAATGTATCTTACTATACCTTTAATGCAGAGATCACTGATCAGTCGCTTCAGTTTACAGATCAGGATTATGTGACAATATCTCTGAAATCAAATAAACTGTCCAAAGGCAGCCTGGTTGTGATGAAGGCCTTTATCCGCACAGAAAATGGAACCAGTTATGTTTATAAAGATGTAAAAGGAACTCTGAAAAAACAGCAGGTTACTGTGGGCAGTATCGTAAACAGCGGATACTATGCCATTGTAACTTCAGGTCTGAAGTCGGATGATCTTCTTGCGTTTCCTTACGGAAATACGGTACAGGAAGGTGCCAAGACAAAAGAAGTAACATTGGATGATATGTATAATGAATAACAGGAAGGAGAAATTTCATGCTTGAAAATATACGCCTGGCATTTCAGGGAATATGGTCACATAAGATGAGATCCTTTCTGACCATGCTTGGTATTATTATTGGTATTGCATCTATTATTGCAATTGTATCTACGATTAAGGGCACCAGTGAACAGATAAAGGAAGACCTGATCGGTTCCGGAAACAATACTGTGCAGGTGTTGCTCTATGACGGAGACAGCACTTATGACATGGACTATGGCTCCTATGGAAGTTCTGCCACACCGCCCGTCATTTCCGATTCGCAGAAAACAGCCATTGGAGATCTGGACCATGTGATCAGTTCTACATTTTATTACAGCAGCCAGTCTGCCAGTGTTTATTATAAAAACACAAGCTTTCAGGGCGGAACCGTGTACGGGATCGACAGCAATTATCTGAAAACGATGGGATATTTGGTCCAGTCCGGACGTGGTTTTGTGCAGAAGGATTATGACAGCTATCGAAAGGTTGCACTGGTGGACTCCAATGCTGCGCAGAATATTTTTGGAAGTGAAAATCCGGTAGGAAAAACCATCGAGATCGGAGCAGAACCTTATATCATCGTAGGCGTGATCACTCAGAGCGAGGATAATATGCCTAAGATCAATACATTGTCCGAGTATGAGGAATATTCTCAGACTATTATGGGAAGTGTGATGATCCCGGATACAACCTGGCCTGTGGCATTTAAGTTTGATCAGCCTCAGAATGTGACAGTCCGTGCGGACAGTACAGATAATATGAGTTCAGTGGGAAAAGCGGCAGAAGATGTCCTGAATACAGGAATCCAGAATGAGAAGAATAAATCCAATTTCAAATATAAAGCAGAAGATATCATGGAGAAGGTCAAAAATCTGCAGAAACTCAGTGAAAGCACAAATCAGCAGCTGATCTGGATCGCAAGTATCTCCCTTCTTGTCGGTGGTATCGGTGTTATGAATATCATGCTGGTATCTGTCACAGAGCGTACCAGTGAGATTGGTCTGAAAAAGGCCATTGGAGCAAGAAAAAAAATTATTCTCGGGCAGTTTCTGACGGAGGCTTCGGTGCTGACCAGTATCGGAGGAATCATAGGAGTGGTACTTGGTATCATCCTGTCAAAAGTAGTGGCGCAGGTGTCCGGGGCACCAACGGCCATCAGCATACCAGCCATTATTGGTTCTGTAGTATTTTCCATGCTGATCGGCCTGATCTTCGGACTTCTTCCATCTGTGAAAGCAGCCAACCTGAATCCTATCGATGCACTTCGAAGTGAGTAAATACAAATAAAAAAACGCATACATTTTTACAGCAATGTACCGGCTTCCAAAAGTCAGATCTGAAGATCTGACGATTGGAGGCCGGTATTTTTATGCCTCAATATTTTATGGATTCAAGAAAGTGACTGTTCTGGAAGGATTACTGTAAATGTGGCGCCGCCTCCGGGAGTCTCTGAGACAGTGATCTTTCCCTTCTGGAGAGAAATGATTTCATTTGCAATGGAAAGCCCCAGCCCAAAAGCTGCTCTTTGAGAAAATATCTGATGTTCCAGTGTATCCAGAGGGTGGAGGATAACAAGACCCAGAGAACCGTTTTTATTCGGGATCTGAGCTGTACAGGCATAAAAAGACTGTATTCCGGATCAGTGGTTAGATTTTGGCTTCTGGACGAAAAAATGGAAAGAAGTTAAAAAAAAATTTCCAGTGGTATCTGATACTTCCGAAGACACCCATCCAGGCAGAACAGGTACAATGTGTTTTTCGCGGAATGGCAGCGTTTATTTTGTCACTTTTGCTGTATATATGGCAAAAAAAGAAAGCATAAATGGAATTTTTACAGGTTTTTTCCAGATCATAAAAAAATCATGGCAGAATCTTTGGATAGTGTGATATAATACATCATAAGTGGGCAAATATAAAAACAGAAGGAGATAATTTCATGAAGGTTTTGGAAGGTAAATCTGTATTTTCCGGTATTGCAATCGGCAAGATCTCAATCCTCCAGAAGGTTGACACCAGTGTAAAACGTGTTCACGTGGAGGATCCGGAAGAAGAGGTAAAGCGTGTGGAGGCAGCCAAGGAGCAGGCTGTGGCACAGCTTCAGAAGCTTTATGACAAGGCTCTTCAGGAGGTTGGAGAGTCCGGAGCGGCAATCTTTGAAGTTCATCAGATGATGCTTGATGATGATGACTATCTTGATTCCATCCACAACATTATCCGCACAGAGTCTGTAAACGCAGAATATGCGGTTGCAACAACTGGCGACAACTTCTCATCAATGTTCGCACAGATGGACGATGATTATATGAAAGCAAGAGCGGCTGATGTGAAGGATATTTCTGACCGTCTGGTACGTGTACTTTCCGGCCATGGAGATGGAGAACTTGAGGCATCTGAACCGGTGATCGTAGTTGCTGAGGATCTTGCACCAAGTGAGACCGTACAGATGGATAAGAGCAAAGTACTTGCATTTGTTACAAGAAAAGGTTCTTCCAACTCACATACCGCCATTCTTGCAAGAACTATGAACATTCCGGCACTGATCAATATCGAATACGACGAGTCCATGGACGGAAAAATGGCAGTTGTAGACGGAAAGAGCGGAAATCTGATCGTTGATCCGGATGCGGAAACCCTTAAGAAATACGAAGACCTGCGTGCAGATGAACTTGCACAGCGTGCAATGCTCAAAGAACTGAAAGGAAAAGAGACTGTTACCAAGAGCGGCCGTAAGCTTCATCTTTATGCAAACATTGGAAGTACCGGCGATGTTGCCAACGTACTTGCCAATGATGCGGAAGGTATCGGACTTTTCCGAAGCGAATTTGTATATCTGGAGAAAGAAGATTATCCGACAGAGGAAGAGCAGTTCCAGGTTTATAAGACAGTAGCACAGAACATGGCCGGTAAGAAAGTCATCATCCGTACCCTTGATATCGGAGCAGACAAGCAGATCGATTATTTCAATATGGCACATGAGGAGAACCCGGCTATGGGATATCGTGCGATCCGTATCTGCCTGGACCGTCCGGAAGTATTCAAGACACAGCTGCGTGCACTTTTCCGTGCAAGCATGTTCGGAAATATTTCCATCATGTATCCGATGATCATCTCCGTAACAGAAGTAAAACAGATTAAAGCGATCGTAGCAGAAGTGAAAGCAGAGCTTACGGAGCAGGGTATCCCGTTCCGTGATGATGTGGAGCAGGGTATCATGATCGAGACACCGGCTGCTGTTATGATCAGTGACCTTCTTGCAAAAGAAGTTGATTTCTTCAGTATCGGAACTAACGACCTGACTCAGTACACTCTGGCAATCGACCGTCAGAACGCAAAACTGGACAACATTTATGATTCTCATCATGAGGCTGTCCTCCGTATGATCCAGATGGTTGTGGACAATGCACATAAAGAAGGTATCTGGGCAGGAATCTGCGGTGAGCTTGGCGCAGACACCACACTTACTGAAAGATTCGTGGAGATGGGGCTGGATGAACTGTCCGTATCTCCGACCTTTGTTCTTCCGGTCAGAAAGATCGTAAGAGAGATGGAATAGAATATTATTGTTGCAAAAAAAGCTGTCACTTTAGTTAAAAGTGGCAGTTTTTTATAAAAAAAATTTCGTCTGCTTTTTTATAGTGCATTAAAAAAAGTAAAAGGCATAATTTGTTCGAAATAAGGCATAAATAGTCGAAAATAATAGCACTGTAACATTGCGTGGCAATTGAGGATGAAGTATAATTAAGTATATATATTATATCAGTATTCAAAAATATGCTGTTTATTTGTGCAATATTGATAATTTTAAAGAAAAATAGGCACAGATAAAAGGGAAAATGGAGGGAAAACATGAAAAAGACAGCGCGTTTTTTAGTAATGCTTTTGCTGTTGGTTGTTACCTGTGTGACAGGAATACCGGTAAAAGCAGAAGAAGCAACACCGTCGACAGAAGACAATCTGAATCTGGATGTCATTTATGTCATCGACGGAAGTGGTTCTATGGAGCGGGCAGACCCGGAATACATGGCACCGACTGCCGGAAAGCTCTTTACAGAACTGTGTGCATCCAGTGCAGAGGGCACAAGAGCCGGTTATGTATATTATTCCCATGTTATTCTTGACAGTGTGGGACTTACCGATCTGAGCACCGGAAAAGATACACTCAAAAAAGGCATGGAAGCGATCAAATATGATATCAATAATGATACCGATATCGCACTGGGACTTACAGAAGCCGTAAAACTTCTGAAAGAGGGAAAGGCTTTTAATTCCGGACGAAATCCGATGGTCGTTCTGCTCAGCGACGGAAGAACAGATCTTCCAAAAGGACCACGTACAGTAGAAGAATCCCAGAAAGAACTGAGCAAGACTCTCAAAGAGGCAGTATCTCTGAACCTTCCGGTATATACCATCGGACTGAATTATGATGGTTCTCTGGATTCCGCTACAATGAACGATATTGCCGAGAAGACAGGCGGTAAATTCTATGAAACAAAATCTTCAGATCAGCTGAATGGTATTATTGAAGACATTTATAATGACCACACAAAGGGCGGCAGTGCGGAACTTCCTTCCCAGTATGATTCCAAAACAGGAAGATATACAACAAACTTTACTGTTGACAATGCAAGCGTTTACGCGGCTAATATTGTAATTCTTACAGAAAAAGGTGTGTCAGATCCGAAGATCATCGATCCTTCCGGAAAAGAAGTACCTCAGGATGAAGAACACAATATCACGGTATCTTCTGATAAACGTTATATGACCATTAAGGTTAAGAATCCGCAGAAAGGTGAATGGACTGTAAGTGTGGCAGGCGACGCAAAGGATTCGATCAAGATCAATCTGCTGACCACATTTGATATGAACCTTACTCTGGATGTGGATAAATCTTCACCGAAAACAGGTGATGATATCAATATGACAGCACTTCTGAAATGCGGAGATCAGATAATTTCAGATGATGATCTTCTGTATGGTGCAACTGCTACCTGTATTATCACAGATGCCAGTGGAAAAGAACAGCAGATCCCTATGGATACAGACAGCTACAGGTTCAAATACACCATGAAGGCAGAGAAGCCGGGTGATTATACAGTAAAAGTAGTTCTTAATGGAAGAAATGAAAGTTTCTCAAAAGAAACAACCCCATACAAGATGATCATAAAAAGTACTCCGTTATCTGTAAAAAGCGGAGATGTGAAAAAAGTATCACTGTTGGGAAAACCATTCGGAAAGACCAAGGAAATTCCTCTGGACGAGATCACTACATACGACGCAACATCCAAGATTAACTGTGATATTGAAGAAGACAGTGAAATAAATGCGAAGGTTTCCTTTAATCCAGATACCAAAACATTCCAGATCGTTCCGTTAAAAAATGGTAGTCAGGATGTAAATCTCCGTATTGCGGATGAATATGGACAGAGCGCACGATTTACAATGCGGGTAAACGTAAAATCCGTATGGACGATCGTTATCGGAGTACTGGTATTGATCGCTGCAATTTTCTTCATTCTCCGTGCAATGAAACCGAAATTCCGTGATCTGCTCACTATGCAGCTCACATTGCCGCCTGCTCTTCAGAGCCTGACACCAGGCAGCGTATCTATGACTTTGCCGGGCAAAAAATCCGAAGTGCTGTTGGGGACTGTGATCAATGAGGATCAGGTAGCAAGAAATACATATAATGAAGTGTTTATGCGTACAGGCCTTCAGGCTCTGGTACAGAATATCAAGCTGAAAGCATTAAAAGATGGAATTGAAGTCTGTGTGCTTCCAAAGACAACAGGCATGATCCAGATTGATAATCAGAAGATCGACACTGAAAAGGGTGTAAAAAAATCTGTCAGAAAAGGCGACAGAATTTCCATTCAGTATGTCAGCCCATCTGAGCAGGGTGGAAGTGTGCTGACATTGATCGTCGGAAAAGAACAGAAAATGTCCGGATCTATTTATGGATCTGGAGGAAGTGATTTTGATATCAGCCATACTGGCAGTCCATATGGTGGCCAGAGAGGAAATGGTTTCGGTGGAGGAAACGGTTTCGGAAGTGGAAATGGTTTCGGAGACGGAAACGGTTTCGGAGGCGGAAATGGCTTTGGCGGAGGAAACAGCCAGGGAGGAAATGGCTTCGGAAGTGGAAACGGTTTCGGAAGCGGAAATGACTTCGGCGGAGGAAACGGCCAGGAAGGAAACGGTTTCGGAGGCGGAAACAACCAGGGAGGAAACGACTTCGGAAGTGGCAGCTTTGGTGGCGACAGCCAGGGAAATACCCAGCCGGGAGGAAACGGCGGATTTAACTTTGGAGGTTCCGGAAGTGACGGAAGCGGAGATGACTTTTTCTGATCGCAGTTATTTTTTATAAACGGTATAAAATAATCCTTAAACGGAGGACATGTTATGGCAAAAGAAAAAAGAACGATCAGCTTACTGGAGCAGGCACTGAGCCTTGGCCAGAATGGCGGTATTTATTACGCAGGCGCACGAGTTGCGCCTGAGGAAAAACAGGCAGTGCTGTTTGTAGGACTTGGAGGAAGTGGTGCGGATGCACTGATCCGCATTAAGGATCAGATCACCAATAGAATGATCCTTCCTACTGATGAAAGTAACACACCTGTTGCGGACACACCGAAAAATATTGGATTTCTGGAAATTGATACCGATAAGAAAACCAAAAATCTTGCATATGGTACCGCACATTTTGACAGACGTGGAACAGAGTTCTGTGATATTTCTGTGGATGCGGTAGACAAGGTTATCGAGAATGTCCTGAAACAGAAAGACAATGGTGTAGAATACTGGCAGTGGTTTGATAAAGATGTAAATGCTATTGCAGGTGCGGATGGTGCAGGTGGAATCCGCCAGATCGGACGTATGCTTCTGGCAAATAACATCTTAAAAGTAGTTGCAGATATTAAGGGCAAGATCAGCAGTCTTATCAGCAATACACAGATCAATGATATCCGAATCATCTTATTCAGCGGTATTTCCGGTGGTACCGGTGCAGGTACATTTCTGGATATGGCATATATTCTGAGAAAGATAGCCAAAGCCAAAAATCCAAATGTAAATATTATGGGATATCTGTTAATG
>ERZ1106963.4304-NODE-4304-length-10761-cov-3.740986_pt1 | contig 10761 bp, 5 predicted proteins | sample MGYA00403681_ERZ1106963 | MGnify/ENA primary metagenome ERZ1106963 (study PRJEB35170, sample SAMEA104062407) | human gut metagenome | biome: human gut; feature: human-associated habitat; material: faeces | place: Denmark | collected 2012-05-03 ...
CCTGCCGCTGATCGCGCACATTGAGCGTTACCCCTATGTGCTGGACGACCCCACCCTGCTGTATGAGTGGGTGGCCGCCGGTGCTTACGCGCAGATCAACGCCGGGGCCCTGCTGCAAGATGCAAAGCTCCGCAAGAAGCTCTGCAAATTCATCTCGTGGGGGCTCGTGCATGTGCTCTCCACGGACACCCACTCCCCGGACAAGCGCCCGCCCCGGATGGCGGAGGGCATCCAGATGCTGCAGAAGACGCTGGGCACTGAGATCGCCGACCGAATCGTCCGCAACGGTGACGAGCTGTTTGACGACCAGGAGCTGGACATCATCTCCCCGCACCAGCCCAAAAAGATGCTGGGCATGTGGATTTGATCATCTTTTGTCTTTTATTGAAAATCCGATATTTTGATTATAAACTTTGGAAAAGAGGAATTTTATTATGAACTATCCTGTTGCTTATGCCGTGATCCCCGAAGAAGAAAAGACCTACATCGTCGGCAGCGGCGATGTCCAGTACGAGAAGCTGTTCAACTACTTCATCGGCGACTTCCTGCGTGACACCGTCAAGAGTGACGTCCGCAACGCCATCTGGAACAGCGCCAAGCAGAGTTCTTTCACTCCCATTGCCAACTGGTTCAAGAACGTGGACGACATGGGTGTCATTGCACACCTGGGCTACTTCTACGGCTTCTGGCACATCTGGAGAGACGTTAAGGGCTACCTGGGCTAATTAAAAAGTAACGTATATGCAAAAGAAACAAATTTTTCAGCTCGTGCTTCTGGCTGTGGGCGCGGTCCTGGCTGCCGTGATCGGCTTCTGGCTCGTGCCGGTGAGCAATTACATCAAGGCCCGCACGGCTCCACTGGATGAGACCATCCTGGAAGCCGAAAGCAGCACGCGGGAGGTGGTCACCATCTCGGATACCGAACTTTCCCAGCTCATCAGCGGTGAGCTGACCCTGGATGCACTGGCCGACCTGCCCGGCGTCATCACCGTGGAGCCCGTCGGCACCACGGCAGGTGCCGCCCAGAGCGGCGGCGCGGCCAATCGCTCCCCTGCGGACGAGACTTCCGCTTCTGCCATTGCAGAGAGCGAAGCTTCTTCGGACGCTGCTTCCCGTGAGGCACAGGCCGATGCAGAAACGCCCACCCAGACCAGTGCTGTCTCCGGCAGCACTGGCACTTCCGGCAATGCCAGCCTCTCAGAGGCCGCCTATGAGGGCGAAGTCAAGGCACTGGTCCAGCAGCTCTATGCTGTGAAAGGCCGGGCGGAAGGCGGCCTGAATGCCTGCATTGCTTCCGCCAAGGCAGAGTATAAATCTCTGCCGCCGGAGCAGCAGACCCGCAGCCGCAAAATTGCCATCTGCATGTCCAAAGCCGGCCAGCTCTCGGCCCTGCAGGCCTCCTGTGACAGTGAGGTCAACCGCATTGTGAGCCAGATGCGCTCGGTGCTCAAGGCCAACGGCCAGAGCACCGCCCTGGCAGACCAGGCCATGAGCAGTTACAAGAGCCAGAAGAGCGCCCGGCGGGCGGCTCTGATGAGCCAGCTTTACGGCTGAGCCGCTTTTTGATCACCCTTTGGAGGAACCAGCGTGGAACAACTCACATTTTCACAGCACGTTGCGGCAAACGGCGGTTCCCTGCCCTGGCAGGACGCTGTGCGCCTGACGCTGCTGACCATCCAAACCATTTCGGCTCAGGCAGACCCGGAAACCACCTATGTTGATGTCTGCCCGGAGCAGATCGTACTGAGCAAAGACGCCCGGGAAGTGCTCTCCTGCGGTAAGCCCCACTCCCTGAAAGAGTGGGACGCCGCCGATGCCGCCAACCCGCAGCTGCTGCCCTGGGAGTTTTGGAACGCCTGGAGTGCCCGCACCCCGGCTGCTCAGGTCTACCCGGTCGCGGCCTGCCTGTTCGGCGCTCTGAGCGGCCACCTGCCCATGGCGGCCAAAGCCCGGCTGAACGGTGCAGCGCTTCGCACCCTGCCCGACATCCCGGACGCGCTGAACAACGTGCTCCAGAAAGGCCTTGCTCTGAACGCAGCCGACCGCTGGCCGTCGCTGGAGGCATTCCGGGCGGCTCTGGTCGATGCCACCAAAATCGAGATCGCGGTGGATGACACTCCTGAAAAAACCGACGACACTCCCGCCCTGCAGGCAGGCCAGCTGGACCTGAGCAAGGTACGCACCGTCGATGCACCCAAGGGGCCGCAGGCGGTCTACAAACCCACGGCCCAGAAAAAATCCGTCAAGCTTGGCCCCCTGCTCCCGGTGGCTGTCCTCTCGGTTGCGTTCCTGGGCGGCCTGCTGGCCTATCAGTTCACCCTGCGGGGCACCCCGACGGCGGAAGAGCTCTTCCTGCCCACGGCAACGGCCAAGACTTCCAGCAGCTCCAAAGCCGCGGAACCGGAACGTGAAGCCGCTTCCAGTGCGGCAGAGAGCGAAGCAGCTTCTTCCAGTGAGGCTGCTGTCTCCTCCCCTGCCGCCAGCGAAGCTCCGGCCAGCGCTCCCTCCACCAAGCAGGAGGAGCCCGCCAGCAGCGCGGCTTCTTCCAAGGCGGCATCCAGTGCAGCCAGCAGTTCCAAGGCCGCCAGCGCTTCCAGCAAAAAAGAGGAGAAGCCCGCTTCTTCGGCCAACAGTGCATCCAGCACGGCTTCTTCGGAGGCTGCTGCCAGCTCCGCGGCCCCGGAAAACGTGACCCAGACGCTGACTCTTGCCGACGGCAGCAAGTTTGTGGGCAAAGTGGACGGCTCCAAGCAGACCGGCACCCTGACCAAACCCAACGGCGATGTCTATACCGGCACCTTTACGGACGGCAAGCTGGAGGGCAAAGGCACCCTGAAAACCGCCAGCGGCAACAGCTATGACGGCAACTTTGCAGGCGGCCAGCCCAGCGGCTCCGGTACCATGAAGTATGCCAACGGCAGCACCTACACGGGCAGCTGGGCCGATGGCCAGCGCAGCGGCTCCGGCACGGTGAATTACGCCAACGGGGATCAGTTCTCCGGCAGCTTTTCCGCCGACCTGCGGGACGGCAGCGGCACCTACACCTGGGCCAACGGCACCACCTACCGCGGTACCTGGAAAGCCGGCCAAGCGCGGAAAGGCGGCACCTACAGCTATACCGATGCAGGCGTGAAAGAGGGCCTTTCCGCAGGTGGCAACCTGACCATGCAGGATTGAGCGCCCTGCCCTCTTGACAAATCGCCTCGGCTGTGATATTCTAAAGCTCCTAAAATATCGTGTGGATTTTTACAGTATCAAGCTATTTTTCGCCACACAATGGTGCAAAAGCCATTGTGTGGCTTTTTTGCGTCCAAACCTCTGCAAACCCCACCCGATGAGAGGAGATTTCTTCTGTGAACAACACCTTTATGAAAGAGCGCCCGGTCTTCCCGCTTTTGATGTCCATGGCGCTGCCCAATGTCATTTCCATGCTGGTCAACTCGCTGTACAACATTGTGGACAGCCTGTTTGTGGCCCGCATCAACGAATCCGCCATGACGGCCCTCTCGCTGGTCTTCCCGGTGCAGAACCTGCTCAACGCCATTGCCATCGGCTTTGGCATCGGCATCAATGCACTGGTGGCCCTCTGCCTGGGTGCCGGGGAGCACGAAAAAGCCGATCAGGCCGCTACCCACGGCATGGCGTTTTCCCTGCTGCACGGCATCCTCGGCTCGGCCATTGCCATTGCCATCATGCCGTCTTTCCTGGGGCGCTTTACAACGGATGCCGAAGTGCTCTCCATGGGCCTGACCTATTCCCACATCGTGTTTGGCTTTGCCACGGTCAACATGGCCTCCCTGGCTTTTGAGAAGATCTTCCAGTCCGTGGGCCGGATGAAAGTGACCATGGCAGCCCTCATCGTGGGCTGTGTGGGCAACATCATCCTGGACCCGCTGCTCATCTTTGGCATCGGGCCGTTCCCTGCCATGGGCATTGCAGGCGCGGCGCTGGCCACCGGTATCGGCCAGGCACTGAGCACTGGTGTTTACCTCGTGGTGTACGCTTCCACGGAGCTGCCCGTCCGGCTGCGCCGCGCCTGCCTGAAGCTGGACAAAGAGCTGGACACCCGGCTCTACTCCATCGGCATCCCGGCCATCCTCAACCTGGCGCTTCCCTCTCTGCTGGTCACGTTCCTCAACAGCCTGCTGGCCGCGTTCTCGGGCAGCTATGTGGTGGTGCTGGGCATCTACTACAAACTACAGACATTCCTCTACCTACCCGCCAACGGCATCGTGCAGGGAATGCGTCCCCTCATCGGCTACAACTACGGTGCCGGGGAGCACAAACGGGTACGTCAGCTCTACCAGATCCCCCTCATCCTGAGCGCCGCCATCATGGCAGCGGGCACCCTTGGCTGTCTGGCAGCCTCGGAGCCTCTCATGCGGCTCTTTACCTCTACCCCGGAGACGGTGGAAGCCGGAAAAATCGCTCTGCGGATCATCTGCCTGGGCTTTGTGGTCTCCGCCATCTCCACCACCTCTTCCGGCGCGCTGGAGGGTCTGGGCAAGGGCACGCAGTCGCTGGTGATCTCCCTGTGCCGCTATATCGTCTTCATCATGCCGCTGGCCTGGGTGCTCTGCCGACAGTTTGGCCCTGTGGGCGTCTGGAACGCGTTCTGGGCCACGGAAGTGCTCTCCGCCATCGTTTCCCTTATCGTCTACAAAAAGAGCGTCTGACACGTTTTCCGTATATGCAAAAAGGTTCCGGGCCTGCACTCCCCTTTCACAGGGAGGCAGGCCCGGAGCCTTTTCCATTTCAGCCCAAGGGCTGGTTTTTATTTGGTGTGCTGCTCGGTGCTCTGGTCGTCCGATTCAATCGGCGTATCCAGTTCCTCCACGGGGGCAGCGTTCTTTTTGGCCTTACGGGCCTTACGCTTGTGGATCAGCTTCCGTGCGAGGAATGCTGCCACCAGCAGCGCGGCTACCGTGCCGCCGCAGAGCTCCCAGAGCGGGATGCCCTTGGGCACAAAGGCCATGACGATCTCGGTCCCGGCAGCCGTAAAGGTGATGTAGCTGCCAAAGGTATCGGTAGGCACTTTGATCCATTTGCCATCCTGCTGGACATAGACGCTGCCCTGCTTGCCCTGCGGCAGATAGCGAATGGTGTGGGTCTCCTGCCCGTCGTCCGAGAAGTCCAGCAGCCACTGCTCGGTGGCATTGGCCACGCCGGACGGCGTCTGGGAGGTAACGCTCAGGGCATTGGAGCCGCCAAACAGGCCATCCACATAGAAGATCGGACGGCCGTTGGTGCGGACCTCAATGCTCTTCAGTGCCGGGATGTAAGAGGTGTACAGCGCCGTGACCACGGTGTCCAGATGGAGGTCATCCAGCACCGGGGTGCTCCACTCGGCAAAGTAACCGTCTTTCTGGGGCAGCTCGGGGTAATCCGCCTCGGTAAACGATGCACCGTAAGGAAAGGTGCGCTGGTCCACGATGTGGCCGTCGGCCATAAAGGTCAGCGTCAGCTTCTGGAAGCCCTTGGGCGCGCCCTCCAGTGCCCGCATGGCATCGTAATCAATGGGCTCTGCCTGACCGGCACGGCTGATGCGGTCAACGCCGCGCAGGGTATCGGAGACAAACAGGTTCCCCGTGAACGTACCATCCTGGCCGCCGGAAATGGCGCCCCAATACTGACCGTCGGTGTTGCTGCTGCTCGTGGAGAGGGCCACTTCGGAGTCATCCCCGTCATCGTCCGGCTCATGGATATCCACCATGGCGCGGTTATCCTTGATGATGCAGCTGTTGCCGGTCAGGACACTGTCCGCGCCCTGGCCCACGATGCCGCCAATGTACTTGCTGCCGGTCAGCTCACACTTGGCCCAGTTGGAGATCAGCTTTGCGGAGGAACGGCCTGCAATGCCGCCCACCTTGTTGTTGCCATCCACTTTGCCGTAAGCTTCGCAGCCCGTGATGTAGCCCAGATCCATCTCGCCGCAGATGCCGCCTGCCGCCTCTTTCTTGGAGGTAACGGTGCCCTCGTTGACACAGTTCATCACCACCGCGCTGATGGTGTACTCGGTGCGCAGGAGCGAACGGTTCTCATCCTTATCGTCGTCTTCGGGGTCAAGGGTGTTTTCCACCGCCATGGTACCCGCGATGCCTCCCACATTCATGTCGGCTTCCACGGTGCCGCGGTTGGTGCAGCCCTCGATCTTACCCTCGTTCTGGGCCGTCAGGTTCTCGGACTCATCTTCAAAGATGTTCTTGCTGCCGGGGTCGCTGATCTCTTCCACAGCATCCAGCAGCAGGTTGGAGACCACATTGATCTGGTCGTTGATGGAGCGGAGGTTGCTGGTGAGGGTGTTGCTGGCCGAGAGCATATCCCGGTTGAGGGTGCTCATCTGGTCGGTCATGTTCGTCACAGCGTCAAACAGTTCATCCTTGGTCGCGGTCATCTCGGAAGAGGGGCGCGGCACATGGATGGGATCCTGCTCCGCCAGCCAGTGGACGATATCCGCCGCCTGGCTGGTCATGCTGGTCAGGCCGCTCATGCCCTCCGCCATGATGCCGAGGCTGGCGGACATGTGGCCCAGCGTTGCGCTGGTGAGGGCGGAATCCGTCTTGAGGATATCCAGAGACTTGTCAAAATCATCCGCAGCCTTGCCCAGATCCTGTGCGGCATCGCTCAGGGAATCCAGACCCGCCTGAATGGAGGCATTGCCGGAACTGATGTTGCCGGTGTTGAAGCCCAGCTTATCCAGAATATCTTCCAGATTGCCCAGCTGGTCGCCCACATTGCCAAGCGCGCCGGACATGCTGGTAAGGGCAGAAGCCATCTGGGGATTGCCCTGCTCCGAAACGAGGTTGGCGGTGTTGCCCAGCAGCGCGCCGATCTGCGTGGCCAGGCCTGCCATGTTGCCCACGGCGCGGGTGACCTGCTTGCCGGCGGAAGCCAGCTGGCCGTCATCGGCCAGCAGCGTGGCGCTCCGCAGCAGACCCAGGCCGGTGGTCAGCAGCTTCATCTGGCCGCTCATGCCGGAACCCAACGAGAGGATGCTCATGGCGGAATTCGCTACCTGCAGCAGGGAGATGGCTGTTTTGATGTGATCGTCCACCGCGTCACCGGACACGCTGGAATAGCCGCCCAGAATGGTGCTGATGGCGCTGCTCAGGCCGCTGTCGTCCTTGCCCGGCAGCGAGGCGATCAGGTCGTCCAGGCCCTTGCTGATCTGCTCCAGACCCTGTTTGCTGGAATCCAGCGCGTCGCTGGCCTTGTGCGCACCGGAAGAAGCCTTGGCCAGTGCCGTGGAGGCGGTCAGCATCTCGGCCGCCATCTCCGCGGTGACCCACTTGAGCTGGCCCACGGCGGTGGTCATCTGATCCAGTGCGTCGACACCCGTGTCCATCACGGGCTCCAGCCGGGTAAATGTATCGGAGATGAGGTCGCCCGTGCGGTCCACCTCGTCCGCCACTTCGTCAAAGTAATCGCCTCCCTGCTCCTGCAGACGGCGGGCTGCCTGCACGGCAGTGTCCATCTGAGAGTTCAGGGTGTTGAGGTCGGTATTGAGGAGGCTGGTGCTGCCGTCCATGTCATCGGCCGCGCCGTTGACCATGGTGTGCAGCGTGTCCAGCTCGGTGCGCAGACGGTTGATGGTGCTCTGGTCCAGGTCCAGCTCCACATAGGGCTCTGCCTGGCCGGCAATGCCGCCCACATCCTTGCGGCCCTGTACCAGGCCCTGGTTGACACAGCCGGAGATCAGGCCATCGGTCCGGCCCACGATGCCGCCCACGTTATAGCCTACATGGGCATAGCCCACGTCGCCCGCGTTGGCACTGCTGAGGATCAGGCCGGAGGAGCGGCCTGCAATGCCGCCGGTATCCGAGGAGACATTGGAGATGTTATTGCTCAGGTCATCGCCCATATCCTTCTTGACCAGCTCCAGCAGGGTGGCCGGGAGGCCCTCCATATCGAGGGCGGACTCCTGATACTCGGAGTTGACGGCACCCACATTGGTGCAGCCGGTGATGACACCGAGGTTGTAGCCCACGATGCCGCCGGTGGCATACGCACCGCTGACCATGGCACGGGAGGTGCTGTGGTCGATGGTTCCGCTCGTCTCATTGCGGCCCACCAGACCGCCCGCCTCCTCCTCGCCGTGGACAGCACCGGAGAACGTGCAGTTGATGATGGTGCCGTAGTTGGTGCCCACCAGACCGCCTGCGGTCTTCTGGGTACCAGCGGGATTGACCACACCCTTGATGGTAAGGTCCTGAATGGAACCGCCCTCTTCCAGGATGCCGAAGAAGCCGGCTGGAGAATAAGCCCCCACGAGGCTGACATCCGAGATGGTGTGGCCGTTGCCCTTGAACGCGCCGCTGAACGACGCAACGGGGGCCCACTCCGTATCCTCCAGCGAGAGGTCTTCCTGCAGGATCACGGTCTTGCCTTTGGACCACTGATCAAAGCCGCATTTGTCGGCAAAGGCCAGCAGGTCCGAAACACTGTTGATGTAAATGGTATCCGTCGGCGCGGTGTCGGCCGCAAATACCGGCAGCGCCGCCGAAGCCGCCAGCACCAGTGCCAGCAGCGCAGCGGTCAGGCGGTGCAGCAGCCGGGTGCTGCCCGCCGCAGACTCATTCGTCCGCATGGGAGTCGTTTTCATCCTGCACCTCCTGTGAGATTTTACCAGAAAGAACGGTAAGATGTACGTTTCCATCCACAATGGCGTTCATGGTACCGGCCACGGAGCCGTTCACCTCGCCCTGCACCATGCCATTGACACGCACCCGGCCGCTGGCCGTGTTGGTGTGCAGCACCACATGATGCATGGAGAACGAAGTTTTATCCACCAGCTTGCCGCCCACCAGCAGGATCTGCGGCAGGACGAACAGCACCAGGAAGATGGAGATGATGGTACCGCGGCCCAGGCACTGGCCGATGCCCACAATGCAGGCATCGGACGTCATCTGACCGATCAGGGTACCGGCCACCGTCATGATGGTGCCGGAGGTGAGGATGGTGGGGAACGCAAAGTTCAGCGTCTCGATCATGGCCGTCTTATGGTCCATCTTATCCCGCAGCTCGTTGTAGCGGGTTGCAATGACGATGGCGTAATCGATGTTTGCACCCATCTGGATGGAGCTGACGATCAGGTAGCCCATGAAGTACAGCGGCGTGTGGATAAAAGCGGGGACGGAGAAGTTGACCCAGATCGCGCCCTCGATGACGAGGATCAGCAGGATGGGCATTGCCACCGACTGGAACGTGAACAGCAGGACGATCAGGACGATCAGCACGGAGACCACGCTGACCACGATGTTGTCGATGGCAAACGACTTCTGGAAGTCATACTCGTTGGTGGCGTCGCCCGCCAGATAGATGTCGCCGTCCGGGTAATACTTCCGGGCGATGGTGCGCATCTGGTCGGTGAACTCATACATCTCATCCCCGCTCTGGAGGCTGGGGTTCAGGTAGACCAGAATACGGTTGTAATCCGCGCCCTGCAGCTGGGCCTTTGCGCTCAGCATCTGGGTCTGGGCATCATGCAGGTCGTTGATCTGATCCTGGTCCAGGCTGACAATGCCGGAATCGACCTCGTCACAGACGTAGAGGAACATATCAATGAGCGGCACACTGTAGTTGGAGAAGTTGCCAATGACCTGGCCGTACTCATCATTTTCCAACGCGTAGCCTGTGTAGACCACTTGGGCCAGCTCGTAATCCAGGCCCGCCATCTCAGAGAACTGGCGGGAAGTGAGCCGGTCTTCCAGCATGTAGCCGTCCATGGCCTCGATGTTGGAAAGGCCGCGGGTGTGGTCCACCTCATCGTGGCTTTCCAGTTCTTTGATCATGGCTGCTTCCACCCGGTAATCGTCGTTCTTTGGTACGACGAGAGCCACCAGGTTGGACTTGGTAAAGTTTTCGTCGATCATGTTATCGGCGATCTGCGTCTCATTCAGCACTGGCGTCTTGATCGGGCCGTAGCCATAGGCGTAGGGGCACTGTGTCTGGAAATGGTAGGCAAACACCAGCACCACTGCAAAGACGAGGGGAACGATCTTGCGGGTTTTGTAAGCATAGCGGCCCACGAACGAGATCTTGGGCACAAAGTTGCGGTGCTTGGTCTTGCTCATGTAAGGGCCAAACAGCATCAGCAGGCCGGGCATGACCACGAAGACCGACAGCATGGAGAACAGGATGGCCTTGATGAGGCAGATGGCCATATCCGGGCCGATCTTGAACTGCATGAACAGCATGGCCGCCAAGCCGCCCACCGTGGTCAGAGAACTGGCTCCGATCTCCGGGATGGCCTTGCTGAGAGCGGTGATGGCCGCCTCCCGGGTGGGCATGGTCTGTTTCTCCTCCTTGAACCGGTTGCACAGGATCACCGCGTAGTCCAGCGATAGGGCCAACTGTAGAATACTGGTCACAGAGTTGGACACGAAGGATATCTTCCCCAGCAGGAAGTTGGTACCCTGGTTGAGGATCATGGCCATCACAAAGGTGATGAGCAACACCGGCACCTCACCGTAGGTCTGGGAGGTCAGGGTCAGCACCACGATGACGATGATCGCCACGTACACCATGATGACGTTGATCTCCGATTCAATGGTGTCCTTCTGGGTGTTGCCCAGGCTGGTGGACACATAGATGTCATACCCGGACAGGGCCGTTTTCACGGTCTCCAGGGCCTCCAGGCAGTGGTCATCTTTCTCATCGTAGTCAAAGGTAACGCTGTAGAGAGCTGAGGCGTTGTTGTAGTGATCGCTGGTGTCGTCAAACGTCACACTCTGCACGCCCTTGATCCCGGTGATGGTGTCC
>ERZ1106963.4306-NODE-4306-length-10756-cov-3.146622_pt1 | contig 10756 bp, 9 predicted proteins | sample MGYA00403681_ERZ1106963 | MGnify/ENA primary metagenome ERZ1106963 (study PRJEB35170, sample SAMEA104062407) | human gut metagenome | biome: human gut; feature: human-associated habitat; material: faeces | place: Denmark | collected 2012-05-03 ...
CGGATGGAAAGGACGGAACTTTGCCTTCTCAAAAAGAAATGGGGAGAGTGGATGGACTCCTTACATGGGACAATGCATATCAGTTAGCACCCCATGATATGTCTGGTTTAAAGCGTCGTTTTGCACCTGCCGGGCAGAGTACACAGATGATCATCGGTGCGACGGGGGAAAGTGACTATACATTATTGCAGACGACCCAGCAGTTGTATCAGGGCTTTGATCTGAAACGAGTGTTTTACTCAGCATATATTCCGCTGAATGAGGATGATGCACTGCCGGGGCTTGGAACACCGACACCGCTTTTGCGTGAACACCGCCTCTATCAGGCAGATTGGCTGCTTAGATTTTATGGATTCCAGGCAGGTGAATTATTGTCGGAAGAAAAGCCGGATTTCAATGAACTGATCGATCCAAAGTGTGACTGGGCATTACGCCATCTCGAACAATTTCCTGTGGAAATAGAGACTGCAAGTTATGCAAGACTGCTTCGGGTACCGGGAATCGGTCCCAAATCCGCCAGTCGGATCACACATGCAAGACAGTATGGAAGACTGGATTTTGCAAGCTTAAAGAAGATGGGTGTGGTACTTAAGCGGGCGCATTATTTTATTACCTGTGGGGGAAAACAGATGTATCATACACCGGTTGAAGCATCGTATATTATGAGACAACTGGTGAGTGTAGATAAGAAAGATGTATGGAATATAGAACATTCCAATGAATCTTATGTGCAATTGTCGTTGGCAGACTTTGGGATAGGGTAGGAAATTATGAAGATATATACTTGTAAGGATCGTCTGGAGGACATTATGACCTGCATCTATGATGCCTGGTCGGAAGCTTTACGAATCGGCCATGATCAGATACAATTAAAGAAAGAACCGATATTACAGCAGACAATGTTTGATGAATATGTCCATGTAGACGGAGATAATGTGAAAGCAGAAAAAGTAATCCGTTCTGTTCGCAGGGATATTTCCGATGAAGCATATCTGGATGTATATTATGCAACCCTTTCTGCGGAGGAAGATGCGTTACAGGCAATCTATAATTTCCTGCGTGTCGGATTTGCAGTGGGAAGTAAGGTACTGGAACAGTATTCGAATCCTCATGTGATGCGCATGTTGGAACTTCGGCGGAAAGTCGGTAATGAAAGCCATCATTTTAATGAATTTGCACGATTCCAGTCGCTGGACAGAAAGGTCTATGTCAGTCATCTGGAACCCAAAAGTGATGTGATCATGCTGGTTGGCAGACATTTTGCGGACCGGATGCCATCAGAACATTGGATGATCATAGATGATAACCGGAAAACAGCATGCGTACATCCAAAAGACGGAACAAACTATCTGCGTTATCTGACGGATGACGAAGTTGAGTCACTTCATAAAACAGAACAGTATGAAGATGAATATACAGAGATGTGGAAGACGTTTTTTCAGGCGGTTGCGATCAAAGAGAGGGAGAATTATGTGTGTCAGCGGAATTTGTTTCCAATCTGGAAGAGGAAGCATGCGGTGGAATTCAGAACGCTAAGGATATGAGCATAAAAACTTGCGAATCCTGAAAGAAATATCTGTCAGGAAGAGAATCATTGAAAGGGGAACAAATCAATGCAGCAAAATTTAAAAGTGTTAATGTTAAATGGAAGCCCACGGGCTAATGGCAATACATCTGTTGCATTAAAAGAAATGGAACAGGTATTTAAAGATAACGGAATCGAGACAGAGATCATACTGGTCGGCAATAAAGATATTCGAGGCTGTATCGCCTGTGGTTCCTGCTATGAGAAAGGCAAATGTGTATTCAACGATATGGTAAATGAACTGGCACTAAAGTTTGAAGAAGCCGATGGACTTGTCGTTGCAAGCCCGGTATATTATGCGTCAGCAAATGCGACACTGATTGCCTGTCTTGATCGTTTGTTCTACAGCAGTCATTTTGACAAGACGATGAAAGTCGGAGCAAGTGTTGTATGTGCGAGACGCGGTGGTTGTTCAGCAACATTTGATGAATTGAACAAGTATTTTACAATCTCCGGAATGCCGGTTGCATCAAGCCAGTATTGGAACAGCATTCATGGACGTATGCCGGGTGAGTCAGAGCAGGACGGAGAAGGAAAACAGACGATGCGTACACTTGCAAGAAATATGACATTCTTGATGAAGAGTATTGCGCTTGGAAAAGAACAGTTCGGATTACCGGAAAAGGAAGAACGAATTGCGACACATTTTATACGGTAATGGGATTGGAGAAAAGCAAATGACAGATACACATATTTCAGAAAGATATGAATTTAGAAACATAAAACAGAACGAAGCAGAAGAAGCGGCAGAGATTGAAAGAATCTGCTTTCCACCGAATGAAGCCTGCTCTAAGAAGCATATGAAAGACCGTGTTGCCGGAATTGCGGATTTATTTCTGGTAGCGATTGATAAAGAAAATGGAACGATCGCAGGCTTTTTAAATGGACTGGCAACAGATGAAGAAGCATTTCGTGATGAGTTTTTCACAGATATTACCGTACATAATCCGGAAGGAAAGAATATCATGCTGCTGGGTCTGGATGTACTGCCGGAATACCGCAGTCAGGGGCTTGCAAGAGAACTGGTACGCCGGTATCTCGAAAGAGAATGGGGAAGGGGAAGAAAAGAGATTATCCTTACCTGCCTGGAATCGAAGGTAGCGATGTATGAGAAATTCGGATTTAAATTATACGGCATTGTACAGAAAAAAGGATTTGATCTGAAGCAGTACTGCATGATCAAACAGGCATAGGAGGAATTACGATGGAACGAAAATGGTGGCATGACAAGGTGGTATATCAGATATACCCCAAGAGCTTTTATGATTCCAACGGAGATGGGATCGGGGATATCCCGGGAATCATCAGCAAGCTTGATTATCTGAAGGAACTGGGAGCAGATATCCTCTGGCTTTCCCCAATCTATAAATCTCCCCTTGCAGACCAGGGATATGACATTGCAGATTATTATGCGATTGATCCGAGGTTTGGGACCATGGAGGATATGGATCGTCTGATCGCAGAAGCAAAAAAAAGAGAAATGTACATCCTTATGGATCTGGTGGTAAATCACTGCTCCGATGAGCATGAGTGGTTTCAGCAGGCCATTAAGGATCCGGACGGAAAGTATGGAAATTTCTTTTATATCCGGGACAAAAAGGATGATAAAGCTCCCTGCAACTGGAGAAGCTATTTCGGTGGTCCGGTATGGGAAGAGCTTCCGGGACATCCTGATAAACAGTATCTCCATGTATTCCACAAGAAGCAGCCGGATCTCAACTGGGAGAATCCTGAAGTAAGAGAGGAAGTCTACAAAAACATCCGCTGGTGGATGGAAAAAGGGCTTGGCGGATTCCGTATTGATGCCATTATCAATATCAAGAAGAAGCTTCCGTTTTCCGATTATCCTGCCGATCGTGCAGATGGGCTCTGCAGCGTCGGGAGGATGCTGGAGGAGGCAGAAGGGATTGGAGAATTTCTGGGAGAGATGGCTGAGAAGTGCTTTCATCCCTATGATGCTTTTACTGTAGGAGAGGTCTTCAATGAAAAGGAAGATGAGATCAAAGACTTCATCGGAGAAAACGGATACTTTTCGTCTATGTTTGATTTTGAGGAAACCTGTTACGGAAAGAGCGAGGATGGCTGGTATGCATCCAAACCGTACCTGACCCCGGAAGAGTACAAGAAGTGTATTTTCCATACGCAGAAAAAGATTGGGGATACCGGCATGATCTCCAACATTATTGAGAATCATGATGAGCCAAGAGGTGTCTGTCACTATATTTCTCCGGAAGACCGCTGTCCGGATTCCAGGAAGCTCCTGGCAGGTGTTTATTTCCTGCTGAAGGGAATTCCGTTTATTTATCAGGGGCAGGAAATAGGTATGGAGAATATGGAGTTTACTTCTATGGACCAGATCGATGACATCAGTACCATCGATGAATACCAGGTAGCGCTCCGTGCCGGATGCAGTGAAAAAGAAGCGCTTGATGCTGCTTCCGCATTTTCCAGAGACAATGCCAGAACTCCGGTACAGTGGAGCGCAGAGAAAAATGCGGGATTTTCAGAAGGAGAGCCGTGGCTTGGGGTCAATCCCAATTATAAGGAAATCAATGTAGAGACCCAGTTAACGGACAGTGACTCCCTCCTTTCTTTCTACAAAAAGCTGACTGCACTGAGAAAAGCTCCGGAATATAAAGAAACCCTTGTATACGGAACCTTCACTCCATATCAGGAAGAACGGAAGAATCTGATCGCCTATACAAGAAACGGTGAGAAGGATCTGCTGATCCTGGGAAATATGCAGGCACAGTCTCAGAAGGTATCTCTTCCCGGAGAAATGAAGAAGGTGCTTCTGAATAATCAGGAAACAGCGGAGATCACAGGAAAAGAGATCATTTTGAAACCGTATCAGTTTATCGTTCTGGAGATCGCTGACTGATACGGCGTCAGAACAGCAGCAGAGAAAAAACAATAGCTATTTAGCTGACGGTCTGTTAAAATAAATGTCTGGCTGAAAAAACAGCCGCGATGAAAGAGAATGAGAATTCAGAAGGGAATAAAGTATGCTGAAGATAAAGAATTACGTAAAGGCAGAAAGCCTTGAACAGGCATATGAACTGAACCAGAAAAGAACAGCCTGTGTGCTGGGCGGTATGGTCTGGCTGAAAATGGGAAACCGGAACATCATGACAGCCATTGACCTGTCAGGTCTTGGGCTGGATACTATTACAGAAACGGAAGACGCATTTGTGATCGGCTGCATGACACCACTTCATGCGCTGGAAACCCATAAAAAGCTGAATGCCTATACAAACGGTGCTATCCGGGAAAGTGTACGGCACATTGTGGGTGTGCAGTTTCGAAACTGTGCCACAGTGGGCGGAAGTATTTTTGGAAGATTCGGATTTTCCGATGTACTGACCATGTTTCTGGCACTGGATACCTGTGTGGAGCTGTACAATGGCGGAACCATTCCGCTTGCACAGTTTGCATCCATGGAAAAGGATAACGATATCCTGGTAAATATCATTGTAAAAAAACAGCCGCTGAACAGTGTGTACTTAAGTCAGCGGAACAATTCCACAGATTTTCCTGTGCTCACCTGTGCGGCCGCTCTTATTGACGGAAAAGCAAGAACTGTCATTGGGGCCAGACCCGGAAAAGCAATGATCGTGGAAGATGAAGAGGAAATCTTAAAAGATTTTGTACAGATGAATGCACAGCAGAAAAAGGATGCAGCAGCATCTTTTGCCGCATATGCAGCGGAACATGTTCCTACAGACAAGAACATGCGTGCTTCAAAAGAATACAGGAGCCTTCTTGTGAAAGTCCTTACAAGAAGAGCCTGGGAAGAGATCGGAGGGAGAGCAGAATGAATATCACTTTCTGGCTGAATGGTGTAAAACGGCAGGCAGAGGTACGTCCGGATGAACTGCTTCTGGATTTCCTGCGGAAAAACAGCTGTTACAGCGTAAAACGTGGCTGTGAGACTGCAAACTGTGGTCTCTGTACTGTGCTGATGGATGAACGTCCGGTACTGTCCTGCTCCATGCTGGCTGCCCGTGCAGATGGGAAACGGATCGTGACTCTGGAGGGAATGCAGGAGGAAGCAAAGGAATTCGGAGCTTTCATGGCCAATGAAGGAGCAGAGCAGTGCGGTTTCTGCAACCCGGGATTTATCATGAATGTATTTGCCATGTTAAAGGAACTGGAAGATCCCACAGAAGAGGATATCCTGGAGTATCTTTCCGGAAATCTGTGCCGTTGCTCGGGATTTGTGGGACAGACCAGAAGTATCCTGAAATTTCTCGACTATAAAAAAGGACAGGAGGAAGGAAAATGAAATACGTAAACAAGCCGGTACCAAAAACAGATGCCATGTCGCTGGTAACCGGAAAACCGGTCTATACCGATGATCTTGCACCTTCTGACTGCCTGATCGTCAAGATCTTAAGAAGCCCTCATGCCAATGCCTGGGTGGAAGAGATCAAAACAGATGCTGCAAAGAAGATCGAGGGGATTGCCTGTGTTCTGACCTATGAGGATGTTTCCCACAAAAGATTTACCCTGGCCGGGCAGACAGCGCCGGAGATCAGTCCATGGGATCGCTATATCATAGATAAGCATGTGCGTTTTGTAGGTGATCCGGTTGCCATCGTAGCCGGCGAGACAGAAGAGGCAGTAGATAAAGCCCTGAAGCGCATTAAAGTAAAATATCGTGTGGAGGAAGCAGTTCTGGATATCCATACAGCCAAGGATAATCCGATCCTGGTGCACCCGGAGGATGACTGGTATATGCCGATCCCGGCCGGTGGAGATAATAAACGGAATCTCTGTTCCTCCAATGTAGAAGAAGTGGGTGATGTGGATGCCATGCTGGAAAAATGTGCGTATACAGTAGATCAGGTTTACCACACAAAGGCAAACCAGCAGACCATGATGGAGACCTTCCGTACCTACTGCTATATGGATCATTTTCAGAGACTGACGGTGGTTTCTTCCACCCAGATCCCGTTCCACATCCGAAGGATCGTAGGAAATGCACTGAATATTCCGTCTTCCAAAGTTCGTGTGATTAAGCCACGTATCGGAGGCGGCTTTGGTGCAAAACAGTCTTCTGTCAGCGAAGTTTTTCCGGCACTGGTAACCTGGGTTACCGGACGTCCGTCCAAGATCGTTTTTTCCAGAAAGGAATCCATGATCGCATCTTCTCCGCGTCATGAAATGGAAGTCCATATCCGTATGGGTGCGGACGAAAACGGTATTGTAAAGGCAATCGATCTTTATACCCTTTCCAACACCGGTGCCTATGGAGAGCATGGGCCTACAACCGTAGGACTTTCAGGCCATAAATCCATTGCGCTGTATCGTCATACGGAAGCCTACCGTTTTGCCTATGATGTGGTCTATACCAATATGCAGGCAGCAGGCGCTTATCGTGGCTATGGTGCCACACAGGGTATTTTTGCTGTGGAGTCCGCAGCAGATGAGCTGGCTCATAAGATGGGTATGGATCCGGTAAAATTCCGTGAGCTGAACATGCCTATGGAGGGAGAGGCGCTTCCTGGATATCCGGATGTACCGATCAACGGCAGCTGTACCATGGATAAATGTCTTGCCCGTGCAAAGGAAATGATCGGATGGGATGAGAAATATCCGTTCCGTGATATGGGTAACGGCAAAGTACGGGGTGTCGGCATCGCCATGGCCATGCAGGGCTCATCTATTGCAGGGATCGATGTCGGCGGAGCAGACATTAAATTAAATGAGGATGGTTCCTATACCCTGGCACTTGGCTGTTCTGATATGGGAACCGGCTGTGATACCATTCTTGCCCAGATGGCAGCAGACTGTCTGGATACAGATATGAAAAATATCGTGGTATTCAGTGTAGATACGGATATTTCTCCTTATGATTCCGGTTCTTATGCATCTTCCACAACTTATGCCACCGGAAACGCGGTGATCCAGGCCTGCGGAGAACTCAGAAAGAGAATTCATGCTTTTGGTGCACAGATGCTGGGGGTATCTGCGGAAGAATCTGATTTTGACGGAGAAAAAGTCCGCACAGAAGATGGAAAAGAGGTAACGCTGCAGCAGATCGCAGGAAAAGCGACCTGTGGAGTCTGCAGTGAGCTTCAGGTTGTAAAAGAATATTCTTCTCCGATCTCTCCGCCACCGTTTATGGTAGGTGCCGCTGAAGTGGAGGTCGATAAAGAGACCGGACAGATCGATGTCATTGATTATGTGGGCGTGATCGACTGTGGAACTCCGATCAATCCAAATCTTGCCAGAGTGCAGGCAGAAGGCGGTATCGGTCAGGGAATCGGAATGGTTCTGTATGAGGATGTGCAGTATACAGACAAGGGAAAGATCCGGAACAATTCGTTCATGCAGTATAAGATCCCCAACCGTATGGATATCCCGAAAGTACGGATCGAGTTTGAGAGCAGTTACGAAAAGACCGGCCCATTCGGTGCAAAATCCATCGGTGAGCTTGTAATCGATACACCTTGTCCGGCTATTGCCAATGCGGTTTATAATGCAACCGGTGTCCGTGTCCGTGAACTCCCGATCACTCCGGAAAAAGTTGCGATGGGAATTCTTGAGCAGGAAGCCGGAGAGAAGAAATGAATATGGTGATCAAATGTCTGCTGGCAGCTTTATGGCTGCTGGCAGTTCCGTGGGCGGCCGGAGGGGTAGTCCTCTGTAAAAGTAAAAAAAGTTCGATGGGAATGAACCTTCTTGCAGGATATCTTATGATGTTTTCCTTTGCAGAGATTTTGGCGCTGGCGGCAATCTGGGCTAAACTGCCATTGCATGTCCTGAAATACAGTCTTGCCGCTGTAATGGCATCAGCTGCTGTTTTGGGGATTGTCCTGGCACTGGTAAAACGGAATGGTTTTACGGGAAATGGTGAGAAGACGGGCAAAATGTCTTTTTATTTTGTTGTAGCTGCAATACTGATCTTACTCCAGCTTGTGGCTGCTTCATTTTTGGCTCATATGGATGCGGATGACGCTTTTTATGTGGCAACAGCTACAACATCTGTCCATACGGATACCGTTTTTTCCATTAATCCGTATACCGGATATTCCTATACACGATTACCAAGCAGGTATGTTTTGTCGCCGTTTCCGATATTTCTTGCAGTGATCAGTTCTCTTGTAGGACTTCATCCGGCAATTGTGGCGCATGTGATATTTCCTGTAGTCTTTATTTTTATGGCATATCTGGTTCTGTATCAGTATGCGAAACGGTGGTTTCCGGAGGATGAACATGCGAGGGGGATCTTTATGATCTTTTGTGCGGTACTGATCTGGTTTTCGGCATATTCCGTTTATAATTCTGAGAATTTTCAGATGATCCGTATCTGGCAGGGAAAAGCATGCCTGGCATCGGTTTTTCTACCTCTGCTTCTATATCTTGGCATAGGTATCATTCTGGAAAAAGAACAGGAATATTCATGGCTGCTGCTTTTACTGGCAGATATTTCTTGCTGCCTCCTTTCTTCCATGGGAATTATTCTGGCCTGTATGATGCTGGTGATCCTTCTGATCATGGGACTGGTACGGTTTCACAGTCTGCAGAAAGCAGTATGTACGGCTTTGTGCTGTCTGCCGTCGCTGCTTCTTGGACTTGTGTATATTATGATCCGATAGGAGAAAATAATGAAAGAAATAATTGCATGGACAGTTAATGTGTGGAGGATGTACTGGGGAAATGGCTGGATACCGTATCTTCTGGCTCTTGGCGGAGCATGTGCACTGATTTTTGGGAAAAAGAAAAAAAACAGTCTTAGTCTGGTTTTATATTCCGTTTTTCTTCTGGTATTGTTTTTCTGTCCGTTTTCCGGACGGGTGATTATGAAATGTATAGGAAAAATCGTGTACTGGCGTGTTTTGTGGCTTTTACCTACGGTTCCGCTGATCGCAGGCGGTTTTACAGAGCTTGTCCGAAGAAGTCGCAACCGGATCGTGCAGGTGATCCTGGTGCTGGTTTTGACAGGAGTTATTGCTGCTTCTGGGACCGGAATGATAAAAGCAGGAAATTTCGAAAGAGTTTTTAACCGCCAGCAGGTACCGGATCAGATCGCAATGATCTGTAACCGGATCAATGAGGACAGAGAAGGAAAGGAAGTGCGGATCGCCGCAGATGAATATACGGCATCCTATATCCGGGTGTATGATCCTTCCCTGAAAATGGCCTACGGACGCAGAGGGGATGGTGCTGTAGGTAAGAAGGCAAGAGTTCTGTATAAACAGATCACTTCGGAAGTCCCCGATGGAAAAAAGACTTCCAGCCTGGCAGATGCCGTTCACTGTACATATGTGGTGATGGTACCTCCGGATGAAAACTTTGTTCTGGATATGGTGGCCGGCGGCTACCAGGTTCTGGATACGGTAAGTCCGTATTATATATTTTCGTGTGATAAATATAAATGAATATGTTTCTGGTACAGTTTACTTCAGAATCTGTACCGGAAATAATATGAAATGTGTGATGAATGTACACTGTTTAAAAAAATCTTTACAATTTTATGTTTATGTGCTACAATCAAAGACAGTGTAAGCCAACTTTGATAATTTCATACCTGATTTAGAAGTTATGTTTTTCATTATGCACCTGTAGCTCAGTGGATAGAGCAGTGGTTTCCGGTACCATGTGCGGGGGTTCGATTCCCTTCAGGTGTGTTGCACTGAGTAATGGGTCTGCCTCGGTGCGTTGTGATTTAAGGAGGACAAGAACTTGGATAATTTCAGAGAATGGTTATCAGATAACCTTCGCTATTTTATGCTTGGCGGAGCAATTCTGTTAATCGTGGCTGTATTGTTCTTTGGCGTTCGTGCCTGTATTGGAAGTGGGAAGGGTACTTCTAAGAAAGAACAGAATACAGTGGAGGACAACAGCCAGGGAAATGATCCTTCTTCTCCGGAAGATGATGGGGAGACAAACGACGGGAAGAAAGAAGAAGACACGAATCCCTTGGAAGAAGGCAGTGCTGAGATCACTGCACTTATGAAGAGCTATTATCAGGCTTTAGGGGAAAGAGATATTACCACACTGAGAACACTGGTCAGCAATCTGACGCCTTCTGATGAGTCGCGAATTACAAATGCCAAAGATTATATAGAAGGATATCAGGTTGACCATGTATATGCGAAGAAGGGCATGGACGAGAATTCCTATGTAGTATATACACGTGGAAGTTTTATTTGTAAGGGGATA
>ERZ1106963.4307-NODE-4307-length-10754-cov-3.704926_pt1 | contig 10754 bp, 8 predicted proteins | sample MGYA00403681_ERZ1106963 | MGnify/ENA primary metagenome ERZ1106963 (study PRJEB35170, sample SAMEA104062407) | human gut metagenome | biome: human gut; feature: human-associated habitat; material: faeces | place: Denmark | collected 2012-05-03 ...
GGAGGAAACTGAAAACTGTGCGAAAACAGGATCGGGCGGCTTCTTATGTGCGGCAGGGCAGTATGAATGTGACCAGAAGTAATGATTTTTACCTCTACAGTACGGTATCAAAATCCGCAAAACCGAAAAATGAGGATAATAACGGTGGTTCCAGCACCCATACCTCATCTTCCGGTGATACCTTCGGTGGTTCCAGCGGGAAATTCTGAGAATATCATCAGGAAAAACAGAATATGATAAAAAAAGAAAGACTGCTGTACCGGAATGGTAGGGCAGTTTTTCTTTTTTCTGTGTGCGAAAGTATGTCTCTGTGGCGGCAGAAACAGGGAATTGCCGTTTATTTTTTGCATTCCGGAAATAACTTTATCTATTTAATAGGTTGAAATCCGTCGAAAAGTGCGTTATGATAATAACAATTATCCACACCAGTGCGTTAAAATTTTACAGCACAGGGGAAATCGGAGGAGTAGATAAAATGGAGTACAAAATTGCCCTGATTCCGGGAGACGGAATCGGCCCGGAGATTGTTGCCGAGGCCAAAAAAGTTTTAGACAGAGTATGTGAGAAATACAGTCATAAATTTTCATACACAGAGGTTCTTTTAGGAGGGGCATCCATTGATGCTCACGGAGTACCTCTTACAGAGGAAGCCATTGCTCAGGCAAAAGCTTCTGACGCCGTACTGATGGGGTCCATCGGCGGCGATGCCAAGACATCCCCGTGGTACAAACTGGAGCCGTCTAAACGTCCGGAGGCAGGACTTCTTGCAATCCGTAAAGCGCTGAACCTTTTTGCAAACCTTCGTCCTGCATATCTTTACAATGAGCTTCGTGATGCATGCCCGCTTCGTGATGAGATCATCGGAGATGGTTTTGACATGATTATCGTAAGAGAGCTGACAGGAGGTCTTTACTTCGGAGCCAGAAAGACTACCGAGGAGAACGGAGTCCGCACAGCCGTAGATACTCTTTCCTATAATGAGAATGAGATCCGCCGTATTGCCATCAAGGCATTTGAGATCGCACGTAAGAGAAGAAATAAAGTTACAAGTGTAGATAAGGCAAACGTTCTGGATTCTTCCAGACTCTGGAGAAGCGTTGTGGAAGATGTTGCAAAAGACTATCCGGATGTAACACTGGAGCATATGCTGGTTGATAACTGTGCAATGCAGCTGGTACGTGATCCGAAACAGTTTGATGTCATCCTTACAGAGAACATGTTCGGAGATATCCTCTCTGATGAGGCAAGTATGGTAACCGGTTCCATCGGAATGCTTTCTTCCGCAAGCTTAAATGAGACAAAACTTGGCCTCTATGAGCCGAGCCACGGTTCCGCACCGGATATCGCAGGTCAGAACAAGGCAAACCCGATCGCAACTATCCTTTCTGCAGCCATGATGCTGAGATATTCTCTGGATCTTGACAAAGAGGCAGATGCTGTGGAAACAGCAGTACAGAAAGTTCTGACAGCTGGTTACAGAACCGGAGATATCATGTCTGAGGGCTGCAAACTTGTGGGAACTAAAGAGATGGGCGATCTGATCGCAGATGCCATCGCATAAATAAATTTGAAGAGATATAGAACCATATCGTAAAGAATAAAAAGGAGAACCTTAAAAAATGAGAAGTGATACCGTAAGAAAAGGCACACAGCAGGCACCACACCGTTCCCTGTTCAATGCCCTTGGAATGACAAAAGAAGAAATGGACAAACCACTGGTAGGAATCGTAAGCTCTTACAACGAGATCGTACCGGGACATATGAACCTTGACAAGATCGTAAACGCCGTAAAACTTGGCGTTGCAATGGCTGGTGGAACACCGGTTGTATTCCCGGCGATCGCAGTATGTGACGGTATTGCAATGGGACACGTTGGAATGAAATATTCCCTGGTAACCCGTGACCTGATCGCAGATTCCACAGAGGCTATGGCAATGGCTCATCAGTTTGATGCTCTGGTTATGGTACCCAACTGTGATAAGAACGTACCTGGCCTTCTGATGGCAGCAGCAAGAATCAATGTTCCGACTGTATTTGTAAGCGGAGGCCCGATGCTTGCCGGTCATGTAAAAGGACACAAAACAAGTCTTTCCAGCATGTTTGAGGCAGTAGGTTCCTATGCAGCAGGAACGATCACAGCAGATGACCTGGCAGAATTCGAGAACAAAACCTGTCCGACCTGTGGATCATGTTCCGGTATGTACACTGCAAACAGCATGAACTGCCTGACAGAGGTTCTTGGAATGGGACTTAAGGGAAATGGTACCATCCCGGCCGTATACTCCGAGCGTATCCGTCTTGCAAAACATGCAGGAATGCAGGTAATGGAAATGTACAAAAGGAACATCCGCCCAAGAGACATCATGACAAAAGAGGCAGTTTTAAATGCTCTTACCGTAGATATGGCACTTGGATGCTCCACAAACAGTATGCTTCATCTTCCGGCTATCGCACATGAGATCGGAATGGACTTTGACATCAGCTTTGCAAATGAGATCAGTGAGAAGACTCCGAACCTCTGCCACCTTGCACCGGCAGGCCCGACTTACATGGAAGACCTCAACGAGGCCGGCGGTGTTTATGCGGTTATGAATGAGCTGAACAAGATCGGACTTCTTCATACAGAGTGTATGACAGTAACAGGAAAAACAGTTGGGGAAAATATCAAAGATTGTGTAAATCTGAATCCGGAAGTTATCCGCCCGATCGACAATCCGTATACAAAGACAGGCGGACTTGCCGTACTGAAAGGAAACCTTGCACCGGACGGCGGCGTTGTAAAACGTTCCGCAGTTGTACCGGAAATGCTGGTACATGAAGGTCCTGCACGTGTATTTGACAGCGAGGATGACGCGATTGTGGCAATCAAGAGCGGCAAGATCGTAGAGGGTGATGTAGTTGTTATCCGTTACGAGGGACCAAAAGGTGGTCCTGGAATGAGAGAGATGCTGAATCCGACATCCGCAATCGTGGGAATGGGACTTGGTTCTTCCGTAGCCCTGATCACAGACGGACGTTTCAGCGGCGCATCCAGAGGAGCTGCTATCGGACACGTATCACCGGAGGCAGCCGTAGGCGGCCCGATCGCACTGGTTGAGGAAGGCGATATCATCAGCATCAATATTCCGGAACTGAAACTGGAGATCAAAGTTTCTGACGAAGAGATGCAGGCAAGAAGAGAAAAATGGCAGCCAAGAGAGCCGAAGGTGACAACCGGATATCTGGCAAGATACGCTTCCATGGTAACATCCGGAAACCGTGGTGCGATCCTGGAAGTACCGAAAGCAAAATAAGGAGGAACGAAAGACATGCAGCTTACAGGTGCAGAGATCATCGTAGAATGTCTGAAGGAACAGGGCGTTGATACCGTATTTGGATATCCGGGCGGCGCGATCCTGAATGTTTACGATGCCTTATATGAATACAAAGATGAGATCACACATGTACTGACCTCCCACGAGCAGGGTGCATCCCATGCTGCTGACGGTTATGCGAGAGCTACCGGAAAAGTGGGCGTCTGCCTGGCAACATCCGGTCCTGGAGCCACCAACCTGGTAACAGGAATCGCGACTGCATACATGGATTCCGTACCGATGGTAGCCATTACTGCAAACGTAGGAAGACCACTCCTGGGAAGAGATTCTTTCCAGGAGGTTGATATCGCAGGTATCGTAATGCCTGTGACAAAATACAGCTTTATTGTAAAGAATATCGAGGATCTTGCAGATACGTTAAGAAGAGCATTTTATATTGCAAAAAGCGGAAGACCCGGCCCGGTGCTTGTGGATGTCCCGAAGGATATCACAGGAATGAAATATGAATATGAGCCATGCCATCCGGCTATCGTTAACCGTGAGATCAAAAACATCCGCAAAGAAGATATGGACCAGGCGCTGGAAATGATCAGAGAGGCAAAGAAACCTTTTATTTTTGTAGGCGGCGGCTGTGTGATCTCCGGTGCTGACCAGGAAGTCCGCGAACTGGCTCACAGGATCCAGGCTCCGGTCTGCGATACACTGATGGGTAAAGGTACTTTCCCAGGTGAGGATCCGCTTTATACCGGTATGGTAGGTATGCACGGAACCAAGACTTCCGATCTTGGCGTAACAGAGTGCGATCTTCTTATTGTTCTCGGTGCACGCTTCAGTGACCGTGTAACAGGAAATACCAAAACTTTTGCACATAATGCAAAAATCCTTCAGATCGATGTAGATGCTGCGGAGATCAACAAAAATATCAAAGTGGATGCAAGCGTGATCGGAGATGTGAAAGAAGTGCTGAAACGTCTTCTGGAGGAAGTTCCGGAAAAAGAACATCCGGAGTGGATCGCACATATCCAGGAACTGAAAGCAAAATATCCGCTGAATTATGATCATACACAGCTGACAGGTCCGTATATTATAGAGAAACTTTATGAACTGACCAATGGTGATGCCATCATCTCCACAGATGTTGGACAGCATCAGATGTGGGCGGCACAGTATTATAAATACAAAGAGCCGAGAACTCTTCTTACTTCCGGCGGCCTTGGAACGATGGGCTATGGCCTTGGCGCTGCAATTGGCGCAAAGATGGGCAGACCGGAAAAAACAGTTGTTAATATAGCAGGTGACGGATGCTTCCGTATGAATATGAATGAACTGGCAACAGCAGCGCGCTGTGGTAGACAGCTGATCCAGATTGTCATGAACAATCACGTACTGGGAATGGTGCGTCAGTGGCAGACGCTTTTCTATGGAAAGAGATATTCTTCCACAGTACTGGATGATTCTGTTGATTTTGTAAAATTATCAGAGGCGCTGGGTGCAAAAGCCATTCGTGTGACAAGGATGGAGGATGTGGAACCTGCACTTAAGATGGCACTGGCAGCAGAGGGACCTGTCGTTCTGGATTGCTGGATCGATCAGGATCTGAGTGTGTTCCCGATGGTACCGGCTGGTGCGAATCTTGATGATGTATTTGACGAGGAGGATATGAAGAAACATGAGTAGAGTGTACAATTTTTCTGCCGGACCGGCAGTGCTTCCGGAGGAAGTACTCAAAGAAGTAGCTGATGAAATGCTTGATTATAACGGCACAGGAATGTCCGTTATGGAAATGAGTCACAGAAGTGCAGCGTTTCAGGAGATTATTGATACAGCTGAGAAAGATCTCCGCGAGCTTATGAACATCCCAGATAACTACAAGGTACTTTTCCTTCAGGGAGGAGCATCCCAGCAGTTTGCCATGATCCCGATGAACCTTATGAAAAATAAGGTCGCAGATTATATCGTAACAGGACAGTGGGCAAAGAAAGCTTATCAGGAAGCTCAGAAATACGGAAAAGCAAACAAGATCGCATCTTCTGAGGACAAAACTTTCAGCTATATCCCGGACTGCAGTGATCTGCCGATCAGCCCGGATGCAGACTATGTATACATCTGTGAGAACAACACCATTTACGGCACAAAATTCAAAAAACTTCCAAACACAAAAGGCAAGACTCTGGTAGCAGATGTATCCTCCTGCTTCCTGTCTGAGCCGGTGGATGTAAGCAAATATGGTATTATCTATGGCGGTGTTCAGAAGAACATCGGACCTGCAGGTATGGTTATCGTGATCATCCGTGAGGATCTGATCACAGAGGATGTTCTTCCGGGAACACCAACCATGCTTACCTATAAGACACATGCAGACGCAGGTTCTCTTTACAACACACCGAACGCTTACTGCATCTATGTATGCGGAAAAGTATTCAAATGGCTGAAGAAGATGGGCGGTCTGGAAGTGATGAAGCAGCGCAATGAGGAAAAGGCAAAGATCCTCTATGATTATCTGGATTCCAGCAAGCTGTTCAAGGGAACTGTAGTTCCAGAAGACAGATCTCTTATGAATGTTCCGTTTGTAACAGGTGACAAGGAAATGGATGCCAAGTTTGTGAAAGAGGCAACAGAGGCAGGACTTGTAAACCTGAAAGGACACCGTACTGTTGGCGGAATGCGTGCAAGTATCTACAATGCCATGCCGAAGGCTGGTGTAGAGGCTCTGGTTGCATTCATGAAGAAATTTGAGGAGGAGAATGCATAATGTTCCAGTATCATTGCCTGAACCCCATCGCAGAAAAAGGACTTAAACTTTTCGGCGATAATTACAAAAAATCAGAGACTGTAGATCAGTGTGACGCGATCCTTGTGAGAAGTGCGAAAATGCATGACATGGAGCTTCCCAAAAGTGTTTGTGCAGTTGCACGTGCAGGAGCAGGTGTCAACAATATTCCTGTTAAAGAATATGCAGAGAAGGGTGTTGTTGTATTTAACACACCTGGAGCAAATGCAAACGGCGTAAAAGAGCTTGTACTTGCAGGTATGCTTCTTGCATCCAGAGATATCGTTGGCGGTATCGAGTGGGTTGCACAGGAGAAAGATAAAGAGCACATCGGCAAGCTTGCCGAGAAGCAGAAAAAACAGTTCGCAGGATGCGAGATCAGCGGCAAAAAGCTTGGTATCATCGGACTTGGTGCCATCGGTGCCATGGTGGCAAACGCAGCATGCGGACTTGGAATGGAAGTTTATGGTTATGATCCGTATCTTTCCATTGATGCGGCATGGAATCTTTCCAGAACCATCAAGCACAGCAAGAGCCTGGATGAGATCTACAGCCAGTGCGATTACATCACCATTCATGTGCCCCTTCTTGACAGCACAAAGAAGATGATCAACAAAGAAGCTTTCGAGAAAATGAAAGATGGCGTGGTTCTTCTGAATTTTGCAAGAGATCTTCTTGTTGATGAGGAGGCACTGATCGAGGCTGTTGAGAGTGGTAAGGTTAAAAAATATGTAACAGACTTTGCCAACGAGACAGTTGCAGGACGCGAGGGCATTCTGGTAACCCCACATCTTGGTGCTTCTACAGAGGAATCTGAGGAGAACTGTGCGGAGATGGCTGTAAAAGAGATCCGTGATTACCTTGAGAATGGTAATATCAAGAACTCTGTTAACTATCCAAACTGTGATATGGGTACCTGTGTGGCTGTGGGTAGAATTTCTCTTGCACACAGTAATACACCGAATATGATCAGTCAGGTAACCAAGATCCTTGGATCTGAGGGGCTGAATATTGCGGATATGACCAATAAGAGTAAAGGGGAGTTTGCTTATACTCTTATCGATCTTGAGAGTGCGGCTTCTGCCAAGGCACTTGACGAGCTCAAGGAGATTGAGGGAATGTATAGGGTGCGTGTTGTTAAATAGAGTAACAAGATCTTAGAAAAACTCTTTGAAAAAATGCTGTGTTTCGTTCCTGGCGAACGGGGCGCAGTATTTTTTTGTAAAAGTGAAAACCGCAAAGGGGCCGCAAAGCCGCGCCCCCTCTGCACACCCCTTGGGCTTTTTGGAGTAGTGCTTCGGTTGAGAAATGTGTGAGGTTGTTAACTTGTGCCTGTATGCTTCTGTATTGGCTGTGTCAGGTTGAGCCGATGTGTGGATGGAGGGACGGGAAGGCGGGCCGTTGGCCCTGTTCCCTGGAAATTAATTCCTGGGAATGGATTCTTTCCTGGTTTTCTGGGTTGAAAATGTGAGTTTTGGGGTTGACATTGCAGGGGTTTTCGCCTAAAATGTATCGAAGATACGGCGATGATGAGAATAGTACACAGGGAATTATCTCAGAGAGGGGCCTGTTTTGGTGGAAGGGTCCTGTGCGTGAACTGTGGAACCGGCCTCGGAGCTCTGCGTGATTGAAGCGTGGCGTGTGTTTCCGGCGTTAACGGGTGTTGAGAGAGCAGCGGGTGCGCTGTTAACTGGGGTGGTACCGCCGAAGTCATTCGGTCCCTTGTGAGGGATTCGGAGGGCTTATTTTTTTGTCCGTAAAACGGGACCGTAAATGCAGTGTACGATTTATGGGACAGAAGAGTGAGCCGGAGGGATTCCGGATTGCCGTGGCTGCCTGGCGGCTGGCAATATGTAACAGATCACAAGAAAAAGGAGATTTATCATGGCAAAAGAAAAGAAATTAGTACAGGCCATTACGTCTATGGATGAGGATTTTGCTCAGTGGTATACAGACGTTGTTAAGAAGGCTGAGCTTTGTGGCTATACAAGTGTTAAGGGCTGTATGGCGATCAAACCTGCAGGTTATGCAATCTGGGAGAATATCCAGCATGAGCTTGACCGCAGATTTAAAGAGACCGGTGTAGAGAATGTTTATATGCCGATCTTTATCCCGGAGTCTCTTCTTGATAAAGAGAAAGATCATGTAGAAGGTTTTGCCCCGGAGGTTGCATGGGTGACTCATGGCGGTCTTGATCCGCTTCAGGAGAGACTTTGCGTGCGTCCGACTTCCGAGACTCTGTTCTGTGATTTCTACCAGAAAGACATCCACTCCTACCGTGACCTTCCGAAGGTATACAACCAGTGGTGTTCCGTTGTGAGATGGGAGAAGACGACAAGACCGTTCCTTCGTTCCAGAGAGTTCTTATGGCAGGAGGGCCACACAGCTCATGCGACTGCTGAGGAAGCTCAGGAGAGAACGATCCAGATGTTAAACCTCTATGCAGATTTCTGCGAGGATTTCCTTGCGATCCCGGTCGTTCGCGGACAGAAGACAGATAAAGAAAAATTCGCAGGTGCTGAGGCAACCTATACCATCGAGGCGATGATGCACGACGGCAAAAGCCTGCAGGCGGGCACCTCCCATTATCTCGGACAGAATTTTGCGTCGGCGTTCGATATCCGGTACCTCGACAAGGACGGCGCGCGCAAAGTGGCCTATACGACGTCGTGGGGCGTTTCCACCCGTTTGATCGGCGCCATTATCATGACGCACGGAGACAAGCGCGGGCTGGTATTTCCGCCCGTCGTCGCGCCCGTGCAGTGCGTCATCGTGCCCATCGCCGCCAAAAAGGGAGGCGTTTTGGAAGCGTGCGCGAAGCTGAAAGCGGAGCTCGAAGCCGCGAATCTTCGCGTCGTATTCGACGACAGCGAAAACAGCCCCGGCTGGAAGTTTAACGAGTGGGAGATGAAAGGGGTGCCCGTACGGATCGAGATCGGCCCGCGCGATCTGGAAGCGGGCAAGATCCTCTGCGCCCGCCGCGACACGCTGGAAAAGACGGAGCTGCCTTTGGACGGCGCCGTGAAGGGCGTGGAGGCGCTTTTGAAAACGGTGCAGAAAGAGATGCTGGAAAACGCCAGGGCACGCCGCGATCAGCGGATCGTCTATGCGAAGGATACGGACGAAATTCTCGCGGGCGTGGAAGGCGGAAACTTCGTCAAAGCGGGCTGGTGCGGCTGCCGTGCGTGCGAGGATAAGATTAAGGAACGGACCGCGGCCAGCGCCCGTGTTTATGCCGAGGGAGAGACGGCAAAAACCTGCGCGGTGTGCGGCAAAAAAGCGGAGCACGTCGTCATTTTTGCCCGCGCTTATTGACAGGTAAGCCTACGGCGCAAACGGCTGCAAGGCAGCGTAGGGAGGAGTGGAATTGTCGGATTAAAGGCAACGATTATAAAGAAAAAACCGAGAAGACAGCTTCTCGGTTTTTCCTTTTAGGATTATGGTGAAGTGTGGGCATAGTAAAAGCGCCGCGCAAAACGTCGCCGTCTTTTGCGGCAGGCTCGTATCAAAAGCGCGTCAGACGCGCTGCTCGCGGGAAAGACCCTCTGCGTAAGCGTAGGTGTCCAAAAGCCCCGCGCCCGATTCCGCCTTGGCGAGAACCTTTTCCAAAATAGAGGTGGAGACGCGGCTGGTGACGAAAATTTTCCGCTCGGGATATTTTTTCATCAGACCGATGGCGTTTTGCGCCGCATAGCCTTCGAAATATTCGGAAGGGGAACTGACGATCACGAGATCGCTGCCCGATTTTAACGCGCTTTCCAGCTCGCCAGCCGAGGTGCGGTCGTTCAGAATTTTGAATGTTTTTTCCATAATTTCTTGCTCCTTATCGTTTTATTGACAGAAAATTTTATTTTTGTAGGGGGCAGGGTTGCGGCGAACGTCACTCGCGCACCTTACATTTCAAAAATACCGCCAAGACGCCCGGCCCTCCGTGCGCGCCCATGACGGGATCGACGAAGTTGATCATCGTCGGGTGTTCGCCCAGACGCTCTTTCATCAGGGCGGCCAATTTTACGGCGTCTTCTTCGCAGTCGCCGTGACTGATATAGATGGGATCTTCGGGCGAGAGGTCGGAGCGTTTCGCCGCTTCGTCCGCCAGCGCCTCCAACGAGCGCTTTCTGCCGACGATCTTGGCGATAGGCATCAAAAGGCCTTTCGGGTTGGCGTGGAGCAGAGGCTTGATTTTGAGCAGCTTCCCCACGACCGCCACCGCGCCCGAAATTCTGCCGCCGCGCCGCAGACAGTCGAGATCGTCCACCGTAAAGAGGTAGGCGATGCGGTGTCTCAGCCAATCTCCGTAGGCATAAACTTCTTCGATGGAGGCGCCCGCATCGGCTTTTTTGACGAGATATTCCAAAAGCATGCCTTCGCCAAGCGAGCCGCCGAGGGAATCGACGATAAACGCTTTGCGCGCGGGATACTTTTCCATCAGTTCGTTGGCCGCAATCGTAAACGAGGAGGCGGTCCCCGAAAGCGCGGAGGAAAAGGTGACGATCACCACGTCCCGCCCCGCCTTGAAAGAGGCTTCGACGGAAGGTTTTGCCTGTTCCGCCGTCACCTGAAAGGTGTGACAGACGTTTCCTTCGCGCAGAAGTCGGTAGAACTCCTTGGGCGGCAGCTGTTTGCCCTCGATCCCCCCGTAGGTTTCCCCCGCGATGGTGTAGCCCAAA
>ERZ1106963.4311-NODE-4311-length-10738-cov-5.974726_pt1 | contig 10738 bp, 8 predicted proteins | sample MGYA00403681_ERZ1106963 | MGnify/ENA primary metagenome ERZ1106963 (study PRJEB35170, sample SAMEA104062407) | human gut metagenome | biome: human gut; feature: human-associated habitat; material: faeces | place: Denmark | collected 2012-05-03 ...
TGATGTCCAGCACGATGAAGTCATCGCCGAAGCTGTCGGTGAAGCACTGCTTCAGGACGGTCGCGCTGTCCAGAGCGGTGGTGGAACCGGCCAGGATATGGTAAGAGCAGTGCACCGGGAAGGTGACGCCGATGGCGCTCAGCTCGTCCATGGCCTGCTTCTTCAGGTCGGTGATGTCGCCGTTGTTGGCGCGCAGACGCTTCATGGTCTTGCCATCATACTTCTCGCCGTCCAGACCCAGCTCCTTAGCGACCAGGCTGGTGTAATCGGTGCCGTCGGTGGTGTAGCACAGGCCGCTCATGGTAAAGAAGTCGTTCTCGCACTTCAGCGGGTTGATGGGGTTGTAGCGAGCGTAGAACTTGGACAGCTCCAGACCCTTGGAGAAGCACTGGCGGAATGCCTTGTTGGCGATGGCCTTGTTCCAGTTCTCATCGGCGGTGCCGTCGGCCTTGCGCTTGTCGTAGTTGAAGATGAAGCAGTAGCTGAACTTCTTGGGGCGCTTCTCGCACAGCTGCTGGTTGAACACGTTGGAAGGATCGGCCTGGATGGTGGCGATGCTGCTCTCGCCCAGATCGACCTCGTCCAGCTCACGGTTCTCGTACAGCTGCAGGCTGATGGAGCCATCGGAGATCATGGTGATGGTCAGGCGCTCAAAGCGGCTGACGTTGGCTGCATCGTAGTAGCTGGGGTTGGGGATATAGCTCTTGGTGTTGCCCTGGATATACTCCTCGACGATGTACGGGCCATTGTACCACATGGTGGTGTTGTCGCAGCCGCGGAAGCCCTCGATGCCCAGCTCGTCGAGCAGGGCGGGAGCGACGGGGTAGAAGCTGTTGTAAGCCGCCACGGTGTCGAAGTACGGGCAGGGATCCTTGCAGGTGAAGACCAGAGTGTAGTCATCGGGAGCCTCGATGCCGACACCGGCAGCCAGCATGTCCTCATAGGTCATGTCGGCAGCAGCGTCGCCGGCTGCCTTGGTCTGCTCGTAGTAATCGGCAGCGCCCACGACGGTATCGTTGGGCATGGAGGTGTTGTTGGCCTCGTTCTTGTAGGAGTTCATGACCCACTCGAAGCCGACCAGGAAATCCTTGCTGGTCAGGTGGTCCTTCACCTCGCCGTTGGCATCGACCCAATCGACGTCATCGCGCAGGTGGAAGGTCCAGACGGTGGAATCGTCGTTGTGCTCCCAGCTGGAAGCGATGGCGGGCACGACCTTGCCGTAGCAGTCGAAGCTCAGCAGGCCGTCCCACAGGTTGGTGATGACGTTGGCGTCGGTAGCCTGCTGGGTGTACAGCATGTTCCAGCTTTCCAGCTCACGGTTGCCGCTCTCAAAAGAGATGAACTCCTTCAGCGGGGTGGCACCGGTGGTGTTGGGGGCTGCGGCACCGCTGGTGGAAGCAGCGCTGCTGCCGTTGTCGGACTTGCCGCCGCATGCGGCCAGCAGGCTGGCTGCGCCGACCATGCCTGCGCCCTTGAGGAAGCTGCGGCGGTCGAGCTTGTGAGACTCAAAATTGATACTCATGGATGGATCCTCCCAGATCTCTGGCACAGGCGGTCTGCCTGCGCCGTTTTTTCCTATTCCTGAACGAGTGTGGCCTGTCCTCCACGAAAAAATGCACAGGAAGGGCAAACGTCGCACTTCGGATATTTTAGCACTGTATTGAAAAGAAGTCAATGAATTAAAGCAATGAATTGGAAACAAAAGGGTGACAGCCGCTTTTGCATGAAAAGCAGCAGCGGAAAAATGCAAAAGAATCCAAAGCGCCGGGTGGCTGCGGGAAGCGGCAGGCTTCCAAAGAAAAAAGTGGACTGTTTTTTCACCACGGACGATTCTGCTATCTTTTTTCATAAAAACATGTTACAATAAAATGTATCTGTATCGGAATAAGGAGCAAACCATGAAAAAACTACGCGCGATGTACAAAGGCTATATGCTTCATCCCATCTTATATAAAACTGTGACCCGCACTTCCATCGTGGCTGTGCTGATGCTGCTGTGGGAGCGGTATGTCAGCGACGGCACCTTCTCCATGTGGGAGGCACCGGGCTTTCTGTGCGGCGTGGTGCTGCTCATCTGGGCGTGGGTGGACTATATGCGGCTGGACGGCCTGACCATCCACCATCTGCTCGAAGAGTTCAAGGGGATCAAGCCGCAGAAAAAGTTCCACGCCACCCGCTCCATCATGGACTATGCCGACGAGAAGATCGTCTCCTTTGAGGAGCTGGAGCCGGAGGAGCGTACCTATTGCAGTATGCTCTCCAATCTGGTGCTGGGGGTGCCGCTGGTGGTGGTGGCACTCTGCATCAGCTTTTTATAAGGTAGGGTGCAGACCATGGAGAAACCGCACAAGCAGCTGGTGGTGGGCATCCTCGCCCATGTGGACTCCGGCAAGACCACCCTTTCCGAAGCCATGCTCTACCGCGCCGGTGCCATCCGGAAGCTGGGCCGCGTGGACCACAAGGACGCCTTTCTCGACACCGACGCGCTGGAAAAGGCGCGCGGCATCACCATCTTTTCCAAACAGGCCTTGCTGACGGCAGGAAACACCGACTTCACCCTGCTGGATACCCCCGGCCATGTGGACTTTTCCACCGAGACTGAGCGCACCCTGCAGGTGCTCGATTATGCAGTGCTGGTCATCAGCGGCACCGACGGCGTCCAGAGCCACACCGAAACGCTCTGGCGTCTGCTGCGGCGGTATCACATCCCGACCTTCGTTTTCCTTAATAAGATGGACCTGCCTGGCCCCGGCCGGGAGGCGCTGCTGGAACAGCTCAACCATCGGCTGGGGGAAGGCTTTGTGGATTTCGGGGCCGATGCGTCCGCCCGCGACGAAGCGCTGGCCCTCTGCGACGAGCGGCTGATGGAAACCGTCCTAGACAAAGGGGAACTGACCGATGCCGACATTCTCCCGGCCATCGCCCGGCGGCATGTTTTTCCATGCTGGTTCGGCGCAGCGCTCAGGCTGGAGGGTGTGGACGAGCTTTTGGCCGGGCTGGACCGCTTCACCCGCCCGGCTCCCGCGCTGGAAGCTTTCGGTGCACGAGTGTTCAAGATCTCGCAGGATGAGCAGGGGGCCCGGCTGACCTGGCTGCGCGTGACCGGCGGCGAACTGAAGGTCAAGGCCCAGCTCACCGGCGAAGTGGACGGGGAGCCCTGGGCCGAAAAGGCCAACCAGCTCCGCCTCTACTCCGGTGCCAAGTATACGCTGGCCGAGCACATCGGGCCGGGGCAGGTCTGCGCCGTCACCGGCCTGACCAAAGCCCGCCCCGGCGAGGGCCTGGGCGCAGAGCGGGACGGCGACCTGCCGGTCCTGGAGCCGGTGCTGAGCTATCAGGTGCTTCTGCCGGAGGGGGCCGACGTCCACGCAGCTCTCGGCAAGCTCCACCGGCTGGAAGAAGAGGAACCCCAGCTCCACGTCGTCTGGAACGAGACGCTGGGCGAGATCCACGTCCAGCTCATGGGCGAGATCCAGCTGGAGGTACTCCGGAGCCTGCTGGCAGAGCGCTATGGGCTGGAGGTGTGTTTCGGCCCCGGCGGTATTTTATATAAGGAGACGATCACCGAGGCCATCGAGGGCGTGGGCCACTATGAGCCGCTCCGCCACTATGCCGAAGTCCACCTCAAGCTGGAACCTCTGCCCCGCGGCAGCGGGATGCAGTTTGCGGCCGACTGCCGCGAAGAGGTGCTGGATAAGAACTGGCAGCGTCTGGTGCTGACCCATCTCGAAGAAAAACAGCACCTTGGTGTGCTGGCCGGTGCCCCGCTGACCGATATGAAGATCACCCTCATCGCGGGCCGCGCCCACCTGAAGCACACCGAGGGCGGCGACTTCCGGCAGGCGACCTACCGCGCGGTGCGGCAGGGCCTGATGATGGCCGCGCAGATCCACAAAGTGCAGCTGCTGGAGCCGTGGTACGCCTTCCGGCTGGAACTTCCGGCCGAGAATGTGGGCCGTGCGATGAACGACATCCAGCAGATGGGCGGCAGCTTCGACCCGCCCCAGACGGCTCCGGATGGTCAGACGGCCACCCTGACCGGCACAGCCCCGGCCTCCACGATGCGCAGCTACCCGATGGATGTGGTGGGCTACACGCGGGGCCGGGGGCACCTGAGTCTGACGCTGGATGGCTACCGCCCCTGCCACAACACCGACGAGGTGCTGGCGGCCATCGGCTACGAGCCGGAACACGACCTCGACAACCCGGCGGATTCGGTCTTCTGCTCCCATGGGGCCGGGTTCGTGGTGCCCTGGGAACAGGTGCGCAGCCACATGCACGTGGACAGCGGCTGGGGCAAGACCGCCCGCCCGGCGGAAGAGGCCGCCACCCGGCCCCGCCGGATGGCTGCCTACCGCGCCACACTGGAAGAGGACGCCGAGCTGCTGAAGATCTTTGAGCAGACCTATGGCCCCATCAAGCGGGACCCGCTGGCCGCATTCCGCCCGACCCGGAAGACCGAGCGCCCGGATTTTGACGCCGAGCAGTGGGAGATCGCGCCCGAATACCTGCTGGTGGATGGCTACAACATCATCTTTGCGTGGGATGAGCTGAACGAGCTCTCCAAACAGAGCCTTGATGCCGCCCGCAAAAAGCTGATGGACATCCTGTGCAACTATCAGGGGTTCAAAAAGTGTGTACTCATCCTCGTGTTCGATGCCTACCGTGTGCCGGGCAGCCCCGGCGTCATCGAGCAATACCACAATATCCACGTCGTCTACACCAAGGAGGCCGAGACGGCGGATATGTTCATCGAGCATGTCACCCACGAGATCGGCAAGGGGCGGCGGGTCCGCGTGGCCACCTCCGACGGCATGGAACAGATCATCATTCTGGGCCACGGTGCCCTCCGCGTCTCGGCCCGCATGTTCCATCAGGAAGTGCAGGAGGTCGAGAAGGAGATCCGGAACTATTTGCAGGGAGAGGTGTAAACCTTATGAAAACAGACGCCGCGTATGTTTGGACGTGTCTTCGACCCCGCCCGCGGGACAGCCACAAGGGCACCTTCGGGGCTGTGCTGGCCGTGGCAGGCAGCGCCAGCTACCGGGGCGCGGCAGCGCTGGCGGTGGAAGGCGCTCTGCGCACCGGTGCGGGCATCGTCACGCTGGCCAGCGTGGAACCGGTGCTGGCGGCGGTGTCTGCCCGCCTGCCGGAGTGCTGCCTCTGCCCCTGCGAGGCCGGGGCCGAAGGCGGCATCGCGCCGGAGAGCATCCCCCGCATCCAGCGCCAGAAGGCGACCGTCCTTCTGCTGGGGCCGGGTCTGGGCTACACGGCCCAGAGCGCGGCCCGCGCCGCCGAGACTCGGACACTGGTGCAAACGCTCCTGCCCGGTTTTGCGGGCAGTGCCGTACTGGACGCCGACGGCCTGAACGCCGCCGCCGACCTGCTGCAAGCTGGAAAAACGCTTCATCCGAAGGGTGAACTGATTTTAACGCCCCACCCCGGTGAGATGGCCCGGCTGACCGGGCTGTCCGCTGCGGCCATCCACGCCGACCGGGAGGGCACCGCCCTGCGATTTGCCAGAGCATGGAACGCCGTGGTCGTGCTCAAGGGGGCGCAGACGGTCATTGCGGCCCCGGATGGCCGGTGCCGGGTGAACCCCACCGGCAACCCCGGCCTGTCGCGCGGGGGCAGCGGCGATGTGCTGGCCGGCATGACCAGCGCCCTGCTGGCCTGCGGGCTGCCTGCCTTTGAGGCCGCCGTCTGCGCGGTCTACCTCCACGGGGCCGCTGCCGACCGCGCCGCCGCCGTGCACGGCGAAGCCGGGATGCTCCCGCACGACCTCTTTGCGGCCCTCGGCACCCTGTTTGCCGAGAACGACCGCTGAACCAGAGAACCAAAAGAAACGCTTCCTTTCCGCCGGATTTGTGTTATACTGGACGTGTAACCAAATCTGCTGGAAAGGGGCGTTTTTTGTTATGGTTCCTGCGCTGGAAAAGATCATCCAGGAGAGCGACAGCATCGTCTTCTTCGGCGGTGCGGGTGTCTCCACGGAGAGCGGCATCCCGGACTTCCGGAGCGTGGACGGGCTGTATCATCAGAAATACGATTACCCGCCCGAAACCATCCTGAGCCACACCTTCTGGGAACAAAATCCAGAGGAATTTTACCGTTTTTACCGCGATAAGCTCATCGTGAAAGGGGCAAGGCCCAATGCAGCGCATCTGCGGCTGGCCAAACTCGAACGCGAGGGCAGGCTGAAAGCGGTCGTCACCCAGAACATCGACGGCCTGCACCAGGCGGCGGGGTCCAAAACGGTCTATGAGCTGCACGGCAGCACCCTGCGCAACTACTGCACCGGATGCGGCAAGTTCTACGACATCGACTTCATCGCCAACAGCACCGGTGTGCCCCGCTGCCCGGACTGCGGCGGCATCGTCAAGCCGGACGTGGTGCTATACGAAGAGGGGCTGGACGACGAGGTCGTCTCCGGGGCCGTGCAGGCCATCCGCCGGGCCGATACCCTCATCGTGGGCGGCACCAGCCTGGTGGTCTACCCGGCGGCGGGGCTGCTGCGGTATTTCCGGGGCCGGCATCTCGTCGTCATCAACATGCAGCCCACCCCGGCGGACGAAAGCGCAGACCTGTGCATCGCCCAGCCCATCGGGCAGGTGCTCCGAGAGGACGTGGAATTGGAGGAGAAGCGATGAAAGCCGTCATTCTGGAACGCTATGTCATGCACGAGGGCGACCTCGACTGGTCGGGGGTCAAGGCCCTCATCCCGGATACCACCAGCTACGTCCGCACGGCCTATGAGGAGATCGCGCCCCGCATCGGGGATGCCGAGGTCGTCTTCCTCAACAAATGCCGGATGGATGAAGCCATTCTGGCCCAGTGTCCGAACCTGAAGTTCGTGGGCATCATCGCCACCGGCACCGACAATCTGGATCTGGACGCCTGCCGCCGCCATGGCGTGGCTGTGGCGAATGTGCCCGGCTACTCGACCTACAGCGTGGCGCAGATGACCTTCAGCCTGCTGCTGGCCATCGTCCAGTGTGCCGAGCGGTATGACCGCGCCGTCAAGGACGGCCTGTGGCAGCTGGACATCCCGGCAGGCTACGGCCTGCTGCCCCAGATGGAGCTGTACGGCAAGACCTTCGGCATCTACGGCTACGGCAGCATCGGGCGGCAGACGGCCCGCATCGCCAGAGCATTCGGGATGCGGGTGCTCGTCTGCACCCGGACCGTCCGGCCGGAATATGCCGCCGACGGTGTGGAGTTCGTGCCGTTTGCTGACCTGCTGAAGGAGAGCGACGTCCTCAGCCTTCACTGCCCGGCCACGCCCCAGACGCGGGGGCTCATTGGTGCGGAGGCACTGGCGCAGATGAAGCCCGGTGCCATCCTGCTGAACACCGCGCGCGGTGCCCTTGTAGACGAAACAGCGGTCACGGCGGCGCTCCGCAGCGGGCAGCTGGGCTTTTACGGGGCCGACGCCTTTGCCACCGAACCCCTCCCGGCGGACAGCCCGCTCCGGAAGGAACCCCACGCCCTCCTCACCCCGCACATTGCATGGACGACAAAGGAAGCGCTGCAGAACCTGATGGACATCACCACCCGGAACCTGCGCACCTTCCTGGACGGAAACGGCGAGCACATCGTCAACCGATAACAATGAAAAAGGAGAACGAATCATGCAGGCAACCATCCACAACGAATTTCTGACTCTGACCGTGGACACCCTTGGCGCCGAGGCCGTCAGCCTGAAGAACGCAGCGGGCGAAGAGCTGCTCTGGCAGGCCGACCCGGCGGTCTGGAAGCGTCATGCGCCCATCCTCTTCCCCTGGACGGGCAAACTGCCCGGCGGCACCTTCACCCATGGCGGCAAGACCTACAAGGGCGGCCAGCACGGCTTTGCGCGGGATCTGGAGCACACCCTGCTCCGCGCCGAGGGCGACACCATTGAGCTGGAACTGCGCTCGGACGACGCGATCAAGGCCGAGCGCTTCCCCTTCGATTTTGTCCTCACCAGCACCTTCCGGCTGGAAGGAAAGACCGTCCACCACACCCTGACGGTCGCAAACCCCGAAACCGCTACAGAGGAGCTGCGCTTCGGCATCGGCTACCACCCGGCCTTCCGCATCCCCTTTGATGCCAGCCACACCACCACCGATTATGAGTTCCGCTTCGACCAGCCCGAAAGCCCGATGATCCTGGATGCTTACCCCAACGGCCTGCTGACCGGCAGGTGCGGCTACCGGTGGAAGAACGTCTCCGCCATCCCGCTCACGGACGACCTCTTCGCCAACGACAGCTTCTGCATGGCGGGCCTGCGCACCAGGACGCTGGGCATCTACGAAAAGGACACCGGCCGCCACATCGTCTGCAACGTCGAGGGCTACCCGTATTCTCTCATCTGGTCGGCCCCGGCAAAGCCGGTCCGCTTCGTCTGCATCGAGCCGTGGCAGTCCCTGCCCGGTGCCGAGAACGACCCGCAGGCCTGGACCGAACGCGCTGCCGCCGCCTGCCTCGCCCCCGGACAGCACTGGGCCACGACCCTGAGCACGACATTCGAGCGCTGAAGCAAAATTTGGCAAAGAATCCGGAAAACCTCTTGACAGCGGGGACGCAGTCTGATTTAATGAGACCCGATAAAAGGGAGTAAAGGGCGCTCCGCAGGGTCTGCGGGGTGCTGCATGGCAGCGTCATCACGGCAGAAAAGCCCGATGTCATGTGTTCGCTTGAGACTTTTGTCACAGACAGGGTGCTGTGGCAGGAGTCTCTTTTTTCTTGCCTTTGGCACCGGAACACGAGGAGGTAAAACTATGAACTTTCTGAACACGTTCGCCGGGCTCTTTTCCAATTTCGGGAATCTGACCTGGCAGATGGTGGTGATGTGGGGCATCGGTGCGCTGCTCATCTACCTTGCCATCGCAAAAAAGATGGAGCCGAGCCTGCTGCTGCCCATGGGCTTTGGTGCCATTCTGGTCAACCTGCCCCTGTCGGGTGCCATCACCCAGGGCGAGACCGTCGGCCCCATTTCGGCCCTGTTTGAGGCGGGCATGTCCAACGAGCTGTTCCCGCTGCTGCTCTTCATCGGCATCGGCGCCATGATCGACTTTGGCCCCCTGCTGGAAAAGCCGTGGCTCATGCTCTTTGGTGCGGCGGCACAGTTCGGCATCTTTTTCACGCTGTTCCTGGCGGGCTTCTTCTTTGACCTGAAGGATGCCGCGTCCATCGCCGTGATCGGTGCAGCCGACGGCCCCACCGCCATTTTCGTGGCCAACACCCTCAACTCCCAGTACCTCGGTGCCATCATGGTGGCTGCCTACAGCTACATGGCGCTGGTGCCCATCGTGCAGCCGCCGGTCATCAAGCTGCTGACCACCCGGAAAGAGCGCCGCATTCGGATGTCCTACGAGAAGGGCAGCGTCTCCCAGCTGACCAAGATTCTGTTCCCGATCGTTGTGACCATCATCGCGGGCATGGTGGCTCCGGCCAGCGTGGCGCTGGTGGGCTTCCTGATGTTCGGCAACCTGCTGCGGGAGTGCGGTGTGCTGAATGTGCTGAGTGAAACGGCACAGAATGTGCTGGCGAACCTCATCACCATCGTGCTGGGCCTGACCGTGGCCGGGCAGATGACCGCAGACAAGTTCGTCCGGCCCGACACCCTGCTGATCCTCGCACTGGGTCTGGTGGCCTTTGTCTTCGATACCGCAGGCGGTGTGCTGTTTGCAAAGCTGCTGAACCTCTTCCTGCCGGAGGGCAAAAAGCTGAACCCGATGATCGGCGCTGCCGGCATCTCGGCCTTCCCCATGAGCGGCCGCGTCGTCAACAAGATGGGCCTGGAAGAGGACAACCAGAATTTCCTGCTGATGTACTCCATCAGCGTCAACGTTTCGGGGCAGATCGCATCCGTCATTGCAGGCGGCCTGATTCTGACCCTGATGGCTTAACGGAGGTACACTTATGCTTCATCTTTCTTCGTGGATGACCACCCTGCCCCTGATGCTCATCGGCATGGTCGGCATTCTTCTCGTCATTGGTGTCATTGTCCTGGCTGTGATGCTGCTCAACCGGCTGACAAGTCGGAAATAATTCACCCCATCAAGCAGAAACGAATTTACGGCGAAATATCGCTATAAATATGATGCACAGGCCTTCTAAAGCTGTGATTTTGTGACAACTTGGTGTCACTTCAATAAAGAACCCGCTTTCACTTCAATTTGATGTTGAAAGCGGGTTCTTTTCGCTTTTATGCGTGTTTGACGGCGGTTTCAAAAAGATTGACTGCTGCGCCCTCTTGCGTGTCGGTGTTGTGGGTACCACGCTTTTTCACTTCCGAAAAGATGTCAGAATACAAAAACCCCCGAAGAGCTTCTTACGGTTCTCCGGGGGTTGGTTCTATGCGCCGGTGTTCCTCACACCGATGCACAAACGTTACTCGATTTCAATGAGATTGGGATTCGCAGGCAGAGCCTTCTGCTGCTGCGGTGCGGGCAGCACGATGTGCAGGATGCCATCCTCGAACTTTGCGTGGATGTCCTCCTTCTTCACGGCATCACCCACATAGAAGCTGCGGGCACAGGTACCGGAGAAGGTCTCACGGCGCAGATAACGGCCATTGTTGTCCTTCTCGTCATTGGAGTGGTTGCGGACGGCCTGAATGGTCAGGTAGCCGTCGCTCAGCTCCATCTGAACGTCTTCCTTCTTGCAGCCGGGCAGGTCAACAGCCACATCATAGTTGCCATCGGCGGTCTGCTTCACATCGGTCTTCATCATGTTTGCGCCGCGCTTGCCG